>SDBV01013642.1_pt1 | contig 10312 bp, 8 predicted proteins | sample 2277081 | NCBI WGS metagenome assembly SDBV01 (sample SAMN10402039, study PRJNA504765) | marine sediment metagenome | isolation source: marine sediment core GS10_PC15, 223 cmbsf | place: Arctic Ocean: Southern Knipovich Ridge | collected 2010 | reverse complement strand
CGCTTGGTGCGACCGAAGACCAGCGTGGTTCCCTGCGTCGTGTCTTTCAGCAGCTTCACAAGCACGCTGAATCTTTCTTCGGTGTACGCCTCAACCATGATGTGCTCAATGTCGGGCTCCGAGCCGTCGTCCGTGTCAGAGACTAGTACTTCCGGGTGGTCAAGGTGGCGCGCGCTGATCCGGTCCACCCACTCCGGAATGGTTGCCGAGAACATGGCCATTTGGCGGTTGCCGGGCGTCATCTTCAAGATACGTTCCACGTCCGGCGCGAAGCCCTTGTCGAGCATCTCGTCGGCCTCATCGAGAACGAGGAGCAGCAGCCCGTCCAATCGCAGTGTGCGCCTTCCTAGGTGGTCGAGCACGCGACCGGGCGTGCCCACGACGATCTGCGCGCCGGCAGCCAGTGCTGATTCTTGTGGCCCGTACGAAGCGCCACCATAGATCGTCGCGACGCCGAGACCAGCCCCCTTCGCCAGGGCGCTGAGCACGTCGGATACTTGGCGGGCGAGCTCGCGGGTGGGCGTTAGGACCAGGGCCTGCGGCTGTCGTGCGTTGCGATCGCAGCGCTCGATGAGGGGCAGACCGAAGGCGAGAGTCTTACCTGAACCTGTTTGTGCTTGGCCGATTACGTCTCGGCCCTGGAGCAACAGCGGGATGGCTTGTTCTTGGATGGCCGTCGGCGTGGAGATGTCCATGTCGACGAGCGCTTGGTGGCTTGATGAACAAAGTTCATACTCATGGAACGAGGGCAATAGGTACTTTCCTTTCGACGAGTGAACAGCGTGGAAGCAAAAGGTGGGTGAGCTTCGACGATGAACTAGCTAGCTTTGCTTGTTATTGTAACGTACCCCGCTCCTTCTGACAAACTCACATGTTCGGTAGCCGTCCCGCCGGCGCGACATCGACACGTGATATGATGGCGCGGAAGAGTACGACGTCTAAGGATGAGAGGCTGGTCATGTTCACACCGTCTCCGGAGCTGTTCCCCTTCGCCTCGCAGTGGTTCGAGAGCGCGGCTGGCCGTGTCCACTACGTGGACGAAGGAAGTGGCCGTCCGATCCTGTTTCTCCACGGCAACCCGACGTGGAGCTTTCTCTATCGCGGGATCATCAAGCGGCTGCGTGACGATTTCCGCTGCGTCGCGGTCGACTACCCCGGCTTCGGGCTCTCTGACCGGCCGGCGGACTACGGATACACCCCGGCTGAGCACGCGGACGTCGTAACGAAGCTCGTCGATCAGCTCGGGCTCGAGGATCTCATCGTGATGGGCCAGGACTGGGGCGGGCCGATCGGTCTTTCGGTCGCCTTATCCAAGCCGGAAAGGGTGACCGGGCTGGTCTTCGGCAACACGTGGTTCTGGCGGACGGACCGGCTGATGAACAAGGTGTTCAGTGTTTTTATGTCGAGTCCGCTGCTGCAGTGGGCGATCCTGGAGCGGAACTTCTTCGTCGAGCGATTGATTCCAGCGGGGACCACGCGGAAGCTCTCGAAAGAGGAGATGGACCATTACCGGCGCGCGCAGCCGAACCGCGAGGCGCGGGCCGGCGTAGCCGAGTTTCCACGCCAGCTTCGCGCTGCGGGCCCATGGCTGGAGGAGCTGGCGAAGGCCGTGCCCGAGGCGCTCGGCAAAAAGCCACTGCTGCTGGTGTGGGGGATGAAGGACTTCGCATTCCAACCGAACTGGACGTTGCCGCGCTGGAAGGAGACGTTCCCCGACCACGTGCTGGTAGAACTACCGGACGCGCAGCACTTCATCCAGGAGGACGCACCAGAGGAGATCGCGACCGCGATCCGGGAGCGATTCGGAGGAAACGGCTAGCCAGTGCAAGCTGCGCCACGAGAGTGGCGATGGCGGCACTGGCCATGCGCGCCGTTCCGGCGCGCGACTGTGTAGCTTCGCATGCTCGGCTCCGTTGATTGATCGTTAGCGGGCACCATGCCTAGAATTCAGCCAATGGGAAATGGGACAGGAGGCCCGGAGAGGCCATAGCAAGGGAGGGACACCATGAGTAAGCGCTGGATGCTAGGAGTGATCGTGACGGCACTCCTGGCGTTCGCATTCGTTGCCGCGGCGTGCGACGACGATGGCGATACCGAAACGGACGGAACCGCGGTCCCCGGCGCCACCGAGGACGCACCTTCGGCAGGGAGCCACAGCCAGATACTAGCAGAAGTACAAACCCGAGGCTCGCTGAATTGCGGCGTAAACGACAGCGTGCCTGGGTTCGGAAACCTAGAGGACGACGGGAGCTTCTCGGGCTTTGACGTCGACCTCTGCCACGCCGTCGCGGCTGCGGTCCTAGGTGACGCCAGTGCGGTCACGTTTACCCCGCTGTCGGCGGATGCGCGGCTGCCCGCGTTGCAGACGGGCCAGATCGACGTGCTGAGCCGAAACACGACGTGGACCATGAGCAGGGACGTGTCCAATCAGTTGAGCTTCGCGACAACGACGTACTACGACGGCCAGGGGATGATGGTGACTGTAGCTTCAGGCATTACGTCGGTCGATGAGCTGGATGGCTTGCCAGTCTGCACGCTGCAAGGCACGACAACGGAGCAGAACCTGGCGACGAGACTGCCAGACAGCCCGCCGATGGTTTTCGAAGACAACGATACTCTGCAGGCTTCCTTCATCGCAGGGAGCTGTGATGGCTGGACGTCGGACAAGTCTCAGCTCTCCGGCCGCCGCACAGAATACCCTGATTCTGAGGGCGGACCGGAGGCACTCACGATCCTGACGGAGACCTTCTCGGAGGAGCCGCTGGGAATGCTGACGATCGACGACGACGACCAGTGGTTCGACATCGTGAACTTCGTGGCGATCGGAATCATTCTGGCCGAGGAGAAGGGTGTCACGAGCGAGAACCTGGCCGACCGTATGGCCAATCCTGGCGACTTGGAAACAGCGAGCCTGCTAGGCGTGTCCTTCGAAGGTGGCGAGATCTTCGACTCGGGTCTCGGGATCGACCCGGACTTCATGCAGGACGTGATCGCAGCCGTCGGCAACTACGGCGAGATCTACGAGAGGCACGTCACACCGCTCGGCATTGTGCGCGAGGGGACGGATAACGCGCTTGCCGCAGACGGCGGCCTGTTGTTCACGCCTCCGTGGAAGTAAGGTAAGACCAAGCGTCTAAGGGACGTGCGAGGCGGCTTAGCTCTGAGAGCTAAGCCGCCTCGTTATTCAAACGAGGGGCTCCGAGCTTGACCGTCAATTCGAGAACCGGCGCGAAGCGGACCGGAGCGATGCTGGGCCTCTGGCGGGACGTCAGGGTGCAGCGTTTCGCGTTCCAGTTGTTCTTCGCCGCCGTGGTCATCGGCATTGGTTACATCCTGGTAACGAATTTGAACCAGGAGCTAGGTGACAGGAACTTCGAGGCATTTCCCTTCATTGGATTTTCCGGAAGCTTTCCGTTTATCGAACTGGACGCGAGCTTCCTCCAACAGCGGGCGGGCTTCGGGATTCAAGAAACGTCCTTCGGCAGCTCGTACAACGCCAGCAATAGCTACGGCGACGCCTTTATCATTGGCCTGCTGAACACCTTACGTGTGGCGTTGATCGGCATCGTTCTCGCGACCGTGTTGGGAGTCATCATGGGGATCGCCCGACTCTCGAACAACTGGCTGGTGTCCCGAGTCGCGATGCTCTACGTCGAGGTGTTCCGCAACGTACCGCTGGCCGTCCAGCTTATCTTCTGGCTCACCGTGGTGGTGCTCCACCTGCCGAGAATCGAGGACGCGCCGGAGCTAGGCGGCTTCGCCGTGATCTCCAACCGATCGGTTGCGATGCCGTGGGCGACAACGGAGGGTGGCCTGGGCATCTGGCTCCTACTACTGGTGGTCGCTGTGGCCGCATCGATCTTCGTCCGGCGCTACCGAACCCGGCGTGAGGAGAACACCGGGAAGCCAAGCTATCCTGGGTGGTGGGCCATCGCGACGTTCGTCGCGATCGCGGTCGGTACCTTCTACGTTGCGGGCGCACCGCTCGACTTCGATCTGCCGACGATCGAGAACCGGCGAGTGATCGGCGGTCTTTCCTTCACCCCCGGGTTCATTGCGCTGTTGATCGGCTTGGTGGTGTATACAGGGACGTTCATCGCGGAGATCGTGCGTGGAGGCATCCAAGCGATCCCGAAAGGACAGTCGGAGGCCGCAGCCGCTCTTGGCCTTTCGACCTTACAGCGCCTTCGATTGGTGATCCTGCCGCAGTCGATGCGCATCATCATCCCACCGCTGACGAACCAGTACCTCAATCTGACGAAAAACTCCAGCTTGGCTATCTTCGTCGCCTATCCCGACGTCTTCAGTGTGGGGAGAACTAGTCTCAACCAGACGGGCCAGGTCGTGCCGCTCATCATCCTGGTAATGCTGACCTACCTAACAATTAGCCTCCTGACGTCGGCGGTGATGAACGTCGTGAACCGCCGCATGCAGATACCGGCGCAATGACGTTCTTCAACAGGCGCGACATGACTACGAACACGCGAATTGCGTGGCGCTGGGCGTATGAGAACCTCTTCAGCAGCCCCGCCAACACCCTGCTGACAGTCGTGACTGCTGCAGTGATCGGGTTCGCGTTCGTGGGCATCTTCCGCTTCGTCTTCTTCTCGGCGGACTGGGAAGTAGTCACGACAAACCGCCGCCTCTTCTTCGTTGGGCGGTTCCCACAGGACGAGCTGTTCAGGGCGTGGATTGTCGTCTACATGACGGGCGGCATGGCCGGGTGGAGCCTGGGTCTGTGGAGCAAGCCCAGCATGCTCACGGCGTTCGTCCTAGCAATCTTGCTGATACCGGTGTTCATCTTCATCGGCGGCGGTCAGGTAGCGGCCCTGACCGCGGGAGCTGTCGGATTGTTCGCGCTGAGCCACGTGGCAGCGCGGGCGTTAGTGGAGCGGCGTGAGCACGTCGACCTGCCACGTACCGTGACGATCGTGAGCTGGATCATCACTTTTTCGGTCGGGCTGTATATCCTTGGCGAGGTGCCGCGTTTGCTCTGGGGCGGCCTGCTGCTGACCATGATCCTAGCCATCGGCGGCATCGTGTTGTCGTTCCCGTTGGGCCTGCTGCTGGCGCTCGGGAGGGCGAGCACGTTCCCTGTGGTGCGGGCCTTCTCCGTCGGCTACATCGAGCTGATACGGGGCGTGCCGCTGATTACGCTCCTCTTCATGGCGCAGTTTATATTGCCGCTGATGATCGAGCCGGAGCGGTCAATACCCGTGTTGGGCTTCTCGGTTCCAATTACGGGCTATGAGATGGACAACGTGCTACGGGCTCTGGTGGCGGTAATCCTGTTCTCGGCAGCCTACCTGGCCGAGATTGTCCGGGGCGGGCTACAAGCCGTCCCGAGGGGACAAGTGGAAGCCGCGAAGGCGCTGGGCATGGGCACGACGAGTATCCTGGCATTTATCGTCCTCCCCCAGGCGATCCGTGCCGTCATCCCCGCACTCGTGGGCCAGTTCATCAGCCTTTTCAAGGACACGTCCCTGGTGGCCATAGCCGGTCTCATCGACCTGCTGGGGGTGGCGCAATCGGTGACGGCGCAGCAGGCTTTCATCGGCAAGCAGGCCGAGGTGCTGCTCTTCGCCGCGTTGATATACTGGGTTGTCGCATTCTCGATGTCGCAGGCGAGCCAGCGCCTGGAGCGAAACCTCGGCGTCGGGGAGCGCTAGAAACGAAGAGGCCATGACGACCGCGGAACTGTCAGCTCCAGCCAGAAGCAACTCCGAGCCGATCATCATTTGCAAGGGTGTGACGAAATGGTTCGGCGAGTTCCAAGCGCTGCGCGGGATCACAACCTCGGTACGAGAGGGCGAGGTGGTGGTCATCATGGGGCCTTCCGGCTCCGGCAAGTCGACGTTTATCCGGACGCTGAATCGGCTGGAGGAACACGACGACGGCCAGATCATCATCGACGGCGTGGAGCTGAACAACGACCTGCGGAACCTGGAGAAGGTGCGCTCCGAGGTGGGCATGGTCTTCCAGCAGTTCAACCTCTTTCCGCATCTGACGGTCCAGCGCAACATTACGCTGGCCCTCTCCCACGTCCGCCACATGCGCAAGGCCGAGGCGAACGAGCTGGCCGAGCGCCTGCTGAAGCGCGTAGGCATCCCGGAACAGGTCGACAAGTACCCGGCGCAGCTCTCGGGCGGCCAGCAGCAGCGCGTGGCGATCGCGCGGGCGCTGGCGATGCAGCCGAAGATCATGCTGTTCGATGAGCCGACCTCCGCGCTGGATCCGGAGATGATCAAGGAGGTGCTGGACGTGATGCACGAGCTGGCGGAGTCCGGCATGACGATGATAGTGGTGACGCACGAGATGGGCTTCGCGCGCGAGGCCGCCGAGCGGTTCCTCTTTTTCGACGAGGGCCAGATCGTGGAGGAGGGGACGCCGGAGCACTTCTTTGAGAACCCACAGGAAGAACGCACAAAGCTCTTCCTTTCGCAGATCCTCTGATTCCTGCTTTGAGGCCCATGTTCTTGGTCGCAGCCGTGGCGGTCGTGCTGACGGCACAGCTCCTCGAAGGCAATGCTGAAGCTGCCATGATGTGGCTTTCGGCAGGACGGCGACCTGCCAGTCGGCTCTAGACGCGCCCCACAACGCCCTAGAGAATAGAAGGCGATAGCTGGAGGGCGACCGGGGGGATTGACGATTGCTCTAGAAAGGGCCATAATCCGCAGTAGGCGGCGCTCTGCTGTCGAACTGCTACGTAGGGAAGCTCAGCTATTGCAGAGGGAGGGACACCATGCAAAGAAACTGGCTACTCATAGCCGTCGGCTTGGTGACGGCGCTATTCGTTCTTGGCGCAGTCGCTTGTGACGACGACGGAAACGGCGACGAGCCAACGCCCGGGCAAACACCAGGTGTGGGCGCCGCGACGCCGGCCCCGAGGCCCGGGAACGTCGATGCACTCATCATCTGGGGCGCTGAGGAGATTGACGACTTTGAGGCCATGGCACAGCTGTGGCTCGACGAGACAGAGGGGAATTCGCTGGACTATACCAGCACTCGGGACTTCGAGGCCGTCCTCAGGACGAGGGTCGCTGGCAACAATCCGCCTGACGTCGCCTTCCCGGCGGCGCTCGGCACGTTCCTAGACCTCGCCCGAGAGGGCGACCTGACCCCGCTCTCCGCCTGCTCCGGGCTGGAGGAACAGGTCCGCGCTGACTACTCGCCGGCCGTCCTCGACCTCGGCACCGTAGACGGCACGCTCTATGGCGTATTCATGAAGGCCGGCAACAAGGGCACCATTTGGTACAACCCGGACGCGTTCACCGAAAACGGATACGAGCCGTTGACCGCGGAGTCCTCCTTTGCCGACCTCCTTGCTCTCTCCGACCAGATCGTCGCCGATGGCAACACGCCCTGGTCCGATGCAGAGGAGGTAGGCTCATCGAGCGGCTTCCCCGGTTCCGACTGGATCCAGCAGATCGTCCTTAACGAGGTCGGGGCAGACGTCTATGACCAGTGGGTCGCCCACGAGATCCCGTACAACGACGAGCGCATCAAGGGAGCCTGGGAGATGTTCGGCCAGATCCTCTTTACAGAGGGCTACCTGCTTGGCGGCACGGACCGCACACTGGCGACGACCTTCTCCGAGGGCAGCATCCCGCTGTTCGCGGACCCGCCGGAAGCGTTCATGCATTACATGGGAAGCTTCAATTCGGGCTTCATCACAGACCCGGATCTTGGCTTCCCTGAGGGCTTGGTCGCAGGCGAAGACTTCGACTTCTTCCCCTTCCCCGGCGGCGGGGTGACGGGTGACGCCAACATCATGATGCTCTTCAACGACGACCCCGAGACCTGCTCGTTCGCCCAGGCGATGGCGAGTGCCGAGGCCCAGCAGATCTGGGTGGAGCGGGGCGGCTTCACGTCGCTCAACACCAACGTCTCGCTGGATGCATACCCAACCGACCTCGACCGCAGCGCCGCTGAACAGCTCGCCGATCCCGACGCCGTCTTCCGCTTCGACGCGGACGACGCGATGCCGCCCGGCGTGAGTGGCGCCGGCGGCGCCGTATTCACAGGGATCCTGGAGTACATAGCTGGCGGCGACCTTGATGCTATTCTTCAGGGCATAGAGGACGCATTCCCCTAGTCGGGGCGAGCCGTAAGGAAGGACCGCGCAGCAAGTTGGACTGTAATGAGAGCAGCCCCCAGACCGGGGGCTGCTCTGCCTTCCTGACGAGCGACCCATGATTGGGCGTAGATGGTGGGTACCTTGGCTCTGGCTGGCACCCGTGCTGGCCCTGCTGAGCCTGTTTCTCGTCTATCCCGTCGTCGACACGGTGCGCAGGAGCTTTCTCGACAGGAAGTCCGAAAGCTTCGTTGGGCTCGATAACTACAAGTTCATCATCGAGAATCCGCAGCCGCTGACCAGTGACACACACGTTGCTCTCCTTAACAACTTCCTCTGGCTGACGCTGTTCACTCTCGTCACCGTTAGCATCGGCCTCTTCATCGCTGTGCTGGCGGGGCGAGTCCGGTACGAAGCGCTCGCCAAGGCGACGATCTTCATCCCTATGGCCATCTCGTTCGTCGCCGCCGCTGTCATCTGGCGGTTCATGTTCGAGTTCAACAGCGACATCGGCACCGTGAACGCGGCGCTCACGGCGGCGGGCGGAGAGCCGACTCGCTGGTTGCAGGATACGGGTGCCCCACAGACGTGGCTTACCGAGCGGGGGCCTGATACGCTACCGCACCCCATCCAGATCAACAACCTCGCTCTCATCACCGTGGGCGTATGGAACTGGGCAGGGTTCTCCGTCGTCGTGCTCTCCGCGGGCCTGAAGGGCATATCGACGGAAGTCATGGAGGCCGCCCGCGTCGATGGCGCCGGCGAGTGGCACATCTTCAGGCGTATCATTTTCCCCATTCTGTCTCCAACGATCGTCGTGGTCGCCACCACGCTTGTTATCCAGGCCCTCAAGAAATTCGACCTCGTCTGGGTGATGACGGCAGGCCAGTTCAAGACCGACGTGGTCGCCACGCTGTTCTTCAAGGAGGCCTTCATCTTCGGCGACTTCGGCGTCGGCACGGCGCTCGCCGTCGTACTGCTGCTCTGGGTCGCGCCGATCATGGTGATTAGCGTACGCCGCTTCCAGTTCCAAGAGGAGACGCGATAATGACGCGGGGAAACGCCTCCATGGGAGCAACCGGAGCTGCGAGGCGTGCCGATTGGCTGTTCGGTCTGTTCAGGTGGGTGGTAGCCAAGGTGCCGCTGCACTTCATACTCATCGGCCTGATGCTCCTGTGGAGCATTCCTACGGTCGCGCTTCTCGTGAGCTCATTCCGGCCTCCAGGCGATGTCATCACCTCCGGATGGTGGAACGCGATTCGCGCGCCATTGGACCTCACGTTCGACAACTATGCCAAGGTCTTGACCGAGCGTGGTATGGGGCAGAGCTTCATCAACAGTATCATCATTAGCGTCCCCGGCACCATCTTACCCATCTTCGTTGCCGCCTTCGCCGCCTACGCGTTCGCCTGGATGGACTTCCCCGGCCGCAATATCCTGTTCCTCATCGTGGTCGGCCTGCTTGTCGTGCCAGTCCAGATGACGCTCATTCCTATCCTTCAGCTCTACGTCAACCTCACCATTGAGGTGGAGGTGCCCCTAATAGGCGGGAACCTCTTCGGCATCAGCAGCTATCCGGGAATCTGGGTGGCGCACACGGCCTACGGCCTCCCCTTTGCCGTCTACCTCCTACGCAACTTCTTTGGCGGGCTGCCCAAGGACCTGTTTGAGTCTGCCTATCTGGACGGCGCCTCCGATCTCGTCGTCTTCTTCCGCATCGTGCTTCCTCTCTCTACACCCGCCCTTGCCGCCCTGGTGATCTTCCAGTTCCTGTGGGTGTGGCAGGACTTGCTGCTCGCGCTCGTGCTGCTTGGCGATCCCGATCTCGTCCCGATGACTGTCACCATGAACAACCTCGTCAGCTCGTTCGGTACGCAGTTCCAGTTCCTGACCGCTGCGGCGTTCATCTCCATGGCGCTACCTCTGGTCATCTTCTTCGCCCTTCAGCGCTACTTCATCCAGGGGATCCTGGCTGGCTCAGTCAAGGGCTAGGGCGAAGAACCTAGTACTATAGATTCAGACAGCCCTCAAAATCGGAGCATGGATGGCCAGCGTTACGTTCGACCACGTCACGAAGCATTTCGGCGACGTCGTCGCTGTGGAGGACCTCACCCTGGAGGTGCCGGACCAGGAGTTCCTCGTCTTGGTGGGCCCCTCCGGCTGTGGCAAATCGACGGCCCTTCGCATGGTGGCTGGTCTGGAGCAGATCACTGAGGGGAGCATCTACATCGGCGACCG
>SDBV01013641.1_pt1 | contig 10315 bp, 10 predicted proteins | sample 2277081 | NCBI WGS metagenome assembly SDBV01 (sample SAMN10402039, study PRJNA504765) | marine sediment metagenome | isolation source: marine sediment core GS10_PC15, 223 cmbsf | place: Arctic Ocean: Southern Knipovich Ridge | collected 2010 | reverse complement strand
GGCCGTTGGTATTCTTGTCTTCTGGCTGAGGAGAAAAAACGCTTATCAATAATTTCAGGACCAGAACATGGTTAGCTTCGGGTGGTATTACAGGTCTCGAACCTGTGACACCCTGATTAAAAGTCTGTTAGACGGTGTCCCGACTAGTCCCCTTACGTTCAGTTTGGTGTTATTCTATCTGCTCGGAAAAACCTGATTTGTTCGTATAGTACCGTTCTGTGTTATCCCGTGTCATTCCTTCCGTTAGCTATTTGTTAGCTAAATTCCATCTACAATTCTGGTGTGGTAACTAGAATGAAAAGCTTCCTTTATTGAACAATCTGACGCTCTGTTGCGTTTGGGCTTTTCAGTGGTACAAAACGATGGAATGATCAGGTGTTTATCATAAAAGGCTGTAGCGGGATAGGCAAATTTAGGTCAATCATCGCACATGGTCTAACTCTTTCACGTTCACAACCTGCTAAGCGGTGTACGCAATTCAAAACAGGCTTAACATTTGCCTCCCTTTCTCTACATGGAGGCAGACAAACGTTTCTCTGTCCTTTACTCCCTCTATCCGAAAGAGTCTTCCCCGTACGAATTGGAAAAGCTCCTCCGTGGAGTTAAACTCAACCAGGGTAAGAATATCGAATCGTCCGGTAGTAGTTGCCACCCATTTAGCCTCTGGTTGACTGGCCCAGCGTCTGCATAACTTCATCAATACTCTGATGAGATACGTGTAAAGCTATTATGGCGCATAGACTTGCGTCTACTCTATCAGGCTGGGTAATAGCCACGGCACATATCACCCCGTTCTTTACTAACAGCTTCAACCGGCGCCTGACCGTAGCCGAGCTTACACTCAATTGCTTAGCTAGCACCTCGCTGGTTTGCCAGGCATCCTCTTCCAGCAGCTTAATTATCTTGCTATCCGTCTCATCCAATTAAAACATATTCGCTCATTATGGGCTGTACATTGCTTAATTTATATATTATTCACTAATTAGTATTGACTTTTTCCAAATTTAGGTCTTTTCTGCCATCATTTTCTCTAGTGGAAATAATCAACAATTTCCAACGTATTAATTAACAATACAAGCTTATATTACTTAGACTGCACATTCTGGATAAATGAGTGCAGGCTTTTAACACAGCATAACCTAACGTGTCTGGGTTGACGGAGTCGCTAAAGGCGATTTGGATCAAGCCGAGAAGTCGGCCAACCCCGTAATGTCTGCCCTAGCCAAATCTATGGTATCAGGTGAGTCTCTTACTTACACCTCACGGTCTTGATGTAATAAGACCCCTTGATCGCCTGCCAGCCCTGCAACTTATTAATCTCAATCAGCCATAGGCACGCTCCTGCCCTTTACTTTACTCTAGTCGTTGTCATCGTCGTCCCTCAGTTACTTCCCCTGCACCATCACGGTCCCCGAGTACCCGTTAGCATCGATAACGGTGACCCGTAAGATGTCACCATCCGTCATCTTTTTGGGGAGGTCTAATGTCACCTCCAGTAAGCCCGTAGCCACCAGGGTGCCCGTGGCGTAGCCGGTAACATCGGTTACGGTGATTGGCTTATTCTGTCCCACTGAAACCACCAGTACGGAGACGAGATCAACGTTGACTGGCAGTCCGCCTATAACCGTGCTAAGTAAGTACCGCTGCTGGCTCCTGACCTCGATTGCCTCCACAGCTATCTGACTCGTGTCACTTATGGATGTCTGGAGGGTTTCCACCGCAGACTGCAGGGCATCCAGCTTGGCCTCCACGGAATCCATGCTGGCTTGCGATGCCCGGGAGTCGATGGCCTGATATAACGGAGAACTAGCAATAATCACGGGGACAAAGGCCCTTAATTCTTCGTTTTCAATAAAATCTTCGAGGCCAAACATAAGAAGCAGGAAGTCCGGGATTCTGCTGACACCTTCATCAATCTCCTCTAACATATCTAACACAGTATCCCCTTGACCGGGTTGACCGGGTTGCCCGAGCAAAGAATCTACCTTGGCATTAATTTCGCCGAGCGTTCCCCCCAGAACAGCGATGCCATCTTTTATCTCCGTTTGACCAGCGCTTAAGCCACTTATACGAACCCAGTCGTTATAGAGAAAGTCAGTCCACGTGTATATGTCGTTAACCGTAGTTTGAACATCACTGACAAGTTCTTCCATGTGCTCATCGTGTTCTGCCAAGCCGAGAGCTGGTAACCCGGATAACTCGTAGAAGAAAGCATATTCAAACTTTGTAATTGCAGGCCTGACGTAAGCCGGATTAGTCTGAAGGCAGTCGAATACGTCGAGCGCTGGTAAATACTCTCCTACAACAGGGGCTGCGTAAGGACAAATTGCAGTTACTGAATCGTAGGATGGCATTTGAACCTCCATCTCCAGCGTCGCTGCGAATAACACCTCATCGGATGCGTTGGGGGTCAATGTTGTGAGATTGACTACAGGCATGCCGCCCATAAACTCAAACGTGACGAGGGAATCGGCGGCATCTTTCACCGTCAGTATGAATTTGGTGTTAACCGTCTGCGATTCATAGATAGAGGTGCTTTCATTGAGTACCTCTACCTGAGTGTTTCCTAGCCAGACGGGCTTTTCCCCCTTCAATGTTGGTGTATGTCAGGGTCTCACTTGCTGCGTCGATAGCCCCATCTAAGGCGATCCCCACATTAACCGGTCGCCATTCCAGCGGATCATATTCACTCACTTGAAAAATGGTGAAGGTCATCGTTCTACCACCATCCCGTCCCCATTGCTCTCCATAACCTGGATCTTCTGGTGGTAGTGTTTCACTATCGTCAATGTTGACCCCCAATGGAAGGCTTTGCACCGGACCGCTGAGTGCCATTGCTGGTTGATTCGTCCCCACTAAAACGATTAGAGATAGCACTCCAACTATTAACAAAACCCTTACCGTAATTCGTCTTATCATCTTTTCATCCTCCTTAGTTAATTAAAATTATTTTTAAAAGCAAGAGGGGACGGCAACTTCAAATAAGCAATTGAGACCACTCTCCTTTCTCACAGACCTGATGATTACTTACCTATACCCAGACGAGATTTGAATTCCTAACTGAAAAGAAAGTTCTGTCAGGAGCCAAACAGGCACATTTTGAGGTGTTTCTCATCAGGATTTGACTTCGTGTTCTGCCATTTCGCGCTTATTGTAGCCCTGATAGTCTTCTTCTATGATTTCTAAGATTTAGCTGGTGACTTTTTCTTAAGGTTAGCTCACCCACCAACCATGAAAGGCCTTACCTTTCCTCCATATCCATAAATCATCTCATATCCATCACCTCCTTCAAAGCCACTAAGTAAAATGTCGCCCAACTAATTATTCTACCTGGCTTTCACCTCCTTTTTGCACATTGTCGTCTCCCAAGCAAAAAGGGCACCAGCCACCGCTATTTACTTAGCAGTTCTAGCGCCCTTTGTTTCATTATTTAACCCTCCAACAAGAAGGTGGGTAGGGTTATTTTATTTTACATATTGGGGCTTTAGTCTAGTCCTGATTAACGAATTTGTCAATATCAGAAAAAGGTTCCTTAGTATATTGAGGAAGGGTTGATGGTTCCAGTTACAATAGAAGGGTGATAGTAAGCACAAATCTATGTAGGAGGAGCCAATAATGAAGAATAGCGCAGCCCAGAAGCACAAGCAAGTTCCAGCCGGGTATCTGGTAGTGGGAGTGGACCCTCACAAGAAGAAGCATGCAGCGGTATTGATGACTCAGGATTTCATGGTCTGCAGCAAGCTGAAATTCGATAATTCCAGGGAAGGCTTTGAGAAGGTACTTGAGAGAGTCAGAAGTGAGATGTTAAAGACCGAATGTCGGGGAGTAATATTCGCTATCGAAACGGGAGCCCACCACTGGCGTAACCTGGCCTACTTCCTGGATGAGAAGGGGATCCCCCTGCGATTAATCAATCAGTTCACCTTGAAACGGAGGCGTGAGGGTAAGGATTTAAACCACCGCAAGAATGACTACCGGGATAGCGAGGTAGCCGCTCAGCTGTTATGTACCGGTGAATTCAACGCTGCCAGACTATCACAGGGAGTCTATGCCGAGTTACGGGCCGCTTACGGTTCCTATCGCCGCCTGGTCAAAGAGAGGACCAGGATAGTGAACCTGATAAAGTCGTTACTCGATGGGCTCTTCCCCGAGTTCACCCAGGTTTTCAAGAATCCTTGTGGCCAGACGGCTGCCAGCGTACTCTGTACCTGCGCTACTCCCGGGGCTATTGTCGGTATGACAGAAGCTAAGTTCGTCGATGCCATCAAGGCAGCGTGCCAAGGGCGCATTATGAGGGGAAAGCTCCGGGCTCTGCACCATGTTGCCCTGACTTCGATCGGTATCGAAGCGGGTGCCCGGTCCGTTTCCTCCGAGATAGCCTTCCTGATAGAAAAATTCCGGCTTATAGAACAGCAACTAGGCCAGATAAATGAAGCCCTGACCAGGCTGGTGGATGAGACCAGGGAGGGCAAGTACCTGCTCTCGATAGTCGGATTAAGCTATGTCTCTGTGGCCGGAATAATAGCAGAACTCGGCTCCTTCAGTTCTTACCAGAACGCCAAGCAACTGATTAAAATGGCCGGCAGCAATCCGACCGAGTCTGAGTCAGGCGGTAAACGGCGCAGCCATACTCCGATAAGCAAGCAGGGTCGTCCGGTGCTCCGACACTGTGCCTGGACGGCAGTCATTCCCATGCTGCGCTTCAACCAGGACTTTCGTGACTGGGCAAAGAAGCTGCGCGAGCGACCAGCTGGAGCCAACCCTCTCAGTGGTAGAGAGGTGATGGTCGCCGCGATCAACAAACTACTGCGTCTGGCCTTTGCACTGGTCAAGAAGCAGACCTTTTACCGGATACCGGAGCCACAACCCGTAGAAACTATAAGCTAGGAGGTTCAAACACATCAGGTGGGCAGGGAAAACACCGCAGGTTCCTTTGGGAGTCCCGATAACCGGGACCAACCCGCCAAAAAACATGGTGCCCTGCCCTCCTGGCCAAACCCGTATGAAGTATGATGGGATCTCCTCTTGAGGAGTCAACCCGTATCTAAATGCTAAGTTGGGGGCCAGGAAAATAGAGGCTAGGGGCTACCCACCGATGTGAGATATGAAATACTGCTGGAGCTATTGACTAAAACAATATAGTATGTTTTTCTGATAACCAATCAGTAAAATAACGTATATTATATTTCTGTTTGCCAGTCGTGATACTTGAGAGTATTAGAGGGCACAGACTTCAAGTCTGTGCCCTCTAATTATGAACCCACTAGTTGGTAACGATTGTGACAAAACTACAGATATGTGGCAATAACCATAGTGGCCAGTGCAATGGCGACAAGAGTAAAGTTAATCCGAGTGAGCTTTTCAAGCTTTGCGGAAAGTACCTGTAATTGTTGACCTTCTTCCGCTGTAGGAGCACGCCCCGCTATACTAGCTCCCAGTTTCCCTTGACGCATCCCGGTTGGTACGATAAGGCCAAAGCCAACTATAGCTGCAATTATTGTGGCAATAATCCCGACAACGATGACCCAACCCCATCCAGTTGTAACTAAATCAACCAAAGAACTACCGCGCGCCATAAAAATCATCGGAATACCTGTCGCCGCGATAACAATAAAACTGATCGCGTTTAAAGCGATCGTTACAGGCATGAGCGCACTCATAACTGGACCTTGAATGGTGGGACCTAGACGCTTTAACCGTGGCCCTAGGACTAAGACCATAAAAGTGACACTACCTGCTAGGTAAACACTAAAGACTACGTGTAACAACCGTAATGTAGTATACATCGATACCTCCTTCTTCGATCACCAAAAAAGATGATATGTTAGCTCTTACCTATCCTGAACATCTTTGTTCCGCATGTTGGGCACGTCCCCTGGTTAGCTGGCCTGCCATTCTTCATAGTTATAGCCTTGGGGTCCTTCATCTCCTTTTCCGCACGACACTTCACGCAATATGCCTGCATCTGTTGGCCTCCTTTTTCACATTTATTATGAACGATAGACCATTCGTCGTGGAAATGTCAATAGCCTCGGCCGACTGAACCCTCTGACCTCTAGTTTAATTCCCTAAAAACGTTCCCTTTTTCAGCTTCCGGCTTCCGACTTCAAGAGCGACTCAAGTTTCTCAATGCGTTCCGCTCTTTTCCGCGCCAGCAGTTTGAAGACGCGCGGTATGTCCGCCATAAGAGACTGCGATTGCCCGGCGGCGTCCGAATAGAATCCGATAATTAGCTTTTCGATACTGAGAACTTTTTCTAGCATCCCAGGATATCCCTTGTTTTTATCAAGACCGGTATCAAGGGAGTATTTATCCTCTTCAAGCTCGAAGGCAAAGGTGCCTTCTAAGGCATCCGATATTGTCCCGTAATATACCCTCTCAACCTGTTTAATATTCTTTTCGTTTTCTTTGGAGAATGAAAGGAAAGCGGCTCCGTCTTTTTCATATTGTCCAGAGATTTGTTCGTAGAATTCCGCCGATTCGTTCTCGAGCTTTTTGGCGAGGCTGATTATCTCGGAGGTGGTGTGAAGAAGCATTTATAGTTGTCCTTTCGGTGGATATTATTTATGTTGTAATCCCATCCTCCTCCCCAGCCGGGAGAGAGGGAAAAACGAACTCATACCTTTATACGGTCTACTATAACCACCTTTGAATAACGACCTTGCTTTCAGTGAAAAAGCGGACAGCTTCCTGGCCCATAGTGTGAAGTATCCCGAAGAAGGAGTCCTTCATTCCGCTGAAAGGGAAGAAAGCCATCGGAGCTACGATGCCGATATTTATACCGACATTACCGCTAGTAATACGGTACTGGAATTCCCTTGCCGACTTACCGTTCGAGGTGAAAATAGCGTTGCCGTTGCCGTACCGGCTGGAATTGCATAATTCTATAGCCTCATCAAGGTCTTTCACCCGCATTACGCTCATTACAGGCCCGAAGATTTCTTCCTTGGCGATTGTCATATCCCGGTTTACGTTCTCAAAGATGGTGGGGCCTAGGAAACAGGTATCCGGGTAACCACCGGTGATTTTTATATTCGTCCTGCCGTCGAGTCTGAGGGTCGCCCCCTCTTTTATACCAGTCTCTATGTACTGTATGGTTCTGTCTTTTTTCCCCTTGTCCTTCATCGGGCCCATCTGCACCGATTCGTCAAGGCCGTAGCCGATGACGATTTTCGATGCAGCATCGGTTATTCTGTCAATAAAGCTTTTATAGAACCCGTCGTCTTCACCGACGACGACAAGATTGGCGCCGGAGAGACACCGTTGCCCGGTATTGCCGTAGAATGAAGTCATCATTGCCGGAATGGTACCGTTCACGTTGCAGTCCGGCATTATTACCATGAAATTCTTGGCGGCACCCTGGGCGATAACCCTCTTGCCTGTCTCGCCGCATCTTTTATAGATGACATCTCTTGCTGTCGAGGTGCGGCCGACAAAGACGATACCCTCCACATCCGGACTGTCCAGCATTCCGCTTACAACGTCCCTGTCGCCGTTGACGACATTCCAGACGCCGGGCGGAATACCGGCTTCCTCGACAAGCTCAGTCAGTTTCATCTGACTTATCGGGACCTCCGGCGAAGGTTTTATAACTACACAGTTTCCAGTAGCCACGGCGTAGGGCGCCGACCAGAGGGGAATCATAAAGGGGAAGTTATACGGGGCAATTATCCCGAAAACGCCGAGAGGCTGCCGGATAAGGTATTCATCTATGCCCGAAGCTATGTCCTCAAGGTTATAGCCCATCATCATGGTCGGTATGCCGCAGGCGACCTCAACGTTCTCAGTTCCCCGCCGGGTTTCCCCCCTTGACTCGTCTATAGTCTTGCCGTGTTCCTGTGTCTGGACCCTGCTCAGTTCCTCGAAATGCTCTTCGAGAAGCTCTTTAAGATTAAAGAGGTACCTTGCCCTGGTTACCGGTGGGGTAGCCCTCCACATCGGAAAGGTCTCCTTTGCCACACTGATGGCGGTATTTATTTCTTCCGTTGTTGAAATTGGTACCCTGGCTAATAACTGCCCGGTTACAGGATTTACTACTTCCTGTAGCGGCCCTTTTGAGTCAATCCATTCTCCGCCAATATAATTCCTGACGAGTACTACCTCTTTTATGGCGTCGTCGAGAAGTGCCATGTTTTCCTCCCTGTTTTATTTCCTTGACCGACATTTGTTTCTCCACTTTAAGGATACCAGCACCTATTCTTCAAGAGCTACCACTGAACATGGCGACATGTGGCCGCCCTTTACCTTAAGTGGCATGATTATCAGTTTCACCCTCGGCTTGGTGATGGCACCGCAGTTTACGATTCCTCCCACTGACATCATTCCGGAGCGGGTAGGGTAACTACCACGTGTTCCTCTTTTCTTGTCTAAACCGCTAAAAGCACAGAGGTCCCACAGAAATATGTCAGTCCCGTTTTTCCCCATAATATCCATTAGCTTTTGAGCACTCCCATCGTTGAAATGAGGACTATTCTCTCTAAATAGATGGCCTAGCTTGAAATATCTCTGGTTATCCCCCCAACCAGTACGAATTAATAGAGCATCTCCTTTCTGGTAGGGGGTTTTGTTAAAAGCCACCTCAAATTCATCTGCTTCCACTATCTCATCGTCTCTCTTAGGTATGTCAATGACGACCGCATCTCGAAATATTAGCTTGTTTAGGTCGACGGTATCCAATGTCGCTTCATCTTTAAAGTCTTTCTTAAAACTTGCCAGGATAAACTTGGTGCCTATCTCACAGAAGATAGTATAAACGTGAAATCTGATACCGTGTGGTTCGTACGACATGGTCTCGGTCATCTTGAATGAGTCTGGCCATAAAGAATGAGTCTTGAAACTCTTACTACCATACCCGGTAGGCATCCCATTATAAAGAGGAAATGTAAGATCGATGATTTTCATTTTGCTACCCTCCTAGTGGTATAAAATTATCCAACTTTCCAGTACACCACTTCTTGAAACTCTAACCTACTACATCAAGACTATGCAGCCCGCCATATTTCCCCAACCGTCTGAGTAGAGGTAGCAGCAACTACTCTTCGACAGCTACCACCCTGCATGGAGCTATGTGGGCATCGGCAATCCTAAGCGGTAGGATTAATAGCTTCACTCTTGGATTGGTGATTGCTCCGGTGTTTACAAGTCCACCTACCGACATCCGTCCAGTCCGGGCGGTGAAACCACCGTGCATTCCCGTTCTTTTGTCTAAACCAGTCATAAGAACGTGATCGTACAACCACATATCGCTTTGGTTCTTTGTCAGAAGCTCCATCAACTTGTTAGCACTAAGGGCAGTATAGTGGGGACCCTTCTTCCTATAATCATGTCCCATCTCGAGATATCTTTCGTTGTCTCCCCAGCCAGTGCGAATCAACAACGCATCCCCCTTCTGGACCTCAGCTTGATTGAAAGCCGCCTCAAGGTCCTCAGGGTCAATAATTTCTTCCTCTCCCTTAGGCATGTCAATGATGACCGTATCTCGAAGTATTAGCTTATTTATGTCGACGGTGTCCAATGTCGGATCATATTTGAAGTCTTTCTTCCAACTAGCCATGATAAGTCTGGTGCCTGTGTTACAAAAGATGGAATAAACGTGAAAACTCATACCGTCTGGTTCGTACGAGCGGGTCTCAGTCATCTTAAATGCTTCTGGCCATGAGGGATGTTTTTTGAAATCTATAGAACCATACCCGACAGGCATCCCTTCATAAAGAGGCATTGTTAGATCGATTAATTTCATTTTACTACCCTCCTTATTATAACTGAATGCAACTACTGACTATTGTTACCTCTCAACTTCTATTTCCCAAAAGTTACCACTCACTCGCTGTTACGGCAGTATTCCGCAGATAGCTAAATTCTCAGCCACATCCTTCAGTCCGAGGGATTCCAGTTTCTGCCTGGTGGGTATTCCCATTGCCAGATCGTAGCCATGTAGTCGGTAGTATTCGTCAAGCGCTTTTTCAGAGTGAAAGGCGCTTACGCCAAGAACTGGAAAAACAAAGTTACCGTTTGCTTGTACCATCCTTGGGTGGAGAAACTTCGAGACTACTGACGAGTCGGGTAGTATCTATCTCTGGCCATCTCCCTTTAAGCATTTCCAGGTTAACAAAGGTTTCAGTTCTTACAATACTGGGGATGGCCGAGATTTCCTTTTCAATAAAATAGGAAAGCTCTGCTGATGACCGGGTCATGATTACGGCCATAAGAACGTATTCGCCCGTGACAAAGGCCAGGTAACACACATTTAGCTTGCTTGCTAGCTTATCCACTACCTTTCTCAAGTCTGCCATCCTTACTTGCAGCCCCACTATGC
>SDBV01013640.1_pt1 | contig 10315 bp, 5 predicted proteins | sample 2277081 | NCBI WGS metagenome assembly SDBV01 (sample SAMN10402039, study PRJNA504765) | marine sediment metagenome | isolation source: marine sediment core GS10_PC15, 223 cmbsf | place: Arctic Ocean: Southern Knipovich Ridge | collected 2010 | reverse complement strand
TTATATCAATTGAAATGTTGCGTTTTCTGAGCAAATGTCAACCTTTTTTGTGGATTTTATTAAAAAAACAGAGCATAACATGTTGATATTCAGCAAACACCCTAATTTGGCGGTCATAGACTTTTTCCTTTATATCTGGATCAAAATCCTCTTTATAAAACCCCCACATATCATAATGATCCTCTTCATATGGAGGATTATTTGCATAGTTGAATGTAGTTGGTGGCAACAATGATATTCCTCCAATGCCTAAAAAACTCAGACTTTTCAAGGTAAGCTTCCCATCTTTTTCTACTTGCGGGTCGCGTTGATATAGCTTGTCATTTTTAAAACTATTTGTAGTTTCCGGGCACAGATCATATTTCGTTTCGAGATTTACTGACCTGATAGCCTTTTCCCTCAGGTTTGTACCCAATTCAAAATCCGACAGATCTAAGACCTGATCTCCAAAATGGTTGACTTTGGTATGAATTGATTTTGTCGCCCAACGTGTTGATCCGTAGGCACCCCTTTCCAGATATGAACAATCTTTTTTGAAATAATAATCAAATTGATCTCCCTTACTTTTTAGGTTTTCCCACTTTCCTTGTTTTTTTACATGCTCATTTGGCACCAATAATATCTCTTCCAATCCCAAAACGGAGGTTGGCCAATTCAATTCACAACGCATATTTGTATGTAATACAGGCTCACTTCCTCCATTGATGGAATTTGTAGCACTTTTACCATCATTTCTGAGCTTCTTTACAAATAAAGCCGTATGAGTTGCTGTTTTAATGGCATCCAAATAGTATAATTCCTTTTTTCCATGGGAAAAATTTTCAAATTCCCCATCTAAGTCCCTATGTTTTCCTATCAGAGGATTACGCCAGAGGTAATCGTTGGTCCACTTTCCGTAGTCAAACTCCACCCAGTAACCATAATCGCCTTCATCAACTAAATGATTATCATTTTTATCGACATAATCAGGACCAGTCACGGCAGTTAATAACCAGGTATAGGCATATTTCTGAGGTTTATTATGTTCGTTGAAAGTATCGCCTTTTTCCTCTTTAAAATCTACAGTGTTTTCTGATTTCATATATTCGTCATAGGAATGCACCGGAAGACTGTAATGGTAGATCACCCCACTTTCATTGGTAATCATAAACGCGCCAATCTGTTCATTGCTTTCCCGGACAAATCCGGTGGAAGTCGTTTTGATCAATCCCATTGCAAAAGGATCTCTATTAGGATCTTCTCCCATAATCTCACCATTCGAAAACCACTCAACATGTTTTGATCCCGCCAATTGATTTGTAGCGCTATTATATCCTTCATTACCGCTTTTTCCAGTTCGTAAATCACCTGTAAAGGAGTATGAAAATGGATTATCCCTTGATGGGGTAAAATCTGGTGCATGATACTCCAATCGATTGGAGAAATCATTCTCAAAACGAAAAGAAGCTTTTTTCTCCGATACCCTTAGGGGATAATTCTCTACATTGTAGGAATCCTCGTTCTTTATGTTCTGTCGTGGTATCGTTTGCTGATAATGATATGGACGGATGTTACCCCCTAAGCCTTGTGCAGTCACATTATATAAGTCATAGTCGGGAAAAGTTCCTCCCAGAACTTTGACTGGATTGCTATTTTCAGCCATATCGATTTCAGTGTCCAAAATATCATACGAGTCATAGGCTGAAATATCATAGTTATCGGTATTTTCACTGTCCGTTGGGAAATAAAGTGAACCACTCATATAAACATTTACAATTTCATCAATCCAATATCGGCTATAAGTACGACTAAATTGAAAATTTACAATCCCAGGCACAATTGGGATTTCTCCACCCATACTATTTGTATAACTGCTAATTCGACCTGCATTTTTGTTATTTGTGAAAGAACTGCCACCGCCAATTGCGAGTGAAGGCTTTGTCCCATTAGTGCTGATGCTGGCTCCGAGTAAGGACATATTTACCATATCACCTTGACCATTTTTTTTACCCACAGCACTTATCCCTCCACTTAAACCTGCATTCCAACCAGACCCTGAACTGTATTTCAAACCTATCGAAGATCCAAGTCTTAGACCAGCGTCAGTAGTATGAGAAATCCCTACTCCTATTCCAGAACTAGTATAAGCATCCCCCCAAGGAGATACGCCAATCCTTCCATTTACCCCAACCCTAAATGGTGAATTTGGTTTCTCTAATAATGGCCCACCAAGACTCCCCCCGAGATAACCGCCAACTCCTGTGCCTTTATAGGTATCCTTACCAATTGAAATCCCAGCACTAACTGATGCGAATTTTCCAATTCCAACTGATAATCCAAGATTTGTCACAGTTGTTTCGCCACCTTCCCAATACGACCGGTTATTACCTAAGCGAATCTTATAATCATCCGGGTACCCGTTAACTGTCCGCGTAATGGCTCCTGGATTTAAATTCCAGCCCAGGCCTACCCATGAAGCATCCTGATTGAGTTGAATGCCTGCATGATAGGACAAGGAAATTGGGTATCCCCCTGCCGGGCCGGGTACTTCCAATAAGGGTATGTTATAGGTAAAATCCCCTGTGAGAAGGTTTACCATATCCGTGGTATCAACCGGTTCAAAACTATTTGATTCCGGGGCAGTAGGCCCCGAAGTCAGGGCATAGGAAACAGATGGATATACAATATAATTGAGCATGTTTAGCAATAAAAACACCGCTATCCATTTCTTAAATTTTCGGTTTACAAACATCTTTAGAGTTTCTTATTAGGTAAAAAAATGAATACTATCTGGTGACCAGAGCTTTTAATTCAGCCACTTCTGAACTTAGTTTTTTGTTCTCCTTTTTAAGTTCAAGCATATACAGGGTAAGTTCTTCCACTTTTTCAAGCAGTTTGGCATCCATTTCGCCCAGGTTAATCCCCGAAGCTTTGACTTCCTCAGAAGAAGGCATCCCTGGTAAATGATTATTTTTTCCGATATAAGCTTCCACCTCATTCAATGAGGCCAACTCATAATTATCATCAAAAACATAATCCGCCCATTCTCCCGATGGATAAACTTTAATATCATCACTTGCCCTTATCTTACCATTGACAGAAAGTTTATAGCCTGCAATCTTTTCAGTTCCAATGCCTACACTTCCTTCCACAAACAAATCCTGCTCAAAAGCTACCTGGCTACCCTGCTGATTGGTAAAATCCAGATTGGCCACTTCCAGCTCTTGCACAATCAATTTTACAGCGGTAATATTGCCATCAAATATGCCATTGCCACCAACATGTAAAGTTGCTTGAGGCGAAGCGACATTTACACCCAATGTACCGCCAACAGCGAGATCGTTTTGAAGATCCATGTTATTAAGAATAGTGATGTCCCCAACAGTTACCTCACCAGTGAAGTCAGAAGTACCGGAAACGGTCAGACTTTGGACTATGCTAACATCCCCGGTAAATTCCGCATCAAATACAGAAATCTCATTAGCACTTAATCCAAGTGCTACAATTTTACCTGCCACCTCCAGTTTTTCAGTTGGATCCGTGATACCAATGCCCACATTACCTGAGGTGATGAATAAATTGTCCCCAACCGTAAGACTTGAGGTGATACCTGCATTTGTCACATTCAGATCATTTGCCATCAGGCTTTGACTTGCCTTGATATTTCCATCCACATCCAGTTTCTCTGAAGGTGTTGCAACACCCAAGCCGGTTAATCCATTAACTGAAAGGTTTTGGGCTACAGATACATTGCCTGTAAAGTTACCGTTATCGCTATTGAATTGAGCGATATCTATAGACTGGGCACTAATGTTGCCCGAAGCTTTGATGTTGCCAAGCACATCCAGTTTCTCAGTTGGAACCGGAACACCAATTCCTACATTTCCGTTTGCCAGAAGGTTTTGCCCGATTGATAAACTTTGTGTGAATGTTCCGTTTGCTCCGGTATATGCATTACTCTCCAATGATTCTGATATGATATTACCTGTTACTCTTAAATCTTCTCCTACGGTAAGGTTTGATGCTATTTCTGCATCTGTCACATTTAGTTGATTAGCAATCAGACTTTGGCTGGCTTTTACACTACCGGCTACATCCAGTTTTTCTGTTGGATTGGCAACTCCAAATCCGCTTAGCCCTGTCACTGAAAGATTCTGACCCACTGATAAGTTGCCTGAAAATGATCCGTTTTCACTATTAAATTCCTCTATATCCAATGATTGGGCGCTGATGCTGCCCGATGATTTGATGTTTCCTGCTACATCAAGTTTCTCTGTTGGTGAGGCTACTCCTATTCCTATATTTCCGTTCGAAATCAGATCCTGTCCAATGGTTAAACCTTCTGTGATGCTACCACTTCCTAATGTGAACAGGTTTGTTTCAAATGATTCTGAAAGGATATTTCCTGTTACCTTCAAATCTTTACCTATCATAACATCCGAGGCGATTTCAGCATCGCTCACTGTTAGTTGATTCGCGATCAGGCTTTGGCTGGCTTTTATACTTCCATCTACATCCAGTTTCTCTGTAGGACTGGCAATTCCAAATCCGCTTAGCCCTGTCACTGAAAGATTCTGACCCACTGATAAGTTGCCTGAAAACGATCCGTTTTCACTATTGAACTCCTGGATATCCAACGATTGCGCGCTTATGCTGCCTGATGATTTGATGTTTCCTGCTACATCTAGTTTTTCTGTTGGTGAGGCCACTCCAATACCTACATTCCCGTTTGAAATAAGATTCTGGCCAATAGTTAAACCATCTGTTATGCTTCCGCTGCCAAGGGTGAAGGTATTTGTTTCAAATGATTCTGAAAGGATATTTCCTGTTACTTGCAAATCTTTGCCTATCGTCACATTTGATGCAATTTCAGCATCGTTTACGGTTAGTTGATTTGCAATCAAGCTTTGGCTTGCTTTTACACTTCCATCAACATCCAGCTTTTCGGTGGGACTGGCAGTTCCCAATCCTGTTAATCCGGTCACTGAAAGGTTCTGACCAACTGATAAGTTGCCTGTAAACGATCCGTTTTCACTATTGAACTCCTCTATATCTAGCGATTGGGCGCTGATGCTGCCCGATGATTTGATGTTTCCTGCTACATCTAGTTTCTCTGTTGGTGAGGCTACTCCTATTCCAATATTTCCGTTCGAAATCAGATCCTGTCCAATGGTTAAGCCTTCTGTAATGCTACCACTTCCTAATGAGAAAGTATTTGTCTCAAATGATTCTGAAAGGATATTTCCTGTTACCTTCAAATCTTTGCCGATTGTCACATTCGAAGCGATTTCAGCATCACTCACTGTTAGTTGATTCGCGATCAGGCTTTGGCTCGCTTTTACACTACCGTCTACATCCAGTTTTTCAGTTGGACTGACAACTCCCAAACCTGTTAATCCGGTCACTGAAAGGTTCTGACCAATTGTTAAATCATTTGTAAATGATCCATTTTGACCGGTAAAAATGCCGGTCTCCAAAGTCTGTGATAGTATATTTCCACTAGCATTAATATTACCCGACACCTCTAGCTTTTCCGTTGGATTTGTAATCCCTAATCCAGTATTTCCAGAAATCAAAAGATTCTGACCTATACTTACATTCGATGTGAATTGTCCGGTTCCTGTTTCAAGTCCGGCCGAAATGAAATTTTGAGTCGCCTTTATATTTCCGACCACATCAATTTTTTCTAAAGGACTTTTAGTGCCAACTCCAAAATATCCATCAAGTATCAGGTTTTCATTGACACTTAACGTGCCTGTATAAGTTCCTGTGTTTCCGGCAAATGTAGTTGTATTTATGGTTTCAGAATACAAACCCTGGCTAGCTTTTATATTTCCATCAACATCTATTCGTTCCGTTGGATTGCTTATTCCAAAACCACTCAATCCTTCAATAGTCAGATTTTGCTGAACATTCAAATTTCCTGTAAATAATCCTGTGATTCCGGTAAAATTATCAGTTTCAATTGTTTTTGAAAAAATACCCTGACTGACCCTGAGGTTTCCATCAAGTTCCAATCGTTCTGTCGGATTCTGAATTCCTATGCCGACATTTCCCTGAATGAATAAATTTCTTCCGATACTCGCATCCTCCCTGACAGAAATAGTAGTTGTGCTCAGTCCAATGACATCTATATCCCTGGCTTGTAGTTGGTCACTTATTTTTACATCACCAACAACATCTAATTGTGCCGTAGGTTGTAATGTTCCCAAACCGATATTCCCATGAGGCAAAATCAGGTTTGTATGGCCTGTCTCCTTATTAGCATTACTGTTACCATTATTTTGAGCGAAAATGACTAGGCTAAAAAATAAAGATAAAAAAATTGTGAGTGCAAATTGCTTTTTCATTTTATATTGTTATTTGTTTTAATTTCTGTAAATTTTATTGCCGGGGTTTCTTTTAGATCCTTTTGACTGAATCTGAAATTCATACTTTCCAACCCAAGACCAAATTCCTTCAAATTCACCTGTATCCATTCATCCTGGTCTATCTTTTCCTTAGCAAACACGAAAAGCAAGGTATTCGAACTTCCCATGCCGTAGGTAGGAGAATAGATATAATCAGCGACAGAAACTGTGTCTTGCTCGGAAGTAGTCATATTTGCATATTCTTTCATTCGAAATGACAACGTTTCGACAAGCGTAGAATAATTACCGGCTCCTACCTGAGCCAAATTGATTACTTCCTTATTGTTGCTCGACAAACTCAGCGTGAAGTAATTATGGTAGCTATACTTTTCATTTAATTTGGCATAATCGCTGGTTGAAATGCTTTGATTCCAACCATTCTCCTGAAGAATAAGTAAGTCGCCTGGCTTGTATGTCACAGTCACTTCTACATCCTCTACCATTTCTGTTTTTGTCAAACCATTATCCCCGTCATTTATATACTCGACAAGCTGATCTTTGTCGAGAAAATCGGGCCGACAAGCCCCAGAAAGCATTATAAATATGAATTGAATGTATATTTTCATTAGTTAAAAATTATTGATAACTGGTGTAAGTTTGTAGCTAGTGGCCTGTCATCTTGCATCTAATTCCCGTTATATTTTTTATTCAGCCCCTCAAGGATGATATCTGTAATCTCTATTCCTTCATCAGCATAAGCAATATTGCCATATTGGGTAGCCACAAAGATTATTTTATAACCATGTTGATCTCCATATTTTTTGATATAGGCATTAATCTCACTAAGCACCTTTGTAGTCATATGTGCGTCTTCTTGGTTAGCCTTTTCACTTAAGGCTTTTTGATAGTCGCCTAATTGATTCCGTTTGGTTCTAATCAGTTCGAGTGTGACCTTCTTTTCACGTTCGGACATTCCTCCCTGTTGCTGCTCGAATTCTTGTATCGTCTTTTTTACGTCAACTGCAAGGGTATCAATATTCGATTGCCAAATGGTAGATTTTTGCTTGTATTCCCCTCTGGCATCAATCATTCCCTGATAGCTACTTACCAATTTGGTAGAATCGACATAGCCAATTTTGCTATTGGATATATGCCAAAATAATACGATCCCTGTGAAAATTATGACCAGGCTAAAAACCGCCACTTGAATAATTACTAATTTGTTTTTCATTTTGATTTCTTCTTAATAAAGCTTGTGTTAATCTCAGCGCCAATCCTAAATACCCATGGGCTGGCATATGAAGTTCCATTATTGTGATTTACATTGTATAGCAGCATCATTGATCCTTTAACCAGTGAATTAATACTGATTTGCTTACCGATACCGGCCAAAAAATATTGCTTCCAATTTTGAATTATTTCATCATTGGTTGAACTACTTTCAAACTCACTGCGTAACTCATATTCACAATGAACAAATACTTTTTTCAATCCATCCCATTCAATAAATGACTTGTATCCATGGTTTATTTGTCTTGCAGAAAGCTTATATCTATCATCTACGTTTACCTCTATGCTGTAAATTGCCCCAATACCAAATCGAAACTCAGGCATGAACAGATAGGTGATTTGAGGGGCCACATTCATAATCAATGGATTACCGCTGGCTATTTGCATGTTGATCCCAAATGCAAACCTTTTATTCATCGGCACATTTTTAAAAGAATTCTTTTTAAGCATTTCGTTATTCCCAAATTTGTAATATGGATTCCTTTTGTACTTATTTACTTGTTCCTGGGCAGATTTCACTAATTGCTGATGGTCAACAAGACTTTCAGTTAGCCGTTCATTTAATTTCTCTCTAAAATCCGCCTTTATTTTTTTTATATCCTTTACCTTTTCTGCTGTACTCAGAATCTCATCATTTTTATCAATCAGCTTTTGCTGCTCAGATTTCATTTTAGTTTCCTGCTCCTTTAGCGCTTTTATTTCTTGCCGATTTTGGGCATAACGATCAATTTCTGAATCGACATTGTTTAACTTTTCTTTATAATCCGCTCCCGAGTCGGATACTTTGTTCGCTTTTTCCTGAAGGTTCTTAATTCGTTCCTCACCGGATTTCAACCTGTCTAATAAATCCTTGTTGAGATTCATTGTATTTGTAATCCCATCAGGATTTATGTTTTTCCCACTAATACCATGCTCTATAAAATCCGCTTCTTTTAAATTAATTATCTCTCCTGATATATTCTCAGGGAGTTTGAGGGTGTCTCTAAGATTTTTAATTACTTCTGATAATTCAGTTTCCAGCGTGTCGGCTTTATCTAAGAATTTATCTACCGTAGTTTTGTGTTTATTAATCTTTTCCTGGATCGTATCAAGTTGATTAAACTTAACTCCTATGGTGTCCAATCTCCGTAATAGATTATCATCAAGAGAATTAATTTTGTTAATATTTTCTTGAAGTGACTCCCGGTGAGCAGCACGAGCCTTTTCTAATGAGTCGGCTATTTTGATTATCGATGTTTTGAATTGATTTATTTGATCCTGAATGCTATCGGTCTCTATAAAGTCATCCAATCTTTTAATCGTACCGGTAGTTGTAGAAAAACTATCTACAGTTACATCAGATTTATTATCGGCATCAATCTCTTGATCTAAACTATCGGTATAATTTACTATATCACCTGTGTCTGTAACAGCGCCTGTTCGACCATGCACGTCATAACTTAAACAATAAGAAATCGTCCAAATTATAATAAAAATAAAATGACGCTTACTGCTAATTTTCATTTCTTTTAACTTAAAATTTTAATATCCCGAGCTTCAAAAAACATATTTGTCTTTTAACACTTCAACCAATTCCTATTATGTTGTGGTTTTAAAATTGTCGATCCATGATCATTAATCACTTAGCGGGTATTCCGCATCTCTTAAATATGCTATCCTTTCACAATTTCAAAAACCACAAACCTTTTCTCCCACAAACTAGTTTGTGTCTTTTCTTTTCTAATATGTACCCTCCAAATTATGAAAACAGACTTATAAACTTCAAAAAGTAAACAGAGGCTGTTTCTTAAAAAAAAGTTTCACTTGCATTATATTGCTCTTAGCCACAAGATGCTAACAACAACACCAAAGCGAACTATTATTGTACAAATCTAATATTCGTTTGCATTTTACAAAATGTCCTTTACAGGTAGCGCCAAAAAGGCATGTAAGGTTTTGTGTTGACTTTATATATAAAATATCCAATTGCATCAATTTATATTTCAATTTTCCGGTATCCGGTTTTTTAACTATCTGTTTAACTAAATTTATTTTTTATTAGTTTATCGATCATTTATAAACTTTTTATGTTGATCCTCAACCAAGGATTATTCGTCATCAGTTAATGCTCCCGGTCTTTTCGCACTACTTAAAATCACATTTATACTAAAACCTTTCAATGTGGAATTGATTTAACTTTTTACATTAAACGGGAGGTACATCTTTCCCAATAACAGCGCTTAACAACAGGATATTCATTCACTTTTTTTGAAATATCACCTCATTATTTTACTTTTTCTCCTTCTATTTTTTTTATCTACACTGCTATGCCATATCAATTCTACCTCATCACCCTCGTTTGCAACGAGGGTGTACGAACTCAGCGATTGTATCGCTAATTTTCAGTGCCTCCGGTCATAGCATACCCTTCTACCTCCACTGGCGCAAGTAACAGACTTGCGCCATAAATGAAAAGTAAGGCCCATGCCTTGGTGATTGTATTTCGTCGTTCCTTCCCTCATAGTTACTCGCAGAGAACCCCCACTTGCGCGCTTTTGCAAAGCGTGCATAATTTTATTTAATATCCATTCCCGTCTACTCTCAACCGGCGCGTGATTACATCGCGTGCAGCTATTATATAATCTCAAACTCAACCGGCTCCCCCGCCAATACAATCCTTCCTCAAAACTCACTAATCAGGTTATTAGCTAGTGTGT
>SDBV01013639.1_pt1 | contig 10315 bp, 26 predicted proteins | sample 2277081 | NCBI WGS metagenome assembly SDBV01 (sample SAMN10402039, study PRJNA504765) | marine sediment metagenome | isolation source: marine sediment core GS10_PC15, 223 cmbsf | place: Arctic Ocean: Southern Knipovich Ridge | collected 2010 | reverse complement strand
ATAGGCTTGTAGTTCAATGGCTAGAACGGATGTCTTATATACATCTAATTCCAGTTCAACTCTGGGCGAGCCTACAAATTCTCTCTGTGGCGTTCTGGCGTCAGGTAAGGTGCAATATGAGTTGAGCCTAGGTGAGTGACCAAAATAAATCTCAGGCCTCTATAAACCCCAGTGGTTTACATGCTAAGTGGAGCAGGGTGGGGAATCCTGCCAGAGAGAAATATATGGTGAGTGTAGCTTAAATGGTAAAGCACTGGACTGTGGCTCCGAGGAAGAGGGTTCGATACCCTCCATTCACCCCAAATAAAAACCCACCCGAACGAAAAAAACACTGAAATACAATTTAGAAGGGCTTGACTTTTTCTTTATTTGTGATATAATGGTAGTACCATTGAAACAAAAGGAGAGAAAATATGAGTGAAGAAGAGCAGAAGAGAATCTATAGAATTATTATGGGAAGACTTGAAACAGTGATGCTCAGGCACAATCCTGAAATGAATCAGATAAGAAATGATTGGGATAATAGGAGAAGAAAATGAAGACAAAGTATATAGTTGTAAGGATTCAAACAATTGATACAAACATAGATTCATGTGATTATCTTATCAAGGGATATGCAGATAAGAAATATTGGAAAGGATATAAGGCATGCCTGGAAGACATCAAGAAAGGCCAATACAAATGAGCAGAGACATAATAGTTGAAGAATTGAGAAGAAGTGAAGACAAGTTTGACAAATGGATGGAAGATAGATTGAAAGAAAATAAAAACAAGGAGAAAGCACAATGTTATTTGAGATAGTAGTAATAGCAACATTGGTATCATTGGGGGTTGGATTAATAGTTTGGGCAATTACATCATCTTGGTGGGATAGCAGCATGGAAAAGGAAAAAGAGAAATACAAGAAGCTGAATGAGAGACATGGTAGGGTGGTAGCAGGGAATAAGTTGAATATCAAGGAATGGAATAGAAAGCATAGCCTTAAATGTCAGGAACGCAGTGAAGCGAAAAAACAGATTGTAATCAACAATAGCTTTTCATATGAGGATGATGTGAAGAACAGATTTGAGAACTGGACAAGTATTGACATAAAATACAAGGATAAGGATGGCATCAGTCAAGTTGGGTATATCAATGATCCTGAAAGTGCAATAGGACTTATTAAACACTTGATATATAAGGATTAAATTTATGATAAACACTAATAATGTAAATAATGATACAGGGAGGATAATGTTATGGATTTAACTAGTAAAACAACAGAAAGATTGTTTGAGATGATAAACGAAGAATTCAAAAAAGGAATAGAGCGTTATCGTTCAGGGGGGAGAGATATAGTAATAAGCCATCAGGCTGAGGTAGTGAAAAAACCAATAATTCACGAAATTGAACAAGAAATTACAAGGCGAATAAATAATGAACCTAAAAAATAAGAGTGATAAAGAGTTATGGGATATGTTATACGAGATAAGGGGCAGAATGATACAAAATAAGATTGATGGAATAGATGACAACGAGTGCGAAGCTAAGTATAGATATGATATACATAAAGAAATTATAAGGAGGGAGAATAGAGAAGAGTGTACCATTTGTCATGGAAAGGGTTACACTACAGACCATCATGATCCTTGTACTGAATGTGGTGGAAGTGGTTATTATGATTAAGGAGGGAGAAGGATAATGGAGACCAGACCAAATAATGAATTGCCAAGTGCTGAATATTATCGAAGAAGAAGGATAGTTACAATATTACAAGATAAGATTAAATTATTAGAGAAAGAGAATAAGGGGTTAAGAGCGATGTTGGGAAATGGTTCTTCTACTCCAACGGAAACAAGATAACACATAATAAGGATAAATAAAATGGGAAAACGAATATCAAGAAAACAGAAAGACAAGATTGACAGAAAGGTAGTACAAGCATTTGACATAAATAAGCTCAAGAGATGTCCGTTTTGCAGTAACACAAATATAGAAATTCATGGAGATAGTGGGCTGTGTAATGAGTGCAGGGGAATCTGGGAGGAATAAAATGCAATCAGTAAGACTTACCAGGGATTTAGTGGGACTGTTTCTCAAGAAAGAAGAGGCTGAAGATTTAGTGGAATGGTTGGAAAAGCAGGAAACTGCTGTTCCAGATGTTATCCATAATATCATAGCTAAATTAAATATGTTATGGGATGTAAGGGAAAGAGAAAAAGAACCGTGCTCAATATGCTACGGAAAAGGGTATGTCGGTCACCACCACGATCCATGCACAGAATGTAGAGGGAATGGATATTATGATTAGGAATGACTGTCCATTCTGTAATCTGGAACATAAGACTGATTGGTATGTAACATCAAGAGGTGGAATAACTGTATGCAAAGACCTGAACAACAAGGAATATAAGTATAGATTACTGGTGGTGTGTTCGGGAAGTAGTCAATGGCATAAGCCTGTCTACTCAAATGGACTCCAGGAATGGATGATAAGAAAAGGAAGAGAGGTAGCAAATGCTCATATCAAGAATGGTTGGGCTGACAGGATAGCCAAGATAGATTACGAGACAAGTATTAAAGGACACTGGCATTGCCAGATATGTATGGAATAATAATAATGGAGGTAATAATGAAGAGAACTAAATATTATTGTGATTTATGTGGGAAAAAGCATCAAACCCTATATCTAGTACGAGTAAAGGTAAAGGGATTAGCGAAGTTCAATGGTACATATAAGGCTTGTAATTCCTGTCGAAAAAATGTCGAAGAACAAAATGCAAAATATCCCCTATAAATTTTAATAATAATGGAGGTAATGATAATGAGAGAGATATTCCGTCTAGGCAAAATGGTTGACAATGGTAAATTGGGGTTGTGGGTCAAGGTTGGTGACGGAAGGTGTTATGAATACTCAATAAAGATATGTAAGGGGTGTGGGAAAGAAAAGAACGTAAGAGAGGGGTTTTATAGAGAGAAGCGTAATGGGGATGGAAGAAATGCTAAGTGTAAGGCATGTATAAACATTAGATGAACATTATGATATATAATAAATTAAAGGAGATATTATGAGTCGGGAAGTGTGGATAAATTCAAATACGGAAATATATACTAGTTGGGAATTTTTAGGGGGTAGAAAATATCTAGAAGTAAGATTAGATGATATAGATACGGTTTTACATATTGATTCAACAGAGTTATCAAGGTTCAGAAAGAAGATAAAATTAAATGAATAAATCACTTAATAATAAAGGAGAGAAACAAAATGGGTCTAAGGTCATTACTGTATAAATTGGCACGTGGATTAGGGGATGTGAACGCTACTAAAAGTCCAAGCAAAATGATGAACAGGGGAAGAAATAAAATGGTCGGAAGATTGGTGGGCAAGAGGATTTTCAGGAAAGGAAAGGGGCTGTTTTGAAAACAAATATAATCTATAATGAGGATTGCTTGGAAGGAATGAAGAAGCTACCAGATAATAGTATTGATTTGATAGCTACTGATCCTCCATACGGAATAGGATTTATGGGTAAGAAGTGGGATAAATTTGAAACTAAGAAGCCGACAAAATCTCAAACAGTTGGTTGGATGTCTCCCGGTATGAAAACAGATACCAGGGGAATGATAGAATTCTTTACTCCCATCTGGAAAGAAGCCTTGCGAGTCCTCAAGCCAGGTGCCTTTGCCTTTGTGATGTGCATACCCAGACAAGATTGTTTGAGCAGAATGATTATCTCGTTAGAAGATGCAGGGTTCAATGTTAATTTTAGTTCAATCTACCATGTGTTTGCCCAAGGATTTCCGAAAAGTTTGAATATAGAAAAGAGTCTTACCAAAAAATTCAATAAATTAAGGGAGGGGTTGGATGATTGGATTCCCCAGAGAAACAAGGAGGTTTTATGCAACTTAAGAAATGCGAATATTGTGGAAGAGAGATTCAAAAAGAATCAAATAGAAGTTGGAATCAATATAGAAAAAAGAGATTTTGTAGTCGTGAATGTAGCTGGAATTGGTTCAGTGAAAATACGCCAATTATTAAATGTGATAATTGCGGAGTAGAGAGGGACAAATGTGTCCATTTTGTGGTGGGGTTATTAGAGAAAGAGAAGAAAAGCCTAACTTACCAGACAGAATTAAAAAAAGAAGGAGGCAAATGAGTTCAAAACAACAATGAGGAGAAAAATGCATAAATGGGGTTTAATTACAATTCCTAAAGAATTTTGGAATTATCAGAGAAAAATAGAAAATCAGCATTCTTGTAGTGCTAGCAAGGAGAAAACGATGGATAAGATTGAGAAAGTAGCTTATTTCGATAATGATAAAAGTGCAAGTGAATATATCGATGAAGAGGATGTATTTAACAAGGTCAATGAGCTAGTAGAAGAGAATAGTAAAATAAGAATGAGGATAGCGGAATTAGAAGATATTGTTAAATATCATATAGAAAAATTAAGTTAAGGAGAAAGTAAAATGAAAGAATTAACAGATCCTTGGATTGTACCATTTAATGAAAAGGAGTCAATACAGATACTAGAAAAAGTAAATGAACTTATCAGGGGATTCAATGGATTGAAAAAAGCATATAATAATCATGTTACCACCCCACTGGGATGTAATTATGATATTTACAAGGAAGAGGAAGAATGTGAAGAGGAGAAATGTCGAAAAGAAGTAAAGAATTTGCTAGATAACAATATTTTAAGAATAATGGATGTACGTACGGATGTATTAAGGAAAATAATGGCTAATAAGTTGAAGGGCGTAACTGGGGAAATCGACAGAATGATAACTGAGTTTTCAAATAAATTACACCGTTGTATTGAAGGAGAATGAAAGAATGGTTGTAATCATTTTGGATGGGTGGGGGTTTTTGTGGCTAGCAGTATCTATTGTTGTAGGAATTTTGTTGGGTAATTTCTTGAAAGGATTTATAGAACAATATAAGGAAAACAGAAAATGCAAATGAGAGAAATAGCAACAAAGTGGTTAAAGAAAGAATTTACCAATAAATCTACTCAAAGAGCAATGGTTTATGCGATTTTAGATTTAGCTGATGCGATAAGAGAAAGTGGGAAAAACATAGCTAAAGAAATTGATAATGCTAGAGAAGAAGCATATTGGAATAAATAAAGGAGATGAAGATGTTTTATTGTGAAAAGTGTAGAAAAGAATATCATTGGACTAAAACACTTGCTCTTAGTTATGGTAAGTGCGAAATGTGTCACAAAACAGCAAGGTGTTACGAAAAAAAAGAACTAAGAAAAAAATTGGATTGGCAGGGTGCTATTGAAGAAGCAGCAGCCGAAGCATCAGAGATACTTGGAAGAGAAGAAATAATAGGGGTTAAATGGGAGATTATGAGTCTTGAAGAAAAAGTAGAGCTGCTAAAGAGAAGAATAGATGTTATTTCTAACACTTCTAGTCCTATAGCAAAATTGTAGAATAAAAGCAGGGGATTGAAAAACATCCATTATTGGCATCCTTAAATGTCAATTTCAACTCCCTGCAAGCAGTAACTTACCAAAGAATCATACCTAGATAGACTTTCCAAAGTCAAACACAAAAACAAAACTTGCAGAGAATATCTACCTTAAAAGAAAGACATTATAAGGTGGTGTAATAAGTATGCCAGAAGAAACGAAAGTATTTGTCCATCTTCCTGTTCCTAGTGAAGTGGGAAAACATTCAGGGCACAAAATAAGGGGTAAGCTGATATCAAAGAAAGAGGGTATCTCTTCTCTATTTTGTGTAGACCATAAGGTCATAATTACGTTTTTATTCGATAAGGCAAAAAAATGGACAATGTCTAAAGCTCGTGCTTGGCTAAAATCACATTTGTCAGAGGGATTCTTTTCTTTGGATGATGATGGGCGGGCTGTGTTTGAGACATTCGATAAGAAGGGTAAATTAGTTGAGAGTGTATTACCAACAGAGCTATTGACTGAGGCTGATGATGCTGAAGTTGAGAATTTGATGAATAAAGATAGGGTTATATTTATGTTCGGTGGTATCGGAGAATGGACTGCAGAGACAGTATGTAAGAAATTATTAGCATATGATAAGATGGATGATACAAAACCAATTACCCTGATTATAGGAAGCTATGGTGGTGGTGTATATCCTAGTTTTGCTATAATAGATACAATGGAATATATCAAAGCACCTGTCAATACGGTTGGTCTGGGTTGGGTGATGTCTGGTGGTCTCTTGATATTTATGGCGGGAGACAATAGGCAAATCTCACAAACAGCTAGTATTCTGAGCCATAGATTCAGTACATTTCAAGGTGGAAGTCAGGCTGAATTGAAGGCTGCTGAGGTGGAGAATGAAAGAGTCCACTCAAGGATGATTGACCACTATATTAAGTTTTCCAATTTGAATGATGTCAAGGAAGTTGAAGCACAATTACTACAAGAAACTGACACTTGGCTGACTGCTGATGAAGCAATTGAATTTGAACTAGCTGATGATTACTTTGATAGAACATCGGAGGTGGATGAAGCATTGAAGGTGAAGGGTATAGATGTCAGAAAGAAGTTGATAAAAGAAGGTAGAAGAGGACATTCCAATTTGACTGATATTACTGAAACAGTAAGAGTTGACTATTTCAATGAGGGTGATGGTATAAATAAGCTATTTGTTTTTGGTGGAACGATGCTGAAAGTCAACCATACGAACCACAATAAGAGATATTATCCAAGAGAAATAGTGGATGATATGGTAAGTGAAGCAAATGAATTTCTGGGATTGATAACAATAGAAATGGGGCATCCGAAAGATAACAATGACACAAGTCCTGAGCGAGAGATTGGGCATTTGACGTTATTGTCTGTCGAGGAAGATAAAGTTCATTTCAAGGGTGAGTTATATAATACCTCAATGGGGTGTGATGCTCAGGAATGGATGAAGTCAAAGCCAGAAGGTACTGTTGAAGTATCGCTTAGAGCAAATGGACAACTAAAGAAAGAACGAAATGGCAATGCTTTCCGAGAGCGTGTTATTGAGGGACATCTTTTGGGTGTTGATTTGGTCAAGAAGGGTGGTTTTGGCAAATATGCGACAGTATCTACTGTCTCAGAATCAGCGGGAGGTGAAGTAAATATGGAAGAGTTGACTAAGAAGGAATTATTGGAATTGGAGAGGGTACAGGAACTCATTGAAGCCGCTGAAAAGAAAGCTACTGAAGTAGCTGAAGAATCTGCTAATACTGTTTTAGCAGATGAGTTAGCAAAGAAAGATATGGAAATCTCTGAGTGGAAAGGGAAAGCAAAGGAATTCGAAACAGGCAAGGTAGCTGCAGAGGAAGAGAGAGATACCCTTCTAACTGAAAAGGCAACTATAAAACTTAACAAATTCAAGGCGGAAAAGATAGAGGAAGTAGATGCTTCTTCAAAAATCAAGGAATTGCTTGTAGATAGAGTTCTTGGTAATACTGAGGAAGAGGTGGTTGATTCTATCAAGACCGAGCTGGAATATATTGATAAAGTTATCCCAGTTGCGAGGGAGAATAAGGACAAGGAAGATGTGAAGATTCACGGTGTTACTCCAAAAGAGGAAGAAGATTCAAAGGAGAAGCCGGAGGATTTATTCAAGAATGACCCTAACTGGGTAAAAGCAGGTAAAATGAAATAAGGAAAGCAATTAAGCGGAGGTGAAGTTAAAATATGGCAGTACAACCAATGACATATAATAGTTCTCTTGAGAATTATATTAGAGCTGGATTGGTAACAAAGTTTGTGGCAGCTGAGGCAATTGAGGCTGGTGATATGGTATATCTGAATGGAGCTGGTCAGATATTAGTTGCAATAGACCCTATGCTGGTTAATACAACTGGTGGTATAATTGGAGTTGCAGAAAGCAAGGCTGCAGAAGGCGAGGATGTTATCGTTTGGCAGTCTGGTGTATTTGAGTTTGCGACTTCAGTTGCTCAAGCAATTCATCCAGGGCAGTACCTATATGCAACAAGTAATATAACTGTTGATTTGGGTGGAGGAAATGCTAATGAGATTTCTGTTGGAATGTCAGAGTCAAGTACAGCGGGAGCTGCAACAGCGGAGATAGTGGAGGTTTTCATTACTCCTATTATGAAAAGAAGCCCGTACTTGTATAGTTCAAGTACACCTTATCTATAAAATTAAGCTAAATAGCAGAGGATGTGATATTATAAATGAGTGAAAAAGTAAAAGTTAAGGAAAAGGAAATTAAGATTCAAAAAGAAGCCTTTTCTGAGGTGAAGGTAGCAGCCGGAGGTTCTGGGTGGAATGAAGCTCAGTCTCAGGTTTTGAAGGAAAGTTTTGTGGTATGGAAGGAAGCTAGAACTCAATCTGAGTTACCTGAGATTTTGAGAACAGCCTTCAATACACGAATCTTGGAAGGGTATGATGAACATATGACATTGTGGCCTCTAGTTTTTGACCAAATTAGAATCACTGGGAAAGATGTTGATTTGCCTAACCTAAAGGGAATACATATCTATCAAGTGGATGATTCAGAAGAGAAGCATTTTTCTGGCCCACAATCTGGAGAAGCTAAAATGGAGCCGTTGAAGTATGTTGGTATGGTTCCGTTCTCTCAAGAAATGATAGATGATGCAGAGATAGATTTAATGGGTTGGACTCTGAGAATTTTGGGGCATAGACACAAACAGAATGAAGATTTTATTGCTTTCGCTAGGTTTGCTGCAAGAGGTGCGCTTATGAGTACGAATACTACGACTGGTCTGAATGCAGCAGCTCTTGAGTCAGCATTGGCGATTTTGGCAAATAGGACTGTAACTTCTGGTGGTCGTGCAGAGAGAGACCCCCTTGTAGCAGATGTTCTGATTTGTGACCCAACTAGATTATTCCAAGCAAGAGAGCTAATAAATACGTCTCTTACTGTGGTTAATAATATAGGAGGAACAATCGCAGCAGGTGGAACAAACATATTCCAAAATCTCTTGAATGTTGTATCTACTCCATATACCGATACAAGTTATTACTATATCGGTAAGGCTAAGATATGGGGTGGAGCTATGTTCTGTCGAAGACAGGATATAACTGTTGATAATTGGGAAGATATGTTGAGAGATGTTCAGAATGTCAAGGCTAAGACAAGATTTAGTGCCGACGTAATTGAGCCGAGCAAATGGGTCCGAACGGCCTATAGTTAAGAACTGGACTGAGTTACAGGGATTCAGGTTCAATGATACGATGGATGTGATTTGATAATTGTGGGGGTAGTTAGAAATGACTGCCCCCATTAAGTAAAGGGGAGGAAGATTGAATTGAGTAAAAATATATCTGCTGGTTGGTATGGAATACCCATACAAAATGAAGTAATAAAATTAGGTGGAAGCAAGAAAGCAAAGGGACAGTGGGAAGAAGTCTCTAAGATGAAGGCAAAGAAAAAGAAGGAAGCTCAATTAAGAAAAGAGAAAAAAACGAAAAGGGTAGTCAATACCAAAAATAAGGTTAGTAAAAACAAGGATATTAAGAAGGGTAATGATTAATCCCGCACCAAAAGACCCTGAGATTTGAGAGTAAATCATAATAGAAATAAGTGGACAGAATATTTTCAAGAAAAAAGGAAGTGGTAATCATGGCTCGTACGTCCAACTCTTTGCCCGTATCTGACTGGCTCACGGGAATTGTTTTAGCAACAGCAGTAACAGTCGGGACTATTCCTACTGTATTACCAGAAGCATCATTAGCGCATAGAAGATTTATCACAATAGTCAATAATAGTACTGCAACAATATATCTTGGTGGGAATGATGTTCAGGTTGGTCAGGGAATTCCATTGGTTGCTAACGCATCTTATTCTATAGACTTAGATGCAGCTACCTTGATTTATGCAGTAGAAGCAGCCGGTAATAGAGATATAAGAGTATTGGAGGCGAGTTAATATGGGATATGGTGGATTTGCAGGTGGGATTACTAAATGGATAATATCTGGTGAGAAGGGTATTGCCACAAATGTTATATTACAAGTACCGGGGATTTTGCACGGATTTTTAGTTGAAACTAATGGTACTGATAATGTTACTGTTCAGTTATATAATCACGCTTCTACAGCAAACAATCCGATTACACCCTCTATAGTAGTAGCCGGCGGAGACAGATACGGTGGAGTTATGGGAATAGACGCTATTTGTTCCATTGGTATAGTTCTTGTTTTGTCGGGGACTGGTGGAGTGGCAACGGTATTCTATTCATAAGGAGGCATAAATGAGTTATATTGCACTTCGCACAGATGGAAATGGCTATGCCTCAATCGCTGATGGCTCTCAGAGCGGCCTCAACATGGGGCTTTCTGATTTTATGATAGAGATAAGGGTTAAATTAAATACCCCCCT
>SDBV01013638.1_pt1 | contig 10316 bp, 9 predicted proteins | sample 2277081 | NCBI WGS metagenome assembly SDBV01 (sample SAMN10402039, study PRJNA504765) | marine sediment metagenome | isolation source: marine sediment core GS10_PC15, 223 cmbsf | place: Arctic Ocean: Southern Knipovich Ridge | collected 2010 | reverse complement strand
GTGTATTTCTATGCGAACTGTGCGACGGCGCGGCGTTCCAGTTGCCGCTCCCCGCGCGCCGGCAAGCCCAGCTTCTTGCGCCCTTCGGCGGGCGTCAGCGCCCGGCCGCCGAGCCGCTCGATAATCTCCACCGCGCGCTGCACCAGCGTGCCGTACGTGGCATGCACGCCCCTGTCGAGACAGATGTTGTCTTCGAGGCCCACCCGCACATAGCCGCCCAGCAGCATGGCCTGAGCGACCATGGGCATCTGCATGCGGCCGATCCCGAAGCCGGCCCAATGCGCACCCGGCGGCAGATTGTCGGCCATGGCCTTCATCGTCGTCGTATCGGCCGGCGCGCCCCATGGAATGCCCAGGCAAATCTGGAACAACGGCGGCGCATCGAGAAGCCCTTCCTTGAGCAACTGCTTGGCGAACCACAGGTGTCCCGTATCGAAGATCTCCAGTTCCGGCTTCACACCGAGTTCCTGGATGCGTTTCGCTCCGGCACGCAGTTGCGCCGGCGTCGACACGTAAATGTAGTCGCCATCGCCGAAATTGAGCGTGCCGCAATCCAGCGTGCAGATCTCCGGCAGCAACTCTTCGACATGCGCCAGACGCGTGAGGCCGCCCACCAGATCGGTGCCCGCCCCAAAGCGCATTGGGTCCTCGCCGGGGCCAATCTCCAGATCGCCCCCCATGCCCGCGGTGAGGTTGATGATGACGTCGGTTCCCGAGGAACGGATGCGGTCCACCACTTCACGATAGAGATTCGGGTCGCGGCTGCCGCGTCCCGTTTGCGGATCGCGCACATGGCAGTGCGCAACGGTCGCGCCTGCTTTAGCAGCTTCGATGGCCGCCTCGGCAATCTGCTTCGGCGTCACCGGAATGGCCGGATGCTTGCCGACGGTGTCGCCTGCGCCGGTGACCGCGCAGGTCACAATGACTTCATGATTCATGCTTGCGAATTCCTGTTGGTTCGTTGTGCTTTCAATGCTTCTTCTTGTCTGCCCACGCGAAGCAGGATCACAGACCAAGGTAGGCCTTCACTGCCGGCAAACCGTCCTTGCCGTCATAGGTCTTGACGCCCGCGAGCCACGCATCGAGCACCTGAGGGTTCTTCTTCAGATATGCCTTCGCCGCATCGGCGGGTTTTTCCTTGTTCATCACCGACTGCATGACCACGTTTTCAAGCTGTGTCGTGAAGTGCAGGTTGCTCACCAGCTTGCCCGCGTTCGGACAACGCGTCAGGAAGTCCGGCGACGTGAGCGTATAGACACGGGCTTCGCCCTCGTTGGGACCAAACGCGCCATCGCTGCCGCTCAGATATTTCATGTCGATGGTGATGTTCATCGGATGCGGCTCCCAGCCCAGAAACACCACCCACTTCTTGTCGCGCACAGCGCGATCCACCGTCACCAGCATGCCCGCTTCGCTCGACTCGATCAGCTTGAAGCCGCCCAGGCCGAACTGATTGGTCGCGATCATTTTCTGGATCGCCGCGTTGGCGCTGCTGCCCGGCTCGATGCCGTAGATCTTGCCATCGAGCTCGGCGCGATGTTTGGCGATATCCGCGAAGGTCTTCAGGCCCGCATCGTATTCATAGGTGGGCACGGCAAAGGTCGCCTTGGCGCCGGTCAGGTTAGGCGGCTGCAGCACGTTGATTGCCTTGGCATCCACAAACGGCGTGATGGCCTTCTCCTGCACCGGCCACCAGTAGCCGAGCGAAACGTCGATCTGTTTGGTCTTGAGCCCGGCGAACGAGATGGGCACGGAAGCGACCGTCGTCACCGGCTGATAGCCGAGCCCTTCGAAGACGGTAGAAGCGAGCGCGGTGGTCGACGTAATGTCGGTCCAGCCGATGTCGGCAAAACGCACGGCGCGGCACGACTCCGGGTCTTGCGCAAAGACCGGCTGAGGAAAGGCCAATGCGGCGACTGTCGCAGCCACGGTCGCAACCGCGGCAGCAAGACAAACGGACAAAGCTTTGACGCTCGACTTCATGAGGTTCCCCCTTTCGGACACTTGTCACTGCGTGTTTCGTATCAGGCCGCAAGGCGCGGCCAGCCGGATATCTGAACTGCTGGTGTGATGTAAAGGTACAAGTGCATATTCTGCGCAAAGCGACCGTCAGCGACCCGTTCTTGCTCGCCCGCGACCATGAGGGAAAACCAGCATGACGGCCGGTGCGGTGCAGCATCGGCCCGTGGGCTAATATTGGCGTGCCTTGCCGGCCAGGGCGCCGCTTGTTACGCTTTTGCGCATCCCCCAAACCGCTTGCCCCGTCCCCCAACCATCGCCGCACGATGCCCGAAGATATTTCGTTCCTGTTGCTGCCGGGCTTCTCGGCAATCGGCTTCATGTCGGCCGTGGAGCCGCTGCGGGTTGCGAACCGCTTCCGCGAGAATCTGTACCGCTGGCACATCCTCAGCGTCGACGGCGCACCGGTGGCGGCGAGCAACGGTATTTCCCTGAACGCCGAGGCGGCTTTCGATACGGTGAAAGAGCTGCGCACGCTTTTTGTGGTGGCGGGCTTCGAACCGCTTGCCTGCTACACGCGCGGCCTCGGCAACTGGCTCAAACGGCTGGACCGCTCAGGCGCGACCCTGGGCGGAATCGATACCGGCAGCTTTGTGCTCGCCGAAGCGGGCGTCTTGAGTCCGGCGGACAGCCTGACGGTGCACTGGGAAGCGCTCTCGGCGTTTCGTGAACGTTACCCGGCGCTTACCGCCAGTCAGGAGCTGTTCGAGATCGGCGAGCACCGCATTACGTGTGCGGGCGGCACGGCGTCGATCGACATGATGCTCGACCTGATCGGCCGCAGTCATGGGGCGGCGCTGGCATCGGCGGTGTCGGAACAGTTCGTGGTGAGCCGGATCCGGCAGCGCTCGGACCATCAGCGCATGGAGATCGCCGCGCGCTACGGCGTGCATAACCGCAAGCTGATCCAGGTGATCGGCGTGATGGAACAGCATATGGAGGAACCGCTGGCGCCGAATGAACTCGCACGGGAGATTGGCGTGACGCGGCGGCAACTGGAGCGGCTATTCTGCGCCGCGCTGAAGGACACACCGACGCATTTTTATCAGCAACTGCGCCTGAATCGCGCACGGGAGCTGCTGCAGCAGACCGATATGTCGATCACGTCGATCTGCGTGGCCTGCGGGTTTGAATCGCCCTCGCATTTTTCACGGACGTATCGGGCGCGCTTTGGGACGACGCCGCGTGGCGACCGGCACCCGTTGGCAAGCGCGGCGGCGACGGCTGCGACTGGGGCGGTCGCATCGGGCAAGGCGGCGAGCGCAAAGTCTTCGCCACGTGCGGTCACCGCTGGATTAAGAACCGGCACGCCTACCAGTTCGGCTTGATCACCATCAGGAAGTACACCCCGATCATCGCCACGAAGGCCGGATAGCCGAGCGCTTCCCATATTCTCGCGTATTGCCAGTAGAGCGCCGGCAGCGCTTCGCCTTGGGCTGCCGCGGTCGCCGCCATTTTCGCCAGACGAATCTGCAGCCACACGACCGGCAGCCAGCACAACCCGGTCACGACATACAGCGCAACGGAAGCGATCAGCCACGGTGTCTGCCACGCCCAGCCGTCGGTATGAGCGAGCCAGAGCCCCGATAGCGGCTGAAAGATCACAGCGGGCGTGGTGAACCACCAGTCGGCCCGGACCACCAGACGCGAAACGATGGCGATCGCGTCAACCGAGCGCGTACGATTCGTAAAGAACAGATAGAACGCAGTGCCAAAACCGGTTCCCACCAGCAGCACCGACGACAGGATATGCAGGGTCTTGACCACGAAATAAAGATTCACGATGTCTTCTCTTCAGCAACGAGTAAAAACAGGACCGCGAGAATCGGCAGATTCTTCAGCAGCGGACCGAACGGATGAATGACGAATTCAGGCATGGCAATCGCAATGACCACCGTGTAGAACGCTATGAGCGCGGCTTGCGCGAACCACAAGCGTCTGGAGGGCATGAGCAGCGTGGCTGCGCCGAACGCGAGGTCGAGCAGGCCAGCGCCGTAAAGCGCGGCGGTAGCGACGGGTCCCGTCACGTGTACCCGGGCCAGTAGTGCGAGACTGTCATGCAGCGGATACATGAACAGGCTGACCAGCGCGGTCCAGAGCCAGACCAGCGCCAAAACCCCGCGAAGCAGGCCCGGCCGCCAGTGCGCGAGTGCCTGTTCGCGCATCGGCAGGGCTTGCGCAGCGTCGATAAAACCGTCCACACCCTTCGGCGGGCGCCGCAGCAGCGAGGCGGTTTGCACAACGTCGCCCACGTTCCCGGCGCGCAGCATCTTCCATGTATCGCGCGTCAGGATCGCACCTGGGATCGGGTCGAGCATGGCAGCGGTGGCGCCGATCAACCAGGCCGGTATGCTCAGCGTCCGCGCGCTCTCGAATCCCATCTGGCGGCGATAGCTGGACAACATGTCGCGGTAAGCCACCCGCGTCGCACCGACCAGTTCGACACACTGCCGCGCCGGCGTTGCCGGATCGAGCAGACGCAGAATCGCTTGCGCGAAATCGTCGATATGGATCGGTTGCAGCATCTGCCGCCCTTGCGCAGGGACGACGCAGACCGGCAGACTCGCGAGCGCGCGAAAGAACGACGCCGACTTACCCTCGGCGCCGTATACCAGCGAAGGCCGGCAGATCTGCCATTCGACAGGCTGGGTAGCCAGAAACGTGTCTGCAGCCAGCTTGCTATCGAAGTAAGCCGATCCGCCCCGCTCGGCCCCCAGCGCCGACACCTGCACCACACGCCGCACGCCCGCCACGCTGCAGGCGGTGAAGAGCGCAATGGGAGCCTGCTCGTGGATATCAGCGAAACGCTGCCCTTTACGCTCGACCAGGATACCGACCGCGTTGACCACCGCATCGATGCCGGCGAGCCTGGGCAGCCAGGCGTCAGGCGTCAGATCGCGGCTGAAATCGACCGCAAGCTCGTGGACGGTTCGCGGCTCCCGAACGCCCTCGACGACCGTGTGACCGGCCTGCACCAGGCACTCGCAAATCGCCGCCCCCAGAAAACCACGTGCGCCGCAAACGAGGACCTTCACGATGCCACCCCACCGTCTACTGCAACGCTGTGCGCGAAGGGAGACGCGAGGTTGCCCGACACAGCTTGCAGCATCGAAAATCCCCGCTTGCTCATCGAACCGCTCCGCTATTATTAACTGTTATTTCTGTAACAACAGAAATTTCCACACCAAAAAAACGGGCGTTCTCCGCCCGCTCCTTGCCGCCTTCTACCTCTTGCTGGCGGCCTAACCCTGTTTCGGCTTGCCGCGCACGGTGCGGCTAATCTTCGCCCCCATGCCTAGCGTCTTCATCAAGGTCTCCGGTTTCATGCGCAGCATCTCGTCAGACCACGTCGTAAGCGTCTCCATGAATTCCAGCGTCTGCCGGATACGCTTCTGGGTCTCGGCGCTTTCGTCCTCGATCTCCGGATTCGTCAGGCAATCGCGCAGCACCGTGAGCGTGGGATCGATCTCGCGCTGCTTGCGTCCTTCCACAATCAGCTTGAACAGTTCCCAGATATCCGTGGAGGTTTCAAAGTGATCGCGCCGATCGCCCATCACATGGGTGATGCGTACGAGCCGCCACGATTGCAGCTCTTTCAGGCTGGTACTGACGTTAGAGCGCGCCACGCCGAGCGTGTCTGCGATGTCTTCCGCCGTTAGCGGCTGGCCTGTGAGGTAAAGGAGCGCGTGAATCTGCGCGACGGTGCGGTTCACGCCCCAGCGTGAGCCCATTTCACCCCAATGCAGAACAAAGCGCTGTGCGACCGGTGTAAGTTCCATGTGGCAAATTTAGAGCAGTCAGTTATTTCTGTCAAGACAGAAATAACTGACTGCTTGCACAACAGGGCAAGCGGCGGGGAAAGCACGTTCCCGCTGCCGCCATGTCCTTCCCGCTCCGCCGCCTAGAACGAATGCCGCATGCCGATCCGCACATCCGACTGGGTGCTCGTGGTCGACGGCGCGAAGCTATAGCCGATCACCGCATTCACCCCGTTCGACGCCTTCAGATAGTCGCCCGAGATATACACGTCCGTGCGTTTCGACAGCAGGTAGTGCAGGCCCAGCGTGCCCTGGTTCCAGTGATGCCCTTCGAAGGTCGTGTACTGGTAGCCGCCGATCGCGCTGAACGCCGGCGTGATCTGCCAGTTCGCCCCGCCCTCGCCCACCTGCATGTGCGACGACTCGCCGTATGCCTTGATGGTCGTGTAGGTATAGTTCACATTCAAGGTCACATTGCCGATGGCGTAGCTGGTGCCTACGCCGAACGTGCCCTGCTTGTCGACGGCGAACGGCGTGTTCGCATACAGATCGGTAATCGCGCCGCTTGGACTGACGCTAATGGTCGGACGGCCGAGGAAGGTGCTCGTGCCGATCATCGCATACGGATCGAATGCGTAGATACCGAACGGATTGTTCAACTGCGTGTAGGCCACGCCCATTGTGAACGGACCGTTCGCATAGTGCGCGCCCAGGCTGTAGGCGCTGTCCTGATGGAAGTCGCCCGCGACACCGCCAAACGAATACAGGCCGCCGAACGTAAAGCCCGCGAATTCGTTCGAGACAAACTTCACTGAGTTGGGCAGCCGGTCGCCATTGAAGCGGTCGAAGTCGCCCTGGTGGATCGCATAGCCGCTGCCCCAGGCCGAGATGTTGTAAATGGACACCATCTCGTTGGTCAGGTCGAGCTGATTGCCGAACGACAGCGTGCCCCACTGGTTTTTCAGGCCGACATATGCCTGGCGGCCGAACTCTGCGCCGTCGAACGCGAGCTTGCCGGTACCCAGGTGAAAGCCGCTCTCGAGAACGAATACGGCAGACAGGCCACCGCCGAGATCCTCCGTACCCTTGAAACCGATACGGTTGCCGTATGCGATGCCGTCGTCGAACTTGACGACATGCGAGCCACCGGTATTGCTGACGTAGGTAATGCCCGCGTCGACAATCCCATACAGCGTCACGCTGCTTTGGGCCTGACTCACGGCGGGAAGACTGGCAAGCGCAAAGGCTACACCAGACAGTGCTGCGGCATTCGTTCTTTTCATATGTGACGTTCTCTCTTGCCTTTGTCGATGGGAAGAGCGTTCCGCATCAACCGCAGCGGAACTGCCCGATCTTGCTGGAATGACGCGCTGTCTTCAGAGCGCCCGCCGCGTATTTCCACGCAAACCCACGCGGCGATGCTGGGACAGTACAAGCCCATATTTGCGGCAACTCGACCAAAGGCGACGCTGATTGGTCTGATTGCGACAACAAGGGAAAATGCTAAAGGCGTGCTGCAACGCAGCGAGCACGGGGCGCGCCTGGGGGGACGTGCAGCGCGCTTGATGTGGCAGTGGTTAAATCTAATGCAGTCCTAATGACGACTGAACCGCATGCAACCCATCTGCACCGTTAATGGTCGTTACGCCGTTCAACCACGTTGACAGCAACGCCGGGTTGGCCTGCAAGGCATGAAGCGCAGCCGTATTCACATCGACCTTGTTTTGCAGCACGTTAGCAATGATCTGATTCTCGAGATCGACGTTGAATGTGACCTGCTGGAACAGCCTGGCGAGGTTCGCGCACTGCCCTGCGAAGCCCGCACGGGCGACCGTATTGACCGTCGCGCCTCCATAGTTAGGGCCGAAGTACGCGTCACCGCCCGACAGGTACGTGAGATGAAACCGGGTGTTCATCAGATGAGGCTCCCAGGCAAGGAACACAATCCACTTTTTGTCTCGCACGGCCCGTTCCACCTGGGTCAGCATGCCGGTTTCGCTGGACTCCACCAGCTTCCAGTCGCCGAGACCAAACGCCTTGTCGGCAATCATTTTCTTGATGTTCTGGTTAGCCGGCGCCCCCGGCTCGATACCGTAGATCTTGTCGTCGAACTGATCGGCATGTTTGACGAGATCGGCGAACGAATGCACCCCCGCGGCGGCGACATAGTCCGGCACCGCCAGCGTGAACTTGGCATTGGTCAGGTTCGCGTGCAACACGTCCACCGAATGCTCTTCGATGAACGGCTTGACCAGCGGCCCCTGAGCAGGCATCCAGTTGCCGAGGAACACGTCGATCTGCCCTTTCTTCAAGCCCTGATAGGTAATCGGCACGGACAGATTGGAAACGTTCTGCTGATAGCCGAGGGCCTTCAGGAGCAGGCCAGTGACGGCATTGGTCGCGTCGATATCGGTCCAGCCAGGATCGGCCATGCGGACCTGCGTGCAGCTTTGCGGGTCCGCCGCGTCAGCCGTGACGCTTGTCATGCCGCACAGCGTGGCGAACAGCGTCAAAAACAATAAGGTCCAGCGTTTGTTCATGCTCGGCTCCGGTTCAGTCAATTCGTTCGGTTCGTCGGGTGCGATCGCTGCGCTCAAGGTGGATTCAATGTGCGCTCAATGTGCCGGGTGGGCGGAGGCTACGGCGTGACACGCGGAAAGCGCGCCATGGCCTCCAGCGTGTCGAGTTCGATATGGTTGCGCATGTAGCGCTGGCTGGCGTCGCTGAAGGGCTGCCAGTCCCACGACTGGATGCGGCCCTGCGTCGTCGCCTCAAAGTGGAAGCGGCGCCGCTTCTGGCTGGCCAGGACGGCTTCGTGCAGCGCGGGTAGATTCCAGCGGCGAGCGGTTTCGTCGCGCAAGGACTCAAGCAACTCAGCGAACGCGGGATTGGTGGCGAGGTTGGTGAGCTCTTGCGGATCGGCAGCCAGATTGAAGAGCTGGTCGGGATCGACCGGCGAATGAATGTATTTGAAGTCGCCCCGCCGGATCATCACCAACGGCGCAATCGCGCCTTCGGCCAGATATTCGCCGATCGCCTCATCGTGCCCGCCATCGCCTCGCAGATGCGGCACAAGACTGCGGCCGTCGACGGGGTCCGGCCACTCGCTGCGCGGCGCACCGGTCGCGAGTTCGACGAGCGTCGGCAGCAGATCGAGATGCGATACCGAGGCCGACACGCGATGCGCGGCAAAGTGCTTAGGCGCGTGCACGATCAGCGGCACGCGGATACCGCCCTCGAGACACGTCATCTTGTACCAGAGGCCGCGCTCGCCGAGCATCTCCCCGTGGTCCGAGGTGACGATCACGATGGTGTCGTCGGTGAGACCCGTCGCATCGAGCGCATCCAGAATGGCGCCGAACTGCCGGTCGACGTACGACAGCGCTCCATAGTAGGCATGGCGCGCATTGCGGACCTGCTGCACGGTGGGCGGCGTACGATCCGTCTCGCAGACCACGCGCAAGCGCTGCGAATGCGGATCGCTTTGCTGCGCGCTCAACGACGTGCGCGGCAGATCGATCTCGTCGTCGCGGTACAAGTCCCAGTACTCCTGGGGAATCGCATAGGGGTCGTGCGGATGCGTGAGCGAGGCCACCAGGCAGAACGGCCGCGGATCGCGTCCTGCCTGCCTTTCGCGGGCGATGTCGAAGAGCTTCTGGCGCGCGGTGAAGGTGACTTCATCGTCGAAATCGAGCTGATTGGTGCGCACGCACGGACCGGCATCGAGCACCGAGCTCATGTTGTGATACCAGCTTGGGCGCACTTCCGGTTGCGACCAATCGGGCACCCAGCCGAAGTCGGCAGGATAGATGTCGGTGGTGAGCCGCTCCTCGAAACCGTGCAACTGATCCGGGCCGCAGAAATGCATCTTGCCCGACAGGATGGTGCGATAGCCTGCCGCCCGCAGATAGTGCGCAAACGTCAGGGTTTGCGCCGGGAATTCGGCGGCGTTATCGTAGGCACCTATGTTGGACGGCAATTTGCCCGCCAGCATCGAAAAGCGCGCTGGGGCGCACAGCGGACTTGCGCAATAAGCGGAGTCGAACACAACCCCTTCCTGGGCGAGCGCATCGAGACGCGGCGTGTGCGAAATCTTATGGCCATATGCCCGCAACGCAAACGGCGTCATCTGGTCCGCCATCAAGATAAGGATATTCTGCTTTGTGTTAAGGCTCATGAGCGGGGTCGATTAGAATCTTGAAGATTTCCGCGCGGCGAATGCCCGGCTTTGCGGCTTACCGTGCCATGCGCGAGTGTCTTCACTATTGCCGCTCATAAACGCACTGTGAAGGTGCTCAATGCTTATGGGCCCATAAGGGGGAGTTATGTCGAGACAGGACCGTTTGCCGCCAATGCAGACCTTGTCGGTGTTCGAATCGGCAGCGCGACTCGCCAGCTTTACGGCCGCGGCGCGCGAACTCGGCTCCACCCAGCCGGCGGTCAGCCAGCGCGTCGTGCAACTGGAAGAAGACCTCGGCACACCGCTGTTCGCGCGCGGGCACCGCGGCGTGTCGCTCACGCCCGAAGGTGAACGGCTGT
>SDBV01013636.1_pt1 | contig 10318 bp, 12 predicted proteins | sample 2277081 | NCBI WGS metagenome assembly SDBV01 (sample SAMN10402039, study PRJNA504765) | marine sediment metagenome | isolation source: marine sediment core GS10_PC15, 223 cmbsf | place: Arctic Ocean: Southern Knipovich Ridge | collected 2010 | reverse complement strand
CTCGGCTTATACTCCTCGTCCGTTTCACTCCTTCTACCAACCAGGCGGGGGTAGCAATAGTCGTAAGCAGCACGCTCTCCATCGACAGCAAAGAGTATCTCATCGTATACGTCACGGTTTTCCACATCTACCTTATTAGCAATCGGCAAGAAATCCGCTAACTTTTTGTACGAGTGTTCCTCATAGTCATAATCATAATCACGCTGGCAAGCATACGGAACGAAATCCAATTCCTCCGGAACGTTACACTCCATTTCACGGTCATAAACCTCAATGGAGTAAAATTTGTGGAGTATAACTTCCACTACCAGACGAGGCTCATTCTTTCGTGGTTTTTTGATCTTGCGCATTAATCGTTCCCCTCAGCCTTCTGAACAAACTCTGCTAGACGTTTGCCTAAATAACGATACAACGCCCTGTAACAGTTATCTCCACGCATAGTCGCAAGCGCCCTGTCCAAGGAAAGCGCGTCCGTCTCCGCCTGCTCTCCATTATCGTAGCCCCAACGACTCTTCCCAACATAAATCCAATCACCCCTAACTAAAGTTCCCAGTCCATCCGTGCGAAAATCAACCATCTTTTTATCCAAACGCACAACCCTTGGTGCATTACTCGCCCCGGAGACTTCATCCCAAACTATGGAATCATATTCCACCGCTTCAACCGCATCCCGGCGCTCCTGCCTTACTCTTAAGCTTGTCAGTAGCGGACGTACCTTTGCAGCAGCCTCAATCTGCGCCTCTAGCTGCTTAATATCCATCCCTACACTGATAAGGTCCAAGTCGGGGTATTTATAGAGCACGTCACGGAACTCTTCGGAGGTAAGATTCCTCCAGGCCAAAAACCTATCACAAACACTACCGGGCCATAGTTTCTCGCCACCAACCTTTTTCAAGTGCGCATCTAAACGGCTAGAGAAAGGAGAGAAAGGAATGTCCTGCTGCCGCTGCTCAGAACCCAGAATATTCTCCGCAAAGCAGCGCCCCCTCTACTCTCAGGATACCCAATAATATCCCAACTATCGCCGCCATGAGGTGCGCGGCGTGCTTCCCAATGGAAATCCATCACAATATCATCGGGAATCTCAGTGAGCGCGTCCCATGCTCGGTTTTCCACTTCGGCAGCCACTTTCCTAAGATTCGCGGCCAAGTCAAACAGGCCTTCTTGGTTCGTCATTCGTCAACCCCTTCGCTTTAGTTACCCAAACTTTTTCTGTAGCGCCGCAGCCTCTCCCACAGTAGTGGTTATACTCGTGCGTAACTCAGAATTACGATAGTCACGACATAGCCTTTCTCGTTTTCCTAATCTCCAATGCCATATCATATTGGCAAAGCCACCGCTGGATGTGTGTAATCAGGACCATCTCCTTCTGCACACGCGCCAGCGCGTCGTCCAGTTCAGCACGAAACTCCTTAATGCCGTCCTCAATCTCCTGAATCGGCATAGTCTGTAGCGGAATAATGTCCACAGCCTCCTCGTAGCCTCCGTTACTCTCGCTCATCACTACTCCTTAAGTTGGTATAACTCTATTTCCGATGATTCCGACGCCATTGCCAAGGATCCTCAAATTCTGGCTTTTTCGCTGCGTCCAGAATCATTTTTGCATACTCCGCAAATCCATTATCCCCATAGCGACTAATTGATTCATAAGCCAAGCCTTCACGAACTAATAGCACAGCAAGGGGCACTCCATCCAGAACTAAATGAGCTAATCGCCGCCCGTACTTATCGTTGATAGGAGCATATTCAACAGTCCGGCGTACAGCACCTTGTGTCACCTTCCGGGCAAACTCTGTGCCGCGACTGCCCCATGGCTCTTGATTACCGTGATGATAGGAGGAATCGCACTCAGCAGTATCGCAGCCAAGCAGCCGAACCGTTTCTCCGTGGTACTTAAAGGTGTCGCCATCAAGAAAATGAATCTCTGAAACTGGGATTCCGGGACGCGATGGCGGAGGCGGCGCCGACCAATGGCCGTATGGACACGTACAACCCGCCACAAACATAACGAAAATCAGGAGTAATTGTCTCATTGGTTATCCTCTTGAGCCCTGCTGTAATTGATTATTCAGCCACCACTCCTCATCGCCGTTAAGTCGTTCGACCGCAGGTCCGTCTTCGCGATGAAGCATCCCATTGCAATACCAATACTTATCGCCATCCGCCCACTCTACCGCTGGTCCATCTTCGCGATGGAATTTACCGTTCAGGTACCAAACCTTGTGACCATCAAACCGCGCAATAGCCGGACCATCCTCACAATGGAACTCGCCGTCCGCATTTCGATGTTCGGTGCGCTGCCATTTACCATCCACAAACCATATCTTAGCGCCACCCCAGTCAGGACAGCGCTCAACCGCCGGGCCATCCTCGCGATGAAGCTGGCCTTCCTCATTATAGTGTTCGGAGCGTTGCCACTCGCCTTTCACCCACCATTCCTTATAAGGCAAACCCCAAACAGCAGCCCGCTCAAGCGCCGGACCGTCTTCGCGGTGTAGTTTGCCATTCAGGTACCATCTCTTAGAACCATCGGCGTTCTCGATTGCCGGACCATTCTTGCGGTGTAGTTGATCGTTCGCCCACCACTCCTTGGAACCGTCAGCCCTCTCAATCGCTGGACCGTCCTTGCGATGGTGCTGGCCGTTCAAGTACCAATATTTGGTGCCATTCGCTCGATCAATCGCCGGGCCGTCCTCCCGGTGGAGCTTGCCGTTCATTAACCACTCCTCAGTGCCATCAACCAGCACAAGAGCCGGGCCCCCCTTTCGATGTAGCTGACCTTTAAGCCACCACTGCTTAATACCAGGCGACTCAAAAGCCGGACCATACTCGCAGTGGTAGTTGCCTTCCTTATTCCGTCGTTCAGTAAATTGCCACTCGCCTTTCACCCACCATTGTTTATCGCCATTGCACCCCACCACGGCCGGCCCATCCCCCCGATGGCGCTGGCCATTCAACCACCATTGTTTAGCACCATATGGCTGCTCAACCGCCGGACCATCCACGCGATGACGCTGACCATTCAACCACCATTGTTTAGCGCCATCGAAATACTCAATCGCCGGTCTATCCTCACGATGAAGCTCCCCGTTTACCCACCATTCCTTGTGACCATTCGACCACACAACAGCCGGACCACCTACGCGATGACGCTGACCATTCAGGTGCCACTCCTTATCGCCATTAGCCAACTCAATCGCCGGTCCATCCTCACGATGAAGCTGCCCATCCTCGTTATAGTATTCCATGCGTTGCCACATGTCATCCAACCACCATTGCTTAGCGCCACCCACAAATTCAACCGCCGGCGCATCCTCGCGATGCAGCTTGTCATTCAAATACCAATACTTGTTGCCATCTGCATGCTCAACCGCCGGACCATTTTCGCGATGACGCTTGCCATTCACCCACCATTCCTTAGTCCCATCCGCCCGCTCAACCGCCGGACCATTTTCGCGGTGAAGCTTGTGAAGCTTGTCTTCCTCATTGTAATATTCACTACGTTGCCACTTACCATTCAACCACCACTCCTTACAGCCAATAGTCCACTCCGTAGCCGGCCACCGGGCTGCCGGGCCGTCCTCACGATGAAGCCGGCCATTAATATACCATCCCATACTGCCATCAGCCCGCACAAGAGCTGGGCCGTCCTCACAATGAAGATGCCCGTCTTCATTGTAGACAACGTGGTGAGGAAGCGGAAGCGAGTCCACGGGCGCCCCAACGGCCTGCACCTCTCGCATCAGTTCTTGCGCCGCCTCCATTAGCTGCTGAGCCAAATGACGTTTACGTTCTAAGTCGTTGTTTAGTGGTTTCATGGAAAGGTGGGCTTTGAGTTGATCGCACCGTGTAATTCTGAAGGAAGTGGTGGGGGAGGACAAGGAATTTTTTACTTACATTTTCTCAACCAAAACCGTCGCACATAGTTGCGCCTCCATCTGCTCGACGGACTCGACCCCTATATACTCCGGTGTGCGTAGCTCCCACGCAATTTGACCTATACGCATACGCATTTGGGATGTCTTCTTGGTTTTTAAGTCGCCATAATGAACTTTGATTCGCTGGCCCACTTGGAAAGGAGGCATCGCTGCGACCTCGCCACTCTCGACATAAATTTCGTCGTCAGCGCTACATATTAGGTAATAGAGTTTCATGCCTATTTTTTCTCATCTTTTGGAAGTGGGCACACATAACTGTGAATGCCGACTTGTGGATTAACGGCCGGAGGACGCAACGCTTTCTCCATCTTCTTCTTTAACTTCTTCTTGTTAGTCTGAAATGCATTCAATTTCTTCAAAACACAGGCGTGCTTTGCTTTAAATGCAGCTTCCTCTTCCTGAACCGACTCCAGATTAGCCTGCAAAGTTAGATACAATTCGGGCACGCGCTTTAGAACCAAACGGCTACTATTTGATATGGAATGAAGGGGAATAATCGTCCCCTCACGAGCCGTCGATAATCGTTTTTTAATAGAAGAAGACAACGGGGAATCCTCAGCAATCAGCCGCTCCCGCGAAATCAGAAATTCTTTTCCAAATGCCTCAGTATAGTGATGAGGGTAGTGGGGAACATGACCTTGGGCACCAGTTAAATAGTCCTCAAACCACCCAAAATAAATAGTGTCGGTCGCGGTTTTCTCTTCTTTTTGAAGTGGGCACGCATAACTGCGAAGGGCCCCGCCAACGTCTGGATTAACTGGCGGTGGCGGAGGAACAACCTCATCAAGCAACTCGATCCGGTTAAGGGGTTCCTCTTTTTCTTGCAAATCCTTGTGCTCCTTCTCCAGCCGGTCACGTTCGTCGCGGAGACGTTGCGCAGTGATTTCTCGACATTCTTTACTGACAACCAATTTTAGGTTAGGAAGCTTTTCATAAATGGGCTTGAGCCCAACCAAACCACCAATAGCTTTGAAATCCGATTGAAAAAAGGAAGCGAAATCATCGAACGAATCGGGCACATAGGCCGCTTCGAGCGCTTCTTTTTCCGTCACTTCTTCCTCCAACTTCTTAGCCGCTTCTGACAACTGCTTGACCAACTGCCGCTGAGCTTCAATATCCCTCATAAATTTACTCCGTTAGGGTTTGCCACAAGCACAAAGTTATAAGAAAGAAATTACGGGGTCAAAGTTTTTTTGGTTTGGAGACTAGGAAGTAGGCGCCGGAGTGGTTAACTCGATAACCGAGGTCATCGTCCCGCTCCAGCAATAACTCCCCAACCCTTCAGCATCCTCAACACTGGACTTAGGAACATCTACGATTAATTTATAACGAACATCCGATGGCATAAACAATTCTAAAGGCTGAACGCAAATCGCTTTCTGTGTCGCTTCTGTCGCTTCCTTACACTTCATCATGATTTCTTCTGGGCTGGGCTTTGAAAACTGCTGAACAACAGTACGCGGACCATAAACAACATAACCATCTTCAGCCACTCTTTCACAATCCTGCATGGAAATGCCTAAATAAGTAGCACAAGCTGTCGGAAAAGGCCAACTGTCTACAGTCACGTTCGCGTTGAGCAACGCAGTTACAGCCAAACTATAAGAATACAAACGTCCCTCCAAATTTTTCGCTTTGGAAGCCACGAACGGATCAAGCACAAACTTTAGTTCACGCATAATGCCACAGTGATGTTTAGGAGCCACAATAATAGGTCGAGACCTAAACGAAAAACTCCAATTATTTCGGTTTCCATTTAACATAAATGGAAAACGTTGCACGTCGAATTCACGTTTGAAAATCGGCTCGGACATATATCTGCTCCAACGAGAGGTGCCTAAAAATAAACATCACCGAATACCAAGTTGTAGTCAAGATTTTTATGGGTTTGGAGTGCAGGGTTCGATATCAGGCGGTAACATAGTTAGATAAGGTTATAATGGGCGTGGCCGGTACATGGGACTAAAATATAAGAAGCATAGCAGAGAATCGATATTAAGTGAGGTGAAGGCGTTTGCGGAAAAGAACGGGAGGCCGCCTCTTGCTAGAGAATGTCACGACGGCTTGAAGGGAAACGAAAAAGTTTTCTCGTTTGGAATGCGTTCTCTGGGGCGGCACTTCGGCACATTAAACAAAATGCTAGAGACGGCGGGGCTCCCCACAAATACATCCCCTCGACCACCAGTTGAGATGAAATGCGATTGGTGCTCTCGATCATTTCTCAAATATGTTTCTGAGATAGAAAAATCGAAAAACCACTTCTGCTCAAGTTCGTGTGCTACCCAGTACAATAACAAAAACCGACCAAGAAGAGTAAAACCGCAAAAGTGCCGCTGGTGTGATGCCTCATTTTTTGAATGGAATCGAATAGAAGGAATAAGAAAGCGGTCGTGCCTGTGCGAAAAATGTAGGCCGTTATACAAAGCAGGATGTCGGATGGTAAATGGAGAACTCCGAAACTACCCAGAGATGACTATCGAAGAATTTAAATCCCTCCCTAACATCAAAAATTTATCTACCGGTAACAAGCAATCCCGAGTGCGAGGATTTGGGAAGTCCTGGAATAAAGACTTGTTAGATAAATATGAAAGATGCCCCAATTGTGGGTATAAAAAACACCTTGAGCTAGCTCACATCATTAACATCGCAGATTTTCACGAAGAAACTAAATTAAAGGTAATTCATGCGGAGAGTAATATGGTCCCGCTGTGCCCAAATTGCCATTGGGAGTTTGATTACGACGATTTGGAACTTCAAAATTTTCTAGACAAACTTCTACATCCTATAAAAGCCGCATATACCGCCTCAAGCTGAGGATGGGCCTCGAACCCACAAACCTGCGCTTTACATCAAAGTGCTTGAAAGCACCGAAGAGCGCTGCTCTACCAATTGAGCTACCTCAGCGAATTTACTTTCTATCACCCGAAAGTGTCGAAAGCAACCGTAAAAAGCCTGCTGTCAGAATTGCACTGACCCTAATCTTCATTACGAGTGAAGTGGAGCGCTATCTCTCCATAGCAGGCGAACAAAGCTCGATCTCAGACTTGCACTGAGCTAATCGACTTACAAGGCCGAACCCTCGCTACCTAGGGTCTATCGAGCGAAAAGCTGATCGTGAGAATTGCACTCACCGTCGCATCTTTAATTTTGGCTTTTTCTAAAGCCGCCAAAGATGTGCCCCGCTAACTGGGCCTGACCAGCGCTATAACGAAAAACGCCCAACCTTTTCAGGTCGGGCGGTCTTTTTTATCGTTGCGAACCTAACTTAGTCCACACCGAGACCACCCGACCTTGCGGTCGTTGTCGTGGTGGTCGTAGTAGTGCGGATGTTCAGCATTGGTTCGGTCCTGATTTTTCCTATTCTTAGTTGACCACTAATACGGGGGGAATTCAAGCTCTGTGGCTTTATTTTTCATTTTTCTGACGCCACTGATTCTTTATTCATTACCTCCCGGCGTAGCGGGGTCGGGGCACGGAGGCATAATTCCTGCGCCGAAGTGTGGAATGGGACACGGATTGGCAATAATCCCCTTCACTTGCCAGAAGAAATTGACTCGTTCTGTCAGGAAAGCGGCTTCCTTTTCTACATCCTCAACAGCATTTTGGGCGGTAGCCATATCTGCTTCTTTATTCTGCCACGCACCGGCTACGCTAATTTCTGAAATTAATTTATGAAATTCCTTGGCTGATTCGTGGGAAAAGAGGGCATCATCCACATGGATCGTGATGTTTCCAGAACCCCTGTAAGCGTAAAGGCTCAACTTCTCATCACCGAAGGGTAGTTTGAATGGCCCTTGAGCCAATTTCTCCCGTTCCGCAATCCACTTCTCAGCTACGGGAGTTGCGGGGATTCCCCGAACATAAGAGACTGCATACTGCCACTTCCAATCCGTAACAGTTATTTCAATTGCATCTAACTCTTCCTGCAATCGCTGTTGGTATTGCACTCGTAGTGCCTCGTAGGCTTCCCCAAGTTGGGTAGTCAGATGTTCTAAAGTTTCGATTTCCATTTAACTTCCATTCTCTTCGTTTTTATTTGCGTTGTCACGAGCATCCCACACCAGCTTAGCCAATGCTCCCTTTTCTACTCGATACAAGGCAATTGGCAATTGACCACGGGGCGCCGCCCATTTCCTCAAGTCGTCCCTGGCCTCATCGAGTAACCGGTCTACCCCATCAGTTCTTGCGAACAGGCACGACGAGGTCACCGGCGGATCGCAGTCACAGAGGCCCTTCAAAAACCACCAAGTTCCTTCATCTAACGCCAGACCGTCGCCCCCAAAATCCAATTTGTCTGGCAGGGGGTGGGTTAGATCTCCCCGCAAAGACTCCTGGAACTCTTCCCAAGTCGGAGGTTTATCTTCAAAAACTTTAAGGGCATTGCCGTAGCAGTCTACTTCCAGTTGCGGCTTTTTTAGGCGGCCAGTGGCGGACTCAAAAAGGTTCTTCAGCCTCTCCTCCACCGACTTCGCGCCTGAACCCCAAAGCTGTGCGCTATGAATATCACACACCAATTTTTGGAATGCTTCCGCGCAATCTTCGCGATAAATCACATACACATAGCAGCCATCACGAGTAGCAGACAATCCCCGTTCATCTAAAAACGATAGAGGAGCAGCTTCCATCCCATTGGAACTGCCGTACCACATAGCGGCCTTTCGACCATGGAAAAAGCCCGTCAGCGCACCATCGTATGCAAACAACCACGTCAAGTCCAACATATCCAGAACCGGAAGCTGTTCCATCCGCTTGGCTTTAATTTGACTCTTTACGGCCTCATGAGCCTCATTGAGTTGGCTGGCAAGAATTTCTAGTTTCTCAATATCCGTTTGTTCAGTCATAGTTTCCTCATTTCCATATAGACGTTTGCGAAATTCCTTGCGGAGTGTCTCGACATCCCACACCCCACGTTCTTGATCTTCCCAGCGTTCATACCCACGTAGAGGTGTACGTGTGCAAAATTCCATGCGGAGTGCCTCTAGATCGTTACTCGCGTGTTCGTCGTCTTCCCAAAAGTGCATATCGGTTTCCTTTTTTATTGACGCCACAACATGAATATCCTAGGATGCCGCGACTGTCAACGAATTACTGTACTAACCAGGCGCTTTCTCCTCCACGCTATCGCATTTGTACGTGTCTGGGGTTAAGTGTTCTTCTCGTGTTCTCTCCTTATGGACCAAAACCAACATTAGCTTTTTCCTTCTCCACAAACCGCTCATCGACGTTGATGCTACTTCGGAGTCCCTTAACGGAATCCAGGAAGCTCTTCGTGGGATCGGCATTCTTGTCTCGCGTTAAGTCTCTGGCAACCGAATCTACAGCCTCGGCTAAGTGGCTCGGGGTAACACCATCCTCGTTAAGTATCCAATTATAATCGTCATCGTCGGCTTCTTCCAGAATAGTTTTCGGATCCAATTTTAGGTTTCGCTGCTGAACGTGAAGTGCCAGTATCTCCAAACGACTTTCTGCTTTGGGATATCCAAAAGTGAAGGTGCGATCAAATCGGCCAGGCCTGTTCGCCAATGCGCGGTCCAATGCCTGTGGATGGTTGGTGGTAGCGACCGTAATAACCCCGTCGCGCTGCTCTGAGCCATCTAACACGGTTAGCAAAGCGTTTAGCATATCCACATTACCGGAGTGTCCGTGGAAGTCTAATATATCATCAGCCCGCTTTGCGCTGACCGTATCCATGTCCTCCAAAACCACCAGGGCTGGTCCTACTTCCTCTGCCAATTCATAGATTTCGCTGAGGGTGGCGGGATTTATGCGATTGCTAATTTGAAATACGGGCAGCTTTGCCTTACACACTTCAGTGACCAAGCATTCCAAGTGGACCGTTTTGCCCACCCCAGGAGGTCCCGCCAATATAAGACCGCGCTTAACTGGTAAGCCATTCTCTCGATAACTATCGGGATTTTGCATCATGTGTAAGCACTTCATAAACTCTTCGCGAAGCGGCTCATCTACCACGATGTCCTCCCACTTCAGTCCTCGCGGCCGTTCATTAAAGTCTAGACCGTTCGCATCCCACATGCATATATTGCCGCGGAACGGCGAGAACTCCACGCGCACCTGACGAATCCACTCACTAACCTTATCGGTATCCTCGTCCTCATGGGCGACATGATAGACCAACAGACGATAACCACCCATCGCTTCGCGACCAGCAAGAAGGAGGACTGGAGGAATCCCTTCTCCTGGTTTCTTGACAGAAACCCCCCAATACTTTTTGAAAGTTTGAGCCTGCCTCGCGTTGTGGAGGTGACGGCTCACATGGTAGCTAGAACGTTTCTTCAACTTCCAGTCCGGAAGTTCCAATTCGTGATTGTAGTTAGGAATTCGCTTGGCGATGCCCTCCTCCACCATCCGATAGAGAAGCA
>SDBV01013635.1_pt1 | contig 10319 bp, 8 predicted proteins | sample 2277081 | NCBI WGS metagenome assembly SDBV01 (sample SAMN10402039, study PRJNA504765) | marine sediment metagenome | isolation source: marine sediment core GS10_PC15, 223 cmbsf | place: Arctic Ocean: Southern Knipovich Ridge | collected 2010 | reverse complement strand
CCTCTAATTTCCTGTCCTTATCTTGTAATTTTCTTATGAATTTGGGACTTAGCTTAATTAATCCTATTGACTTTAGTTTTTCCCTTTCAAACTCTTTTTCTAGTAATCTCTCTCTAAGTTTATCAACTTGTTCTTTTATTCTATTTAAACCTTTGTTGGCTTTCTCCACGAGCTCTATTCTAAGCAATATATAACACCCCACCGCTACAACCCCGAAAATTAAAAGATAATTAAAGAAATTATAAACTTCCCGCTGCCAATAAGTTATCATGTAGATTGACAGGGAAAAGGAAGTTATATGAATTAAGGAAAACTTTTTGAAACGGTGCTTTTTTGAAAAAACACCAACAATAACATAAATCAGAGAACATACAAAAAAAATAATAAACAGTTCAGGTAAAAAATCAGGTTTTTCCGATACTAACATCATTACAAAAAAGACTACGGATAGAACAGCCCCCATTACAGGCACGGCAAATAGTAAAATAAATACAAATAAAACTCCGAAATAACCAACTACAATAAGACTATCTTCAGAAGATAATCTTATTATAAAGGTCAATGCCAATACTACATAACAGATAATATGAGCTTCATGTACGCCCGATTTTTTTAAAATATACAAAATTAAATAGAAAACTACATCTAAAATGAGCATTATAATAAAAATAAACTGGGTCCAATCATTCCCGAGCCCTATAACGTTTAGATAATAATTCCCCGAAAACGATACAATTACAAACATAACACAAGCCACGATTGCCCCGAGCCTTGGTATTATCAAGATTATTCCGATGATAATTAATGCTATAATCCCCACAAGCAAGAATTACGGGTGTATCGTTTGCTGCTGATAATAAGACTCTAAAATGTTATAACAACTCCTCAATACTCAATTTTTCACTTTTGGATATTATAGTGAGTCAATATTATATTTCATTTTCTTTTCCAATAATTACCCTAAGTTCACCTTCAAGAGTTTGAGAGGGATTACCAACAAATATTTCCCATGTTATCTTTAATTTTTTATTTTTCTCTCCATTATTAATCTGGAAATCATATTCTGGTATTTTAAAATAATGATATTGTGTTATCTTATCTATTTTAATTTGCAACCTCCCATCATCTAAAATCTTAAAAGGAGAATCAATATTAGGTGTTATATCGGGCATTAAACTTGCAAAAATTCCTGAAATTATTGATGGAATTTTTTTTAAGTCCTTTTTATATTTCCGAATTTCTGTTCCAAAATCATAGGAATGGCGTCCAAATAATATTGCAATTTTTGTAGGTTTAGGAGGTGGTTTTGGTTCTTCGGGCGGATCTTCTAGCGCGTCATTTTGGATTTCTAATCCTTCTGGAAAATTAAGATAGATGGTAATATCATAGAGAGTAAAATGTGCAAAATTATGCAAGTTAAACCTTAAGGAGCAATATTTACTCATTTTTTGATTATATTCGTTTAAGGCTACTAAATATTCACCGTATTTTTCTGAATATAAGTCCACACATTCATTATAAATTTGCCAATCTTCGTCTGAAATTTTTTTTACTATTGGAAAAGGAATTTTTTCCACTAACTCTTTAATTTGGTCTATTTCTTTACTCTCTTTAAGGGGTTTATGTATATACTCAGCTTTAATTTCTTCATTCTTTTTTATTATTTCTTGCTCTGAAAAATTTTTAATTTGGTGTTGAGGTATATGATATTCAATAGAATCATCAGGAAAAGTTATTATTATCTTTTTTTGATCATAAATCCATTTAAATTTTATTTGTTCAATTATCTCTTCGATATCTTTAAAAGTTTCTATCCATCTAATATCTAACATTCCGTTTTTCTTCATATGCTGAATACGATCTATGAATTCATAGGTTTCCAATTGTGCCTTAAAACCAAATTTTTCCCTATTTTTTTCAGTTATCTGTAATTCGCTATTTTTAATTAGCTTTCTATATATTTTAGATTGTTCTAAAACCGAGTTTTCAATAAAAATAAGTACTTTTTTACCTCCTTCAACAGCAACTAAAAATTCTTCTTCTGAAATTGATATAGTACCATTTTCTCTTGTATATCTAAAGGGAAGACCATATCTTTTACTAATTATTAATATTAATCTATCGCAATTTCTTACATTATTGAGACAGGTTTCCATTGTGTCTTTATCTTCTACTATAAATGTTTTATGAAACCAAATCGGATTAAAACCAAGATCTGGTAATTTATCATTTAAACTCTCCATAACCCATTTAACATCATCGGTTCCACATAAAAATATTTTATCAACCATAACATCACTGGAAATTAAACTTTATCTTATCCTATAATAAATGCAACGGAATATATTTTTTTCCCCATTCTCTCCGATTTTTATTCTGAAATCAACACCATCTAGAGCTTTAACTATGGGAGGTCGCCTTAACGGTCCTTTGCTTTCTCCCCCAAATGTTTTTTTAACTTTGATTGCTTCAATGGCAAGTTCTGTCATTTTTTTGGGCAGTATTTTCAAAAAAAATTAATCAATAAAATTCAATTAAAATATAAAATTATTTCTATGTAATTCTTTTGTTTCCAATTTCATTTCTAAAATTCTTATTTTTTGAATTTAAATGATTCGATTTAGATAAAGAAAAGGTGAACTATAGTAGGATTCCCCAAATTTGACGATGTAGGAAGTTTCCCATTACCAGATAACGTAGATAAGGAAGCATTTGATAAATTTTACTGGACGGCCTATAAAGCTATTACAAATAAGGCAGATATCTTTGAGCATAGAGGGATTTACAACTATTTCATAAATCCATTTCTACAATCCTTTCAGATGAAGTTAGACGCTGGTGTGGAGGTAATCAACTATCCACAGCATATGGATATGTATAATCAATTTCTCAAACCTTTATCTGACTATGAGAAAGAACCGGGATTAATAGAATCTGCTAAAGCTATTATTCCAGAAATGTCGATCTTGGATAAATTTGGGAAAGAATACTACGAGAAGTCAGGGAGACAACTTGAGATTAAGATTTGCGTAACAGGACCTATTGAGCTATATATTAAGCAGCAATCGTTTACAATTTACACAGATATGGCTTATAATTATTCTAAATCTGTAAATGATTTTATAAAAAACTCATTAATTGATACAAAATATGTAAAAACCTCGATTGTAGCTCTTGATGAACCTTCCTTCGGTTATGTAGAGATGTTTAACGTAGAGGATGACGATCTAATTAAAATATATGATAAATCTTTAGAAGGTATAAAAACTTCAAACCAAATTCATCTTCATACCTTAAGTAAAGCCAGCGTTGCTATGCAAACAGATAACATAAATGTTCTTACTTGTGAGTATGCTTCTGATAATTCAAATGTGATACCTAAAAGAGAATTAGAACATTACGATAAATTTATTCGCGTAGGAATTACACGAACTAATATTGATAATATCATTGCTGAGGCTCTTGACATGGGCTCTACTTGGGATGAGATAAAAACACTTAATGGAACCCTAAATTTAATTGATTCTAAGGAGAGAATTAAGAAGAATTTATTAGATGCTATTGAAATGTACGGAGATCGCTTAAAATATGTGGGTCCTGATTGTGGAATATCAGGTTGGCATCCACCGCAAGTAGCCTATGAACTGTTGCATCGTACATATGAAGTTATTGAACAAGTTAAAAAGGAATATAATTAGTAAAAAATGCTAATACCATTTTCTATAGCTTCTAAAAATATTTAACCAGGTAGATCGCTATTTAATAGAAAATAAATGTGAAGCATTTGCTGGTTCATTCATAATTTTTGATAATAATTCTAATATAAAAATAATTAAAAATATATTCGATAGTATGCTTCATAGTCTTGCTCCAGAATTAGAAAAAAGTTTAGGAAAAAATTCTGAACAAAAAGATAAATTTATAAAGGCTCTTAACAATACCAAATTAAAAATTGAGAATTGGCTACGTTAAAAAGATTTAAAAGGTAATTACTTATAAAAAAATAAATTGAAGTCATTAAATATTTTCACGTAAAAATTTAAGAGTTTGTCCTCAACATTAATACAAAAATCGATACCATATTAGAAACAGAAGAAAGTTCCGAGTTTTAAAATTCAATTAAAATATAAAATAATTTAAAAGAATATAAGAACTTCTTTATAAAAAGTCAGATCCTATGAACAAGTTATGATGCTTGGTTTTAAAGTGGTTCTGTTATAATAACCTTGGAGATGCATTAAAAGTATCATTTTATCTTAGAATTGCGCTTAAAATCAATCCTTTTCATGAAGAGGCGAATACCTTATTAAATGAAATATAATTTGTTGAGTAATATTCGCATATAAATTTTTTATTACAAATATTATTATTATTCATTTTCTATTCATTTATATAGTTTCATATAGTTTCATAACTAAAACATTTCGTAAAGACAAAAAAAAAAAATATCTCATGAAAGAGTTCAAACTAAACGAATATATTAAACTCAAATTAGAAGATAAAACAACAAATATATATGTTAAGAATGTGCTTTTCAATCAGTGCAAGTCTTTATTATTTATTACAACTGACAAAATCAGAAATCTTGATGAAATTAGATCTATTGATGAAGCTACTGAAAATAGTCCGGTTTTAACGCAGATAAGATATCGAGAGCCCAAGTATTATGAATCTGAATTCTGGGGCTATTGCTCCAATCTACAAGTGTGGATTGAGAATGATTACGATACCAGATTATTGCATAGAACTATTGCGTTTCCACTGCTCAAAAAATTAACAGATGTAGGCGATCCCAAAGCAAGGAAAGTTTTTAAAGAGGAGATCATAAAAAGATTTGCGATTGGTTATGAACCTGTACGCAAATTTTTACGGTTCGAAAGATATTTAAACTACTTAGAAAAAGAGGAGCTTAAAAGTTTGAATATTAAACCATTCTTGGATGAGTTCAGAGTAAATAAATACATAATTCTAAAATTAGAAAAGGGAATTTCCAATATTTACATCGATGGGGTTTTATTTAACCAGTGTAAATCTTTATTATTTAATACTAATCCCTATAAAGTTAATTTTGGTGATATTGATTCAATTGATCAGGTAGCACAAGAATTAGGATGGACAGAGAAAGAAGGTCAGGAACGTATGGGATATTATATACAAGATGTTTCTGCCGATGATGAGTTTTGGGGGTATTCTTCAAGCTTACAGGCATGGGCAGAGGATAATTATAATCCTCGATTAATACATAGTACCCTAGCTTTCCCTATGCTGATATCTCTAACAAAAGCTGGGGATAGAATTGCAAGAAAAGCTCTTACCGAAGATGTGAAAAAAAGATTTTCAAGGATAAATAACTCTGGGGTCATCCATTTGTTAAATGAAGGAATTCTAGAACACATAAATATCGAGGAAATTAAAAAGATTAGCTTTACGAGAATATACGAGGATTCTTTATCAATCCCAGAATCGATATACACTCTTACTTCACTCCAAAACCTATTTTTAATGGATAATAAATTAACAACCCTCTCAAAATCAATTTGTAAGCTTACCTCACTCAAGAAACTAAATTTAAGTTGGAATAAATTAGAGAATCTTCCGGAATCTATAGGTAATCTTAGTTCGCTTGAAACGCTTAATTTAGCTTGTAATAAATTAGTGTCTCTTCCAGAGTCAATGAGTAACCTAACATCACTTAGAAATCTAGATCTAACTGGGAATAGATTAATGAGTCTCCCAGATTTAACTAGTATCACTTCACTAGAAGAATTAAACCTTATAAATAACTTTAAGTTAGATTTAAAAGCTAGATCTATGATTCGTCAAATGAAAAGGGATGGGGTTAATGTTTCTAGTAATATTAAAATGGAAGCCAATTAACCCTAAATTCCTTGAACTTTATTTTAAACGAACAGGGAGAAGATTAAACTATTATTGAAATGAATATATAGGTCAGATGTAAAATTAGGATTCTAAAAATCATGTCCAATATTAGATACAAACTAAGTTAAAAAGGAAAACAATTAAGTCAATATTTGTTTTAATATCTTAACATCTCCCCCAACTTTAAATTTAGCTTTCTACAATTCTCGCGTCTGATTGCGAAACTTCACCAAAGGGAGAGCGGCACATTGACCATTGAGTTACATTAGAGTTTGGAATTATCTCTTCGCTAAGAATTTTAAATCCAAAATGTTTGTAGATTTGGACATTTTTTTCCAAATGAGTTTCCAGATAAACAGGCAAACCCTCTTTATCAGTCCTTGCCATCATAGCTCTTAACAAGATGCTTGCATAGCCCTTTCCTTGAAATCTAGGATCAACCGCAATCGGAGATAAATACCAATGACGAAAAGGTGCGATTTGTGCATGACTCATGTTCATAAAATCAAAAATGGAGGCCATTTTTCTTAAGTAATCCATTCCAAGTTTATTTATAACTTTTCTTCTTCCACAAAGAAATTGCATTTCTTTTGTCATTTTAATGTTTTCAGGAGGAATCCATACAGCCAGTCCTTCAAGATTAGAAGAAATTGCATAAACTTCTCCGTATATAAGACCATAACGAATTCTGTACTCGAAAATATATTTCATTTTTAATCTCCTTTCAATAGCATCTGGAAAAAAAAGTATACTTAAAGGATCATCGAAAAAAGCCTTATCAAACATCAGACTAGCAGGTATAATATATTTCTCCGTTAAACGGAAAAGTTTACTTAAGTCTAAAGTCATTATTCAAATATTTTTTTCAAATCTAAAAATCTATTATTTTAAAAGGTAATATAGCATTAATGGTTGATTATTATTGAAAGAAATTTGTCATAAAGGATTTGCACGATTAGTTGGAACATATGGATCTTCTCCAGTCGCACAAGAAGCTCTTAAAATTATAATTAATGCTGCTGTTGTTCTGGAGTAGGTTTGGTTATTTCTCTGATGGTTTTCATTTCTATTCATTTATTTCTAAAATATGCTTAAAAAATAAGCAACTATTTATGAATTAATTATTCATGGATTGCATCGACAATAGCTCGCATCGCAGTATAAGGTTCATGGTCTTCAACTTCATAATCACCTAGTCCTTGCCCAGCAAATTGAGCCACTGCAATCCCGCGTTCAATATCTATCCATAACACTTGACCAAATGCACCGAGTGCCATAAATTCACCTTTTGAGCCCGGTGGGATCCAGAATTGATACCCATAGCCCAGAACGCCAGGTTTTGGCTCTTGAAAAGGGGCTCGTGAAGTACCACTATCATGTACCCAGCCTTCCGGAAGTAGACGCTTACCTTTCCATACCCCATCATTGAGGTAAAACGCTCCAAGATGAATAAATTCAGAAAGTCGTGGACAAAGACAGGCATGTCCAAAGGCATGTCCATCAGGGGCATTTTTACTCCAAAATGCACTTCCCGCCATACCTAGTCGTTCCCAAAGTTTCTCAATCACTATTTTATGATAAGGTTTATTATACACGCCACGTAATACAGCTGATATTACATGCGTGTTTGTAGCTAAGTAGTTAAAGTCAGTACCTGGAGGTATTCGATAACCGAGTTCTGCAGCGAAATCATCGAGATCGTGACCATCCCGCCATACTTGCTTATACATCTCAACTCTATCTGGAGATCCTTTGTGGTGGAAAAAGTTAATCCCTGAGGACATCATTAATAAGTGGCGAATCGATACTTCCCCATATGCAGTGCCCTCAAATCTAGATCGTTTTAAAGAACATCTAATAGTTATTAATTAAAATAGTTATATTTTTATATCTAAAGTGTCATTATATTATTGTAAAGATAAGATTGACAAACAAAAAAAGGTGTAAAAATACATCCCAGAAGAGTTTGATGATAATTTTGAGGAAATTTTTGAGGAGATTAAGAAAATTTTTGGTTTAGATTCCACTTCGAATTTAGATTTAGAGTTTTTTGTTTTCCCCGAATCGAATTTTAAAAAAGGAAATTTCCCTGAGTCGGATTCTAAAGATCTAAGTAAAGATAAATTCAGTCAAAACGGTATTAAAATTTCCTATCACTTCGAAAAAGGAATGTCTCAGCCAGACATAAAGATTGAAGGTGATGTTGACGAAAAAAAGCTTCAGGAATATCTAAAAAGTTACAATCTCGATCAAGATCCCAGAATCAGGGGTTTCATGGAATCTAAGGGATTTTCCAAGAGAGAAATAGATGCAAATGAACTAACGCTAGAGTTGTGTGACCATAATGATCCATCATGTGACCGAGAACCTTTTACGGAAATAAATGACCATGAAAATTTCACTGAGATTGTTTTTGATGTGCCTGGAATAGATAAGGAAGATATAATTATAGAGTTCACTGAGGGAGGTAAAAAATTAACATTTACTGCACAGAATGAAAACAGAAACTATCATAAGCATATTCATTTACCTTTTAATTCAACAATAAATAACTATACAATAGAAGTTAATAATGGAATGGCAACTATAAGAGTCAAAAGGTTGGATTGATAAGAATTGAAACAATCTTCAAATCTTTTTAATATTTTGAATAATAATTATTAAATAATCAATTTAATATACTAAAAAAAAAAAGTAATGGTAAGAAATTTAAAGTGATGATAAAAAAATGAGTGAGATAACAAGGGGCTCAGGATATGAAGGGAGTAGTAAAAAATTAAGAGTAAAAGATGCCTTTAAGGAGGACGCCGGTAGGGGCATTATCCGAGTTGATCCTGATATATATGTTGAAATGAATCTAAGAACTGGCGATGTATTAGAAATCATTCATCCTTCATCAAATAAGAAAACAGCGGCACTATTATACCCCGGGAAAAGAGAAGATAAGGGTACAAATATAATTCGAATGGATTCCTTCTTAAGACGAAATTTAGGTGCGTTTTTAGATGACCTCGTAGAAGTTCGTAAAATAGAAGCAACTTTAGCTGATAAAGTTATATTTGCGGGATTAAAAGAGGCAGTAATACTGCGAAATTCTCAACAATTAGCGAGAAAATTAGAAAATCGAGTGATTACGAAAGATGACATTCTTAGCTTCTATGCGTACGGAAGGCGTATTGATCTAGTTGTTATCGATTATTATCCTAAATCAGAAGCAGTTAGAATTCATTTGGACACGAAGGTTATCTTGAGTGAGAAAAGCCATAAAGAGATTATAGAAATAGAGCGTGCTAGGGTTTATTATGAAGATATAGGAGGTTTAGGAGAGGAGATTCAAAAGATACGTGAAATGATCGAATTGCCATTAAGACATCCCGAATTATTCAAAAGAATTGGAATAGATCCTCCAAAAGGAGTTCTACTCCATGGACCACCAGGAACAGGAAAAACTCTATTAGCAAGAGCTGTAGCTTTTGAAACAGAAGCTCATTTTCTAACTATAAGCGGACCAGAAATAATGAGCAAATTTTATGGACAGAGTGAAGAAAATTTACGTAAAGTATTTGAGGATGCTAAAGAAAATTCGCCTTCTATAATTTTTATTGATGAATTAGATTCAATCGCGCCAAAAAGAGGAGAAGTAACTGGCGAAGTCGAGAGGAGAGTAGTAGCGCAATTGCTTTCATTAATGGATGGATTAGAAGGAAGAGGTGAAATTATAGTTATAGGAGCAACAAACCGCGTCAACGATATTGATCCTGCATTACGAAGGCCTGGACGATTTGATCGTGAAATTGAGATTGGAGTTCCTGATACTGATGGAAGATATGAAATATTATTAATTCACACACGAGGAATGCCATTATTTGAGGATGTAGATCTTCAAACAATGGCCGAGCGGACTCATGGTTTTGTTGGAGCTGATGTCGAAGCATTAGTTAAAGAAGCTGCAATGTTAGCGATAAGAGAGATATTACCAAAAATTGATTTAGACAAACCTATCCCACCTGAAGTGCTAAATAATCTTCAGCTTACAATGCTAAATTTTGAAACGGCATTAAACAGCATAGAACCCTCAGCCTTAAGGGAAGTTTTAATTATACAACCTACTGAGACATGGGAGGATGTTGGTGGCTTAGAAGATGCAAAATTACAATTAAGGGAAGTAATAGAGTGGCCACTAAAATATCCAGAGTTATATAGTCACTTAAATGCAAAGCCCCCCAATGGAATTTTATTATTTGGGCCACCTGGAACAGGTAAAACTTTATTAGCAAAAGCATTAGCTCACGAGAGTGAGATTAATTTTATTTCAGTAAAAGGTCCTGAATTCTTATCAAAATGGGTAGGTGAAAGTGAAAAGGCTGTAAGAGAGACATTTCGAAAAGCAAGATCAGCAGCACCTTGTATTATATTTTTTGATGAAATCGATGCGATTG
>SDBV01013634.1_pt1 | contig 10319 bp, 7 predicted proteins | sample 2277081 | NCBI WGS metagenome assembly SDBV01 (sample SAMN10402039, study PRJNA504765) | marine sediment metagenome | isolation source: marine sediment core GS10_PC15, 223 cmbsf | place: Arctic Ocean: Southern Knipovich Ridge | collected 2010 | reverse complement strand
CGTAATTGGCGATAGTGAGATCACCTTTGAGATAGTAAGGAGTCTGTGTTTGCTGGAGGCCAAGCCCTTGGATGACCATCGAACCTACGCTTCGAAAATATTCTATGGTTTGTTTTGAAAAAATCATACCACGATTGTATCTAATCTAAACAATCAAAACAAGGGAAAAAGGTTCTTATCAAAACGATCAGTAAAAGCGCGACTAGGACGGTCAATCCCAGAATTGGAGCGGCTCATCCTGATTGTGCAATTTTTTATATCTTTCTTATCTTGCACTACGACTTCACAAAAACCTAGGAATCGAGAGCAAAGATGTTGTTGCTCATGAACGCTTATACCAAAAGTTATCTGGATGTCAGATAGATCTCATCTCGGCCGAAAATGTTGGACTTTCTACCCACAATATGACCAAAGCGACTACTGAACAAAATAAATTACTGGGCAGAATTGAGATGGAATACTTAACAGAGAACCCTATTGAAAAACTGAAAATAGAGCAAAGTAATCACTGTCTAGCTAGGCTAGATGCAGCTATAACAAGCCCCAAAACAAGAACAAGGAGTAGTAAATACCGAAGACTTCAAAAAAAACCATAAGTACTTGAAGTTTAGCACAAATAGAGGCTTTTAAGTCACATAAAATTGGAAAAAAGTGCCTCACAACTACTTCTTAACCATTTAGGTGGTAAACTTGGGTTAAAACTCTTTTTCTTCAGGATCTTCAAGTACTTTTGTCTGCCTCGCTTACCTTTCTTGCCTAAAGGCAAGCGAGGCAGACAAAAGCAAAGAGATGGTAAAAATCTTTTGGACCGCTTGAAGAACAAAAGAGATTGCGTCCTAAAATAGCCGCACCCAATTTATTTTTGTACAGTTCCTAAGTAGCGCTTCAATTAATGGACAGTGTGATATCTTAGTGCAAGAAGTTCCTTCATAGTGTCAAAGATGTTTTTGATTCGCAGATCGGGAGAGTTAATGGAAGAGCAGGCTATGAGCGCTCCCGCCAAAACATGACGGGCATCTGATTCGTGTGGGTATATTGCCATCGATAGGGCGTTCTTGGGTGCGGGTTCGGGATTAAGACAAAAAGCGACTATGCTGTCACTAATACCTTTAGCCTTCTCTTCATCATCTTGCGTCCAATTAATGAGGTCCGTTACTTTCAGCTTTCTTAAGCATTTAAATTTTGTATTAGTAATTGCATCTACAACTGTTCTTGCCATCTTAATCGCTACTTCGACAGGCATAGGTTCAAATTCGAGATAATCTTTTTTTTCATCTAGCTTAATAAATTCAAAGCAATCCGTAGGTTTATCACGCTCGATATCCCTACGTAAACTGTCGGTTAAATCATTAATTTTTAGAAAAGAAAATTGTTGTATGACTAAGACTCCCATAAAGATCCTTAGATAGTCAGGGGGATGTGTTCTATTCCCATGACGAGAAGCTCGCTTTTCTAGAGCCCCTTGTTCCCGTTTCCCTCTGAAGTAGGCTAGCATGCTAATCAGAGACGAAGGGCCCAAAGCCAATATTCCAAGGATATCGGAGGCTGTTTCTTCGACACAGTTAGACCACAGCGAAACCATCCTTTCTATATTTTTCTCCTTGGAGTGGTTTTTTCTGATTTCACTTACGACAAAATCCCTTAACTCTTCTAATAAATTTGGAATAGCGTGTAAGAGATTATGGCCTGCAACTTCATGCCCTAGGGCACCCCAGGCAGCTAATCCTCCGTGCCGAAATTGGGAAGGTAAACCTACTACCCCAGCCCCCATATTCTTGTCTAACTTTTGGAGTATCTCTTTAGGATAGGTCCAGGGAGTATCAGAGTCCGTCCATATCACCAAGGGGTAGAGGGGGGGGGCATCTTCATCAGGCGATGTATTTTGGACGACGGCTCGAGCGAATAAGTCTGAAACGATCATTTGAAACGCATGAAGATCTCTATCATAACCGCTTTCCATGATATCACGTTGAAGAAGAGCTTCTCTTGCAATAGGAATGAGTTTTCTATAGACTTTGTATATCTTATCTTCAGCAGGGTCTCGATCAGAAGAGGCTGGAGGGGCCATTTTGTCTGGGAAAATTTTTCCAAATGCCTCTTTACATTTTTTAGAGACTAAAAAATCGAGGAATGGGGCTAAGAACTTCTCTTGGTGTTCCCTCGGGAGTAACTCACACTTGTCTTCACATTTCTTCTGGAAGTCTATTAAACGATCAATGAGTTCATGATAGCCTATTCTTGATGGTTTGCCCTGATTAGCAACCAAGATATCATGAGTAAGAGCATTAATAGCACTAACCGTATGATCAGGTTGAGCATCGACAGGCGCCCATGCTGAACCCGTCGCTCCTGAAACGGCTACGGATATTGGAGATGATACTGAACTTGACATTGAAGCTCTCACATTTGTGTGTTGAAAAAAAAGATTAATCTAGAGTAAGATTCTGGGCAAGAGGTTTCATTAATGGAGGTAAATAATGACGGTTCTTGCAAAGTATGAATATCCTTATGGAGTTAGATCTGATTTTAATCGGATCATCGAATTTATGCGGAAAGATAATACTAATCCCAATTCACTGTATGCTCGCGTTAGTACTCTTGGTGAGGATTCTCCTAGAGTAATTTCTTCGGTCAAAGCCTATAGAATAAGCGTGGAACTAGAAACGACTTCCGAAAAAACCGACTCCCTTCGTAGAGCTTTCTTGGGCGTAAAACCTAATTCTTTAAAAGTAAAAACTATGAATAAAATGTCGGTAACGGAGCAAGATGGCATTTGTCATAAAATAAGACCCAATTTCCATAGTGGAGGAGGTTATCGTATTGAAATAACGAATGATATCGGTGGTTCTGGTTATGAGAAGGTTGTCCAATTAAACTTATTCGATCCAAGTTAACTTTGGCAGCGGCCTATTGGTACTACTCCGTGAACATGTACTTTTAAGGAATAGTATTTGAGCAGGCATTGTATAGGGACTCTTCAATCGAAACGGAGTCGGTAGATTTGAGCTGAGCCGAATCCACTTTGCGCAGAAGATTGACCATCTCAATAGCAGCATGGGCGGCGTCGAATCCTTTATTGCCTTTATTGCCACCAGAGCGATCGAGTGCTTGCTCAACGTTATCTGTTGTTAATATCCCAAAAATCGTAGGGATTCCTGTCTCATAGCTTACTCTAGCAATCCCTGAGGAAACCTCATTAGACACATAATCGAAATGGGAGGTCTCTCCGCGAATGACCGCTCCCAAACAAATTACGGTATCAAAATTGCCGGAGGAGGCTAGCTTCTTTGCTACAATGGGGATTTCGAAGGCCCCTGGCACCCTTGCTATAGTGACTTCATTCTTATTGACTCCGCACTGTTCTAATCCTTTAAGTGCGCCTTCTAATAATTTATTGGTAACGGTTTCATTGAATCTAGAGACGACAACCGCCGCACGAATGCCATTACCTTGCAATGTTCCTATTATTTCGTTCATTATTCACCCTTAAATTTCTAGTAAGTGTCCAAGTTTTTCCTTTTTTGTGGTCAGATACCGAAGGTTTTCTTTGGTAGCTTTTGTTGTCAGGGAAACCCTTCCAACAATGTCGAGATCATATCCCTCTAATCCACCATACTTCGCCGGATTGTTTGTCATTAGGCGAATGGTTGTCACTCCCAAATCCGCCAAGATCTGCGCACCAACCCCATACTCCCTAGAATCAACAGCAAATCCAAGTTCGACATTTGCTTCTACAGTGTCTTTACCTTCATCCTGCAAGCAATAGGCCCGAAGTTTATGTCCTAAACCAATTCCACGCCCTTCATGTCCTCTGAGGTAGATGATGACACCCTTGTCCTCTTGCTTGATCTTCTTAAACGCCAGCTCGAGTTGTGAGCCACAGTCACATCTTCTCGACCCAAACACATCCCCGGTGAGGCATTCGGAGTGGACCCTGACAAGAACATTTTCATGGCCACAAACCTCTCCCTTAACAAGAGCAATGTGTTGGATTCCATCTAACTTGGATTCGTATACATAGGCTGTGAATTCACCATAGTCTGTAGGGATCCGAGCCTGGGAAACACAACGGATGAGCTTCTCCTTTCGGCGTCGGTAGCGAATAATGTCCGCGACAGTGATGATAGGGATATTGTGCTTCGCGGAAAAACGTTCTAAATCGGGAAGTCGTGCCATGGAACCATCATCATTGACAAGTTCACACAACGCCCCTGCGGGGTACATCCCGCATAGTCTTGCTAGATCAATAGCGGCTTCGGTATGGCCAGCACGCTTAAGGACACCACCTTCACGGTATTTCAAAGGAAAGATATGCCCGGGGCGTCGTAAATCGCTAGGCTTCGTCTCCGGATCGATGAGCGCTTTGATTGTCGCGGCACGGTCAACGGAAGAAACTCCCGTGGTTGTGCCATGGCAGTAGTCAACAGATACCGAGAACGCTGTTCGATGCATTTCAGTGTTTTCAGGGACCATCTGGGGAAGTTGAAGGGCAGCAAGTCTTTCAGGAGTGAGAGGAACGCAAACAATGCCTGTTGTGTGTCGAACCATAAAAGCAATCGCTTCGGGAGTGATTTTTTCCGCAGCAATAATCAGGTCTCCTTCGTTTTCGCGATTGTGATCATCAGAGACAATAACGAATTTTCCTTCGGCGAAATCAGTGAGGGCTTTTTCAATGTTCTTCATAAGTATTCAACTCCAAATAAATTCAATATCCATAACTTAGGAAGCTAGAAAAAATAACTTTTACATTTATGCTGTCCTATCATCTTCACTTGCTTTGTTGCAAATCTTTGAAAACTAATAAGTTGACTGCAGATTTGCGCCTCGCAACTGAAGAGCTATAACAGCCTAAATGTAAAGGTTATTTCTTCTAGCCTCCTTAAGGAAATTAACCACAGAGGTCTCAGAGAGTTAGAAAAAAAGCTAAAGTCCTTCGAGAAGTTGTTTTCAAAAAGAATTGTCATATTTTATTCTTCTCTGTGTTCTCTGCGGCCTCTGTGGTTTATATCATTCACAATAACTTTCTCTTCTCCCATTAGCGGAAGAGCTCTTTCAAAACTTTTGAGGCTTCTTTTTTTATTCCCTTTAAAGGATCAATGACTTCCTTCGAATCCTTTTCCGTATGCCTTCTGGGGTGATTCGCATCGCTTTCCTCTGAAATTAATTTGTCCGCCCAGGGGAGGGGATTTGTCGTGGGGGGAGGCACTTTCCCTTGTTTTCCGTTCGCAAGATTCGCAAGATCTAAAACTGTACCAACGATCAACCCTTCCGGGGATCCCTCTTTCTGTGCGAGCAAAGCACCGATACGTGTCGTTGCCTTAGAGCTATCGATTTTCGCATTTCTCACACTTCCCTGGATAGGAAGTTGTACCATAATATTGCTGTCAAGATTATCGAGGTTGAAAGCGATTGCTAACGTTCGACCTGTGATCCCTAGCACCATGTTGACAGAATCTTTGACGAGATCGATTTTTCCCCACGTTGCAATAGGATAATGATCCATGATCAACATATCCATCCGATGAACAGCGAGCACACCATCTTTCATGCTTAGGTAGAGTGGGGTCGTCCAAATGGAGATCTGTTCCGATCGAACAGGGCGCAGGACATCAAAGAGCTTTTTCACATCACCAGCATTGTTAAAGTGAAGCTTGCCCAGTTCCAACACCGCACTTCCAATTTGCATGTTCCTGAAATCAGTGGCCATTAAAGGAAAAGAAAACTTATCAGGATAGATTGTCAGCTTGATAGGGTTTTCAGCAGCGATAAGCTCTCTAAACACCGGAGCAAATGAACTAAGGACCTGCTTCCCAAGCTGGGGGGTCCCCGTGGTTTCCACAACAAGAGGTTCTTCTAAATTTATGGTTCCCTTTGCATACAGAGACCGTAATCGAAGATACCCTCGATCTCCATTGATATCTGCATCCACAGGTCCATGCAATTGATTGAGGTCTATAGAAACATTGAGGTCTACAGTCGCCCCAAAAAGAGGTTCGACTTCGTTTCTTCCTGAGAATAACTGGATAAACTGAGAGGGAAATTTCTTGCCAGCAAAAGAGAAATAGATGTTCGGCAATGTATTCGTAGAATTGAAATTCGCAAGCTTAAAACTACCATCAAAAGTTTGCTCATTAGCCACTCCTGTGAAGGAAGCTGAAACCGTTTTTAGTCCTTTTTCAATCTTCCACGGAATCTCAAGGGAACGTAAGGAAGAGCGTGAGTTGTTTAGTGTAAGGGTCTCGATAGATATATGGCCTGAGAAGTCTTTGTAACGCCAATCCTCTCCGACTTGGATCGCTTGATCTACCTTCATATTAATGTTTGGGAGATTTACCTTATCAGACAACAGACTCAGACGCATCGATTGGAGATCTTCCGAAGAAGACAACACACGAAGCGTGAAATCGCGTCCTAAAATCTCAGCAATGTGCCCGTTTGAACCTAACAAGTCATCAAGTAAAGATGTGGAAACATTTTCAAAAGCGAACTCTAATTCCGAAGGTTGCCCCAGGCTGACCAGCAGCTGGTTCAAATTTGAGGGCTTCTTGATTTTTGTTTCGAAACCAACTTTTATCGATTTGCCCTGTTGAAAGAGGGAACCACCAAGATGAAAAAGCAAGTTCCTTCCATTTTTCGAAGTATCCACTCTAGCAGTGAAATCTTGTAGTTGAATTCGGATCTCAGGATTGGTTTGCACCAAGAGATCAGCCTTAGGAATGTGAAAATCTCCTTTGATGAAGAAATCGTTCAGCTCATGATACTGTATTCCTGATGCCATGAAATCCAAAGGAAGACTTAAACTGTCGAGATTAAGTTCTGCTTCAACAGAATTGAGCAATCGCCAGTCCACTTCCCCTTCAAAATTCAATGCCAGAATTTTTAGAAATTCGGGGGACGCATTCAGAGTCATCTTTGCTGGAGAAGATAGTGTTAAAACGCCTTCATGAACTTTTCCGTTCACAGTAGTCGTAAGGGTAGGAGTTTGTGCATTGAGGTTAAAAGAGCGCTCATGACCCTGGGTTGTCTCATGAATAGAAAAGTTAATCGACTCACCCAATAGAGAGCGCAGGATTCCAGAAAATTCAGGCTGATTGATGGAAACAATAGCCTCTAAAACATCTACAGGGAAGTGTTTAACATCTGCATTCCATTTGATCTCATCATTTCTCATCTGGAAGTCGAAATGAAAGTCTCCTGTAACGTTTCCCTGTTTTGTCTGTCCCGATGCTTGCAATGTGAATCCACTCGAAGAGGAGGGATGTTGAATTTCACCATGAACATTCGAAACCGTAATCGAGTGATTCCCAGGAAAGTAAATAGGGAGGACCCCATCTCCTAAACTCTCTTGCAGATTCGTTTTCCCTGAGGATTCTCGAAGGATTGTAGCATTAAAATTGCTTAGCTTCGTTTTGCCATTCACTAGACCGTTTGTAAGGATGGTATACAAAGAGGAGTCTGTAACAAAAGTGTCTAGAGAAATCACAACTTCGCCGTCTGGATCCAATAGTGTCAGATCTTCAACCCTTTGACCTCCAAACCAACTTACTGAAATGTGTTTCGCAGTGACGGTCCCAGGAATGCGCTGATTAATGTTATTGATAAAGCTCGTCTGACACCATTGTGTCGAAAGTATGGCCGGCACCAATGCAACGAATAAACCAACACTCACAACAATTGCAATGCAGACGCCTAGAAGGATTTTAATGTATCGACCACGAGAAGATTGCATAGTATCCCCATAACACATTCAATAATAGAAATTTATAGTATACTCGATCAATAAGAAAAAAGATAGTATTTCATTAACTAGAATGATCAAGTAACGAGTACAAGGAAATATTTGATGGATCTGCAGAACCCTTTCCAACAAATTCCTGAAAAACTTTCTTGATAACTTTAGCGTCATCATTGGCATTCATCGAAATTTTTTCAAGAAAGTTCTTGTCTATAGCATGAATGACAGATTGCAAAGTGATATTCCGAATTTCTTGACCGGGCTGGAAACAATCTCTGGATTTATCAGACCTGACCCGAGCAAGGATTCCAGAAAGAGCCAGATCTGAAAGAATCTCGCGAATATAGGAAGTGGGTACTCCAAATTCCTCAGCTAATGCTGAGACTCTTAGGGGTGGCATTTTGTTATGGAATCGTTCTATGAGACGGAAGACCAAAAACAGAGCCAGTTCGGTTCTATTCATTTCCATGCGTGATTTTTCTGGTCCAAGAGTGGGGACGATTTGTTCGGCTTGATAAGCTAGTTCTGCACCGAAGAGGACAAGTGTCCAGCTAAATTGCAGCCAGAATAGAAAGAGGGGGAGGGCAGCAAAGCTCCCATAGATGGCGTTGTATTGAGACACTCCGATTTGGAATTGAAGAATAGCGATTTGGAGGAAATAGTAAATTGTTCCAGCAATAATCCCCGCTGCAACTCCGTATTTCACCCGGACTCGTGTATTTGGCATGATGATATAGAGACAGCTGAAGAGAATCCAGATCATCAAAAGTGTGATTCCACGATAGAACAGAAAAGAAAAAGGGGTTATCTTTCTTAACACATCATGCTGTTCGAGAGCGATGTCTACTTGTGTGGTGAGAAACACTGTCAGGCTGCTTGCGATTACGAAGAAAAATGGGCATATAATCATCATCGCTGTGTAGTCTGTAAGCATACGCAAAATTGACCTGGAACGTTTCACTTTCCAAATGGCATTCATCGAAGATTCAATTGTCCAAAATAGACTTAGGACAAACAGGAAAAGGAGAATCGCTCCGATGCCTGCAACTAGTCCTCCTTCGACCTGCGCTAGCATGGAGCGGGCAAATTCCACAACGTAATCGACGATCTCTTTTTGTTCTTGGAAACGTTTATGGAGTTCCACCTCTAAATTTTCTTCAAAACCAAACCCCTTTGCAAATCCAAAAGCCACAGCTAAAATGGGAACGATGGATAACAAGGTATAAAACGTTAATGAGGATGCATGAAGAAAGCATCGATCGCGGAAATAGCCTTTGACCGCCTCTATCAGAATGATTCCTAGGCTTTTTATAGTTTTTATCATGATTTCTCAACAGCTCAGGGGTTATCGAAATATTTATTCAGGGCAACATGATTCTCTTTGACTAGGGGAAGAGCAAGCATAAGAAAGATCCGCGACTTGCTACTACTCAAATTTCCAGAAATGATGGCTCCTGCATCTGCCAGTGATTTGCCTCCACCCTTATCACCATACACAGGGAATACCGCTCCATTAGGGACACGAGTAGTGATCACAACAGCAACATTTTTATCGATAGGATACTTCACAGCTTCGAAGACGTTGAGGTTTACATTTCCAGCACCGAAACTTTCAATAACGATTCCTTTTGCGCCTTTGCCGACAGCATGGCGGATCAAACCTCCATCCGAGCCGGCATAGTCCAGAATGAGATCGACTCTTGGAAGGGTTTTAGGGCGGGGGAGAGTCATTTTATACAGACGATCATTCAGTCGAAAAACCTCGAGGTTAAAGATGTATCCCAGGTATCCCTTCTCTCCGGATTCAAAGGTTTGCACATTTGTCGTCTGCGTTTTTTCGACAAGTCGAGGCGAATTAATGTATTGATTCATCGTCACAGTCACACCCCAATCTTGAGCTTTGTCGGAAAGAACCTGAACAACACCGTTGATAAGGTTGAAAGGCCCATCTGTATAAGGATCGGAAGCATTTCGCATAGCACCAACAAAAACCACAGGCTTTTTAGACTCGACAGTCAAATCCAAAAAAAACGCTCCCTCTGCCATGGTGTCTGTTCCATGGGTAATGATCGCACCTTTCACCTTGGGATCTTTTAAGATATCATCTACCAATCCACTCAGCCGAAGCCACATTTCTGGAGTCATCTGCGAACTGTCGATATTTGAAAATTCAGCAACTTTAAAGTCTACCATCTTTTTTAAACCAGGAATATTCAATAATTCTTCCCCATCCCCAGAAGGAACACTGGCTTGGGTTTTTGGATCCGTCCTTTCAGCGATTGTCCCACCCGTCATCATAATCGCTACCGTTGGAAGGTTTGGATCCTCGCCAATGGTCTTCGTCGGAACCGATGCTGACGCAAAGAGAACCGAAGATGACGAAAAAAGCAGAAGAAAAAAAACGATATGCTTCTTTAACATATTCTTCCTAAAGTTGAGTAAATCGTGCCCGTGCCCGAACTTTACTCTTATTTAATAAATCTCACCAATATCTTCAAGGAATAACAGCAATTATTAGTCATCCCATTCCCCCAGGAAAAAGCACGATGTAAGTAAAAATTCTTCTCGCTACGAGGGAAAATTT
>SDBV01013633.1_pt1 | contig 10320 bp, 10 predicted proteins | sample 2277081 | NCBI WGS metagenome assembly SDBV01 (sample SAMN10402039, study PRJNA504765) | marine sediment metagenome | isolation source: marine sediment core GS10_PC15, 223 cmbsf | place: Arctic Ocean: Southern Knipovich Ridge | collected 2010 | reverse complement strand
CAAGCCACCTTAGCGTTTTTTGCACAGCAAAATATGCAGTGGCGGTTTAATAAGCCCTGAAAAAATAATTTAAAACAGCCTTTTTCAGGAAGATTGGATCATTTACTGAGAATCTCAAATTCCACCCTTCTGTTTCTGGCTCTGCTCTCAGCAGTATCATTGGGTGCTATAGGCCTGGAAAAGGCATAACCCTTTGCATCAAGCCTGACCTGGTCGATACCATGTTCAACAAGGTAATCTACAACTGATTCTGCTCTTGACTGAGAAAGTCGTGTATTGAGTTTGAGAGATCCCATATTATCCGTATGCCCGGATATCTCCATGCGAATAGTAGGATTGCTGTCCAGGAATTTAATAACCTGCTCAAGCTGGGGGAAAGATTCAGGCTTCAGGGTCGCCTTTGAGGTTTCAAAGAAAATATTTTCAAGGACAACGGTGGCCCCGACTTCAACCTTGTCAAGTCCGAAATTACGAACGATCTCTTCGCTTTGGTTCTCTCCTGAAACATCAACTATATCAAGAAAAAACAGGTAGTCCCTTGCCATGACCTCCACTCCATATGCTTTTCCCTCGGGAAGACTAACACGGTAGTATCCGGTATCGTTGGCTACAGCTGTAGCCACAACCTTGCTGATATCTACATCGATGAAATCCAGTTTGGCCATAATCCCATCCTGGGTTTTAGAGTCAGATACTTTTCCGGTAACAATAAAGGATGTATCGAGGATAATAGCCAGGGCGGGTGTAAAGAATCCATTTTTTGTTTCTTCCTGCAATCCGGCGATAAGGATATCTTCGGTACTCATAAGCATTTCCTTCTCCTCCCCAAGGAAGACCAGTCTGTATATATCTTTCCCCCCAAAGCCGCCCATGCGGTTTGCAGAGTAATAAGCGTATCTTGAATCGGGTGTTATCTTATAAAATATATCGTCGTCCGGAGAATTAACCGGGTATCCCATATTGACAGCAGGGCTCCATTCTCCCAGGTCATTTCTTTCAGACTTGAATACATCATAGCCGCCCATGGTATTGTGTCCCTTACTTGAAAAATACAAGGTGTTCCCGTCGGGAGATATAAAAACCGCTTCCTCATTGTAAGGGGTGTTGATCTCGGAACCTATGTTTACAGGGTCCTCCCATTTACCACCGGCATTCTGTTTAGAAACGAAAATGTCCTTACCCCCGGTGGTCAGTTTTTCATTGTCAGATACAAAATATACCGTCTTCATGTCTGAAGAAGGAGAATAACTGGTTTCTCTGTTTTTTGACCGGAAAGCAGAGGGCACATTCTTCGGACTACCCCATTTACCTTCCTTTACTTCACTTCTGTATATACCCCCTCCTCCCTTGTATCCGCGGTAAATAAAAAGTTCTGTTCCGTTTGGCGACAGTCCAACCGCAGCCGTATTATGATTCATTGCATTTACAGGTTTACCCATATTCCTTGCAGTCTTCCACTCCTCCCCATCAGCGCTTGCTACATATACATCCTCATAATGTTTGTTGTCTATAGGGCTGCGCTTTGCCTTCTCACTATGCTCCCGGCGGCTGGTGAAATACATGGCCGAGTCATTCGGGGCAAAAATAGGATTGTAGTCATCTCCTACTGAATTTATTTTATCTCCAAGATTATTAATAATTACCCTTTGTGGATTTGCTACAAGTTCCTTTCCGTTTTCACACTCCTGTATTAGTTTATCAATGGTTTGTCTCTCTAAAATTAGCTGCTTGGGTTCCAGGCTTTCTTTGTACTTCTGGTACTGGTTTATTGCTTCGTCAAACTCCAGCATGAGATGGTAAGCCTGTCCGGCCAGATAACGGATGTCGGGAGCGACATTTTCGTTTGCAAGGAAAGCCCGGGTGAGGTATTTAATACTTTCGTATTTATCGTCAGCGAAAACATAGCAGACACCGATTTTATAATTGAGCTCAGCGTTGTCAGGATTGTATTTAGCTGCAAAAAGATAATGTTCCCTTGCTTTCCTGTAGGTTCCCTTTCCTGCCTTATAGTATTTGTCCCCTTCCTTGATATTTTTCCATGCTTCATCAAGACCTGTTTCCTGTTCGGTCTTGAATTCGGCCTTTTTGATTTTTACCGGATGCTGTGCGGGCATTATCCCCGGGAGAAGGAATAATAAACAAACCAGAAAATAGTATCGTAAATATTTCATTCTCCAGGATTATTTGATTCAATGTCACATTCAGAAAGATATTGTTCAGCTTCCTCGATACCCAGTTCAGCTGCTCTTGTCCAGTCTTCACAGGCCCCGTTTAAATCTCCCATTAACTCCCTTACAAATCCCCTGTTCAGCAGGGCAATTCCATAATCATTGTTCAGTTCAAGAGCAATGGTATGGGCTTCAACAGCTTCAGATATATTATTAAGTTTAGCCAGGGTATTCCCCTTATTATTGTAAACCAGAGGAAAGTCCTCCTTCAGTTGTATCACCCGTTCAAAATCCTCCAGGGCCCCGTAATAATCACCGAGTTGAAATTTTGCACTTCCCCTGTTATTGTATGCATGGTAGAAACTTGTATCCAGCCTGACGGCCACTGTATAATCATCAATGGCCCCCTGGAAGTCTCCCAGCCTGATCTTTACACTTCCCATGTTATTAAATGCCAGTGGAAAATCCTCCTGAAGATTAATAGCCTGGCGATAATCGTATATAGCCCCCTGGTAATCACCCAGGAGTCTTTTTGCAGTTCCACGGTCATGGTAGGCAATTACGTATGCATTATCCAGGTTGACGGCCTCGGTAAAATCAAGTATGGCTCCGGTATAATCGTCAAGCATCAGCTTATGGAGTCCCCTGTAATAATATACAAATGCCTCTTTATATCCATTCATCAGAGCTGCACTCAGATCAGAATGGACAATATCCTCGGGGGTGTCGTCCAGTTTGGCATATCCCCTGTAGAAATATGCCTCTCCGAGTGAACGGTTCATCTCGAGGGCCATAGTGAAATCCTGAATGGCTTCATCATAATTATTCAAATGAAGGTTAACCTTGCCACGTGTCAGGTAAGCCTGATCATAATTGGGATTAAAATCAAGGGAGGCTGAAAAATATTCCAATGCAACCCAGTAGCTGTCTTCAGCTATACTCTGGATCCCCTGATTATACGCCTTCTGAGCTTCTTTCTTGTTCTTAAGGCTTATCTGCTGAGCTTTTGCAAAATATTCCGGCAGTATAAACAGAGAAAGAGTGAAAAAAATGTACAAACGAACGTTCCTCATTTGCCTTATATTATTAGAATTAACTTTGAAATATACGGAATTCAATATCTTTTAGTTCCCACGATTCAACAATTTTTATTAAAAATAAAAAAAATAAGTATTTTTAGTCGAAAATTCAGATGATTATCTCGCTTCTGAAAAATAACAGAAACTGTATATCAGCCATATATGAAAACAGACCTTAGCTATCTGGAGACTATGACGGAGGGTGATAAAGTACTGATTAAAGAATTGATCGGGATCTTTTCAACCCAGGTAGTGGAATACAGTGATCAGCTGGATAAATTCCTTGAAGAAGAAAACTGGACCGGGTTGAGTAAACTTGCCCACAAGGCAAAATCCACAGTGGCAATCATGGGCATGAAGGAACTTTCCGAAAAGCTGAAGCAGCTGGAATTGATGTCAATAGAAGGGAAAGACAGTGAATCTTACGCCAGTGTGATAGAATTTTTTAACAGCGAATGCAAAGAAGCAGTACTTGAACTGCAACATTATAGATAAAACTGGAGTCATTAAAATAACGCGTTAATAAAAACGGAAAAAAATGCTAAAAACAGAAACTATTCAGGACATCATTGTAGTCAGATTTGATAATGTAAACCGTTTTAATGCACTGATAGCTGAACCTGTCAAGGAGCAATTAAAAGAGTATTTTAACAAACCAAAAACCAAACTGATTCTGAATCTTGATAGCATCGACTTTGTTGACAGTACCGGCTTTGGAGTATTTCTCTCAATAATGAAAACCGCGAATAATAATTACGGCTTCTTCAAAATCTGTAATATCAATACAGAGGTAATGGAGCTGTTTAAACTACTTCAGTTGCATAATGTCTTCGAGATCTACAGTTCCCTGGAAGATTGTGTAGAGAGCTTTCAGTAATCCTGGATTAAAAAACTCCATCATATGTGAGCAGAGTGCAGGAGAAGCCCTGGATCTGGTGGAATTTCATCAAATGCAGGTAATGGGAACCAGGGTTCACGGTATGCTAAGTATGAGTGTATTTTACGATTATATTGTAAAGATTGACTACCAACGGAGACATATCAGGGTCAAACAGGTGAAAATCGGGGATTACAGCTTGAACGATGTACTGGTCTCCTTCCCCGATTCCATGTCGATTACGCAAAAGGAACAGGTTCCCGGCAGAAACGGTAGCATTGGTTCAGAGAATCTGAGTATTAATAATGTTTCCGTATACGACTTTAGTATGGATGACATTTATAAGAGATTTGTGGGACCCGAGGGGGAAATATAAAATGGTGATTCTCAGAGCCGATGAAAAAATCAAGGTGAACTTTGTTCTGGAAGACTTTATCTAAGAAAAGAATTTCTTTTCATTTTATAAAACACTTACATTTTTTTGAATTTATCATCTACTTTCATTATTTATGCAGTCGCTAACCATAAATGATAATAGCTATGAACAAAATCATCAGCCTTCTCTTCTTCGCTACAATGCTGGTATCATGCGGACAAGGGGGAGATAATACTAAAAATGCTGCAGACCAGGAATTAAAACCTGTTTCTGTCAGCGAAATTATCAGCGATGCAGGACCTCTCGTTGATGAAGCTGTACAGATCAGTGGAACGGTTGTACATGTTTGCCGTCATGGTGGACAAAGACTGTTTATTATCGGGGATGAAGGTGATGAAAGGGTGCGGATTACTACAGGAGAAGACATTGCCGAATTTGATGTTACCCTGGAAGGAGAGACAATTGAAGTAACAGGGATTGTAAGAGAATTGATCATCGACGAGACCTACCTCGCAGAATGGGAAGCTGACGTTCTTGAAGGAAGTAAGCTTGAACGGGGTGAGGGACATGAGGGTGGTGTCGGACACGGTGACAATCATGGAGACGCCGATGCAGAACATGCCGAAGATGCAGATCATGATGGGGAACACAGTGAAGGCACAGACATTGATGCAAACGATGCTGAACAAAATGTAAAAGACCAGCTCACCCAGATACAGAATGTCAGGGATGAGATCGCAGAGAGCGGAAAGGACCATCTATCAGATTACTGGATAGAGACTGTCGAGTACACGATTATTAAGGAATAGCCAGCCGTTTATATCCATGAAGCTTCGTAAGTGGAACCGTATCCTGCACCGGGATCTGGGATATATTTTCTTTGGTATGTCAATTATCTATGGTCTTTCCGGGATAGCACTCAATCACCTCGATGACTGGAATCCTGATTACATCATTAAAACCTATGAAATTATACTTGATGAATTTCCTGCACCCGGCGCTGTAAGCAGGGAACAAGCTAAGGACCTTGTAGAAAAGCTGGATAATGATTATCAGTACAAAAGCCATTTTTTTCCCCGGGAAAATCTTCTGAAAATATTTCTCAAACAGGGTTCCGCAACTATTAACCTTGAGTCTGGCCGTACTTATATTGAAATCCTAAAGAAAAGATCTGTTTTCCATGAGGTAAATTTCCTTCACTATAACAAACCTAAAAAACTGTGGACCTGGTTCTCAGATGCATTTGCTGTAGCACTGATTCTGATGGCAATCACAGGTCTGTTTATGATAAGGGGGCGAAAAGGAATTACCGGAAGAGGCGCATGGCTCACCGCGGTTGGCATTCTTATACCTCTAATTTTCTTACTACTCTATCTTTAATTCCATATTGAATCAAGGTCGATTTTCACTATATTGGGGTGTTATTTAACTCTAACCACAATATTTTACCATGAGTGAAAAGATCCTGAAAGCATTGATGCAGCTATTTGCAATCATTGCCAGGCCTGACAGCAGTAAAGATGAAAGGATCAGCGTTGTTGAATCTTTTCTCAAAAGGCAACTTAATCATGAGATTGTTCAGGAATACCTCAAGGTATTCGATGAGTACTACAGCCTTCACCAGGAAAAACAGAAAGAGTCAACAAAAAGGATACGCAGAATATCCTCAAGTTCTGTCCGGGTGCTGAAAATCTGCACGGCTATCAATGAAGAGCTTGCACAATCACAGAAAATCATTGTCCTGATCCAGCTGCTTGAGTTTGTCCGGTCTGACAGCGAAGAGATCAGCGAGCAGGAAATGGAATTCATAACTACAGTGGCTGAGACCTTCAACATCCCCGAAGATGAATATCATCAGATCCGGGATTTTGTGCTTTTTTCATTCGACGAGGTTCCACATTCAGAAGAAATCATGTTGATCGATGGCAACAAAGATTTTAGTGAAAAGGATACAAAGCACTTATATGTTGACCATCTCAAGGGACAAATACGTGTACTTCATGTACCAAGTACCAGGTTGTATTTCCTTCGATACATTGGTGAAAGTGAAATGACCATGAACAGCCAGCTGGTCCATGAGGACAAGGTATATGCACTGACCAGTGGCTCTTCAATAAAAATCCAACAGATAAAGCCAATATATTATGGTGATATAGTAAGCCGTTTCCAGCTGGATAAAATTGAGGACAGGATCACATTCGAGGTAAAAGACCTGATCTATAAATTTAAAAGTGGAAAAACCGGCCTGCATGCACTGAGTTTTACGGAAGAATCCGGACGGCTAATAGGAATTATGGGGGCCAGCGGGGCAGGAAAATCAACGCTTTTGAACGTTTTAAACGGATCCTCTCCTCCTACGGATGGAGAGGTCCTTATAAATGGTGTTGATATTTTTAAGGATAAAGAGAAGATCGAGGGTGTCATCGGACATGTATCCCAGGATGACCTGCTTATTGAGGAATTATCTGTATATCAGAACCTGTATTACAACGCAAAACTTTGCTTCGATAATTATAATGAGGAACAAATTGTTGAAGCTGTTAACCATACTCTGGGAAATCTGGGACTTTATGAAATCCGTGACATACAGGTCGGGAGTCCCCTGAACAAGAAAATAAGCGGTGGACAAAGAAAACGGCTGAATATAGCACTGGAACTGATACGTGAACCCTCCGTTCTCTTCCTGGATGAACCAACTTCAGGATTGTCATCGAGGGACTCCGAAAACATTATGGACCTGTTGAAGGAACTTGCCCTCAAGGGAGCCCTTGTTTTTGTGGTTATCCACCAGCCTTCCTCGGATATTTTCAAGATGTTTGACAATATGATCATTCTGGATACAGGCGGATGGCTGATCTATGATGGGGACCCCATTGAATCCATTGTCTATTTCAAGGAAAAAATCCACCATGCAAACTGGAATGAGAGTGAATGTCATGTCTGTGGTAATGTCAACCCGGAACAAATCTTCAACATTGTAGAATCCAATGTACTGGATGAATATGGCAAAACTACCAAGATCCGAAAAATTGCACCAACAGAGTGGCACGGACACTATGTTGAGTCTGGATCCGGGAATGACCGGACAACCGCAAAACATACAACCATTCCCAAGATATTCTTTAAGATCCCCAATAAACTAAGGCAGTTCCTCATTTTTGTGAAGAGGGATGTTCTCTCAAAGTTGTCGAATACACAATACATGATGATCAACTTCCTGGAGGCCCCCATCCTGGCCTTCTTTCTGGCCATAATCATCAAATATTATAATGTGGATGTCGCCAATGTTTATGGGTATACACTCGAGGACAATTCCAATCTCCCGGTATACATATTTATGTCTGTGATTGTTGCAATTTTTATGGGCCTAACTGTTAGCGCCGAGGAGATAATTAAGGACAGAAAAATCAAGAAAAGGGAAGCCTTCCTTAACCTCAGCTGGTCATCCTACCTTATGTCAAAGGTTGCAGTTTTGATGGCAATCTCTGGTATTCAGGCATTGACCTTTGTGCTAATCGGAAACTCAATTATGGAAATAAAGGGAATGTACTGGCAATACTGGCTGGTCATGTTTTCGGCCTGGGTATCCTCCAATCTCCTGGGACTTGTAATTTCTGACAGCTTCAAGACCGTTGTTACTATTTATATCCTTATTCCATTTCTTGTAATTCCTCAGATACTTCTCAGCGGGATTATTGTCAAATACGAAAACATCAATCCAAAAATCGCTTCACCTTCAAGCATACCTGTGTATGGGGAGATCATAACGGCACGATGGGCTTATGAGGCACTCGCAACCTATCAGTTCATTAACAATGATCACCAGAGCCAGTTTTACATGTATGACAAAGCAATGAGTAAGGCTCAGTTCAGGCGGGATTTCTGGAGTACTGAACTTGCCAACAAGGTAACCTTCATCGATCGCCACAGGAACACAGAGGATGAAAATGAAATTGAAACTATTAATAATAATCTGAAGATCCTGCAAAATGAGATCCGGGGGGAACTCAAACATAATTCTGTTATTGGATTTGATTATCTGGATGAACTATCCCCGGACAGATATAATCTGGAAGTTCTGGATGCAACGAAGGATTATCTGGATAAGATTAAAATTTATAACAGAAAACTCTACAACAAAGCAAATACAGAGAAAGACAAACTGATCAATGAGCTTCAGAAAGACGATGAAGCAACTGCACAATATATTAAGACCAGGCATGAACACAATAATAAAACACTGGGAGATTTTGCAAAAAATAAAAATTCCGGCCGTACAGAATATATTATGCAATACAAAAACCGTCTGTACCAGAAGAGTGATCCCATTTACCTTGATCCGACACAGAAATTTATAAAGGCACAATTCTATGCACCTCGTAAACAGGTCTTTGGGAATTATTACAGCACTTTTGCAATCAATATAATCGTAATCTGGTTTATGAGTTTGTTGCTTTACCTGGTACTGTATTTCAGACTATTGAAGAAACTGCTTGACTTCTTCGAAGAATTAGGCCACCGGTTCAGCCGTGGGGAATAATAATACAGGGGCCGCCTCAATGAGACGGCCCCTGTCATAAATTCTTATTCAAAACCCGTATTACTCAACGATCTCAATCATCTTGAACGGGACACGGATTATGGACTCATAGTCTTCACCAGCTTCCAGCATATCCTCATCATCCTCTTCATAATGCCAGTTAATGACCACTTCATTCTTTGCCTTGTGAATGGCTTCAAGTTTCTTGAATACATCAAGAATACATTTTGATGAACTGGTATTGAAGTATTCAAGCTGGACGTTTACCGTTGTCTTCTCCATTGGGCCATTTGCGTATTCTTCTAGCCAGTCAACCAATGGCTTATAGAATTCAATTGAGTTCTCAGGTATTGAACGTCCTTTAATTTCAACAATTCCAGTTGCAGCATCAAACTTTACACTGGGTGTTTTGGGTGTTCCTTCGATTGAAATTGGTTCCATACGCTCTAATATTAAGGTTTTTATTTAGTTATCTTCGGTTATAAATACATCAAGGTTAAAGAAATAGTAATCATCCTGATAGTGCTGGAAAGTATATTCGAGCTTGTTGCCTGTTTTCCTTGCAATGTCAACAAGGCCAAGTCCGCCACCACCTTTTGCTGACAGTTTCTGATGATTGAGGATGAATTTGTACATGTCCTTCAATTCATCCTTTGAGAGGGAATTAATCTTGTCAATTTTGTCTTTGAGAAATTTGATCTTTTCGGAAGTAATAAAGTTACCGGTTGAGATCTTATAGGCTGCATTCTCACGAGACACTACAAGAACACCAAACTTTGAATCAAGATCCTTCTTTATATTTTCCGGGAGTTCCTCAACATGATGGTAAAGATTCTGAAGACTTTCAACAAGTACATTGTAGACCTTCTTTCTGACCTTGCCCTGCTCGTCTGCACTTTCCATTTTCTCCTCAATTTCCTCAAGGATATTGTTGATAAGGTCAGTAGTTACACTTCCTTTAAATGCAACCAGAACATCTCCACCATTCAATTTAGAGTAATACTCATGAACATCAAAGCTCATCTGCGGGGTTCCTTATTATTCTCTAATTATAAATTTATGAAAATTCTATTTGCTCAGCAAATATATAAAAAAAACCAGCTTCTAAAAAAATTAGGTTACCAGCTAAATACAAAGATATCATAATAATTAAAACACCGGAAATTCAAGAAGCAAGTGCAACTTTAGAATCAAAACTATTTAAAAAAATGCATCCTGGTGAATTAAAGTTTAGATTTTTCCGTGGTCTGCTGTTTAACTTCATTGTTATATCTCTGATT
>SDBV01013632.1_pt1 | contig 10320 bp, 9 predicted proteins | sample 2277081 | NCBI WGS metagenome assembly SDBV01 (sample SAMN10402039, study PRJNA504765) | marine sediment metagenome | isolation source: marine sediment core GS10_PC15, 223 cmbsf | place: Arctic Ocean: Southern Knipovich Ridge | collected 2010 | reverse complement strand
TCCGCCAGGTGCTCGCTGGTAACGTACAGGGACAGCTCCACGCCGTAGCGGATCACACTGTGGTCGGGATCATCATGGCAGGTTTCGCAGGTCTCGTTGTCCTGGGCATGCAAGGGGAACAGCATGAGGAGTACCAGGGAAAGGCCCAGGGTAAAGGGGCGTATGTGACCGGCTGAAAATCCAGTCATGGTTTGCAGAGATCTTTTTGGGAACTATTCATAGTTATAGTAATCAGTCCAGATGAAGGTGTTGCTGTTTTACCGGGATTACCGGATGGGGCTAGTTCCCAAATACATTCTTCAGGCCATTGATGTGTTTGGCCGGATCGATGATAGTGCGGTGATCTTGGTCGCTCACGACGCTGCCGTGGCAGGAGCCGCATAGAACATAGTTCTGAACGTGGCCGGTGGGAGGGAGTGCGTGGCAGGTGCCGCAGAAATTGTCCCCGGTATATAGCTGGGTCCAATTTGCCGTAAGATTATTCCCGGCGATTACACTGTCCGCGTAGGCGAATTGGCTGTCGCTGGAGTCTTTCTCCCATACAAAATTCCCATGGCAGTAGACTTGGCTGCAGGTGGCCATATTAGGATCCCATGCAGTATTGAGGGAATAATCGGCAGTTGACAGGTTGTCAAATGCAACATCGCTGGCGCTTTCGTTAAGGTGGTCCGCTGCAAAGACGGAATCGGGCGGAACATGACATGTGCCGCAATCCAGAGGGACGGTGAGACCGTGGCGGGCGAAGATGTGGCTGTTATGCATGCCCACCGTTGCCAGGGTACTGTCTGTCCGGTTCCGGACGTCGACAAAGCTGCCCTCGTCCCCCTTCCAGTAATGGCAATTGTTGCAGGCAAAGACTCCTCCGGTCGCCGTATGGCAGGCGGTGTTGCTGCAGTCGAAGTCCACTACCCCTCCGTCCAGGTTCTGGCCGTGGCAGGTCTGGCAGTAGGAGAAGTCCCAGTTGTTCAGCCAGAAGATGCGTCCGTGGTAGTTTTCGTGGGTTGGGTCAATGAATTCCGCCCGGGGTGGGTGGGGGATGGCTCCACCGTTGCTGTGGCATTCGCTGCATGCCACTTCTGATGTGCCGCCGCTGAAGTTCGCTCCATGGCACTCGGCGCAGCCAGATAATCCTATAGCACGTATCTTATCGCTGTGTAATGCATCATCGGGGTCGGCCCAATCGTCTGGATGAACCTTTCCGCCTTCGCCTACTTCAGTGCAGCTCCACCAGGCTAAAACCAGACACGCAGCCAGGCCGCTGAATACGTACCGCTTAATAGACATGGCACCCAATCCTCATACAGGTCGCGTCCGCCGCCGGGTCGTGACAGACGACACAGTAATCAGGTTTGTCTTCGACTTCGTCATGGTGAAAGCCGCCATCCCCGCTCATGGTCGCCCAGCCGGGGCTGTTATGGCTCATGGGCATGATCGGCAAGGACTGATGACAGGCGCGGCAGTCCTGGGGGACGGCATGGCAGGTGCTGCACTCTTTCTCGAAGCCGAAAAACTCCCCGGCGTGCAGGAATTCGTAGTTGGCAGGATGGACCTTCTTTTCCAGCTGCGCCTGGGCGTGGCAGGACTCGCAGTCGGCCTGCTGATGGCACATGGAGCACTCGCCGTCGCTGCCGTCAGGGATGAACAGCCCGTGAATCTCGGACCAGGCCGGGCCATGACTGGCGGGCAGCTTGCCTTCCAGGGAGGCGTGGCAGGTATAGCAGCCGGCATCGGTGAGGGGCACGGCGTGGCAGTCCATGCAAGGTTCCATTTTCGGCGGTGTCCGGGGCACCAGACCTTCGCTGCCCGCCTTGCCGGGATGACACTGGTCGCATACCATCGCCTCCGCCAGGTGGGTCTGATGCGGGAACAGCAGGCCGGGGATGGGCTGCCAGGTGTAGGTCGCCGGATCATCGGGCCGGGTGTGACAGGCGGAACACTCCTCCGGCGCCGTGTCGCCGTCATGGCAGGCGCTGCACTGATCCATGACCGGCAGCAGGTCGTGGCTCAACCGGGTGCTGGTCGTCAGGCCCTCATGACACTCGCCGCACTCCAGGTCCATGTCATCCACGTGCAGGGCGTGGGGGAAGATGATGCGGTCGGCGATGTCACTCTCGGTGGCCTGGGCAGTCAGGGCTCCTGAGTAAGCCAGCAGGGCAACAGTAATAAGGCCGCTATAGCGCATAGCTCATCTGCAAACCGATCCGGCCGTCCTGTTTGAAATACCTATTCTGGGCATACTGGCCGAAGAGGCGGTAGCTCCAATGACGCCCAAAAGCCCCCTGGACCCAGCAAGCCGCCATCAGCGCCGACCTGTATCTATTCTCGATTCCTAAGTCCGATACTGCCTGGGACCGGTCATCGTATAAAGCGTATGTATTGGTGCCTAAGCTGAGTCCCACCCTGGTTTTTTTGAACAGGGTATGCTGTCCACTCAGCAGGAAATACTGGCTCCCGTATATGGTCTGGGTACGGGACTGCCAGGCAAAGGCCAGCCCGCCCCAGGTAAGCCCGGCGGAGAGATAGCGGCCCGAACTCTCTCCCAACCGCTGCACGAGACCCAGGCGGAGTTGCATATTTCTTATAACCCGGATATTCAAGCCGGCTGCCAATGCGTGACGGGGGGCCGGCGGCTCGTCTGCCATAGGGTATGCGGTCATGGTCAGATGTCGGGCATAGCGGTATTGCGCGTAGGTGCCTACCTTCGGTGTCAGACTTACCTGGGTCCGGAGCCGAATTTTATCAATTGACAGGTGCACGAGGTCCAGGGCCAGGTCGGCTACCTGGTTGATGCGCCGCCCGAATCGTTGTCTCCAGGTGCTGCCGGCATACAGCCTGTGCTCGCCGCCCATTTCATTGGTCCACAACTGGAGCGTCGTGTGGGATGAACCTGCCGTGCGCCGGTACAGGCCCCCGGCCACCACCGTCCCGGCATCGCCGTAATTAGTACCTAGCCCATTTCGTGGGGTTATTCCGCCATACAGGGTGATCTGTTGCAGATCACCGAAGGACCCTTTCCGCCGGTCCAGGGTGAACCCGTCAAATCGGGTCGTATGGAGTGCGTCCCACCGGACCTGCCGGCCGATGGTCGTTTTCCAGGCGGGGTTCAGCCGGACCTGTACGTGCCCCGAATAGAAGCGCAGGCCTTCGGGACGGGTCAGGGTGGCGGGCATGACATCCCCCAGCAGATACCAGCTCAGCCGCTCACCGATGTTCTGGCGCACGGTGAGCTGTCCCCGCCACACCAGAGTTTCGCTGGTATCAAGGCCGCTCCTGGGGTAGACGAACGTACTCCGGAAGACTACATCCGGTCGGGTGGCCATGATAGTAGAGCCTGCCAGGAGCAGACAGACCAGGCAGGTGGTGATGGAGCGCAACGCGATTGAATAGATTCTATATTGCCGAGATACTATCACGAACCGAAAAGTTAGCTATATCAGGATATTGAACTCAAATTTATTTTATTCCCGGTCCAAATAGATTCTGCCGGCCCCGGCTGGGAGGAGCCGGGGCTATAAAACGCCTGATGCCGGTGTTGTATTCAGCTGGTTCATTCAGTGCCCTGAACCTGGTTCCAACGCTGCTCAGGTATTCTGGAGCTGTCATTCACCGACCCTACCCGATCCTTAATATTACACCTAAAGGGCCCGAAAACTCGGTACCCTTTTCCATCTGAAGTTTGCCTGCTGATATGACGATACGCCCCTGATATCTTGAAATGGGACTTAAAAGTCTTGTTGGCCATATAAAAAAAGATTAGCTTTATTATCTTGAATTTCCCGACGGGGCAGGGTAGCGTCTCAGGCCGGTCAGGTCTACTACTTTGAGTAGCAGCGGCTCTTTTACGCAGTTGCTCCCCTTACGGCACGGGAATATAAGGTAAAACCACTTGTTGGGAGGTTAAAATGTCTAGGGTGCTTACAATACTGCTGGTATTCTCCTGTTCGATGCTTTTAGCACAACAAGCCGAATTTTCCTATTTGGGTGTCAACAACTGTAAGATGTGCCATAAAAAAGCCGAGAAAGGTAGCCAATTCGGCAAGTGGAGTGAAGGAGTCCATGCCCGGGCCTTCGAGACCCTCAAGGGTGAGGAGGCTCTCAAAATGGCCAAGGAGCAGGGGCTGGAAACAGCTCCCCACGAGGCCGGGGAATGCCTGGTATGCCACGCTACCGGATGGGGTAAGGACGGCGGCTACCAGGTGCTGAGTGCGGACTTTATTGCTGATCCCGAGAATGCCAAAGCGGTGAAGAAGAATGATTCCAAGGCCAATGTCGGCTGCGAGAGCTGCCACGGTGCCGGAAGCGGGTACAAATCCAAGAAAACCATGGAGGGGATCTTTCACGGTAAAATCGATCCCGCGACCGTCGGGTTAATCAAGCCTGATAAGAACGCCTGTATAACGTGTCATAACGAAAAAAGCCCTACTTTTAAAGAATTCAACTTCGATGCGAGAGTGGCCGATATTGCGCATGCGTACCCTGAAGAATTCAAGGCCACCAAAGGAACCTCCCCAGGAAAGTAAAGCCCCTCTGCAAATCATACAGGCACGTATTCATTTGATGGTTCTGTGTCGCCAGTCAAAAAGGGAGAATATATTCTCTTCTGAAGATGAGCCCCAGGGTTCGTAAGCGAGTTATCGTTATCCTGGCCGCTGTTCTGGCGGTGCCCATCATCTTCTGGGGTGCGGCGGAGTTTACCTCGCGCCCGAAATTCTGCAACTCCTGCCACTACATGAAGCCCTTCTATGAGAGCTGGCAGGTATCCACCCATGCTGACATCACCTGCACCTATTGCCACTTCGAACCGGGACTCACAGGTAAGATCGAAGGCAAGCTCAACGGCCTTTTCCAGCTAACCAAATACGTCTCGCTCGCTTATAAAAAGAGCAAGCCCTGGGCGGAGATTTCCGATGCCTCCTGCATCCGTGAGGGTTGCCACGAGACTCAAACCCTGCTGGGTCCCATCCGGTTCAAGAACGTGAAGTTCGACCATAGCCATCACCTCGGGGAACTGCGGCGGGAAAAACAGCTGCGCTGTACCAGCTGCCACTCACAGATGGTCCAGGGCAGCCACATTCTGGTAACGGAGGAAACCTGCTTCCTGTGCCACATGAAAGACCGAGATCAGACAACCGGGATGCTCAACTGCCGCACCTGTCACACTGACGAAATCTTTCTGGAAATGGGTAGTCAGCTGCGCTACAACCATACTGCGGTAGTGCAAACGAATAAGTCGTGCGAATCGTGCCACATCAACACCGTCGAAGGCAACGCTTCCGTATCCCTCCAGCAGTGCATCAACTGCCACTGGCAGACCGATTTCTTTGAGCGCTACGACGATCCCGAGTTCCTGCATAAGAATCATGTCACCGATCACAAGGTAGAATGCATCGCCTGCCATACCCCGATATTACATCAGGTCCAACGGAAGCACCTGCTAACCGGGGAAGACTGCCGCTCCTGTCACCAGGATCAACATGCAGCCGAGGCCCGGCTGTTCGCCGGTCTGGGAGGAGCCGGCATCCCCCGGCAGCCCAATCCCATGTTCACGGCGGGACTCTCCTGCCAGAGCTGCCACGTCTTCCACGAAGAGAACATCAGTGGGAGTGAAACCATGGTCTCCAGCGCCGAGGCCTGCGATCAGTGCCACGGGGAGGGCTACGGCCACCTGCTGCGGAACTGGAGTACGCACCTTACCCATCTGGAGGCGGATGTGATCAGTTACCTGGAACAGACCCGTACCAATCTTGATCAGCGGGGTGGGTTGACCCCCGAGCAAGAGGGGGCCCTGGAGCAGGCGCATCAATACATTCTGCTGGTATCATCGGCCCGTGGCATCCATAATATCCAGCTCAGTGACAACCTGCTGAAAGCCGCTCACGAGCTGATCTCCCGGACTCTGCAGGAGGCCGGTCTGGAGAACCTCACACGGGAATATGTCTCCAGCGGCCAGCTGGTGCCGTCGGACTGCGCCAACTGCCACTTCGGTATTGAAGAGATCAACATCAAGGTCTATGACTTGAATTTCCAGCATGGCCGGCATCTGACCCAGGGTGTTGCCTGCACTAAGTGCCATTCCAATCTCCGGGTACACGGTGAACTGCTGCATCCCCGGGCTGAATGCCTGAACTGCCACCACAGCCAGGAAGAGAAAGACTGCTCCACTTGCCACCGCAAACAGCAGCAGCTCCTGGCGGGGCGGACACCCTTATTCACGAGTGATCCCGATCTCATGTGGACCGAGGATATCACCTGCCAGGAGTGCCACCTGGCTGCCCCCGGCGTTATGCGCCGGAGCCCGGAATTGTGTGCCGATTGCCATGACGACAGTTATGCCGCGATGGTCCTCGAGTGGCGGGAGGAAATCCAAACACTACTCGGCTCCCTTCCAGATAAACCATATACGGAGCAAAAAGAGTGGCTAACTTCCGAGGGCAGCCTTGGAGGGCACAACCCGGAGGCTGTTATCGATTATCTTGAGAACGCACTCAAGACATCGCCACGACCATAATCTCTAAAAGTATAATAATGCAAACGGCAGTAGCCATTTTAAAATAGTGAGCAATTATTTTTCACGATGATTGAATCAAGTAAAAGATGGGCTTGGATGAAGAAGTTCCTTCCCATTTTACCTGATCCTGTCATTAGGATTGGGTTTGTTTTCATCTGTTTTTTGGGAATAGTACTATTTATCAGAACTGTCATTATTCCCCCCCGCCTTAAAGAAACAGGTCCCCAAAGAGCATCCGCCATTGAGAGAGAGCTGTCGAAAGATATCTCCTATGTTGGATCGAATATCTGCGAAGATTGTCATGATGAAGAATATAACTTGAAGAAGAGTGGCCATCATAAGTATCTATCCTGTGAAACTTGCCATGGTCCGGCGAAAAACCATGCGGAAGAAGATCCCGCTGAATTCATCCTATCAGCGCCCCGGGAGAGGGATTTCTGCCCCCAATGTCATGCCTATAATCTTTCGAGACCGACCGGTTTTCCCCAAATATTTCCTATTGCTCACAATCCCTTGAATCCCTGTATTAAATGTCACGATCCTCACGATCCCAAACCGCCGGAAGTGCCAAAAGAGTGTGCGGCGTGCCACGCGCAGATCGAAAGAGTAAAAATCGGTTCTCCCCATTTCTTCCTGAGATGCATTACCTGTCACGAAACCCCGGAGGATCACAAAACAGACCCCAGGGTGGTCAGGCCGACAAAGCCTGTAAAAAGAGAATTCTGTGCTGTATGTCATAGCAAAGAATCCTCTGTGAAGGACACACCGAAGATCGACTTTCTGACCCACGGAGAAGATTATCTCTGTTGGCAGTGCCATTATCCCCACCGACCGGAGATAGAGAGATGAAGAGAAAGAAGTTCTTATCGTCGCTGACGAATTTCACCTTACTCATTATATCAGGGGGTGTTTTTCGAACAACTTTAAGGGGTGCTGTAGAAACCTACCTCACGGACACTGCCGGTGCTAAAAAGCGGTTTGCCATGGGGATTCAAAACCACGAGTGTATCGGATGTGGCAGCTGTGTGACGGCATGCAAAACGGAAAACAATGTTCCCGAGGAGCCGTTCTACTTCCGCACCTGGGTGGAGCGCTATATCGTAAAAAACGATGACAGCGTTATAGTTCACAGCATCAACGGCGGATCGGGGGAGCTCTCTGAGAACATCCACGAGAGGGATGTTTTGAGGAGTTTCTTTGTCCCCAAGCTGTGCAATCACTGCGACAATCCCCCTTGTGCCCAGGTCTGTCCCGTTGGTGCCACCTTCAAGACTGAGGACGGGATTGTACTGGTCGATAAGGACCGCTGCATCGGCTGCAGCTACTGCCTTCAGGCCTGTCCCTATGGAGCGCGGTATATTCACCCCGCTACGCACACGGCCGATAAATGTACCCTATGCTATCATCGGATCAAGAGGGGATTGGCTCCGGTATGCGTCGAAGTATGCCCGACCCAGACCCGAGTATTCGGCGATCTGGAAAGCGTGGCCACCCCGCTGGTTCGGCTGAAACGCATGTGGAATACGCAGGTACTTAAGCCCTCACTCAATACCGAACCGAAAGTATTCTATACCGATCTGGACGGGGTGGTAAGATGAGTGCTCATGACTTCGAAAGACTGACCACACTTCTGAAACAGGTGACCGGCTATATCTATCCCAACGAAATCGAGATTCACTGGTCGATACTGATAGTTGTGTATCCCTACATCACCGGTCTGGTGGCCGGGGCTTTCATCCTCGCATCTCTAGTCAAGATTTTCAATGTCAGGGAGATCCAGTCCACCTACCGGCTTTCCCTGCTGACCGCGCTGTCATTTCTAATAGCCGCACCACTGCCGTTGCTGCTGCATCTGGAACACCCACTGCGTTCCTTCGAGATATTTCTCACGCCGAATCTAAGCTCGGCCATGGCCATGTTCGCCTTCGTTTACGCCTGGTATCTGATGGTGGTCCTGTTGCTCGAGATCTGGTTCGAATATCGCACGGACCTGATCGCCTGGGCCGGAACTTCAAAATTTCCCAGCAACCTGTTCTACCGAATTATTTCCCTTTTTTCGTCAGATACCAGCGAAAAAGCGATTACTTTCGACAAGAAAGCGATAAGGGCAATTACCGTAATCGGAATTCCGTCGGCATTTATACTACACGGATATGTCGGATTTATCTTCGGATCCGTCAAGGCTAACCCCTGGTGGAGCAGTGTGTTGATGCCGATTGTTTTCCTGTTTTCCGCCATTGTGTCTGGAATTGCCCTGATCCTTCTACTTTACATGGTGATCACTCCGTCGCGAGGTGAACAGATAGACATGAAATGTCTCGATAAGTTAGCATCATTGCTGTTTTACGCGATGATTGTCGCTTTTTCTCTGGAGGGACTCGACTTTCTGCATCGGCTCTATGAAAGCGAGGAATCGATTAAAATACTGTCGGATATGGTCCTGAACCGTCTTTTCATAAGCCTCGTTGTCATGCAGATTCTCTTTGGCATGGTAGTTCCGTTGGGGGTTCTAATGCTGATCAAACTCGCCCGGTTCAATGATGAGCTGAGGAAACTACTCTACTTCGTTTCGGCTATTCTGATCCAGATCGGAATCTTCAGTACCCGGTGGAACGTCGTTTTCGGCGGGCAGATGTTTTCAAAAAGTTTTAGGGGACTGACCGCATACAAGCTTGAAATATTGGGGACGGAGGGATTTCTTTCCGCCCTTATACTTTTAATTCTGCCATTCGTGATCCTCGCAATACTTTTAAAAATACTCCCACCATGGGGGAGGATGCTGGATAATCTGGAAGAAAAGGAAGCACTGGCAGGGTAGATCGGTCCTTTGCCGGACCGGCAACTGAAATTGGGCATAGATGAATAATATCGGATTCACACAAACTACTTCATTAAGTCCCGAGCGTAGGGCCGGTTTGTTTTTCACAACCTGGAAACGATCATCGACAACGTGGTAAATTTCCTATAGACCGGGTAGTGCCGCCTTTGGCTGAAGGTGATGGAGAGAGGATGAAGGATACTAACGATACATCTGAGAATCTAACCGGGTCAGCTCTTTCAAGGCGACGCGTACTCCAGGCTCTCCTCGGGGTTGGTATCGTAGGTTGGCTGGGGAGTATCCTCTATCCTGTGGTCAGATACCTAATTCCGCCGCCAACGGGAGAGGCCAAGGTTTCTTCCCTGAAGGTGGGCGCCGTTACCGATCAGTGGGAAAAGCCATTTCGGATCATACAATTCGGTCGCACGCCGGTCATACTCTTCAAAGACCGCCGGGGAACGTTCCGGGCTCTGGCAGCCACCTGCACGCACCTCGCATGCATCGTACAGTACAGAAGTGACGATAATATCATCTGGTGTGCCTGCCACAACGGTAAGTTTGATCTCTCAGGCAAGGTCATCTCCGGCCCGCCTCCCGATGCCCTGGAAGGCTACGATGTCAACATCACCGACAACGGCGAGATCTGGATCTCGCGGAGGCAGACATAGCTATGGCAAGGCTCTCAAACTGGCTCGAAGACCGGTATAATCTACGACCGGCAATTGATTTCCTAAAGAAAAAGCAAGTTCCTATGGGTCGGGGCTGGTATTGGTCATATATGGGAGGTGTGGCCCTATTCTTGTGTGCCATCCAGTTGGCTTCCGGCATCCTCTTGCTCATGTACTATAAGGCCAGCGCCGGTGAAGCATATGAATCGATCCGGTTTATCACTTCCAAGGTACAATTCGGCTGGCTGATACGTAATATCCACAGTTGGTCGGCAAACTTATTGCTCCTGGCGGCCTTTCTTCACATGTTCTCGGTATTTTTCCAG
>SDBV01013631.1_pt1 | contig 10320 bp, 21 predicted proteins | sample 2277081 | NCBI WGS metagenome assembly SDBV01 (sample SAMN10402039, study PRJNA504765) | marine sediment metagenome | isolation source: marine sediment core GS10_PC15, 223 cmbsf | place: Arctic Ocean: Southern Knipovich Ridge | collected 2010 | reverse complement strand
GGGCCAGGGAACAAGACCCTTCCAACCTATCGGCATGACTATTGATACCGAAACACAAGAGCAAGTTCCCGTTACACGGGACATGGGGCCAATAGTCAAAGTTGAAGTTATAGGCACGGGGGTCATGCTATTTGAGGCTGATATATTGCGGTCAATGTCAAAGCCGTGGTTTGGTGACCAGTTTGTACCGGGGACAAACGATGTTCGGAAGATGCAGGACGTCGCGTTTGTGGAAAAATTAAACAATTCAGGAGCGCAAGTTTGGTGTGATACTCAGATAATTGTTAAACATTTATGTGTACTTGAGGCAGATGATAGCTATCAGCAGCGTTTTATGTAACATGCTAATATGATTGAAGAAATTTATTGCAAGTGTGGCTGCGGCGTTCTTATCCCGAATAAAACATATAGGGCCAACGGGAAGCTTTATCAACGCGCATATGTAGTTGGTCACAACCCAAACGGCTTGAAAGGCATTCCTTTGTCTGCGGAACGCAGGAAAAAAATAAGCGAGTCTAGCCTTGGGAAGCCGGGGACAAGGAAGGGTGCTATTACAAGCAAAGAAACAAAAGAAAAAATAAGAGCGAGTAACTTGGGGCAAAAACGCACAAAAGAAGCCCGACTAAATATGCGGCTGGCACACCTTGGTAAACCGGCACCAAACAAAGGGAAAAAATTACCACAAAGAAGCGGTGCAAACCATCACAACTGGAAGGGTGGGATAAGTCCTGAATGCAATAAGATCAGAACATCCCTTGAGGGCAAGATATGGGAACGAGCGGTTTTTGATAAGTGTGGGTGTAAGTGCATATTGTGCGGAAAGTTTGCTCGAAGCGCACATCATATTATGAATTTTTCTGCGTATCCAGAATTGAGGTTTGATACAGATAACGGGACTGCGTTTTGCAGGGGATGTCATAAACAATTTCACTTGGTGTATGGGAAACGGAATAATAGCCAACAGCAAGTCGATGAATTTTTAAAGCAAGGGGTAGCTTGAATAAACAGGAGGAAAAATGAAAGCACTTATCGCAATATCAGTTAGCAGAGATTGGGTCGAAACCGAGTTTTTGCAACAGATCGGGACTTGGCACTTGCCGACCGGATGGCAAGTCAAACTTGGCTGGTTCAGGCAGTTTACGGCGCAGGAACGGCACAACGTATCTATCGGTGAAGCAAAGTATAACTATGATCGAATACTATTTATGGATACCGACCAGATATATCCGCCTGAGTATGTCGAGAAGATGTTGGCCCATGATGAGCCGGTTGTTACTGCGCTGAATGTGTCAAGATACTATCCTTACGATTTTACGATTTACAATTTCGATGGTGAGAATGACCAGAACGGCGTTATAGTTCCAATATACAAGACGATGAAACCGCCGGACGATCAACGAATATTTGAGTGTGACATGACCGGAACAGGATCGCTAATGGTCGATCCGAAGATATTAGACAAGCTGGAATTACCGTATTTCAAAGATGTACTTGACGAAGAGGGGGCAAAGCGACTGATACCAGATGATTTCTATTTTTGTTGGAACTTATATAAAGCCGGGATTAAGGTTACGGTGGACCAAGGCATTATCGTTAAGCACTTGGCGAAGATAGTTGCCAGTCCGTATAACACTGTTGACCTGAGAAGAGCTTGGGACAAGGTGAATTCGGGGCAGGGTTCGTGGAAGGACGGTAAGAAGTAGTGCCATCCTCAGACATAGCAATGGTCCCAAAGGTCATGTCAATAGTTCAAGCAATCGGCCCAAAGTCAATACTGGATATTGGCGCAGGCAACGGTCGCTACGGTTTCTTATTTCGAGAATGCCTTGACTGGAACTATGGCCGATTAAACAAAAGAGATCAGATCATTCGGATTGATGGGGTTGAGGTTGCCGGGGACTATATAACAGATGTCCATCGAACGGTTTATGACAATATCATAATTTCGGATTGGGTGGATTACGAGCCGGACCTGCCATATGGCTTGATTTTTATGGGCGACGTTTTAGAACATTGGCCTGAAGGTGAATGGCAAAAAGCGTTATTCAAAGCCCGGCGACATTCGAAATTTACGATAGTGGTTGCCCCGAATTGGCGGGGGTCGATAGCGCAGGGTGAATGGCACGGCCACAAACATGAAAGCCACGAGGTGGTATTGAGTCCGCAGTCAGTAGGTGGGAAATGCCTTTTTGCCAGTTCAAAAATGTTCATATGTGTATTTGACAATAACGGGTCTGGGGTTTTAGAGGGGCGGAAAATCTGCCCGTAAGGTTTTTTGAACAAACAGGGGGATAGTAAGATGGGACATGAAAATATAGAATGGACAACAGAGAAAGATATCAGCTTTGCGGAGGCGGCAAAACTTATCGCTAAAGATGAGACTGATATTCTCAACGATCACGGTGGTTTCTTCGCGCCGGGAGAGCTTCCGTTTACACCGCCAATCCACAAACCGCGCGGTATTATAGTTTGGCCACCGGCAGATATACATCCTGGAGCAACGATTGGTGATGGGGTGATGATTGGTCGATATACAAATATTTGTGGAGCCATTAAGGTCGGCGCACATACACGCATACAGGGATTTTGTTTTATTCCCGATGCTGTTGAGATCGGGGAGTATTGTTTCATCGGCCCCGGTGTCATTTTTTGCAACATGAAAAGACCGCGTGTTCGCAATAGTATGATGAAGGATCGAGATGGCAAGGTCGTTATTGAGGATGATGCCCGAATCGGTGCAGGTGTAGTTCTTTGTCCGGGAGTTAGGATTGGATCCGGCGCATTGGTCGGGGCTGGGGCAACTGTGACCAAGGATGTACCGGCAGATTCAACCTATGTCGGTATACCGGCGAGAGAATTGAAGTAAAAATCTTTTTGTTATTTTCGGAATGGTCGGATTCTTTTGTTGGATGATTAGAAGATGACAGCTCATCCACCAAGAGTGGAAGGAGTAACGATACCGTCTTTCCAAGGCGGTATTAGAAAGACAGGGGGGTTAGCAAAATACGGGAAACCTCCCAATTAGAGTCACCGTAGCGGAATTGACAGGCCGAGGACATGGGTGGTGTCGGGGTTTCAGAGGGTCGGCGTGTAGGCTTGTCATTGATAGACGCACATTGAATGCAGCATCATACAATAGTGGATTGCGGCTTGGGCTGTGTTAAAGCTATTCAAAACAGCAATCGCGCAGGGTGCAAATCCCTGCCGGTGACTATCTAATCTCCAGTAGCTCAGTGGCAGAGCAGGTGGCTGTTAACCACCAGGTCCGTGGTTCGAATCCACGCTGGGGAGCCAATGATATTTACAATATCGAGAAGCGGAGGACGCACAAAATGAATACAGGAAGAGCAAAGAAAATCCGAAAGTCAGTTTATGGCGATACTGCCCATCGGCCCGTAAAGTATGTCAAGGATTCTAAGGGTACTATTCGAGCAGTTGGATTAAGGCGGCATTATCAAGAAGTTAAAGGGGCGTGGAATGATTGATTCAGTTGGCATCATGTCGTACGAAAAATTTAAAGAATATACGATGGCCATTGCGGGTGGAAAACATAAGCCCGAAAAAGGCGAGCCTAAAATTTGGTTTGAATCGATTGAGACAATGAAACAACTACTTCCCTTGGCACCGGATGGATTGAGCGAGGGTTTTATTAGTCAACTGGAGAGCATGATGTCTGAGATTTTGGACAGAGAAAAAACCGATAAATTGGGGGGGCGTATCTATGGAACCTGACGTCCAGCCGATATAATGCCACACAAAGGAATATACAATTGAAATTAACCGAAAAGCAGTTTAAATCGGTCATAGAAAGGGCCTTTGTGCATGGGGTATTCAATGCCCCGTTTTTTCCACCACATCCCCTTGGTGATGAAGAGCCTATTTTTAATGAAGAAGACCGACGTGGGAGACTCAACGAAACAATTGAGGATTGTCGTCAGAATTTAAGCGAAACAGATACAGAATAGATATATTATGCCACACAAAGACTACACAACAGAAACCGCGAAAGCCTGTATCATCCGAAACGGCGGACAGGTCAGGGGTGAAGTCATTATAATTAAAAGTCCGGGGATTAAGGTACGTGGCGCGATAGATTTTTTGACCCGGTATAAGGGGTATCGGATTGGATAGCTGGACAGCATTCATAACATTCACATTCTTTTTATTCGCATTGGTTTGGATATATGGCAGCGTCGATGAATAGCAGGGGGTCGCACCTCCCGACCCTTAAAAAAGCGATCAAGCAAACCGAGGGGCCGATATTAGAAATGGGAGTCGGCCCAAATTCGACACCATATCTGCATTATATAAGCGAAGAATATCACCGGCACGTGACATCGTATGAAGTCAACCCCGAACATTACGAACTGTCAAAAGGCTATCAAAGCAAGTGGCATGATGTCAGGTTGGTCGATAGTTATAATGATGCGAATATCGGAAAACAGTGGAACGGCATTTGGGGTGTGGTGCTGATTGACCATGCACCCGGTGAACGGCGGATCGTAGATATTATGAGGGTCAAGGATACCGCGATTATGATTATTTGCCATGATAGCGAAATGGAAAGCGATTGGTTATATCACTATTCGGAGATTTACCCGCTTTTTAAGTATCGCTTTGATACGAATGACCATCCGGTACAGACAACGGTTTTGAGTATGTTTAAGGAGTTTGGGCCGTGAAAAAATTGATCGAAGCATTTTATGAGTTTAGGGGTAACTTGATTTTAAAGTTGTTTACCGATGGGATATCGGCAGACGAAGCAGTTTTGATTCGGCTTTGCAATATCATATCAGAAATGCACGATTTTTGCAATGGGGGCTGGAGGCTATTTACGCCAACTTATAAACGAGGCATTTTGGAAAGCAATATAGAATTGTGGAAAGGGCTAACCGGACTATATGAGTCGCAGGATTTGGACTTGGAATATTCAAAGGCTATAGATAGACACTTTTGGGATTTAGTATGATTTTTAAGGGGGAAGTGGAAATGGATACAGTAGCAATAGAGAATGAGATACCGGGATGGAGGACAGTGCTGGTAGTGGGGTTAAGCGATTCTGAAAATGAATTAAAAGATGACCTCAAGAAGATAGTCAAACGATGGAAAAAAGAAGCGGGGCTCTACAGATCTAAAGCATATAAGGACAAGATAAAATGCAGGCGTCTTGACCTTACGCTTGAAATGTGTGCTGAAAGTATAGAGGCGCTACTGTGCGTTCGGGCACCGTGAAAAAGTTTCTCATAATTGCGAAGGATGCTAAAGATGCAAGGCGGTATGCTACGGATAAGGGCATTAGACCAAAAGATTACAGATATGCTTCGAGTCCGCAAGGTATCGAAGGGGTTGCCAACATGCAGGTTGTTATGACTAAACACGCTGACAAACATAGGTGTTATACACAAATTATGAAAATGATTAGTATATGTTTGGATACTGGACACCTTGTTTTGGGAGAGAAAAGAGAAGATGGATAAAGCATTAGCAGAACTGCTTGATTTTATTAATGGCAAGACTTCTCCTTTGTGCATAGGAATTACGACATATACAGATCGAGATGATAACCAAACAAAGCTCCATAACGCCGTTAAAGAGCTGGAAAAGTCGGGAAAAGTGAGGAGGCATCTTGAAGAAGGCGACTCTATTGTTTGGATGCCAATTGATTGAATAATTAATGGAAACGATGATCGAATGGGCAACTTAAAATGGGTTTGTAGTAAATGCCATGATAACCTGGGGGGGGAATATGAAATTCTTACCATCCCTAATTATTCTAAAAAACCGTGTATTTATTGTAGTGAAATTGCTGATTGTCTCTTGACCCTCAAATTTGAATTAACCCAAATCAAGATGATAGCACCGCAAAGGGGGAAGGTATGTCAAACGAAGTAGAAATATCAGGTATCGAAATCAAAATAAACGGCAACCCGGTAGTCTTAGAAATGGAAGCTGCATACACGCTGATGTGCGAATTAGAATTTATGCTGCTTGACAATATAGACGATATCGAACCTGAATCCGAACAGCTTCCCGACCTTATATGTAAATCATGTGAAAGCGATTCAACCGATTCGGCAGCACCGATCAACATTCCACCTGCTGTTTGGTGGGGCGCGTACTGATTATGAAATTAAACAAGGAGGCATAAAATGTCAGACGAAATCAAAGTAATAGGACTTGAAATTAAGGTAGACGGGAAAAAGCTTACATTAAGCATTGAAAAAGCATGGGAGCTAAAACGCGAACTGGACAAGTTGCTTCGTGTGGAACCCTTCCCGTTTTTACCGTATGTTCCGCTTGTCCCATACACCGAGCCATATCCGACACCGAGCCATATCCGACATGGAGCGATAGCGCTAGTGAATTTCATTTTGACCCCACGATAACGATCTGTTGATATGAAATTAAACCTTGGATCAGGATACCGCCGAAAATCCGGATATATCAATATCGACAACCGACCAGAAACAGAACCAGGCTTATTATGTGATATTGAAAAAGGCCTGCCATACGAAGATGGTTCAATAAGCGAAATTAGGGCCGTCGATATACTCGAACATTTTCACCAAGACAAAGTAATTTTCGTAATAGAAGAAATATGGCGGGTGCTAAAAAATAACGGGTTGTTTTATTCGTTAACTCCAAGCACCGAGGGTGCAGGCGCTTTTAGCGATTTTAATCACCGATCATATTGGAACAGGGCTTCGTGGCTGTATTTTTCAAATGATGCATACAGGCAACTTTATGGCACGAAAGCCAAATTTGAGGGGGAAGTTCAGGATATTATGACTGATCGGAAGTTAAATATAATCCATACAGAAGCAACGATGTACGCAGTCAAATAATAAGGGGGCAAAAAAAAATGAGCAATAAAATAAAACGGGCAATGAGTACACTGAAAAAAGCAATGATAAAAGATCCCGATTATGCCTGGGGATGGCATTGTAACATTGCGGTTATGGCACAAGACGCAGGGGTAAGTCATAAGGTTTCTAATGATGGGGCAGCGAGGTTTATGAAGTTGGCATTTGATGTTGATACAGCCAGGCAATGCTAAAAATCCGAGAAATCCAAAAGACTGACCTGCCACTAATCCGCAAGTGGCGAAACCATGACAGAAAATGGTTTTACGATCAGGCTATTATCACCGAAGAAATGCAAAATAAGTGGTATGAAAAATACATAGCCGACGATAGCGATATCTTGTTCATAGCAGAAGCGGGCGACGGCAACCCAATAGGCATGTATGGCTTAACAAATATCGATCATGACATGAAGGCTGCAGAAGCGGGACGGCTTTTGATCGGTGAAAAGCAATATACCGGGATGGGCCTTGGCGTTGATATGATGAGGTCTGTTTTGGAATTTGCTTTTAAGGAATTGTCTCTTAACGAGGTACACGCTGATGTACAGGCCGTCAATCCCCGTGCAATCATTGTGCATGTTAAAGCCGGGTATAGAATAGTTGGGTTTCAATCCGACTGGATGGGCAACAGAGTGTGCTTTAGCATACACCAACATCTGCGTATAGGCGCTTCTTAGTGATTAACCTATTCAAACCATTCATGGGCGAAGAAGAGCTTGACAGTCTACGGGATGTTTTCAAATCCGGATGGATCGGATTAGGCCCGAAAACCGAACAGTTTGAAAAGAAGTTTGCCGAATATATAGGTTGCAAGTACGCGGTCGGACTTAATTCCGGGACGGCTGCTCTTGACCTATCGTTACGGTTATTAGATATCAAGCAGGGCGATGAGGTCATATTGCCGACAATGACCTTTGTGTCAACGGCCCATGTAGTCAAATACAATCAGGCAGATCCTATCTTTGCGGACGTAGACGAAAACCTATTGATCGACCTTGAAGACGTTGACCGGAAAATCACTAAAAGAACGAAGGCTATTATTCCCGTTCATTATGCCGGGCGACCCGTTGATGTATACGGATTAAAAGCGATTGCCGGTGATATCCCTATCGTAGAAGATACCGCCCATGCTACCGGATCGACCTACAGGGGCCGAAAGTGCGGAAGTCTTGGAACAATGGGATGCTTTAGTTTTCATGCGGTTAAGAACCTGGCGATGGGCGATGGCGGTGCCATCACGACCAATGACAAAGCCGTATATGAACGAGCAAAAAAGCTTCGTTGGCTAGGCATAGACAAGGGAACGTGGGCCCGGAGCGATAATAATAAAAGCTATTGGTGGGAATATTCGGTTGATGAAATCGGCTTGAAGTGCCACATGTCAGACATTTCTGCTTCGATAGGTTTGGTTCAATTAGCAAAACTCGACTGGATGAACGCTCGGAGAAAGAAAATTGCTGAAATGTATACGGAAGGGCTTGCGGACCTATCGGAAGTCATGACTCCCGAAATGGATACAGAAGACTCAAAATCTTCATGGCATATATACTGTATCCAATGTGCGCGAAGGGACCGATTAAGCGAATATCTGGCAGAGCGATATATCGCAACCGGTGTCCACTACAAGCCGATTCATCTATACAAATGTTATGGCAACACCCCTACCCTTCCAAGGGCTGAAAGTCTTTTTGATGAAATATTGTCCTTGCCGATTCATCCGGGGTTATCACCAGGCGATGTTGACACGGTAATAAGTACTATTCATTCGTTTTATGAGGGAATTTTATGAAATGGGAAGTGTCTTTTATAGAAGATTGCAGCCATTGTCGCAGCTATTCAAGTGGTTGTTGTAGACAAGTTCCAGAGGCAGCGGGTATTGGTGAAGACCATTTGAAAAATAAAACATTTCCGCATTGGTGTCCAAAATCCGATGTCCCGGAAAAACGTAAACATGGGGATCAATTTTCCGATGCACCGGATATGTATAACTGGTGATTAATTCTGACTGAAATGCTGAAAGTGAGAAAGGGCAAGGTCGGGGGTTTTAAAGATTATTTGGATGGCTGGATGTCGCAGATGGATTATGTGAATGAAGCCATGCGAGATATGCATCCGGCTTTTGGATATTCTTTATAAGGAGGGGGAGATGAAATTCTGTGAGTGCGATTACAGCTATTACAATAATAAGATAATTGACAATATCTTGATCTGTTCTTCCTGTAGCCTGCCGGTCGAATGTGAATTTTCGTATTTAAGTGACGACCCAAACGATCCATATGCAGATGGAGTTGTGCATATGGCAACGCATATGAACATGGATTATTGTGTATGCCTAAAACACGACCACATAGCAACTGATAATATATCGTCAAGATAATACGGATGAAAATACACTATAGAAACCTACACGGCAAAACAAACCTACCCTGGCAGGCGGCATTTCGTGAGCACGGGGAATTGTCATTAGGTGATATATCATCCGATGGCTTTCCAAAAGAAATAGACCACTTACATTTAGGCGGAAGCTGCAAGGGCGCGGCATTAACGGTCGATAAGGTCAAACAAGTTCAATCAGATACCGGATGTGATGTTAGTGTGTTTTTCGGTGATCCGGTGCCAGAGCGGTTTCAATTTCACCACGACCTATTAGATGCCGATATTCCAAACCTGAAAATCTATTCGGCGGCACTGTACGGCACACCGGCATGGCGACCAGAAGTCATTTGGGTTTTACATCCGACCGATGAAAACATATTCCAGTTGGTTGAACATAGGGATAACGACACGGTTTTATTTGTCGGGCAGTTGACACCTTACCGGCAGGATATAATCAAGACCCTTAACGGTGCAGGAATAAGGGTTGAAGTTGTAACAGATAAATATGGTATTGAACTGGCCGAACTCTCAAAAGACTATTCAATCAGTATCGGGATGCCGTATGATGCAGAACGGTCACAAATAAGATATTGTTCGACCCGGCTACCGAACGCATTGGCAATGGGTCTAATTTATATTGAAGCGGGTTTTGATTTAAAGGGTGTATTTGAGCCGAACGAACTTATGCAATGGCATAGCGTTGACAACCTGATTGACAAGATTCGGCACTGCCAAAATAATCCGGCGAGGGGGCTTGAAATATCAATGAGGGGGCGCGATAAAGTAGTCAAAAACTGGACATTCGACAAACTAGCACAGCAATTTTTAAACGTGAAAATACCATGAGAAAGATTTTTATCGATTGCGGTGGGCATGTAGGTGAATCGATTCAATTGTTTAAAAGGTCAAAACGATATGATCCGTCTTATGAGATATATAGCTTTGAACCGGTAGAATATTTAGCTAAAAAATATAAAGATATGGGCGGTATTGCTTATTCCAGCAAGGCCGTTTGGATATATGCTGGTGAAATAGATTTCTATCTTGCAGCTATTTCCGATGGCAATAGTTTGTTTAAG
>SDBV01013630.1_pt1 | contig 10322 bp, 8 predicted proteins | sample 2277081 | NCBI WGS metagenome assembly SDBV01 (sample SAMN10402039, study PRJNA504765) | marine sediment metagenome | isolation source: marine sediment core GS10_PC15, 223 cmbsf | place: Arctic Ocean: Southern Knipovich Ridge | collected 2010 | reverse complement strand
TCCGGCTCGTTTTGCGGTTGGTTGACAATCTGCAGCCAGTTGCGCGGCGGGTCGATCGGCCAGTCGGACAGGATATTGCCGGTGTCGGGATCGCGGGACCGTCGCCGCCACAGGCTGCACCAGGGCCAGTCCTCGGCTCGCTCGACGAGGTTCGCCCGCAGGGCGTTTCGCTCGACATAGCGGCAGACGGTCAGCAAGTGCCCGTCGGTCTGCACGGGAAACGACTTGAAGCGGCCCTGGTACAAGTGCCCGGTGCCGGTGGTATGATAGTGAGCGTGCCAGCGCATGGTGTGGGTGTGCGTCAGCCAGCGGACGAAGGCAGTCAATTGTCCCTCCGCACGCGGGTAGAGCACCAAGTGCCAATGGTTCGGCATCAGACAGTAGGCCAGAATTCGCATTGGGTAGCGCAGATAAGCCTCGACCAGCCCCCGCTCGAAAGCGGCATAGTCCTCGGGCTTCTACAACAGGGGCAGCCGGGCCACCGCCCGGTTGAAGACGTGGTACACCAGGCCACCGGGGGCAGCGCGGGCTTGTCGGGGCACAAACGGCAGCATAGCCCAGCCGGACCCGGCCGTCAAAACGAGCTGCGTCCCCTTTTCTCTTCGCCCGAGGTAGGCGAGGCATGGGCAGAAAAAGTAAGCCCGGCCCCCTTTGCGCCGCGATGATCCCAAGGGGTTCTATGTGCCTAGGAAGAGAAACGGGACGTTCGCGGGGTCGTCGGGAGCCTCTTGCCCCCGCGAGAGAGTCCTGGAAGTGTCGGGCACGGGGAGAAAGTCCGAAAAGTGGTAGGCGCAACGGGGGGGCTGTATAATCGCGGAACATGGCCAGGCGGCATAGCCGGGTAAGGTCATATGGGAAATGTGGGATATAATAGAGCCGAATGATGTCGATTGCGTGCTGCTTGCCAGACGCGGCTTTCCAGTGGACCCGGCGCCCGGGGCGGAGTTGATCAAGGGCTTGTTGTTCCTGCCATCTGCGCTGCGGGGGCACGTGAGATACCTGAGGAAGGAGTAGGTCTTTGGTAGATCAACCGAACCCCGGCGATCACGGTGTCTTTCTTGCGCGGCTGAGAGACGGCGTGATCGAGATCATCGAGTCCTTGAGCGATGTGGAGGCGTTTGCCCGCAATGCCTCGAACCATGTGGAGCAGAATCGACGAGGTTATTTGCACGGTCTGGCCGAGGATGGAGTGCTGTCACAGCGACATCGTGTGATCGGTTGGCTGACAAACTCCCGCCCCCGAGAACGCACACCAGGGTACGATCATGCACTCGAACTTGGCGAGGCCCACGTCCTTGCTTTGCTAAGAGTGGCTCATCCAACGCAGGCCGGACATGGCTACCATTATATTGAGATTGATCCACCGGCCCGTTCGTGTGATGCGGAACTGCCATCACCGGTGTACTGGTTTCGGTTTCAGGAGGGGGTGCCTCCAGGTCGATTGCAGGCCATCCATCATTATATCGCCGCACGGCTCTTGGAGATTGCTTGTGACTCTTGATCGCCTGAACACCCACGCACTGCTATGACACTTACCCGCCCGGTTTTCTCGTCTCACCTCCACCCTGCATTCCGTTTGGATGCCACCGATGCCCTAAGTTTGATTTCCGTTGCAAGGAACAACGATGCAATCCTGGAAAGGTGTTCAATGAAATGCTCCCTCTTGGCCACTGCCTCATTGCTCCTTTGCTTGGCTGGGTGCTCAACCGCGAATATGACAGCTCGTCACAGACTGAACTGGGGGGGCACTTTCTCGCTGGCTATCATGAGCGACAAAGAGATCGCAAAGGTGGATACTGAACAACTTTGCGGGTTCCACGGTTTTCATGTTCTTGGGACAAAGCGAATCCGGAGAGAGCTTGAGCGAAGGGACATTTTCACGCCGGAGGAATGGACAATCATTGATAAACAGCAGATCGCCATCGGAAAGAGCAAGCTTCTCCTGTTAGCTTCTTGGGGATACCCGACCGACACAAATCGAACCACCACAGCAAAGGGTGTGTTCGTTCAGTGGATCTACCAGAAGCCGACCGTAAACTATGAGGCTGCTTATGTCTACACCAGGGATGGGATCATAACGAGCATGCAGGATTGACCCGGGTTCCAATGTGACACTCGCCGCTTGGGCAGGGGGGCTGCGTCAGCACCCGTGGTCTTGACAGCCGATGATGAAATCCTCGTCTGCCTGTTGTCAGCAAACGTCAAGTGTCTCACCGGGAAACGCCGCTTGGCACTCCTCGGCCACCGCCGCGGTGATTCGCAGTTGCTGCAAGAAGGGGGTCACTCATAAACCTCCCCTTTGTCAAGTCAGAAAGCTTCCTCGGGCGGTTCGTCCTGGGGGAAGGAAGAAAAGGGGACGCAGCTCGCTTCTTGGCCCACGATGAACCCGGGATGGTCACCTGTCTGAGACCAGGGGTCGCCGGCTCCGGTGGTTTTGGTCCACAACCCCGACGCCGTCGGGTGCGGGCGGCCGGGCTCAGGCTTCTTGCTTCTCGCCGTCGGCCGGGGCGATGTTTAGCCGCAGGCGGGTGATGCGGCGCGGTTCGGCGGCGATTACCTTGATGCCGACGTTGTCGTGCCGGCAGCCTTCGCCCACCTTGGGGATCTTGCCCAGGGTGCTGAAGACGAAGCCGCCAATGGTCTCGTAGTCCTCGTCCTCGGGCAGCTCGATGTCCAATTCGTCGTTGAGATCGTCGATGCGCATGCGGGCGTCGACCTCCACGGTGTGCTCGTCGATCTTGCGGACGGCGGCCGGCTCTTCCGGCTCGTACTCGTCCACGATCTCGCCGACCAGCTCCTCGAGGATGTCCTCGAAAGTCACCACGCCGGCTGTCCCGCCGTACTCGTCCAGTACGACGGCGATGTGCACCTTTTTCTCCTGGAACTCGTGCAGCAGGTCGCGCAGCAGCTTGGTCTCGGGAATGAACAGCACGCTGCGCATGACCTGGACCACCTCGAAGGGCTGGCCCTCGTCGCGGGCCAGCAGGTCCTTGGCGTACAGCACGCCCAGCACGGTGTCGATGGTCTCTTCGTAGATGGGGATGCGGGAGTGCCCCGACTCGGCGATCAGCTTCTTGATCTGGGCCAGGGTGACCTGTTGGTCGGCGGCGATGACCTCGGTCCGCGGGGTCATGATGGCCTCCGCCCGGGTGTCACGCAGGTCGATGACCGATTCGATCATCTCCTTTTCCTCTTCGTCGACCACCCCGCGCATCTCGCCTTCGGACACCACGCTTAGAATCTCGCGTTCCAGTTCGTCCGCCTGGGACTGGGCGGTCTGCAAGGGCACGCCGGCCAGGCGTCGCACCAGCTCGTCGAACACCCGCAGCAAAGCCAGCAGCGGAGACAACCCCGCCCGCAGACCGTGCAGGGTCGGCAGCATCACCACCAGCAGCGGTTCGCCCGCGTAACGCGCCCAGGCGTGCGGGACAGCCACACCAAACACCAGGACGATGGCCCAGGAGGCGAAGAACCCCCCTCCGTATCGGGCCAAGCCGCTGGACGCGCCGGCCCGTTCCAGCAGGGCCAAGACCAGCAATACCACACCGATGGCCGACCCGCTCCGCAGGACGCCGTTGGCCAAGGACAGTTGGGGAAGGCTTTCGACGAGTTTCTTGAGATCGGCCTGTTTGCCGGTCTTGGCCAGTACGTCGCCGATCCGCGTCCGCATCGGGGAGCGCAGGGCCAAGCTGATCGTCGAGGTAAACAACAGCACCACGACCAAGGCCGCCAATGCCACCCAAAAAAAGGGGCCGTCCACGTTCACCCCGCGATGCAGACGCCTCGGATTCCGCTGCCGCTTGGCCGCGAGTCTGCGTCGCGGGCGGCGGTGCCGTTACGGTACTCCAGACAAACCACTGTGGGACCGGTTGTCAACCCGCTTCGGGCACCGGTTGACAACCTGCGCCCGGCCGACAACTCCGTTCGGTGTTTACCATTCCTGACGGTGTCTGTTCGTTTGCCGGCCATGATTAGGTATGCCCCGTAGGGGCATCTGATAATAGCCCAGCGATTCATCGCTGGGATCCGGACGCGACCATGTGATCCCCTTTGGTCGCTTCTCCGGCGGGCGAGGGCTTTGCCCTCGCCCGCCGGAGAAGCGAGCGTGGAGCAAGGCCCTGAGTTCCCAGCGTTGAAACGCTGGGCTATTCTCAGTCGTCCCTCCGGGACTTGCCACTGCCCCACCTGCAGGCACAGGGCTGTGGGTAACGTTGACCTTGACCTTGACACCCGGCGCCACACCTCTCGATAAAGACGGTTACTCGGAACTCTGGGCCCGCCCTGACGCCGACGGGGCGATCTGGGCCACCACGGTTTCTTCGGCCACCCCGGCGGTGGCGGCCAGTTGCCGTCCGTCGGGCGCATAGGCGGCTGTGCCGCCCATCCAGAGGGCCCCCTGGTCGTCCGCGGCTGTATCGGTCACCGCGCCGGTCGCGCACACAGTCGCCCCCGTCAGGCGGGCCAATTCTGCCAACCGGGTCGCCAACTGCCGCCCGGCCCGTTCCAGGTGCCCAGGCGGCGCGGTCCAGCGTCCAGGTACCAGCAGGACGTCACAGGCGGCCTCCGGCGGGCGCGGCAGCGTGCCGGCGCCGTGCAACCCGATCCCCAGCCGCCCCAGCGGCGTCGAGACCACCTCACACAATGCTGGATCGGAACTCTGGGCGATCACGTCGCCGTCCGGATCGAAAAGCCGGGCGCAGTCCCAGGGGTCGTCCGCCTCAAACCGCATCAAACCGGCCGCCAGGTACACGCCCCATTCACGGGCCGCCGCCGCCAGCGATTCCGAAAACCCCTGGGCCATCCCCCGGGTCAGACCGTCGCGGCAGCCCCCGTCGCAGCAGCCGGGCAACAACAGAATATCCGGCGCAGGGACAGCCTCGGCCGCCCCCACGATCCGGCGTAGCACACGGCTCAGATTGGCGCTACGCACCCGGGGTTGGATCGGGGTCTGCAGCAAGGCGATCCTCATGACGACCGCACTCCATACACTGCGCCGAACCCCAGTTCGGTCAACAGTTCGTCCTCCATACGGTGCATGCGTTCGGCCTGGTCGGGGGTGGCATCGTCGTATCCCAACAGGTGCAGCGTGCCGTGCAGTCCGTAGAGCACCACCTCCGCCTCCACCCCGTGGTCCCGCCGCCGGGCCTCCCGCCGGGCTGTCTCCACCGAGACCACCACCTGTCCGTCCAGCCCTTCCTGACCGGGCTCCGACAGCTCGAAGCTCAGCACGTCCGTGGGACCGGCCTGTCGAAGGTACCGCTCGTGCAACCGGGCGATCTCGGCGTCGTCCACCAGGGCAACCTCCAGCCGGGCCCGGCCGCAGCCCTGACGCCGCAGGGCCAGTTCGAGCGCCCGCAGCAGTCGGCCATCGTCCACTTCGCCCGCCGGGGCCCGCCGGCTGACCTCAATCTGATAGCAGGGTTCCGGGTGGCAAGAGGGCGCGGGGGCATCGCACGATCGTTGGTCGTCGCCGGGGTCTTGCGGGTTGGAGGTGTCGTCTTGCATCGCAGGACTGCGATCCTCGGTGGATCAGGCCGGTTGGCGCCGCTCGGTCGCGGTATCCTCCTGGCCGCCCGGTTCGGACGCCTCTGGGCCGCCCGGTGGGGACGCCTCCTTGGCTGGTGGCCCCTGCTCCTCGTCGCGCGGCGGGGCCTGCCCCTTGGGAGGCGGGCCTTTCGGATAGCTCACGCGGCCATGATAGAAGGTAGACAAACTCTTGACCACCGAGTCCTCAACGGTCTGCAGATCCTTGAGCGTGATGTCGCATTCGCCGAACTGCCCGTCGTTCAAGCGGTCGATCACGGTTTGGTGGACCACGCTCTCGATCCGCCCCACCGTCGGTTCCGCCAGGGAACGCACCGATCCCTCGACACCGTCGCAGATCATCAGCACAGCCGACTCCTTGCTCCGCGGCCTGGGCCCCGGATAACGGAACTCAGCCTCGGAGATCTCGCGGTCGTGCCTGCCGCTGGCGATCTGGGGCTGTTTCTCGCTGGCTTTGTAGTGGAAATAGCGAACCACCGTCGTGCCGTGGTGCTCCTCGATGAATGGATACAGCACCCGCGGCAGCCCGTACTCCCGGGCCAACTCGATCCCGTCCTTGACGTGGCCCAGAATGATCAGCAGGCTCATGCTGGCCGCCAGATTGTCGTGCCGGCTGATGGACGCCTCCTGGTTCTCGGCGAAGTAGTCGGCCTTGTGAATCTTGCCCAGGTCGTGGTACAGGGCCCCGACCCGCACCAGCAGGCCATTCGCCCCGATCGCCTCGCAGGCGGCCTGGCCCATGGTCCCCAGGACCAGGCTGTGGTTGTACGTCCCCGGCGCCTCGCGGGCCAGACGCTGCAACGCGGGCTTGTCGGCCGAACTCCATTCCAACAGGGTCAACGAGGTGGCGATCCGAAAGGCCCGCTCGATAAACGGCAGCAGCCCCTGCACCACCAACGCCGCCGCCAACGTGCTGCCGCCGCCGAACCCCGCCCGGACGACCGCGTAGCCCACCGCCTGTTTGTCGATCAACCCGAAGGCAAAGCCCACCACAAAGACCAATGCTGCGGTCAGCACCCCCGAAGCGATGATCTGCGTCCGCGTGCGGATGTCGTGCAGCAGATGGACCGTCACCGCCTCGGCCGTCAACAGAACCACCAGCAGCTCCATCCCTCCGCGCACGGCCTGAACCACCAGCAGCGAGGCGATCCCCATCGCCCCCAGGGCGAACGGCCGCGGGTAGGCGATGGTCAGACAGGCGGCGGCGATGACGGCCGGGAACAGAATGAACTCCTGAAGCGACCAGTGCAGATCGATCAGCCGGGCGCACAGCAGCAGCCCCAACACCAGCGACGCAAAGGCGATAGTCCGGGTGCGCACCTCGAGGATCCGGCGCTGGTATAGCCCCAGGAACCAGAACAAGGCCAGCGACAACAGCACCATCACCGCCGCGGTGCCCGCCTGCTCCAGGTAGACCTGGGTCCGCAAGGGAGCCGCCGCCGCGTCGTCACCGGCCAGCAGGGACTGGTACTGGACTTCCTCCGTCTCCAGTAGGGCCAGATCGACGTCGTCGAGAACCGCCGCCTCCCCGCCACGGGGCGAGACGATGGGCTGCCCTCGCTCGAAGGAGATGACGGCCGGCTCGACCGCGTCGGCCGCCTGCTGCATGACCTCTTCTGTCAGGGCCTTGTCGTACAGCAGCAACGGTTCCGCCGACAGCCGCTCCACCAGCAAACCGCGCACCGCCTGCCGCAAGACCGGCAACGGAAACTCACCCGCCAGTCCGACGGCCATGTCCGCGACCAAGGTCGAACTGGATACCGGGGCCAAGTGGATGGTCAGCACTTCCACCGGCTCAATCGGGGCTTCGTCCGGCTGCTTGGCGTCCTTCGATACCACCCGGACCTCCGGCCCGGTCGCCGCGGGTTGGCGTCCTTCGCTGGCGGCCGGGCGGTAGGTGTAGCGGCCCCGCAGGCGGCGACCCAGACCTTCGACCCAACCGGCGTACGCCTGGCTGTCCTCCTCGCTCATCCGGGCCTGTAACTCGCGGTACAGCTCCTCCAGCGCCTCGCCCGGGGCCCACCCGTGGGAGCGGGCGGCCTCCGCGAAGGCCTCGAAGCTCTCCGCCTTGGCATCCTGATATACCGTCCGGATCGACAGACAGATCTCGTCGATCAGCTTCTGATTGGTTACGTAGTGGCTCGGGGCCGCGCTGCGGGCCTCCTGACGGTTCTGTTGGGTCTCCGCGTCGTTGACCCAACGAAAGTCCACCCGGGCGGTGATCGGCTGGTCAACCTTCTGCCCGATGGCGTAGTTGACCGATTGCGTGCCGTACAGGGCGATCGCGACGGCTAGGACCACGAACACCACGGCCGCGAACGCCGGCCACAAACCCACCGCCCCGCGAAACCGTTCCCACCACGAGGCGGTGGCCTCAGCCCGCCGCTTGCGGACCCGTTTACGCCGAGTCTTGGTCTTGCCGGCTGCCACGACGCTAGCCCTCCACCCTGCCATCGCCGTAGGCCTCGACGATGTTCTGAACCAACGAGTGCCTGACGATGTCCCCCTCTTCCAGCCGAACCACCGCGATCCCCTTCACCCCGCCGAGACGGCGACAGGCGTCGCGGACCCCGCTGGTCTGATCGGCCGGCAGGTCGACCTGCGAGTCGTCGCCGGTAACGATCATCTTGCTGTCGTGGCCCAGACGGGTCAGAAACATCAACATCTGCGAGACCGTCGCGTTCTGGGCCTCGTCCAGGATGATCACGGCCTTGCTCAGCGTCCGCCCCCGCATGAAGGCCAGCGGAATGACCTCGATCACGTCGCTCTGCATGAAGCGCTTGATCTGATCGAAGCTCATCATGTCGTGCATGGCGTCGAAAAGCGGGCGCAAGTACGGGTTCACCTTGGCTTGCAAATCACCGGGCAGATACCCGAGCTTCTCGCCCGCCTCGACGGCTGGACGGACCAGCACGATCCGTTTGATGCGGCCCTGTTTGAGCAATCCCACACCCACAGCCACAGCCAGGTAGGTCTTGCCCGTGCCGGCCGGCCCAACGCAGAAGGTCAGGTCATGGGTGCGAATCGCCTCCACGTACCGCCGCTGACCCGCCGTCTTCGGGAAGACGGACAGGTGCGACGAAAACACCTCGATGGCCCCGCCCTGGGCTTCGCCGCCCGAACGCGAGGCGTCCGCCAACGCCCGCGACACATCCTCCGGCGAGATCGACCCGACGCTGCGCAACCTGCGCTGCAGCGCCTCGATGGCCTTGGCGGCCTTGCTCACCGCCGCCGCCGGGCCGCTCAGCTTGATCGACGATTCCCGGGCGGTGACCTGAACCTCCAGCGCAGCCCGGATCAGGCGCAGATTGCGGTCGGCTGAGCCGAACAGCGCAGCCCGCTTGGCAACGTCGTCAATGGTGACGGTCAGCTCCACGCCCGAGGTGCCGGCTCCTTTGTGACGCCGAGGCCTCGTCCACCGAGGACGCTTTGGCCCAGGCCACCCCAATACTATACAACATCCCAGCAAACCGTCAGCAGGAACCAGGCCACCGGGGCCGCCAGTACCGGGCTGTCGATCAGATCGAGAACGCCACCGAATCCCGGCAGAATCGCGGCCGAGTCCTTGCAGCCCGCGTTTCGTTTCATGGCCGACTCCAGCAAGTCGCCCAACTGGCCGGATATCGACATAAGTGCCCCAAAAACAATAGCTTGCCACAACGCCAAGCCGCGGAATAGCTGCGTGATCTCGTCTATGCCAAACAGCAGCCTCGATTTAGATGAAATACTGTCTGGCAACATAAAATACAGCCGAACAAAAACAACGGCGAGGAGTACGCTGGCCAGGATACCACCGACGGTGCCCTCGATCGATTTTTTCGGACTGATCGTCGGCCGCAGTTTGTGCCGCCCCACCGCAGAGCCCACCAGGAAGGCCCCAATGTCTGACACCTTGGTCACCAGCAGGAAGATCAGCACCAGCCAGGCGGCTGACTCGCCCGGCACGTCGCCGCTGGCCCGCAACTGCACCGCAAAAGACGGCAACAGCCCCAGGTACAAGACCATCAACCACGTCGCCCCGAGGTCGGCCAGTACCGCGCTGGTGTCCTCCCGGCGCGCCTGGGCCAGGGCCGAGAGAAGTATGGCTACGACCAGCCAGACCAGTTGCCATTGGATCCCCTCGACGGCGCCGGGGCTGCTGCCCAGCAGGCGAGCGGCCGACAGCCAGGGCGACAGCACCAGGACCACGGACATCACCACGGCCACCCGACCGTGCGGATTCAGGCCGGCGGCCCGCATCAGCCGGAGCATCTCGAGTCCGCCCGCCAGCACCAGGCCGCCAAACGCCAAGGGAATCAACGTCCCGCGGGCAACCAGGTATTTCAGCGGCCAATGCGCCGGCCACGCCGCCGCCAGAAACGCATCCAGCACCACCGTGCAGAACACCAGGCTGATCGCAATGAACCCGTAGAAAAAGCGCTGCTGCATCGTTGATCCCGCCGATCCGCGACCGTCCGCGACGGCGTCGCGGAACCCTGCGTACGAGTAGACCGCCACACGATAATCACCGCCTCCAACGGCGTCCAGAGAACCCGAAGTGACGCGGCCGCCAAATGGCGGTTGGACTGACCGGTCGAATCGCGTATTGTGGCCCCGCCCAAGGCCTCCGGGGCACACGGGCGGCCGGACGGCGGTAGAATTGCATTACCACGGTCCCAGGAAACGCAGACCATGAGCAACCAGCTTGTCGAGTGTGTCCCCAACTTCAGCGAAGGCAACGACCAGGCCGTCATCAAGCAGATCACCGAACAGGTCGAGACCGTCGACGGCGTCAAGCT
>SDBV01013629.1_pt1 | contig 10322 bp, 12 predicted proteins | sample 2277081 | NCBI WGS metagenome assembly SDBV01 (sample SAMN10402039, study PRJNA504765) | marine sediment metagenome | isolation source: marine sediment core GS10_PC15, 223 cmbsf | place: Arctic Ocean: Southern Knipovich Ridge | collected 2010 | reverse complement strand
CAGAATGAGCGAACCACAAATATTTCCGAAGCAAGCTGCAAATTGAAAGATCAAAACAATGCCCTAAAAAACTCGGTTCAAAAAAATAAAATTATAACAGTTGACAAGAGACCTCATAGCAGGTACCAGGAATGCTCTGTAGAAAAGCTTATATTTTCCTGATTGTACAGCGAAGCGTTTAGCCTTTTGCTTGCTCTAGACCATCCATTAGTATCGCCATATTCTTCGGAGCTATTTTTTTTGCTGCATCCTTTAGCGTATTGCGCTACTAGTTCAGTGATCTTATCTTGTATTATTTCTTGCAATTTTTTAATAAGACTAAGTACATCTTCTGCAGATGCCGTATTCAGGTTGACCCCTTCTGTCGCAGCAAATCTTTTAAGGCAATCAGGAAACTTACTCTTGTCGATTTCTGACTCATACTTATCGTTTGCAACCGCGGCATTGATTTTATCTGAAAGATCTTCCAACTCTTCGAGTTGCTTTGCATAGAGCTGATCAATTATCCATCTTAAAAAATCAGTATAATTTTGAATTGGCTCTTTATGAGATTTACCTACCCCGCTTTCGTTTCCTAATGAAAAAAAATCGCTAAAACTTACCTCTTTGGCGCCATCATTCTGATTAGTTCCTGCCCTTATTCCCACATTCTGATAGTTGGAAATTAGCATTTGACCATTAATAGATCCTATCATTCGAATTCTCCACTTAAAATAGCTTTGCTCATTCTTACTCAATAAGCAAATGGCATGCCAGTGACGCACAAAAACCTTCCTTTCCGTAACTTCTTACAAGCAAGGAAGATAGAAGTGGTGGTGGTTTCTGTGTGTTTTATGGATTCAGATTTTTTATCCGCAAAACCGGAAGCTTTCTCCTCAACCGACTTCCAGGATAACTGGCTAATATGCAGGTCATCCGGTTAGCGGTTATGATTTCCGCAAAAACTAATGCCAAAGGGATGGCCGTGCAGAAGACACTATCAAGGAAACCGTGTCTTTTCAACAGCATAGATCTCACAACAGACGACGAAGTTTATGTCGGAAACGCATTTGCCGTCTCAAAAACGCTCCAACTCTTTCTGCAGTGTCTCCAGCAGTTTTTCTTCCGGTACGACAGCTTTTTTCTTTCCGTGGGTGTAGATAAATCCTTTTCCCTCTGCGGCGCAGACGGCTAAGTCGGCGTCGGCGCATTCGCCGGGACCGTTTACGATACAGCCCATCACGGCGACCTTCAAAGGCTTGTCGATCCCCGCTAAAAGTTTCCTGACCTGCCTGGCCAGTCGCACCACATCAATCTTGCATCGGCCGCACGTCGGACAGACCGTCAATTCGGGTTTATTCTCCCTGTAAAGGCCTAACGATTTCAATATGTCCTGAGCCAGACGAACCTCCTGCACCGGATCGCCCGCAAGACTCACACGGATGGTATCGCCGATTCCCTCCGCTAACAATGTCCCGATCGCCACCGCAGACGGAACCGCCGCATCCTCCGGCAGGCCGGCATGAGTCAGCCCCAGGTGAATCGGGTAATCAAACGCCTCGGCAATAGCACGGTTAACTTCGATGGTGCGAACAACGTCGGCGCTCTTTGCGCTCAGCACAAGGTTGCTGAACTTTCGACTCTCGAACAGCCGGACATACTTCTTCATCTCGCCGCACATCAACGCCGTCCGCCTGTGCGGCGGCACGTCGGCCTTGAGGTCGCGTATGCTCGCCTCGTTGACGCCGATGCGAATCGCGATGCCGTGCGCTTTGGCGCAATCGATAATGCCGATGATATCTGCACGCTTCTTGATATTGCCGGGATTGAGCCTGACTTTTGCCGCCCCGCCCTCGATCGCCTCGATCGCACGAGCGGGCGAAAAATGAACATCGGCGATCAAAGGCACATCCACCTTCTGAGCGATCTTCGCAAAAGCAGCCGTGTCAGCCTTAGTCGGCACGGCAATTCGCACAAGCCCGCAACCGGCAGCAGCCAGCCTCCGCACCTGGCGAATACAACCGGCGATATCGGCCGTATCGACCTTGGTCATCGACTGAACCACAATTTCGTGTCGTCCGCCGATATTTATCGGACCAACACGAACAACCCTTGTTTTTCGTCGTGAAATCACGCTAACACCCCAATAAAGCCCGTTTATCGCGCTGCCGCCCCACAGCAAACGCCCGCCGAACCGGCAAATCCGCCACACATCCCCGGCAGGCTCGAAAAAATCAAAATTCGTTCAAATTCTATCTTGTCAACAGGACGAAGGCAAATTAAAATAACATTAAGTCGGATTTGGGTTGGGGTTTTTTAGATGCTTCGACGTTTTCTAATTATTGGCGTGTTGCCGGCGCTGTGTACTCTTGCCCTGGCAACGGGATATCAGAAGAGTGGTGTAGTGGCTGTACTGTGGACCATATTACTGATTATCATCATAGCCTACTCCGTGGTCGGCTGGTCGCTGTATTTTCTGCAGGCGCGGTTTCTGTATAGCCCGGTCCGCGAGATCACTTATACCCCGACGGATATCAAGCTGGCGTTTGAAAAGATCGCGCTCAAGACTGACGACGGCCTCAAGATCGCCGCATGGTATATTCCCGCCGACAACGCAAGGTACACCGTCCTGTTTTGCCACGGCAATGCGGGCAATATGACCCATCGGCTGGACTCGATAAATATCTTGAATGAGTTGGGGCTCAACTGTCTGATTTTCGATTATCGCGGCTACGGCGACAGCCAGGGAAGACCCACCGAACAGGGGACATATCTCGACGCCATGGCCGCGTGGCAATGGCTTACCAACAAAAAAAGGATTGCCCCGGACAGGATAATTGTCTTTGGCAGATCGCTTGGCGCAAGCGTGGCGGCGAATCTGACCACAAAAGTCAACGCCGCAGCACTGGTGCTGGAAAGTGCCTTTACCTCCTATGACGACATCGGCAAGAAATTCTATCCATACATGCCGGTCAGACTCTTTGCCAGGTTTCATTACAATACCTTCGACTATGTGCCAAATGTACATTGCCCGATACTGTTCATCCACAGCCGAAACGATGAGATCGTCCCGTTTGAGTTCAGCCTGAGGCTCTACGAAGCCGCCAACGAGCCAAAGAAATTCATAGAGGTCAGCGGAAGCCACAATGACGGTTTCCTTTTCTCCGGAAAAATCTACACGCAGGCATGGAAAGACTGGCTAAGTCACATCGCCGTCGAAAAAGTAGCCCCCAATACCCGCCTCAAACAAATCTCATAACTCCGTACGCACGGTCGCCCGCTTTGTCCCTACAACCGCCGCACCACTCCCAATACCACCGCCTCGATTCGACAATTCTCTGTGCAAATCGGCTCATAAGCGGCATTGGACGACTCCAATCGAACCTGCCCGTTCTCCTGGTAGAATCGCTTGACCGTTGCATTGTCCTCATCCACAATCGCCACCACCATCTGCCCGTTTTCGGCGCGTGTCGCCTTTTTGCAGACAACAAAATCCCCCGTATCAATCCCCTCGTCGATCATACTGTCGCCGGCGACCTCCAGCGCAAATACATCATCGCCGTCCCCGAAGACCGATCGCAATGAAATCCTCTCGATGTTCTCAATAGCCTCGATCGGCATCCCCGCCGCCACCCTGCCGCAAAGCCTGAGCCCCTCGCCGCCGGCTTCATCCTGCTCCAGCTGTCTGGCGTGTTCAAGCAGCCGACTGGCTCGTGCAGTCAATCTCAAAGAGCGTGCCCTGCCCGTCGATTTTCCGAGCAGCCCTTTTTCTTGCAGTCTTGCGATGTGCTCGAATGCGGTAGTTCGACTTACGCCTGCCGCCTGCGCCAGCTCGGCTATTGTCGGCAAATAGCAGCGGCTCTGCTCGAACCGCCGGATGTGCCCCAGTATCTCTAATTGTCTCGGCGTTACCTGTACCTGATTCATTGTCCGCTGCAACGTGATCTTCCTCCCTTTCTTCGTTAACGACTTCGCACGCCGCGACCTCCTGCGGCCCTTCGACGTGAACACCCGAAACCGACGCAATATTGACAGTTGCTCCGATAATATCGGCCAGCCTCTCAAGCACCTTTCGCAAAGGATTCTCCACCGCGCCAACCGCATCGCCTTTGCCGCTCGCCTCGCCCGGCCACACTCTCACATAATCGCCCCCGGGCCCGAACTTACAAATCGGCTCATCGGCAAACGCATCAAACCTTCCACGATCCATCCTGATCCACCTTAACTTTGCCACGGCTTCCATTCTGTCGTCTGCTCTCATCCCTTATCGGCCAACACCCCAAAAAAACCCTAACAAAAACCGAACAAATCCCAAAATTTCAAAGAAAATTCTCACCCCCACGCTCCGCCGACGTCACACCACCCTATTATAGGACCGCCACCGCCAAAGCCGATCTCGCAACTTTGCATCCGCCGCTTCGACATTTGACCCGTTTATCCGGGAGCGGGCTTTTTTTGTGTAACAATTGCGCTGATGGCGCATCTATAGTTGCGGGAACCGGAAAAGATGCGGAAAAGTTCAATTTCAGGGGAAATCGTCATGAAAAAGACCGTACTGACTTGGAGTGTCTTGTTGCTTAGTGCTTTCTCTTACGTCGGATGCGACAAAGCCGACGACCAGGCATCGCCGGGCACAGAACAACCCAGTCAACAGGCCTCCGAATCGTCTGAGGATCTGCTCATTCGTCCTGGGATCGGTGTCGGCGGCGTGGAGTTTGGGATGACGGTTGATCAGATGAAGGATATCCTGGGCAAACCTGACGTCGCGGCGACCGGCATATCCTTTATGTACAAGTCGTTAGGCATAGAAATCGTGGCGAGGGACCGGCAGACCATTTCTGCGATATCCTGCGGAAACCCGAATAATGCGGATACAGCTGTCGTAAAAGCACTCGAAAAAGCGTGCAAATTCAAGACGGCCGAAGGAATCGGCATCGGCTCAACCCAGGCCCGGATCACAGACGCATTCGGCCAGCCCACGAAGCGCAGCGGCAACAGACTGCTGTACAAGGACAAGCGATTGTCCTTCACTCTCACCGACGACAAAGTAATAGGAATCTGGCTCCAGAAGTAGAACTGCAGGTCATCCGGTTAGCGGTTATGATTTCCGCAACTGGTCATTGCTTCCCCCGTCGCCGAGACAAAACTAATCCGCCCACGGCCAGCAGCGTCAGTGTCGCCGGTTCGGGCACAAGGGTGGCGTTATCAATATAGTAACTGGCCCCGGTGTGGTCACCATTGTCCCCAATGAATACCGTAACGTATAACGACTCGCTGATTGTTTCCACCGATAATTCATCCCAATCCGGGGACAGTAGCGGGCCGGACCAGACAATATCGCTGCTAAATACGTCGGTAGAACCCCACGGATCAATGCCGATACGAGGATCCCGCTCAGCACCCCAGGCACTCGGAGAATACACGTAGGCAGAGGCGCTCACTAAGACCCCTGCTCCGACCTCAACTGTCTGGAAGATTACAGAATGGCCGCTCGACCCGGGGGCGACCTCCACACAGTAATCGCCGCCGAAAGGCGTAGAATCATCCTGGATAAAGCTCTGACCCTGGCCCGAACTGGCTGTATTCCAGCCTGTGATGTCGCCTGTTGGCTCCCACTCCTCGAACCCGGGGTTCAGCAAGAGATTCCCGTACACAGGGGAAAAAGGAACTAAAATGCCGATCATCAAACACGAGACTATCAGTATAGTGTAATTTTTAATTTTCAACCCCCTTTTTATGGACACAACTCATCCACGTATGCGTTCAACTTGTTGACCTTGTACAACTCCAAACCTTATAATACCAAGGTTTCATCTCATTGTCAACAACTTTCCGGCAAATTCAGCACCCCGGGCATGAAATTCTTTCTGTCAACCTGTAAGTGCCCTTGTATACTAAATCTTATAGGCCCTTGTTCTTTTGGGTAACTTTTCTATTCTTCCAAAGGGAGATAAGATTATGTCCAAACAGGTGGAAATTACAACAGAGCAACTTACGAAAGCGATGGATGCAACATATGGGGAAACTTATGAAAGCAATTGTATACACAAGATACGGACCACCGGATGTTCTTGGGCTCGAAGAGGTAGAAAAACCTGCTCCCAGGGACAATGAAATACTGATAAGAATATATGCGACAACAGTAACATCTGGGGACGTGAGACTTCGAAGTTTCACAGTCCCTCCCTTGTTCTGGCTCCCCGCGCGAATAGCATTAGGTTTCAGAAAACCAAAAAGAACTATATTAGGGGCTGAGTTTGCCGGAGAGATTGAATCAGCAGGCAAAGATGTAAATCTGTTCAAGAGAGGAGACAAGGTTTTTGGAACTACTACCGGGTTGAGTTTTGGCTCTTATGCCGAGTATATATGTCTGCCTGAAAAACATTTATCCACAGGTAAAATGCTTGCAAATAACCTGGTGGCCATAAAACCTGCCAACATGACCTGTGCCGAAGCCGCCGCCGTTCCTGTTGGGGGAAATACGGCATTGCATTTTCTTAGAAAAGGAAATATCCAGAGCGGACAAGAGGTTCTTATCTATGGAGATTCCGGAAGTATAGGTACTTATGCGGTACAGCTTGCCGGGCACTTCGGGGCCAAAGTTACCGGCGTATGCAGCACCACGAATGTGGAATTGGTGAAATCTCTGGGGGCCGATAAAGTAATTGACTACACTAAAGACGATTTTACCAAAAGCGGCCGGACTTGGGATATTATTTTTGACACGGTGGGCAAGACTTCGTTTCGGCGTTGCAAGAACTCGCTAAAGCAAAAAGGAATCTATCTTGCAGCCGTCACCGGGCTGCGAGAGCTTGTTCAAGTGCTGTGGACTTCAATAACAGGCGGCAAAAAAGTAATAGGCGGGGTAGCAAACGAAAGAACTGAAGATCTGATCTTCCTCAAAGGGCTTGTTGAGGCGGGAAAGATAAAATCGGTCATTGACAGAAGCTATCCGTTGGAACAGATTGCCGAGGCTCACAGCTATGTCGATAAAGGACACAAAAAGGGAAATGTAGTAATAACTTTGCAACCCAATAACAAAACCTGACAGGTTAACTAAGTACCTGCTACTCTAATTCATCGGTACCTTTAATTCATCCTAACCACCTGTTCCTGATTTTTTCTCCCGCTGCATTTTCTATGCGAGAACTTTATCATAAATCGTTGCGAAATCAAGGATTAAGTGTTAACGTTGAGGTGTGATCCAAAGTAGCTGTATATTCTTGTACACCGCGGTTTTAGAGGTAATCATGGCCCAAGGCAAAGATGGAACAAATGCACTGAGTTACGAAAACTGTATCGAATTGATGCCCGAATGGAAGGGGCAGGAACTTGAGATCGTCCCTTTGACCGGAGGCATTACAAACCGGCTCTACCGCGTGCGAGTGGCTGACGGAGGGGATTATGTGGTGCGCGTTTACGGGCAAAAGACGGAGTTGTTCATCGATCGCGACCTGGAAATGCAAAGCATCAAGGCCATGGAGCGGTCGGGGGTCGTCCCTAAGTTGATCCGCTATCTGCCGGAAAAGCAGGTGACCATCGTGGAGTTTATTCCGGGCCGGGTGATGCAAAACGAGAATTTCATGGAGCATGACCGCCTGGAGTTGCTGGTCCGACCTATAAAACTCATTCATAATTGCCCCGTGCAACTGCCGCGATTGTTCGACCCTTTGGTGGAGGTCAAACGCTTGTTCGCTCTGCTGGGAAATCTTAGTTCGGGGTATCCGGAGTTTGACATAGCCGGGACAATCGAAACTATGGAGACGATTTCAGCCTTAGCCGACATACCGCACTCGCAATACGTACCTTGCCACAACGATTTGCTGGCCGACAATTTTATCATGGCCGAAGATCGCCCAAAAGACGCGGAACCGGTCTACCTGATTGATTGGGAGTATGCCGGGATGAATACGCCTTATTATGAAATGAGCGATTTGTTTCAGGAAATCCTGGTGCCAAGGGAAATCGAGGAGCGCATTTTGAGGATTTACTGGGAAGATCAAAACATGGACGAACACCTGCGAAAGACCGACATGTTCCGACCTTTCCCGGACATGTATTGGTTTCTTTGGAGTCTCATCCAGTTGAACATTTCCGCCATCAAATTCGACTACTACAACTACGGCAAGGTCAAGTACCAAAACGCCAGGGGAAATATTCAGATGTTGCGCGATCGCTACCGCATGAGAATCTAACAACATTGAAGATGGTAAATGTAAGGGGCTAAAGTACTTTTCCGGTACGCTGTACCTTTTTTTGTTCGTGTCCCCAAGAGCCAATTGCGGCTCCTCAACTACCACATCAAAAAACCAACGAAGTCGCCGGCATAGGACACCTCGCCTGAATTGGTCCACGTGTCTATACAGCACGGACGTCGGCTGCTTTGGTTTGTTAACAGTAGCATTTAGCATTTAGTATTTAGTATTTAGTCCTTAGTATTTAGGGCGGGAGGGCCGAAATTGGGTTCGTTTCGTTTGTTTGGGTCGTGGGGCGTGCTGGGATTGGGTGGCGCGGGCTGTTGCCCGCGAGAGAGTAGAAAGTAGAAAGTAGAAAGTAGAGAGGAGAAGGTGGGAAAGACGGCGCAGGGGGGTGAATTGGGGTCGGTTCCTGAATACGCCGGGGGGTGAATTGGGTTCGTTTCGCGTTTTTCGGTCGTGGGAAAACGCGCAATACGGGTGGGGGTGCTTGAATTGGGTTCGTTTCGCAGGATTGGGCTTGCCAGCGGCGGTAATTGGGTTCGTTTCGCGTAATTGCTTGCGGTGAATAGTGAATGGGGGGCTGGGGAGGGCGGCAAGATGCCAGCGGTACGAGAATTGGGTTCGTTTCGCAGGATGGGGGTTGCCAGTAGTGGGAATTGGGTTCGTTTTGCAGAGTAGGGGCATCCCGGCGTGCCGGGACCATGTCCGTACACGGATTGGGTTCGTTTCGCATTTTTTTTGCATTTGGCATTTTCGGGTTCGGTTCCTGGTATTTGGGGGTCGCCGGCGAGTTGCCGGTACGCCGGGGATGAATCGGGGTAAAATCCTGATCTTTGCTCCGCTTGAGATTTGGTGGTTTCCTCCTCGTTTGTGTGACCCCTTACTCAATTTGGAGGCGCATTATACCATAAAACATGTCAAAAATCAAATATCAAAGTGAAAAATTGTGGACTCGCCCCTCCAGAGGCGGATTTCTGCTTCGCTTCAACTTTGGCGTGCGTTTTTTCTGATGGGGTGTGGAGATAGTGGAAAAGCAGGGTATTCTTTGCTTGACAGGTGGCGGCGCGGGATCAACTCTGTGGGGGGGGTTGTGTGGGAGGTGTGGGAATTTTGTTGCTATTAGGAGGTTGTGTAGTATTATGGTTATGTAGTTTGGTGTTGGGGTCCGGGCTCCGCACTAATTCTTCGATGGGGAGGCAAAAGGCAGAGACTTGGTGCGGGATTTCGCTTCGCTCAAGAGGGGAATGTCGAATGGCGAAGTGGGAAAAGTAGTTGCGAATCATGATTTTTGTTGTTGCATTGGGGGACAAGGATGGTGGTGTGTTGTCAGAGTATCCGGGAAAGGGTCTGCCCCCTTTAAGTATTCCCAAAGATTCGAGAAGATAAGGGATGTGGTTGCTATAAATATGAAATCAGAACTATCTTATTTTAAAGAAACCGGCTTTTTCCAAGAAAAAGATGAGGCAATGACTCACTTAAGAGATGCTGATGAGATTTTAACGGGAGAGGACGTAGATTACTGCCTGATGTTTGGAACCTTGCTTGGACTACTCAGGCACGGTGATTTCATACCCTGGGATGACGATTTGGATATTATCATTTTTGATATAAACAGATTTGAGAAGCGGTGCGTAGAAAAATTTGAAGATCGAGGATACCATGTTCTACAGGATGTTCGCAAAATAAGTCCTTTTCGAATCACCCCGTTCCTGAAGATTAATACACGATGTGGATATCGCATTTATGCGGAGAACGGAAAGAGGATAGCCGGTGTTGCGTGGAAATTTCCCTGGCTGGGAATATGGGAGCCGGTGTTTAAAAAAAAGGCGATGACCCTCCCACCGGAGAAATTTATCTATAATATCGAAGATTTTTTCCCCTTAGAGAGAAGGCCCTTTCAGGATTTTTCCGTGATGATCCCTCAACGTCCCACAAAGATACTTAATGACTATTTTGGTACAGATGACTGGATGGAATATTGTGTTCCTTCGGAACTGGACCATAGATATTACAGGCCTACCGGTTTTCCAGCGGTTAAAAAGCCAGTAAGAGATGTTTTAGCGTATTTAACCGCATAATGAATGAATGGAGAAATATGTTTAATGTTCGACAAGCAGTAATATTAGCCGCTGGGATTGGATCCCG
>SDBV01013628.1_pt1 | contig 10323 bp, 10 predicted proteins | sample 2277081 | NCBI WGS metagenome assembly SDBV01 (sample SAMN10402039, study PRJNA504765) | marine sediment metagenome | isolation source: marine sediment core GS10_PC15, 223 cmbsf | place: Arctic Ocean: Southern Knipovich Ridge | collected 2010 | reverse complement strand
CCTACTACAATATCGAGAGAATTCACTCGGCGCTGGACTACGCCACGCCGAAAGAAATCGCGGATGCGAGTGTCGCACTCAATGCCGCTTGATCCTGTCTTGCTTTCCGGGGGGCACTACGGGCGCCAATTCCGATACGGACGTGGATACGGACACTGATACGGACACCGACGCGGACACGGACACCGACGCGGACACGGACACTGACTCCGACACGGACTCCGATACGGACACTGACACGGATACCGGGGATTGCGACGATCTTTTGGAGAATTGCTGCAAAGAAGGCTGCCCATGTCCTCTGGATACGTGGTGCGTCTACCCCGAAGGCCTGGGTATCGACGGCGTGTGCGAGCCCTCTCTCTTCACGGAGGGTGAGTGCTGGGATCTATCCGACTGCGCCGGCATGGGAGAGTTTTGCAAGGACCCGACCATCTGTTACTGCGGCATGGACTGCGGCATACAGGACTCACCGGGCGCGTGCGAGCCCACCATGCCCACGAGCGGAGACTACTGCTGCAATTCCGGACCCACCTCCACGCCCTGCCCCACCGGGTTCTTCTGCATGGTTCTGCCCGTCAACGACGCCTGCCACGCGTACCTGAGCGTCCCCTACTGCTGGAGTAACTCCGACTGTTCGGTGGGGGGGGACTGCGTCGGGGCGGATCTCTGCGACTGCCTCATGTCCTGCCACTCCACCCCGGGGATCTGCTCTTACTGAGCTGTCTAGCTTGGTGTTCCTACTCCACCGGTTCGGTGACCGGCTCCGTGGGCACCGCCATGAACTCGAACGCATCGATGATGGCCGCCGAGTCGAGGATCCCGTCGCTGGTGTCGTGAATGTGGAAGGTGATGGTGAAAGTTTCCGAACCCTGGATCGGCCATGCTGTCTGTAGCCAGCCTGTGGAGCTCCCGAACGAGGGTCCGTCCGAGTCCGTGCCGCTGCACGCGAACCCGGTACCGTCGATGTTCGCGCCCACGTCCCAGGCGAAACCGTTGGGACAGGACTGGTACCAGCAGCAATCCGACAGGGCGGTGTTGATGGCCACGAAGCAGTACTTGCTTCCGGGGGTGCATCCGAGGTCGCCGGTCCCGCAGATGAAATCCCAGTAGTTGACCGGATCCCTGCACTCGTTGAAGTTGATGACCGTCGGCATCCCCGAGTTGGTTCCCCCGGATTCCAGGATGACGTAGAACTTGTCATTGTAAACCTGGCCGATGAACTCGTCGTACTCCTCGGAAAAGAACACGTACTTGAACCTGAAACCCTGCGCGTTGTCCGGCGCCGTCAGCACCATCTTCCACTCCATAACATCGTGAACGGTGAAACCCTCGGTGCTGTACGGATCCTGCAGACTGCCGAGGCTCTGATCGCAATCCAGGTTGTGCACCAGCCCCACCACGGGTCCGCTGCCCATCAGGGCATAGGAGTCGTTGAGGTGCGGATCGAGATCGTTGGTCAGATCTCCGAATCGATCCACCGCCTCGTAGGTATCTTCGATTGTGCAGTCCAGCAGCGTGCTGGGAGTCGTGTAACTGTTGTCGACGACGACCGAATCGTCGCAAAGATCCAGGGCACAGACCATCTCGTCGAGGCCGGATCCAATGGACGGGCAGCCTGTGCAGTCCATCTCGATGACCCCGCCGTCAACTTCCCCGCCCGTGTCGGTGTCGGTATCCACATCAGTGTCGATGTCCGTGCCGGTGCCCGTGTCGGTGTCCGTGCCGGTGCCCGTGTCGGTATCCGTATCCGTGGCCCCGGCCCCCCCGTTATCGGCGGGCGTGCACCCCGACAAGAGCGCGAGGGCGATCAGCGCAAGTGCAAGAAGGCGTCTGTAAGCGTCTCCATTCATCTTCTTCCAAAAGACCCTTTTCCCAAAACCTACCCTGTCTGTATTATTATCACACGCGGCGGGAACGCTTGAAAAAAAATTATTCTGCCCCGAAACGGAGCTCAGCTCACTTTTTGCCTCTGGGCTTCGATCGCTACGATCAGCACGATGCCGAGCACCACCGGCGCCATGTAAATGCCGCCTGAGTAAGTCAGCCCTGTCCTCAGGCCCCATGCCACACCGAGGGCCAGCGCCGCGTAACCCACCGAGCACGTGAGCAGGAAGACCAGGAACCGCAACACCCGGTTGATGGAAGAGGTGGCCCTCCCCACAACCCTGCGGATGTACCGATCCACCAGCGCGACGACCCCGGCGGTCAGGATCATCACAATCTCCGGGAGGTGCTTCCCGGCCAATTCGTTCCAGTAGGGCAGTGTGATCATCGTGTTGAGATCCATCTCTTTCCTCCTACTTTTCCACGCGAGGAGCCATGCATGGCCTTCCCTCGACACGCCCCTCGTATGCGCACAGGAGTTCGGCCGCTATTCGCTCACCGATATCCCGGTAACCGCGCACGGTCAGGTGAATGCCATCCGGCTGGGCGAGCGCCGGGGACATTCTGGACCACATCTCCTGCGATCCGGGACCACCCATCATCTGTCTGAGATCCATGAACGCGCAGCCGATCTCATCGGCGACCTCGCGCTGTACATCGATTATCCACGAAAGCTGATCCGGGCTGTCATCCGTCGGCTGACGGGTCTTCCTGTCGGTCGGCCCGAGTATCAGGCAATCGGCGTCGGGGGCGCCTCCCCTGAACCGCTCCATCACTTTGAGAACCTTCTCCCTGTAGCGCTCGGGGTTGATAGATTTCGAATCGACCTCGTTGGCGCCGTACATGGTGACGAGCAAATCCGGATCCCTTTGCGCAACCTGTTCCGCCAGCAGATCCCCGTCCCATCTCAGCGGCGTGTAGAAGAACCCTCCGTTGACGCCGAGGGTATCGTAGACCAGGCCGGGACCGTCGCCCTCGATAACGGCGCCGAAGAACCTTACCTCTCCATCCCCGAGCAGGCGAACACCGAACTCGTGCTCCCCTTCCTTCAACGCCAGAACGAAGAAACCCGAACGAACCCGTCTCGACGCGGTGCTCACCTTTCCACGCACGCGCCCATCGGCAATCACCTGGAAGGAGCCACCGCCGGGTTGCTTGAGATAAAACACTTGAAACGTGGAGGCCTTTCTCCCAAAACCGGTCCCTCGCCTGGTGCCGACCCAGCTGCTCGCGCCATGCTCGTCGGACTTCGCGCACACACCACTCAGACCGTAACGACCGTCCAGGGTCGCCGGATCCGCCGCCACCAGTATCCGCTCCATGCGCCATTCACCCGTCGCACTCAGGGATACATCCACGGGTCTGTAGGAGCGCCACGGCCTGCCCAGGAGAACGAAGCCCCGCCCACCGTCACCGAAACGCACTTGTAAAGAGCGGCGAATAGCTGTTGTCAGAAAGTCGGCGGCGGTATGAGAATCACCCCAATGGAGCACCCGCACCATTTCCCGATCACCTCTGTCGAGATCGCGGAGCGCTTCAAAGAACCGGGCGAGCGGCTCGGGCTCGAACCCCACTACTTCTCCGATCCGTTCCTCTTCCCTCAGATCCCCCTGCCCCGCATCGGTTCCGCCGCTGTCCCTCGCATCCACATTTGCATTTTCGTAACCGGGATCGACATATTCGATGTCGGACTGATCGTTGATCTCCGCCCCCATGGCCACGTCTCTGGTGACCGGGCAGGAAACCGTTGCCAGCCCCGCGAGAAACACGAGCGCCAGCCGAGCCCCGCGCGGGCCCCCACTACCTTTCGAAATGACTGAACCTGTACACAAATGTAGCGTCATGTAGGTAAAGTAGCATAATTGTATACCCTTGGCAATTTCCGAGCTTTGGGTTGTAACGAGGCGTGCCTATTTTTCGTCAAATCGCCATCGCCTGCGGCGCGCTGCTCTTCCTCGGAAGTATCGCCGCCCGCTTTCCCGTAGCCCCTCTACCGAATGTGGATCACGTCTATCCTCTTGCGTTCGATTGGACCGGATTGAGGGTTATCCACATCGGAGACTCTCACGTCTCCGTCGGGCTGACGTCGAGCCTTCGCAAGCACCTGAGATCCGCCGGCGCGAGGTACACACCCGTCAACTGGATCGGGTCGAGATCCAAATCGTGGGTCGCCTCGGGAAAGCTTCGGCGCCTCCAGGACAAACACAGCCCCAACGTGGTCATCGTCACACTGGGAACCAACGCAATGAATATCCACAAGCCGGAGAAATACGCCCACTGGATCAGATCCTTGACCAGGCACATCGGGCCTCGCGCCTGCTACTGGCTGGGACCGCCTTCGTTGCTGGAGGACCGGTTCGGCTTCAACGAAATACTCGCGAAGGCCAGCGGGCCGTGCAGCTATTTCGACACTCGCAAGATGGGTTTCCCAAAACGTGAGGATCACCACTTCCATCTGACAAGAATCCAGGGCGAACGGTGGGCGACGAGTGCCTGGGAATGGATGAATTCCCCGGAAAACCGGCCGGCATCCCGCAAGGAGAGCGATGCTCTTTAACTCAATAGAGTACGGCATCCTCCTCCTTTGCGCGTTCACCGGTTTGTGGCTTCTGGCGCGCATCGAAAACCGCCTCTTTCGAAACCTGTTTCTCCTTTTCGTGAGCTACTTCTTCTACGCCTGCTGGAACGTGAGGTACCTGTCGCTCATCTTCATTTCCTCGAGCATGGACTTCGGCATCGGGCGCGCCCTGGCCCACTCGTCGAACCCCGCCGCCCGCAAACGGCTGCTTGCCGTGAGCGTGACCGTCAACCTGGGCATCCTGTGCGTGTTCAAGTACTTCAACTTCTTCGTTGACTCTTTCGCCGCGCTCCTCTCCACGGGCGGCTTGCAAGTGGATCCCGCGCATCTGAACTTCCTTCTGCCGGTGGGCATATCCTTCTACACGTTCCAGACCCTCAGCTACACGATCGACGTCTACCGCGGCAAGCTGACGCCCATCACCAACTATCTGGACTACCTGCTCTTCGTGTCGTTCTTCCCCCAACTCGTGGCGGGTCCAATCGTCAGAGCCGGCCGCCTCCTGCCCCAGCTTCGCGCTCGCCCGTCGTTGACATCCGAGGAGGGAAGTCGCGCCCTTCTCCTCATCGGTTTGGGGCTCGTAAAGAAGATCGCCATCGCCGACTTCCTGGGCGCACACTTGGTCGACCCGGTATTCAGCAACCCGCAGATGTACTCCTCCGTCGAGGCGCTGGCCGCGGTCTACGGATACGCCTTTCAGATCTACGCCGACTTCTCCGCCTACTCGGACATCGCCATAGGATCCGCCGCCCTGCTGGGGTTTGTGATACCCGTCAACTTCAACGCCCCGTACACGGCGTCGAACCTGCGGGAGTTCTGGCAACGCTGGCACATTTCCCTGTCCACCTGGCTCAAGGATTATCTCTACATTCCCCTGGGCGGATCCCGCCGTGGGCACGCGCACACCTACCTGGCCCTCATGGCCACCATGCTCCTGGGCGGGCTGTGGCACGGGGCGGCGCTCACCTTTGTTTTCTGGGGGCTCATCCACGGACTGGCTCTTGTTCTCACCCGCGTTATCCAGAGATCGGGGATCCTTGACAGCATCGGCGTGGACGTCCGCAAGGGCATCGGAGTTTTCGTGACCTTCCATGTGGTTTGCGCCGCCTGGATCTTCTTTCGCTCGTCGAGCTTCGACAGAGCATTCGAGATGTTCGAGTCCCTGGTCGCGATGGATTTCGGCACGGCCAACCTGACCTTGCCGATCCTCCTGGTGCTCACCGTCGCGTTTGCGACTCACTGGATCCCGAGCCGAGCAATGGAACGTGTGAACCTGGTGTTTCACCGGATCCCCGCCCCTCTGCAGGCCGCGTCCCTCGTAACCGCCATTATCGCCGTGCGGCAGATGGCCTTAACGGACGTGACGCCCTTCATCTATTTTCAGTTCTGATGATGCCGGTTTGTCCTGAAATCTAAACTCGAAGTTTTTTTGTTTCCCTGCGATCACATGAAAGATAAGATGCCTTCTTTCATGGGAGGAAAATTAAAATGAAGAGAAACATTCTGGGCGTGGTTCTATTTCTGGTTGTCGGCGGCGGTTACACGGCCTTCGACTACTTCACAGGCTCGGAGCAGGGCGGACCCTGCACGTACAACAACGATTGCAAGGGGAGCTTCTTCGGGAAGACCGGAGCACAGTGTCTCCAGGACGAAACGGGCTATTACTGCACTTCCCCGTGCTCGACACCCGCGGACTGTCCGACGGGCTGGACCTGCGAGACCGTATCCATGACCGAAGACGGAAAAGAAACCGGCGAGACCAACAACGTGTGCGCCCGCCCTGTTTCGGGCCGGATCCCGCAGGCCGTGCCGGGGCTGGTTCCCATGCCGGTTCCCGGTCAGCCGATTCCCCAGCCCGTCGTCCCCACTCAGTAGGAACAATCCGATTTCACAAAAACAACAAGACAGGCACATCCGGGCCATCATCGACTTCCTTTCCACCGGCGAGTACCACCGGGTCCGCCCGCGAAAGCTCGCCCGCAAGATGGGCATTTCCGATCGCGAATACGGCGATTTCAGGGCCGCCTACAAGGAGCTGAGGGACTCCGGACGCCTGGTCATCGGCGCGAAAAGCGCCCTGACCCTGCCCGCCGTCGAGAAAACGCTGAGAGGTCGTTTCAAGGCCAATCCCCGGGGATTCGGTTTCATCATTCCCGATGAGCCCGACGCACGCGGCGATCTCTTCGTACCGCCGGACAAGACCGGAGGCGCCATGACGGGCGATCTGGTGAAGGCCATGGTGGTCAAGCGGGGAAAACGTCAGGGCAAGATCTCCTACGTGGGGGAGATCTTCGAGATCGTCGAGCGCGGCCTCACCCGAACCGTGGGAACCCTCGAAGAGGCCGACGGGCACTGGTTCGTGATCCCCGACGGCCGCAAGCTCACCACGCCGGTAATCGTGAGAGACATCTCAAAAAAGGAATTTGCGCCCGGCACCAAGGTCGTGATCGAAATCATCGAGTATCCCGGCACAAACGATCTGCCCGTGGGCGTGATTGTCGAGACCCTCGGGCCCAAGGGCCAGCTGGACGTGGAGATCCTCTCGGTGGTCCGCGCCTACGGAATCAGGGATCATTTCGAAGAGGAGGTATTGAAGGTAGCCCGTGAGGCCGCAACATCTTTCGATCCGGAAAGTGAACCGTCGAGGGAAGACCTCACCGCCCTCACGGTGGTCACCATCGACCCGGACACAGCGAGGGACTTCGACGACGCCATCAGCCTGGAGGAAAACGAGGACGGCACTTCCACCCTCGGGGTTCACATCGCCGACGTGTCACACTTCGTAAAGGAGGGCAGCGCCCTCGACGCCGAGGCTCGCCGTCGGGGAACCAGCGTCTACTTCCCGCGCAGGGTAATCCCCATGCTGCCGGAGACCCTCTCCAACGGGGTGTGCTCTCTCCAGGAGGGAGTCAGGCGCTTTACCAAGACCGCCTTCATCACCTACGACAACGACGGAAATATCGTGGGCAGTCGCCTTTGCGAGTCGGTCATCGAGTCGACCAGACGCCTCACCTACACCGAGGCCCAGGACATCTGCGATGGAAAGACCGCCGGGCTCCCCTCGAAGGTCGTCGCGCTGGTGACACGCATGGAGGCGCTCGCGCGGAAGATCGAGGCGCGCCGAACGGCACAAGGCATGCTCCACCTGGATCTCCGAGAGATCCAACTTGTGCTCGACGACGACGGCGCCGTCGTGGACTCAAAAGAGGCGGATACTTCCTACACCCACAAGATCATCGAGATGTTCATGGTGGAAGCCAACGACGCGGTCGCCGCTTTCTTCGCAAAACGCGGTATTCCCATCATCAGGCGTATCCACCCCAAGCCCGACTTCGAGTCCTTCGAGCAACTCGGAGCTTTTGTTCAGGCATGCGGCCACACGATCTCCAAATCACCTTCGCGCTCGGCGCTGCAGGATCTGGTCGAAGAAGTTCGTGACTTGCCCGAGTCCTACGCGGTGAACCTGGCCGTGCTGCGTTCTTTCCAGAAGGCCGTCTACTCGGTGAAAAACGACGGCCACTACGCGCTCGCCAGCCCGGACTACTGCCACTTCACGAGCCCCATCCGACGCTACCCGGACCTGACCGTCCACCGGGAGGTGGCCCGGTTCGTGCGCGTGGAAAAACCGCGACCGTCACGCGACTCCGAGCCCCTGACCGATCTATCCGACACCCTGTCCGCGAAGGAGCGCCGCGCGAGTTCGGCTGAGATAGAGCTCAAGCAGGTGCTGGTGCTGCAACACATGGCAAAATATCTCGGATCGATCTTCGAGGGCGTCATCACCGGCGTGGCGGACTTCGGACTGTTCATCCAGATCCGCAAGTACATGGTGGAGGGGGTGATCAGGCTGCGGGATCTCGGCGACGACTGGTGGGACGTCTCCGCCCCGGAAGGGACCGTTCGCGGGGAGGTGTCCGGGACTCAGTACAGGATCGGCGATCTCATAGAGGTGCTTATTGCCAAGGTGGATGTTCCCATGCGTCAGATGGACCTGATGCCCGCAGGCCTCGAAAAGGGTGACCGCAAGAGCCGCAAGCAGAAGTCATCTCGCAAGCGGTAGAAGGAAACAACTACCCGAAGCTACCGGCGCCTGTCCCGCCGCTGACGCCGGCCGTCCCATCGCTCCCGACACCCGGTCGGAGATCTCAAGTACCACGGTTCGGTTTAGAGCCATGATCGGGCCGGTTTTCATCCCCGGCCGCAAATACCCATTGATAACGCGCACATACAGACACGATCAACCTCGCAAGAGGAATAAGACCACCTCGCAAGGGGAATAAGACCACCTCGCAGAGGCATAAGACCACCTCGCAAGAGGAATAAGACCACCTCGCAAGAGGTATAACCCCGGCTCAAGACGGACAATAGCACCTCGCAAGAGGTATAAGGCAACCTCGCAAGGGGAATAAGACCACCTCGCATGAACAACAACCCCGGCTCAAGACGGACAAAAGCACCTCGCAAGAGGTACATGGTCACCTCGCGACATATGGCAAAAAAACTGTAAAAAAGGGTTGTCCGGCATGCGAACCTGAGGCTAAGGTTCACGTGCCGGAGCGAGTCCGGCAAACAACATCTTTAAGGAGGAAGATATGTCGGAACTTGATCTCGATCTCGTAAAGAAGGGAATGTCTGAGCCGAGGGAAGGTGTGCGCGACGAGGGCGTCGTGCACATTGGGCTGGGACAGAAGTACGCGGTGGAGATGGCCGCGTGCGGCTGGACCGAGGAGAACACTACGGAAATCGAAACGCTGGTGGAGTCGCTCGGCTCGCACGTGGCGGAGCAGGCCGAGGCCAGGGTCGTGTCCAAGGGCACGACGAGCAACGAGCGCATCGCCCGGGCGGCGGCCAAGGCGGTCATCGGCAAGGTGCGGCTCGGCGCGTCGATAGTGCTCAGCAAGACCAAGGTGCCGAACGTGACAAAGGAGTCCTTCGAGGCGGGCCACACGCTCGGCCAGTCCACGCCCAGGATCGCCATGTACCTGGAGAAGGTCCTGCCGGCGGTGAAGGCGATCGACGACCAGCTCATGCCGTACTTCGGCGGCGAGAAGGCGTCCGAGATGATTGCGGCGGCGCGGAGCAACCTGGACGTTGCGCAGGCCACGCAGGAAGTTACAGTATCGTCATTGCCGCGCGATACGCAGGAGATCTACGAGGCAAAGGGCCGCCTGCTGCGCAAGATCGAGGAGATGAACAAGGTGGGCAAGATCACCTTCTACGGGCAAAATGACATCATGGGACAGTTCAATAAGGACGTCCTCAACCGCGCCCGCAAGTCCAGGAAGAAAGACCCCCCCGCGACCTCCACCGGAAAGCCCTAGGGACAAACCAACTTTCTTGACCCCGATTCATTCTTTATCCGTTCACGAAACATGTCACGATCATTCCGATTGACGATTTTACGGGAAAAGCGGTATACTTCAAGATCCGCCAAGGAAGTTTGTAATGAGGGGACTACACGTCGCAAAGCTCGCCCCTGATCCAGTTATCTGGTTTGTCGTGGAGAATGGAAACGGAAATCTTCCCGAGTTTGAGTTTCCTGCAGGTACGGGAAATATAGATGAAGATCCGTTCTTTATCGAACCGGAGGCTTTTAATTATCGAATTCCGAAAATTTCTGAATGTCGCGAGGTTGGAAACACGGCGCTGTCTCCATCATCTGATATAGAAGGAAATCCAAGGACTGCCCCTGAGGCCGGAAATATAGTTGACATGGGGGCGTACGAGTACCAGGTGTTTTGGTCATAAAAGACAGGAAGGTCATGTGGTATTATCGGTGAAAGCACAGATCAGATTTCACTAATCGCGTCCCCAACAGAGGATGCAGGAGGAGCAAGAGAATGAAACGCTTGATACTT
>SDBV01013627.1_pt1 | contig 10323 bp, 11 predicted proteins | sample 2277081 | NCBI WGS metagenome assembly SDBV01 (sample SAMN10402039, study PRJNA504765) | marine sediment metagenome | isolation source: marine sediment core GS10_PC15, 223 cmbsf | place: Arctic Ocean: Southern Knipovich Ridge | collected 2010 | reverse complement strand
TTGTATTTGTAGTATTTTCAATTAATTTTTTTTTGTTTTTTTTTTCTGTCTTCTTCATTAATTCTTTTTTTATTATATGCTACTACTATCTCCTATCTTTCGGTTTTTTTAATTTTTAATATTAGTTTATTTTTACTGAAAGATTCAATGTCTAATATTTCTGTGGACTTTGAAGATAGGAATTCTTTTATTTCGTTAAAAAATTTATCTTTGCTAGCACGATGTTTTTGTGTTTTCTTTTTCGTTGATTTTGGCTTCTCAAAAATGTCTAATGTTTCTGTTTTTTTTGTAACTTCTGGCTCTAATTTTGGTTGGATGAGTTCTAATTGGCTTTCTGGAATTAAATAATATTTCCAACAGATTTCATCTTCTTTTTTAAAAGGAATTGCAAAATCTTTAATGTATCTTAAAGCCACTCTAATTGCCGGGCTTTGCTCAGAATCTTTTAAGATTTTTTTATTTTGAAGGAGTGTAAAAGCTTCTTTTTCCTTACTCTCTAGATGGTGGGCAAAATTTTCAAGTTTGGCTTCTTGTCCAGGGAGGTAATAGATTGGAGAATTTCCGACTTTCATGTGGCTTATTCTTATTTTTCTTTCAGATAAAAGTTCAGAAAGGAAGGCTGAAGCAAATAACATGCTAAGCCCAGTGCCTTTTGCAATGTGTACTGGTAAGCTTGGACCTCTTTGTCCCAATACAAAAAAAATCTTTTTCTTTATTTCAGACGTATCTTGTGTTGGCATAATTTGAGAAGAAGTAAGAAGATTATAAAGTTTGTTATGGCCGAATCCATTTTATTTCATAATAAGTTATATCTCCTTCTTCGTCGACAATTGCTAAAAGCAAATTTTTTTTTGTTGAATTTGCTACTCTGGTTTTTGCAGAGAATTCATACCATGTGAACTTGCCGGATTCATAATCTGTGAAGACAATCCATTTGGCATGGTTTTTTCCAGGTTTTGAACCCTTTTCGTAGACCCTGAATTCTGCCCCAAATTTTAATGCTGTTTTTACTATGTGGCCTTTTTCTCTGAGGTTTTTGAATACCGGATATTTAGTTTGAATTTTTTTGTCAAATCTTTGGAGTTTTTTTAATAATTCTTTTTTTGTAATCTTTTTTCCTTTTACAAAGATGTCAATTTTTCCTTTTTCAACCAAGAACAAGGCTTCTGAGAATGAATATTGAATTTTGTCTTCAACAGGTTCACCAAAACAACTTTTTTTGTAAAGAGAGTATGCTTCAGATGAATTTGTGCTGATAATTCTTCCAACAAAATGCGCTTCAATTTTTTTCATGTTTTAACTAATAAATGAGAATATTTAAAAATATGGTTTTGTTGAAGTTAATATGAAAACTATTGAGGTTAATCAGTTACTGAGTTTAATTTTAATAGTTGGAATTCTTTTAGTCTTACTATTATAAATCATCTCAGTTTTTTTGGGATGAATTTGTTGTTTAACTAGGAGAATTCTATAATTAAATTAAATGGCATAAAAAATGGAAAACAATAGAAGAAAAGTTATACATCAAAATGGTTCATATCAATTGCTTAAGCTAAAAGAAAATGGAAATTGGTATAATTATGGACAAAGAAAAAGTTTGAAGGCAATTAGTAATATAGAGATGAGTGGCAAGTTTAATTTAGATATTTCTAAATGGATTATTGAAGAGATAAGAAGATATAGGATTCAGGAAAAAGAAAGATGTAAAACATATCTCAACAAAAAAAGCCTTGCATCAAAAGTAATTTAAATAATCAAAATAATTTATAAATATGAACTATGATTTTAAATCTTTAGAAAGTAAGTGGCAAAAGAAATGGGAAAGCAAAAAGATTTTTTGCACGCAAGGTGTACCCTCGGCTTCGGGCAAAGTTAAGAATAAGAAAAAAAAGTTTTATGTTCTTGATATGTTTCCGTATCCTTCTGGGACAGGATTGCATATAGGGCATGCGTTCACATTTTCTTTAGGGGATATTTTTGCCAGATTCAAGAGACTTCAAGGATATAATGTTCTTTACCCGATAGGTTATGATGCTTTGGGATTGCCTGCTGAAAACGCTGCTATTCAGGCAGGCATACATCCAAAAGAATACACGAAAAAATCAATGACTAATTTTATGAAACAACAGAAAGCCATGGGATGGAGTTATGATTGGAGTAGAGTAATTAGCTCTGCAGATTCTGATTTTTATAAATGGGATCAATGGATTTTTCTTAAAATGCTTGAGAAAGGAATTGCTTATAGGAAAAAGGCTCCTGTGAACTGGTGTCCTAAATGTAATACAGTTTTAGCAAATGAGCAAGTTATTAATGGTTGTTGTTGGAGGCATGAAGATACGAATGTTGAGATAAAACATTTGGAACAATGGTTTTTCAGAATTACCGATTATGCTGAAGAATTATTGGAGGGTTTGGAGAAAATTGATTGGCCAGAGAGAGCTAAAAAACTTCAGAGAAATTGGATTGGAAAAAGTCTTGGAACTGAAATTTATTTTGAGATTAATGATAATCCTTGGAAGATTTTTACAACAAGACCAGATACAATTCATGGTGTGACTTTTATGGTTATTTCATTGCAGCATCCTCGTTTGATGGAGTTGGTTACAAATGAAAAAAAAAAAGAAGTTCAAAACTTTTTGAAAAAATTGAAATGTGTTAGCGAGAAAGAGTTGGAGAATATGGAAAAGGAAGGAGTGTTTACAGGAAGTTATGCTGTGAATCCAATCAATGGAGAAAAGGTTCCTATTTGGGCAGGAAATTTTGTTTTAGCTGATTATGGTTCTGGAATGGTGATGGCTGTTCCTGCACATGACCAGAGAGATTTTGACTTTGCGAAAAAATATAAAATTAAAATTAGACAAGTCATTAAAGGAGGAAGTATTAAAGAAGAAGCTTATGTAGGAGAAGGAGAATTAATTAATTCAGGAGATTTTAATGGATTGATTTCTAGAGAAGCTAAAGAATATATTGTTCTTTTTTTGGTTAGGAAAAAATTGGGAAAGAAGACTATTCAATTTAAATTAAGAGATTGGCTTATTTCTCGACAGAGATATTGGGGAACACCGATTCCGGTGGTGTATTGTGATAAATGTGGAATTGTTCCAGTATCTGAAAAAGATTTACCTATTAAACTTCCTGAAAAAGTTAAGTTTGGAAAAGGAAATCCTCTTGCAACAAATGAGAAATTTGTTAATGCAAAATGTCCTAAATGCAGAGGTAATGCCCGTAGAGAAACAGACACGATGGACACATTTGTTAATTCTTCATGGTATTATCTTAGATATTGCGATTCTAAAAATAATAAGAAAATTTTTGATCCCAAGAAAGTTGATTATTGGTGTCCAATAGACCAGTATATCGGAGGACCAGAGCATATCACAATGCATTTGATTTATATAAGATTTTATACAAAGTTTCTTCGTGATTTGGGATTGTTGAAATTCGGTGAACCTGCTTTAAGATATTTTACTCAAGGAATTGTTCATGCAGCTGATGGAGAGAAAATGTCAAAATCTCGGGGGAATGTTATTGAACCTTTTGATATGATAAATAAGTTTGGAGCAGATACTTTGAGATTGGGTTTAGTTAGTTTTGCTTCTGCTGATAAAGACACTAATTGGGACGAGAAGATTGTTGCGGGAAGCTATAAATTTTTGAATAAAGTTTTTGAATATTTCACAAAAGTTAAAATTGGCAAAGCTGATGCTAAAATAGAATCCAAATTAAATAAAATAATCAAAGAAGTAACAAACCAAATTGAAAATTTTAAATATAATCTCGCAATAATTAAAATAAGAGATTTATTTAATTCGTTGCCTAATGAAACAAGTAAAGAAATTCTTGAAAAATCTTTGAAACTTTTACATCCTTTCTGCCCACATGTTACAGAAGAACTTTGGAATAAATTAGGAAATAAGTCATTTATTAGTTTGGAAAAATGGCCTGTTGTGAACGAGAAAAAAATTGATGATAATTTAGAGAAACAAGAAAAGGCAATTGAACATCTTGTTGAAGATGTTAATCATATTCAGGGATTAGTTAAGAAAAAAATTAGTAAGGGATTTATTTATGCATTGCCAAATGAAAAAGATATTTATTTTGCAGAGATAGATTTGATCAAGAAAAGAACGAATTTGAATATTGAAATTTTTGCTGTCAATGATAAACAAAAGTATGACCCTGAAAATAAATCAAAGAAAGCCAAAGTCGGTAAGCCCGCGATTTATTTAGAATAGTTTTTATAATCTAATTTGCTTTTTACTTTATGCGTAAAAAAAGGAGGAGGGGTCGGAAGACATATGTGAAAGAACTTTTCTTAAATATTTTTTATCAAAAAAAATTTCTTGTGTTTTTATTAGGGTTTGTTCTTTTGTCCATTGCGATTGTTCTTCTTTATTTTTCTTTACCTCTAAAAGCAATTTGTGGTGATGGAACGGTTTATGGTGATTGTTCAAATAGAAATCCTTACTTTTGTGAGCAAGGAATCCTTGTTGAAAGAGCTTCTACTTGTGGGTGTTTTGAAAATTTAACAATTGAGGGAGATTCTTGTTTTTCAGAATATCAAACAGAAATGAAAAATATAAGTTTAGATTATGTTTTAAGAGGAGAGAATGGAACTATTAATTTTGTTGTTTATGGAGGATTAGCAAATTACCTTTCAAAACTTCCTCGTTCTATTAAGATGGAAAATGGAGAGATTCCATCAAAACAAGATTTTAAAATTAAGAAACTTAATGAAGAGGAGCAAGGATATCTACTTTTGCCATTAATTACAGAGATACAAAATTTGGTAGAGGATGAGAAGGACCAGGTAAGAGTTGCCATAAGTATGATACAAAAAATTCCATTTGGTGCTTCTGAAAAAATTATAAAAATTAGTGGAAGCACATTAAATTATGGAAGGTATCCTTATGAAGTTTTATACGATGAACAAGGTGTTTGTGGAGAAAAGTCAGAATTGTTGGCGTTTATTTTAAGAGAGATGGGATATGGAGTAGCCTTTCTTTATTACCCTCTTGAAAATCATGAGGCGATTGCTGTGAAATGCCCTCGGATACACAGCGTTAGATGGTCTGGATATTGTTTTATTGAAACGACTGGACCATCAATAATGACTGACGATGAAATAGAATATGTTGGGGTTGGGAAATTGAGTTCAGAACCAGAAGTGATTGTTATTTCTCATGGGAAATCTATTGGGGTTTGGTGGTATGAGTTCTGGGATGCGAATTCATTGATTAGAGCAAGAAATCTAATTAAAAAAGATTCTTTGTTCGCATCACTGACATACAATCAAGTTCATAAACTAAGTGAAAAATATGGTTTGGGAGAGGTTTATAATGCCTGAGAATAATTAGATAAAATGCCCCATCGCGAAATAATTGAAGATATTTGTGAAAATTGTTTAGAATATTGTATTTTGAAAGAAATTTTATTACATAGTGAATGAATGATAGAACATTAGAACAGTTTAAGTGTGTTGAGAGATTTAAATTTGAGAGAAGTAGGGTGGAAGGCAAGGATATTGGGTGGAGAGAGGCTCATCGGTTTTGGATTGAGGAAGGATATGCAAAAAAATTTGCTGAGATTTATGAATCTGGTATGACTAATGGTAGAATTTATGAGTTAATTATGAAAGTTTGCTAAAGTTGCTTTTATTCTCCGAACTCCTGAACCAGAAGAATCTTGTTTTATAATTTTAAATTTCCCAAGTTCACAGGTGTTTTTTACATGCGGACCTGCACAGATTTCTTTTGAGAATTTTCCTATACTATAAACTGAAATTTTCTCGCCGTATTTTTCATTAAAAACTCCTTCAGCTCCTTTTTTTCTTGCTTCTTTAAGAGACATTTCCTCTTTGCAAACTTCACAAGATTTTTTAATCTGTTTATTTACAAGGATTTCTATAGCATTTAATTCTTCGTTTGTTAATTTTCTTGGGAAGGAAAAATCAAGTCTTAATCTTTCTGCTGTAATGTTTGAACCTTTTTGAGTTATTTTTTTATCTTTTAGAACTTTTCTTAATGAAGACAAAAGTAAATGTGAAGCAGTATGAAGTTTGGTTGTTTCTTTGGAATCATCTGCAAGTCCAGATTTAAATTTACCTACAGATGCAGTTCTTGAAAGTTTTTGGTGTTTTTTGAGTTCTTTATTAAATTCAGATTCATCTACCTCAACCCCATATTTAAGAGCAACATCTCTAATCATTTCAATAGGAAACCCATAACTTTGGTAAAGTAGAAATGCTTTTTTTCCAGAAATTTTTTCATGAATTTTAATTTCCCAAGCCATCTTTTTAATTTCCCTTAAACCTTTATCGATTGTTTTTTCAAACTTTTCTTCTTCTTTATTAAGTTCATCGATTATGAATTTTTGATTCTTTTTGAGTTGAGGATAATCTTCGTAAATTTTGATTATTTCTTTGGTTAAAGGGGTTGTTATATCTTTTTCTTTTGGTATGCCCAACTCTTTCCCATATCTTATGGCTCGTCTTATTAACCTTCTTAATACATATCCTTGTTCTGTATTTGAAGGCTCTATCTTTTCTGACAAAATAAAAACTGCTGCTTTAATATGGTCGGCAATTATCCTCATTGATTTTTCATTTCCTTTGTATGGTTTTCTAGAGAGTTTTTCAATTTGTTTTATTATTGGTTTGAAAACTTCCGTCATATAATTGTCTTCTAATCCATTTAACATTGCAAGAGCCCGTTCTATCCCCATTCCTGTATCGATGTTTTTTTGTTTTGCATGATTATAATTTCCTTTTGAATCTTTGTTATATTCCATAAAAACATCATTCCAGATTTCAACCCAATCTTCTCCAAATGTTCTATGATTAAGTTCTGGAATTGGATTTTTATTAGAGTAAAACATTTCAGTGTCTGGCCCGCAAGGTCCTGTTTTTCCTGCTGGACCCCACCAATTAGCATTAGTCATGTAGATAATTTTTTTTATTCCAAGAGAGTTCCAAATCTTTGCTGCTTCTGTATCTTTTGGAGCGTTTTTGTCTCCTGCAAAAATTGAAACTACTAATCTTTCTTTTGGAATTTTTAGAACCTTTGTGAGAAACTCAAAAGAGAATTCTATTGCTTCTTTTTTCCAATAATCTCCTAAACTCCAATTTCCAAGCATCTCTAAAAATGTGTGGTGAGTTTCATCTCCTACTTCTTCTATATCTCCTGTTCTTATGCATTTTTGAACATTACAGAGTCGTTTTCCTAAAGGATGTTTTTGACCAAGAAGGTAAGGAACTAATGGATGCATACCTGCTGAAACAAATAAGGCAGTAGGATCATTTTCTGGAATTAAACTTTCATTAGGAGTTTCTTTATGCGTTTTTGATTTAAAAAAATCTAAATATTTTTTTATAAGTTCTTTTCTATTCATTGTAAGACACCTATCGGTTTCTTGACATTTAACTTCCCTTTAAATTAGGGTCATGCCTGATTTAAATAATGAGAATGATTTTAAAAATTATTGTATTCATGTAAAAATTCTGTAGAAAGGAGAACAGAAATTTTATCCTCCAATGTCTCTTAGTTTGTTTTGAATTTCTTGCAATTGAATTTCAAGACTATTATCATAATCGTTTCCTGGTGTTTCTCTTATTTTTTTTGTAAACTCTTTTTCTTCCTCACTCTTTTTAATCTTGGATAATTTTATCATTGGCAAATTTGCTTTTATTTCTTTTATATTTGCAAGTAATTCTTTTATTTGCCTATACATTTTTGCCTTTATTTTTAATTCTTCTAATCTGAGAAGTCGGTAATGTCTTATCCTTTGAATCATTTTCAATAAATCTACTTGTGAAGCAAGAATGTCTCTTTTTGATTGAAGTGCTTCCCCATATTCTAACTTTACATAAACTAAATTTTCTTCTTTCATTTTATTCTACTCTAGAAAAAATATCTTGGTCTATCTTCTCGATTTGCTGTTTGGTTGTTTGTACTTCTCTTTCCCACATGTTTAATTCTTTTTCTTCCTCTTCTTTTAACCTTTTTATATTCCTTAACATTTTTTCAATTTCTGTAATTTGTTGTTTGGCTTTTTCAAATGAATGCAAGCTGTCTTCAAATTTATCTAGTCTTATAAAAATTGGTTCAATTTCTTTTACTCTTCTTGCAGCTTCCCTAAATGTTGCTGGAATTGGTTTGGTTGAAGGTGTTCTAACGCTTTCTCCAAGAGGTGGTCGAGGCATCATTTGTTCTTCTCTTAGAACAAATTCATCTGCTTCAGGAACCTCTTGTTCTTCCTCTTTTTCTCCAGCCACGGCTTCTTTAATTGTATGCTGCGAAAATTTTTCCCCTAAAGAATTATCTGGGAACCTGGGTAATTTGGATAATTGTTCTTTTTGTCCTGGTTGTTCAAAATTAGGAAATTCTGGAAGTTTTGGTAATTCTGGTAATTTTCCATGTTCGGATTCTCTTTTTTTAAACTCCTCTTTTTTTGGTTTTCTCTTAAATAACCCCATTTTTTAATATAATCTTTTTAATATATATAAAATAAGATACAAGTTTAAAAAACCTTCGAAATAATTTCATGTTTTAAAACCGAAAAGTATTTATGTTGTTTTTTTTTAATACTTCAATGCTCAAAAAATTTCTTACAGAAGTTATGGTTGGTATCGTCGGAAAACCGGGTGAAGAATTAGTTGAATTGTTGGACGGAAAAAAATATACTAATGAATTTATAATCGCAAAAAAACTTGACCTTACAATAAATCAGACAAGAAATATTTTATATAAAGTTTCAGATTATGGTTTAGTTTCTTCCATAAGAAAAAAGGATAAGAAAAAAGGATGGTATACTTATTTTTGGAAGATTGAAATTTTGAAATCATTAACATTTTTAGAAAAAGTTTTATCAAAGAAGATTAATGAAATAAATTATCAAATAAAGAGTAGAACAGAAAAACAATTTTATACTTGTAAAAGATGTAATATTGAAATTACTGAAGAGAGAGCATTAATACATGATTTTATTTGCAATGAATGTGGAGAAGTGTATGGTTTAAAAGAAAATTCCATGATTATCCGAGCGTTAGAAAAAGAAAAGAATAAATGCGAAAGACAATTGAAATTAGTTGACGAGGAAATTCAAAAAGAAAAAGAAAAATTGGAAAAAAGTAAGGTAAGAAAGGTAAAGAAAGAAGAGAAAGAAAAAATTGAAAAGAGAAAAATTAAGAGAGAATTAACAAAACAGAAAAAACAAGAAGAAGCTAAAAAATTAATCAAGAAAGGAGTTAAAACAAAAAAGAGTAAAGTTTCTAAAAAGAAAATTAAATCAAAGATTAAGAAAGTAGGAAAAAAGAAAATTCCTTTAAAATCTAAAAATAAAAAATAATTCTAAAATGGTTCATTTTTATCAAATTCAATCTAAAAAAAGAAAGAAGTTTCTTGGAGGAATGAGTGTTAATTCCACTATAATTTTAATTAATGCTGTTTGTTTTATACTTTTTACTTTACTGATTGCTTCTAATGTTAAATTTTTAGATTACATTGCATTGAAACCTTCTAGCATTTTGCAATTAGATTATCTTTGGACTTTTATTACAAGTATGTTTATGCATGCAGGATTTTTCCATCTTTTTGTAAATATGTTATCTTTATTTTTTATTGGTTCATTAGTTGAAAAAATTCTTGGAGCAAGGAGATATCTTTTGATGTACTTGGCAACTGGTTTATTTGCCGGAATGTTTTTTGTTTTGTCTAGTTTAATATTTATAGACAATTTTAATACATATGCTGTTGGAGCTTCTGGCGCTTTGTTTGGGTTAATTGGGTTGTTAATGCTTTTAACACCAGACTTGCCGGTTTATGTGATGTTTATTCCAATTCCAATCAAAATAAAATATGCTGCTCCTGGAATTTTGGTGTTGCTTTGGATTATTTCTGCAGTTGGAGATGTTCCAATTGGGAATACTGCTCATCTTGGGGGATTGGTGTTGGGTTTAGCTTATGGAATCTATTTAAGAAAAAAATATAAGCACAAGAGTCAATATATCCGTAAACAGTTTAGTTAAAATGAGAAAAAAAAGAGAAAAGTTTAATTTAAAAAAAGAGTATAAAGAATGTTGGGAGTATCTAAAAGATTCTAAGAGATTTATTTATTTAGTTATGGGAATTTTTTTTGTTTTTACGATTCTTGGTTTTTTTGTTCCTGCACACCCTTTAATATCTAAACAAATAATGAAATTTATTGAAGAACTTTTAATTAAAACAGAGGGTTTATCTCAGTTTCAATTGATTAAATTTATTTTTTTCAATAATCTAAAAAGTAGTTTCTTTGGAATGATTTTAGGAATTTTGTTTGGGGTTTTTC
>SDBV01013626.1_pt1 | contig 10324 bp, 3 predicted proteins | sample 2277081 | NCBI WGS metagenome assembly SDBV01 (sample SAMN10402039, study PRJNA504765) | marine sediment metagenome | isolation source: marine sediment core GS10_PC15, 223 cmbsf | place: Arctic Ocean: Southern Knipovich Ridge | collected 2010 | reverse complement strand
GTCGGGTGGCGGAGGGCTGGGCCGGACGATGCGGACACATTTGCGCAACGGAGAGATCCTGGTGGGCGCCGTGGAAGCCGACGAGTTGACGCTCGAGTCGGAATCGGGCCTGGAGCTGGAACTTACGCCCAAGCAGATCAACCTGTTGTTCATGCACGTCGATCCGGCCGACGGGAAACCGCCGGCCAAAGCCCTGGCGCTGCTGAAGACCCATCGCGGCGACCGGTTGGCGCTGGCTGCCGGTTCCGCGTCCAAGATCCGGGCGGCAACCGCCTGGGGGCCGCTGGAGGTGCCGTTGGGGGAAATCGATTATCTCTATCCCGTTCGCGATCCCCAGCCGATCCACCGGCTGATCCTCAATAACAAGAGCCGCTTGTCGGTGATCCTGGGCGGGAGCGAGTTGGAGTTGTCTACTCTTCGTTTCGGTTCGGTAAAGTTGGCCCCGGGAGCGATCGCCCGACTGGCCAGCGTGAAGGCCGCCGGAGAGTCGGAAGCTGAGAGCCAGCAGGAGGGCGAAGCGGAGCAGCTCAAAGTGCCTCACTGCCGGTTGTTGGGCGGCAACGTGCTGGTAGGAAGCATCGACGCCGCGCGGCTGGAGTTGATCACTGCCGGCGGTGTCACACAGGTCGACGCCCGGCTGCTGCGGCTGATTCAACGGCAGGACGAAGACGAAGAGGCCGCCAACCCGGCGTTCAGCTTTGGATTGGCCAACGGCACGGGGTTAGTGGGCCGGTTACGCGAGGGCGTGTTGCCCTTGCGGGCGCTGGGTAAAAGCTGGAAGGTGCCTGCGTATCACGTGCTGTCGTTCCGCCGGCCGGAGCAGACAGCAGTCGCCTCGGCGAGAGAAGCGGAGCCCGGGAAAAAAGCAGCGGCAGAGCCCGCAGAGAAGGAAGGGACGGTCCCCGGCGGAAGGACCGGTGGTGAGCCGACGCTCCATCCGACCCCCGATCCCACTCCAGACCCCGAGCCGATTCCCCAGCCGGTGCCCAGGCCACCTTCGGATGATCCCTTCAGACCATGATCCGGGAAGTGACGGTTTGATTCGAGGAGAACGTAGACAATAAGACGGGGATTCACGAGTTACGACGCAGGCAGAACACCGCGTGCCAGGTCAAATGACAGTAGTTCCAAGTTTGCCGTCTTCGGAACGAGGGTGGCCGGGGTCGAGCGGAGCGAGCCCCCGGCCACCCCTCACTCGAACTTGGAACTACTGAATAAGGTCAAATGAGGTCGCCCCCGATGCGATACACGATGCGAGTCGGAGAAGGGGAGAGTTTTCGGCGTCGCCGGGGTTGTGTGCCACACCGCCGGCGGTCCAGCCGATGGCTCCTGCCGGTGATGATGATGGGGCCGTTTCTGGCCGGATCGCTGGCCGAAGGTCAGCCACAGCAGAAGCTGATCTCGGCTTCCTACAGCGACAAGACCGATTCCCAGGGATTCCGCTGGGACATCAGGAACTACGGCCAGATCGGTTCGGGTACGAACAGTAGTTTCGACAGCGCGGAGACGTTGACGGTCAACGGCAGCTCGTTCCGGCCGACTCAGGGGATGATGACCGCCGACGGCAGCGAGTACGTGTTGACCGCCAGGATATCGAATTTGGAGGTAACGCGGCGAATCAAGGTCGACCTGAGCTCCTGCGCGGTGCGTTACGTGGAAGTGCTGCGGAATCTCGGCTCCACGCCGGTTACGGCCACGCTCGCGCTCAAAACCCAGTTGCCGCGCGGTCCCAGCCAAGGGTTGTTCACCGATACCGGCACACCGGCCGGCGCCAGCTTGGGGAAAAAGGACAGCGGGCTGGTGGTGATCGGGCAGTCAACGAACCAGCAACTCTCGCTCCTGTTTCACCTGGCTGGAGCCCGGAGCAAGCTCAAACCCACAATCCAAAACCAGAACAATTACCGGTTCACGTTTACGTACTCGGTTTCTGTGCCAGCCGGCAAGACGGTCTCGATTCTGCACGGGATCGCCCAGCGACGGTTGGCGGCGATGCCCAACCCCAAGGCGGCGGCAGCATTGTTCAAGGTGTTCGCCGCCCGCGGTTGGACCCGGGACCTGCCCCGCGATATCCGCCGCTCGATCATCAATCTGGGCGGTGTGGGATTCGGCGGCTTCGCAGACGTGGGGTCGCTGGTTACGCTGGAATCGCTGGGGGTAGAGCGGCAGGCGGCCGACGTGTTGGCCGTCGGCGAGCAAACCCGGCTGCACGGTACGGCCAGTTGCAAGGCCTTTGCGGTGGAAACCCGCTTCGGCACGCTGAAGCTGGGCCTGGAGAAGATCGCTGGGATCGCCGGCCAGAGGTGTACGGGGGGGACACCGCGCGTATTTCTCGTCGACGGTCAGGTGCTCAACGGCCGAATCACGGTCGAGGGCCTCCAATTCACGATGAACAGCGGCTTGCAGTTGACACTGGAGGCCGAGAATCTCGACCGGCTGGTGATGCGGGCAGGACCGGACGATGGGAAACCGGCGGACTCGGTAGTGGCCATGCTGGAGACCACCGACGGAGATCGCCTGGCGCTGCTGCAAGGCACAGCGTCCCCCGCTGCCGGCGGCACTGCGTCTCTCGCTGCCGGCGGCACTGCGTCCCCCGCTGCCGGCGGCACTGCGTCTCTCGCTGCCGGCGGCACAGCGTCCCCCGCTGCCAGAGGCGCTGAGCAGAAGGTGGCCATCACCACACCCTGGGGTGATCGGCAGATCGCCTTGGACGAGATCGAGCGGATGTTTCTGAGCGAGCAGAAGGTGGGCCACCATCTGGTGCTGCGCGACGGGAGCCGCCTGTTCGGCTTTGTGAGCGGTTCGGCCTTGTCGCTGAAAACGCTCTTCTTCGGAGTGCGGGAGTTCACCCCATCGCAGATCCGAAGGATGACGGCGGTCGGGCGGACTTCGTTCGAGGATAGCCCGGCCGCGGAGATCGCAGCGTCTCACCTGCTCCTGGTGGGCGACAACGTGCTGGTAGGACAGGTGGACCTGGCGTTGATTCACTTTATCACTTCGGGGCAGAAGATTCCGGTTCCCCCGAACCAGATCCGTCTGCTCCGCAGCATCGGCGGCGAGGGGGGCGACGCCGCGCCGCTGTTTGAAGCCGAGCTGTGGGACGGCGGTATGATCAGCGGGGCGCTGGCCGAGCCGGTCTTGCCCGTCCGCTGCGGGGGCGTTCTCGCCCAGGTGCCGCTGCACGACGTGCTGGAGGTCCACGTGCCGACGCCCGTGGTTGCAGACACGATGCGCAGCAAGATCGCCCAGTTGATCCGGGACCTGGGCCATCCGGAGTATAGCAAGCGGAAGGCGGCCAAGGAGTCTCTGGCCGAACTGGGACATCTACCCAAACTTCAGTTCAGCGAAGCCCTCCGGCAAACTTCCGACCCGGAAGTCCGCCGGAGCGTCGAAGCCTTGTTAGCGGAGCTGCAAGAATGAACGAACAAGAGCGGCGAGACCTGACCTTTCGGGCGGTTTCCCGGCGGGTGGTGGTCAGATTGTTTGTGGCGCGATGGTTCCGATTGTTGGGCCGCAGCGCCGTGGTGTTGTATCCGGCGGCGGCGCTGTTGGCAGTCTGCTTCTGGTACGCCTCCCTGGCCTGGGTGGGCGCCTTCGGGGCCATGGCCCTGGTGCCCGCCTGGCTGGCACTGACCGCTGCTGGGGCGTGGTTCCGCCGGCCGTCGGCGGAGGCGGCGATGGCCCTGTGGGATGAGAGCGCCGGCCGAGAGGAGATGTTCATCTCGGCCTATTGCTTCGAGTCGCAAGGCAACGTGGACGCCGGCGAGCGGTTGCACCTGGACCGGGCGGCACGGCGGCTGCAAAAGGACGCCGGCGGATTGGGACGCGACTTGCCGGCTCCCCTGGCCCATCGCGCGTGGGCAATGCCGTTGGGATTCGTGGGGCTGGTCGGTCTGCTGCTGCTTCCGCTGGTCGGCGATACGCCGGCCGGAGAGCCGCGGATGAGCGAACCGTCGCGGGAGGAGGCGCGGAAAGTAGCCGAATTGCTCGCCGGCCGGACCAAGCTGGCCGACAAGAGCGAGGGCCTTACTCCCGAAGAAAAGAAAGAGCTCAGGAAGCTTGAAAAGTCGGTGAAAGAGACGGTGGAAAAACTCCGCAAGCTGCAGAAGGAGACGCACCGCAGCGTGCTCGCCGAATTGGAGGAGAAGGCCCACGAGGCCGAAAAGCTGGCCGAGACCCTGGACGCGGCCGCCGAGGAAGAACTCTCCTCGAAGATGCTCGAAGAACTCGCCCGACATGCCGATACGACCAACTTCGCCTCGGCGCTGCAGGCGAAAGACCTGCAAAAGGGCTCGGGCGAAGCCATGAAGCTGTCCAAGCGGCTGGACCACCAGGACCTCTCGCTGGAGGAGCACAAGCGAATTGAGGACGCGTTGAAGAAGTCCCTCGACGCAGGCACGAAAGCCGACACGCAGGGGCTGGTCGGAAGGCACCTGAAACAGGCACATCAGGGACTCCAGAAGAAGAAGCCCAAGACCGCTGCCGAGCAGTTCCGGAAACTGGCGAAGCAGCTTGCCCGGGCCAGGCAGCGCCAATTGACCAAACAACGACTGCAACAACTCGCCCAGCAGTTGCGCAACTCCGGCCAGAAGATATTCGGACGCCAGGCGTCGAAGATCCGCCGGCTTACGAAGAACAACCCCTCGGGCTTGCAACAATTGGGGGCCAAGCAACTTCTGGCCATGGGGAACATACCCCTGCAGCAACGGCTGGGCGCTATGCCGCCGGGCCAACTCGGCCGCACCCCGATGGCCGGCAGGCTTGCGGCCAATCAGAACTTGCCCAAGGCAGCGGGGCAGGCGCCAGTTCCAGGCGCTAATCGGCCTCCGGGTGCCGGCAATCTCCCCACCGGGATGCTGGCCGGGGGGCAACCCCCGATACCCGGAACCGGCCAGTGTCCGACGTGCGGGGGGCAGTGCCAAGGTGGACAGTGCCAAGGGCAAGGGCAAGGGCAAGGTCAGGGTCAGGGGCAAGGTTCGGGTTCCTCTCCGGTACCGGGCACCGCGATGGGCCAGGGAGCCGGTGACGGAGGGCATTTTGCCGGGACCGGTTCGGCACCGTACGCCAACAAGAAAACGAATCCCCTGAAGCCGGCCGGGACCGGAGTCGTCAGCGCGGCGGTCTCGGGCGAAGGCCCGTCGCGGATCCGCAACGTCGAGCAGGCAGCGCACGCAGAGGAGGCCTCGCGCAAGTTTCAGCAAATGGCCATGGAGTTCATCAAGACTGAAGAGGAGGCGTTGGACGACGAGCCGTTGCCGCTCTCGCGACGTCAGCAGGTGCTACGATACTTCACCGCAATCAGGAGGCGACTCGTTGAACGCGAATCCCCCAAACAGCCCGAACCCTAGCGGCGAATCCACCCAGTTGCTCGCGCACCGGATAGAGGAGTTCCAAGACCGGTTCCAAGGCATGATTACCGAGATCCAGCGGGCGATCGTGGGTTACGATAAGTTGATCAGCGACGTGCTGGTGGCCATCTTCTCCGAGGGGCACGTGCTGCTGGAAGGCGTGCCCGGGCTGGGTAAGACCTACCTGGTCAACGTGCTGTCGCGGGTGTTGGGTCTGACGTTCGGCCGCGTGCAGTGTACGCCCGACCTGATGCCGGCCGACGTCGTGGGCACCCACATCGTGGGCGACGACGAGGCCGGCCGGCGCGTGTTCCGGTTCGAGAAAGGCCCTGTGTTCCATCATCTGCTGCTGGTCGATGAAATAAACCGGGCCACGCCCAAGACTCAGTCGGCACTGTTGGAGGCGATGCAAGAGCGGGCGGTGACCGCCGGCGGCGAGCGGTTCGAGCTGCCCTCGCCGTTCTTCGTGCTGGCCACGCAGAACCCCCTGGAGATGGAAGGAACCTATCCGCTGCCGGAGGCGCAGCTCGACCGGTTCTTCTTCAAGCTGCGCGTCCCGTTTCCCGGGGCTGAAGAGATGGTCGAGATCACCCGCCGCACCACGAAGTTCACCGAACCGGAGTTGAACGTGGTGATGACCGGCGAGGAGTTCATCGGCTTCCAGGAACTCTTGACTCACGTGCCGGTGGCAGATCCGCTGATGGAGTACGCCGCGAGCCTGGTGCTGGCGACGCATCCGCAAGGCCGCCCGGAAACGCCCGTCGGCCGCTTCGTCTCCTACGGGGCCAGCCCCCGGGGGATGCAGTCGCTGATCCGCGGCGCCCGGGCCTATTGTCTCCTGGCCGGGCGGACGGCCGTTTCGATCGACGACGTCCAGCGGGTGGCGATGCCCTCTTTGCGGCATCGACTGATCTTGAATTTCGAGGGGGAAGCGGAACGGGTAAACGTCGACGACGTGATAGGCCAGGTTCTGGAAAGCGTGCCCACACCGGCAAGGGGAGCGGCATGAATCGGTCGATCTACCCGGTAATCCAAGTGATGCTGGCGGCGTGCGCGCTGCTGTGGGCGGGCCAGTGTGCCCACGGCAGACCGGCGGGCGCGGCGGGGGATTTGCCGCCTGACGACCTGAACGCGAAATCGCTGCCGTTGCGCACTGCGCTGCACCAGGACCCTACGCTGGTCTCGCCGCTGGAGCAGTTGCTGTCGATGTACCGCGGGGTGGGCCGGGCGGATGAACTGGTCGGAATGTACCGCGCCCACGTGGCACAATACTCCCACGACGCTTCAGCCCGAACGGTTCTCGTCAGACTGCTCAAGGCGGCCGGTGCCCCGGAAGCTGTGCGTGCGGCCCGCGGCGCCGTAGGGCAGTTTCCCAAGAACGCATATCTGCACTACTTACTCTACGAATTGCTCCGCGGCAAGCAAGGGCCGGAGGCCCTGGAGCAACTCGACCGGGCGATCGAGCTTCAGACGCGTCCCGGCCGAAAGGTGATCTGGATCGACGAGCTGTTGCCACTGGCCACGACTGGCGAGCGCCAGGACCTGGCCCAGAAGCACCTGGTTGCCTTGGCCGCGGCGGTCGATGCGCCGGAAGAACGTCTCGAGGTGGCCCGGCGAATGATCAGGTACAAGTTCTTCCAGCCGGCATTGGAATTGCTGGAGAAGAAGCCTGCCTTCCCATCGGTGGGACGCGAAGCTGCCCCACCGAATGGGCGGGTGGCGCCGGAGACGATGGTGAGCATTGAACTGGAGGCGGCCGCGGCGGAACTGGGACTGAAGAAGAACCGGGCCGCCGGGGCCCGGCTGGACCACCTGCTTTCCAAACTGACGGCCGACTACTGGAGGCGCGGCGAGATCGTTCGCCGCCGACTCCAACTGGTCGAGTCGCAGGCCGAGCGCGAGGCGATGATCGGCCAGGCCCGAAAGCGGGTCGAGCAGAATCCTCGAGACGAGGCGGCGGTGCTCGATTTGGCCCAGGTCCTCGGCGGGCTACAGTTGCGCCGCGAGGCCTTGGAGGTGTTGTTCGAGGCCGGGCGGCGGCTGCCTAAGTCGGCACAGATCGAAAAGCGGACGCTGGAGTTGTTGGACCGGCTGCGAGACTCGCACGGCCGCCAGATGTATCTGGCCCAGCGAATCCAACAACAGCCCCAGCGGCCCGACCTGGTCCTGCTGCACGTCAAGACGCTGTATCTGCTGGGGCGGCCCAGCGAAGCGCTGGCCGAACTGACCGAGGCGGTCCAGGCCATCAACGCCGAAGAAAAGGCCCCCTGCCTGCTGGAAACGGCCAGGTTCCTGCGGCGGTCGATGTTGCAGGCGGACGCGGCCGAGTTGTTTCGTCGGGTGATCGAGCTCCAGCCGGCACGGCTGGACGTGCGACGTGAGCTGGCCGAAACCTATCTGGCCATGGGCGATCGGCAGCGCGCCCGAGGACTGTTCAGCAAGCTCGCCGCCAAACAGGCCGACCTGGAGAATCTGCTCGACCTGGTCCAGTTCATGATCCAGCAGGGGTTGCTCGCAGAGGCCCGCTCGGCGATCGCAGAGCGCCTGGAACAAGAACGGGAGAACCTCAATCTGCGGATGTTGCTGCTTACGATCGAGCGGCGGCTGGGCAATCGTGCGGCCGGCGAGGAGCTGATTGCCCGGAGTCGCGAGCTGGCGGATACGAGTGCCCGCTACAAGCTCTGGCTGGAATCGGCGGTGGTATTCCACGAAGACTTCGATACTGTAGGTGCGTTTTTGGAAGCGGAGCAGATGCGACTGGGTGAAGATCCCGGCCAGTGGACCACCAGGCGGTTGGAGCGGCGATTGACCTTTGCAGAAATCGCCGCCCGCAGCGGCCGCCAGGAAGAGGCCGCGGCCATGCTCAGAGCAGACCTGGAAAGTGGTGTGGGCACACTGGGCCGGATCAAGATTCGGCGGCAGTTGGTAGCCATGCTGGAGCAGGATCCCGGGCAGACCGCGGAGATTCAGAAGGAGTTGGAGGCACTGGCCGAGGCAGATCAACGGTACGCCGACGAGTACCGTGCCCGGTTGGCCTTGATGCACTCGAAGGCCCGGCGGCAGGACCTGGTTGTGGGCCTGCTGGATAAGATCGACGTTTCGCGGATCCGGGATTCGGCGATTCTCAGCGCGTTGCGGCCGCTCTACGCCCGGCATCCGGAAGGCCATAAGCAGGTCCGACTCGTTCTAAAGCGGCTCACCGTGTTGAATCCGACGGATCGAACGAACTGGCAGCAGTGGCTGACCGCACTGGCCATGGCGGGCGACGAGAGCGGGCTGCGGACGGCCTTGCGCCGGCTACTGGCCGGCGTGGAGGAGATGCCCCTTTCGGATGAAACCCGAACACTGCTCGAATCGCACGTGGCCGACTCCTATTGGCGGAACATCGGGCAGTGTCTGGCCGACGACGAGGATGCCTCGCGCTGCGAGGCGCTGATCTATCTCGACGCCGTAGAGCCCGTGGCCCAGAGCGACCAGCAGTGGTTGTGGATCGCCTGGATTCGGGCCTACTTGCTTCGGCGGCTGGGGCGCGAGCAGGCCTTCGAGGAAGCGATGGGTGAACTGCAACGGGTAGCCGCCGGTATCGTCGATTCGACCCGTGCAGACGGCTCCGACGATGGCCGGCTGCGGATCGCATTTCCCGACGGCCTCTCGATCTCGTTCGAACATGCCCGCAAGCTGCTCTCCGAGGCCGCCGCACCCCGCCATGTGCCCCGCACGGGACCGCGGCAGGGCCCCTTGCCGCAGTTTCAGCTGAGATGGGTCTATCTCAGCGACCCGCAAACGGCGGTCACCGCGATCGTGCCGTTGGAGGCGGAGCGAACGTTGATTTGCGACTCGCAGGGCACCGCGCACTGCCTCGACTCGACCAGCGGAAAACTGCTCTGGCGCCGGGCCATACTGCCGCCAATCCCGCAGCCGGGAGGAAGCTCGGGACCCACGTCCAGCAGATCGGTGGCAAGGATCATGCAGCAGATCCGGATGGTGCAGCAGATGCTCCCGCAGATGACCCCCGCGCAACGGGCCCAGGTGGTCGGCGAGATGCAGCGGGAAATGCAGAGGCTGCTGGCGCAGTTGGGGGTCTCGGCCGTGCCGCTGGCCGACGGCCAGCGGCGGTTCTACGTGCCCGGCCCTGCGCAAGTCTCGTGCTACGCCACAGATGACGGCCGCCTGCTGTGGCAGGCCGACGTGGGCACGGCCGGGGCGTCGCCGCCGGCCGCAGCCGCGCCCGGCGTGCGTCCGCACGTTTCGATCTTTCTCTACGGCCAGAGCTTGTTGACCTACGAGCCGCTCTCGGGAACCGTGACCAAGATCGATCCCGAAAGTGGAAGGATTATCTGGGATCGGACTCTTGCAACTCAAACGCCGGCCGCGGGAATGATCAGTTGGCACAACTCGGGGGCCAGTCTCTGCGGCCATCGACTGCTGGTCTACGGCAACAAAACCGCCATTGTAGAGCTGAAAAACGGCCAGATAGAATGGTCGTTCGAACCTTGGCGCGTGCGGGAGTTTCCGGTGAAGCTGCGCGACCCGTCGATCAGCGAATCGACGCCCTCTGTCTTTGCCGGAACACCGGCGGCGAGTCCTTTTGCTGTATATGGGCTGGGGATGCAGCCGCAAATGCACGCACCTCCTGCGTCGCCCTACTATGTACCTCGGCATCCTCAGCCGTCTCAACCTACGCAGTTCATTAGCTACCTCCAGGCGAATTCCATCAGCACGGTGCCGCCGGGCGGCGTAAGTCTTACGGCGCCGGCCGTGGTTTGGGCATCCAATGTTCAGCAGGGAATGCCCCGGCGGGCCTGCCTGCTGGACCGGAGGTTGCTGCTGTTCGATCAGTCGGGGCTGCAAATCGTCCATACGAACTTGCCGCTGGCGGGAAAACGCGTGCAGGCCGCCGGTCAGTTCATCGGTCTGGCCGGTCGCATGGCCTGCCTGCTTTCCGGAAACCAGCTCCTTTTCGTCGACGTGACCGACGG
>SDBV01013625.1_pt1 | contig 10324 bp, 7 predicted proteins | sample 2277081 | NCBI WGS metagenome assembly SDBV01 (sample SAMN10402039, study PRJNA504765) | marine sediment metagenome | isolation source: marine sediment core GS10_PC15, 223 cmbsf | place: Arctic Ocean: Southern Knipovich Ridge | collected 2010 | reverse complement strand
GGATACCGGTTCGTCTGCGATAACCAGTTTGGGCTCCAGCACCAGCGCAGAGGCGATTCCCACCCGTTGTCTTTCTCCACCGCTCATCTGGTGAGGGTAACGCTCCAGGTATTCGTGTGGCCGCAATCCCACCAAACTAAGTGTTGATATAACTTTTTCGCGAATTTCGCTCTGCTGGCAGACATCTAGCGCACGCAGGGGTTCGGCAACGGTATCAAATACCTTGAAACGGGGATTCAGGGATTCGTAAGGATCCTGAAACATGATTTGAACCTTGCTCCGGTAATCTATTAATTCCGGCTTATTCAGTTGTGAAAGATCCTTGCCGTTGTAGTGGATGGAGCCGCTGGTCGGCTCACGGAGTTTGGCGATGGCCAGGCAGAGAGTGGACTTCCCGCAGCCGGATTCTCCGGCAATCCCCAAAATCTCTCCTTCTTCAATATGAAATGTGAGGCCGTCGACGGCTTTAATAACGCTCGGCTTTTTTCGGCCGAATATTTTTGATATCAAACTCGGGTTGATATAAAAATGCTGCCGCAACTGGTTTACTTCGAGGATTGCCATGTTTTCTTGTCTCCTGCAAGTTTTCGAAATTCCTCCACATGATCCGTGCGGATACAATGGACAAAATGATCCGGTTTGATCTCGATATCCGGTGGACGGGATGTTTCACACTCGGAAATTTTGAAGGGGCATCGGTAGGCAAAAACACATCCTGGGATATCTTCCAACAGGTTGGGGGGTGAGCCGGGTATGGAGATCAACTCCTTTTCCAGCGCCCGGATGCTGGGAAAGGCATTTTTTAACCCGAGCGTGTATGGATGATAAGTGTCGTGGAACAGATCCAGGGAATCGGCCTGCTCCATGATTCGGCCGGCGTACATGATTCCGATTCGGTCGCTCATCTCGGCGATGACCGAAATGTCGTGGGTAATTAAAAATATCGAGGCCCCAGATCTTTCCCGGATCACTTTCAGTTCTCTTAGAATGCGTTCCTGAACTAAAACATCTAGCCCGGTGGTCGGTTCATCCATAATGATGAGCCCCGGATCCAAAGCCAGAGACATGGCGATCATGGCGCGCTGGCGCATCCCTCCGCTGAATTCATGGGGATAGTTCAAGGTCAATTCCGGTTGCAACCCAACACTTTTAAAGAGCTCTTGAGTCCGTTCCATGGCCGCTTTTTTGCTCATGTTTTGATGGGTTCGAATGGCTTCAACAACCTGGTTGCCTACACGATATACCGGATTCAGCGAGTTCATGGCACTCTGGGGGACCATTGATAAGGCGCTCCACAGAATCTTTTTTCGATACTCCTTATCTGAAAGGGACAATAGATCCTCACCGCGGTACGACAACTTATCTGCAGTCACACGTGCGGTTTCAGGAACCAGCCGCATGAGGGTTCGGATAAGAGTTGATTTGCCGCAACCGGACTCGCCGGCCAGGCCAAAGACTTCGTTCTCTCTGACGTATAATGAGACACCGTCGACAGCTTTAACAAAGCCGTTGGAAACCTGGTAGTGTGTCTTTAAATTTTTAACTTCCAGTATCATAATAGGAATTCTTTACCTTTTTTTAAGGCGTGGGTTGGCAACTTCCTCATAAGCCCGACTGACAAAGACCAGCGCTGAAACCATCAGCACAATACAAATGGCGGGCGGAGCGAACCACCACCATGCGATTCGGATTTTACCGGAAATCCAAAGATTATATAGCATCCCGCCCCAGCTCAGATTGTCCGGATCTCCGAATCCCAGAAAACTGGCTCCGGCTTCTGCCAGAATCGACCAGGCAATGTTAAATGAGGTATAGAGCAGCAGCAGGGGCATGATGTTCGGCATAATATGACCATAGATGACCCGCATATTGCTGCAACCCCTGGCCTTGGCGGCTAAGATGAACTGGCGTTGTTTGATGGCAAGTGTTTGGGCCCGGATCACCCGGGCTGAAGTTCGCCAGACAATACAGCAAATGGCAATGATGACGAACCAGAGACTACGGCCGAACAGTGCGATCAGGACGATTAAAAACGGCAGAAACGGCATGCCGTATATGATATCGGTAAACCGCATCAGAATCTCATCCAACTTTCCCCCATAGTACCCCGAAAGGAGTCCCAGGTTGGCTCCGATCAGAATAGAGACCATACCCGAAACCAGTCCGATCAGCACGGTTGTGCGTGTTGCATACAGCATCTGAGTCAAGATATCGCGGCCCATGGCGGTGGTTCCCATTATAAATTCCGAAGACGGGGGCCTTAGAAGTGCCAGTTTGTTGTTGGAATCACGAAGCGTATCCCAGGGTTGATGGGGTGCAATGACCGGAGCCAGCAGTCCGGCAACGCAAAAGAACAAGATGATGACCGCTCCAAAAATACCGAAACGATTATTGATGATAATCCGGTACTGCGTTAGAAAAAATTCTTTGATGGCCGACAATTTCATGCCCCCAAGCCTCTCTACTGTTATGTTAACGGTTCGTACAAAAATAATTTCACATTTGAGCATCTTGACTTCAGCCCATCTTTGGCCGATGCTTCACTTGCAATATCTGCTAATTAGCTCGCTATTGTTGTGGTTTTGCTTTCTCAGACCCGTCCAGCCTGAACTAAAGCTAAGCGGCAATTCTGCAAAGCTATTTTTGTGTGACCCTAAGTAATGGCTGCTTTCACCTCTTCAGGGCTCATTCCCTCTATGCCGAGGTCGGATACATTTAATCCATCTTCGAGATAATTCACACCCAACATGATGGATGCGATCTGTAACATCGCATCGATACTGGGTGTGGGAGAATTCCACATACGCCCGATCGATGTCCAGGCTGCCAGACCGAAAGGGAGATCCTCGGTTATATAGCGGGTATTAACGGCAGGAGGTGCTGGAAAAGCGGGATTTCCGTGAATCGGACTCTGCCTAAGGGTTTCGGATAAGGTTTTCTTTCCCACCGAATACGTTTCATATAGGATTTCGAACGCGTCCTTAAATGGGAGGCCTTCTTTGCTGACGGCAGCCATTAGCGACATCCGCTCTTGATCCATGGCCATCATGACCTTGGTCACCGATTCCGTCGCTCCGTCGGCGTACAGGTTCCACCCCTTGCCGCCGGTCGATTCAATACGACCTGCATTGAACAGCACCATCGGCGGGTGAACGATGGGGTTGAGGTTGTTGACGCTGGTAAACCAGACGTTGTCTGCGGCGACGAACTGGGGGAATATTGCTTGGATCTTATTTAGAAACGATTTTGTCCGGCTGCCTGGCAATGCGGCCACGTGGAGCCGATCTTTTACACCGATGCAGGAAACCACACCCGGCTCCAGCGCCCGGGTCGCATACAGTAGCGACATGCTCTCGACAGGTGTGACATCGGTGGTTACCCCGGCCTCTTTTTTCCATTTGGTAAACCGCAACGCACCGAAATTGGAAGTAAAGAAAATAAACTGGCCATCTTCAAAATCGTTCATCAACGCCTTGCTAAACGGTTCGTGAGCAAAAGCCGAACCACCGATGATAATAATGTCCACTCCTTTTATGGCCTTTTTTAAATCGGTGGTGATCATGTTTAGCTTGGCAAAGCCATTACTGGCATCGCCTGAAATTTCAATACCCCCCTTTTTGTCGATTGCTTTTAGATTCTCTTCAAATTCGGGTACCTCGGCCAGATTCACACTGTATCCTTTGATGGTAATGTCCGCGGCATAAGTTTGTCCTGAATTTCCGGTTCCCAGAATTGCAAATTTTGGTGACTTCCCTGTCATTTTTGTCTCCCTGTTTCAGTCATATGTTGTTTTGTTCGATGTGGATAAAGTTTCATCCGGTTTACGTCCAGCGAATTCAATCGCTTAATTATGAAAGGTCGAGGTAATTTTTTTTATATTTTTTCAGTTTGTCTTCATCCAGTGAAACCCCTAGTCCGATTCCCTGGGGTACAGCCACTGTGGAACCGGAAATGTATTTGGCAAAGTCGGTTACGTCGTCTGACATCCGGATCACTGAACCGTAGGCATGCCCCATTTTCACCAGGTTGGAAAGGGTACAACCCACATGCAAAGAAGCGGCCTGGGTGATGCCGAATTCCAGCATGCTGTTCATCAGGCATTTCAAACCAAATGCATCGGCAATCGAGGCAATCTGTTTAGATCGGTTCAAGCCGCCGTTTTTTGACACTTTGATGCTGAACGCATCCACAGCCTCTTCTCTAATGAGCAGAGCGGCGTCATGGATACTGGTCACGCTTTCATCAGCGCTTACCGGACAAAGGGATTGTCGGCGGATCTGCCTGAGTCCACGAATATTCCAGTATTTGACCGGTTGCTCCAGCAGGTCGGGTGGGTGGTTCCGAGTCTGCCTGATAAATTTCAGCGTCTCAGATACTTCCCAACCCTGATTGGCATCGACGATAATAGACATCTCATCGCCGAAATGTTTTCTAACCGAAACCATCCGTTTGATTTCATCTGAGATGGGCAAAGCGCCCATTTTTAACATCGCTGTCTGAAAACCCTTTTTGGCCAGGGCTTCAATGGCTACAATGTCTTCTTGTGGCGAGCCGCTTCCGGTGCCCCATAAAATCGGGAATTCGGCCTGCTTAGCACCACCGAAGAGGGCATGGACGGGCACTTGATAGACCTTTCCAGCGATATCGTTTAAAGCCATGTTGACGGCGCCGCGTGCTGTGGGATGGCCATGTACGGCAGCGTCCAGGTCAGCTTCGATCATACCGATTTGGGTTGGATCCCGTCCAAGGATACGCGGTGCGATGACGTCCTGCATGATCGTCATCACCGATCGGGGCGTCTCTTCTGTAAACGGGTTCATGGGATCGGCTTCACCGAGACCGACGATCCCTTCATCCGTATGGATTTTAAAAATAACCGCTTCCGCATTTTCCAAGGTCCCATAGGCTTTGGACAGTTTGTATGGGGTGACAAACGGTATACGGATGTGAAACAGCTCTACATGCTTGATTTTCATTATGATCCTTTGGATGCCGGACCCATTTTGATTCGTGGGTCCAGGTAACAGTATGAGATGTCGGATATCAGGTTTAAAAAAATGACCAGGGCTGCCAGAACCAGAAAAGTCGCTTGTGCCACCGGATAGTCATGTGATGAGGCGGCTTCGACCATCAATTTTCCCATTCCAGGCCACGAGAAAACCGTCTCCACCAAGACCTGACCGCCGATGGCGAATCCGATCATCAATGATGCAACCGTCACGACGGCCAGCAAGGCATTACGGGCCGCATGCTTAATCATGACCACATGGGGTGCCAATCCCTTGGCTTTCGCCAGTTCGATGAAATCGCTCCCCATAACTTCCAGCATGGAATCGCGCATAATCAGCATGGGCGTCGCCAAATAAAAAAGCGCAACAGTAATGGTGGGAAGAACCAGATGATGCAGAAAATCCGTTGAAAAGAACAGGTCTAAACCCTTAGCCAGTGCAAATCCGGGAGTATACATCCCCCCAGTGGGGAAAAGATCCAGGCGATAACTCAAGACCATCAAGAGTATCAACCCGGTGACAAATGGCGGAGCGGACTGAAAGATCAAAGCGACAATGGTCCCCCCGGTGTCGAGGGGGCCCTCGCGGCGCCAGGCCATCACCATCCCCAACCCGATTCCGATCACCAAAGAGAAACACATGGCGGCGCCCATGAGAAAAATCGTGTTCCAAAAGCGGTAAGTCATAATATCAAAGACCTTTCTGGAACTTGTAAAGGATCGTCCCCACTCTAAGGTGGCTATATTTTTCAAGTAAAGAACGTACTGAATATATAGCGGTTTGTCGAGGCCATATGCCTGTTTCAACCGCGCCTGGGCAACTTCGTCAAGCGCCGGTGAAATGACTTGAGCGGTGGGGTCTCCCGGCATGACCCGAAAGATGAAAAAGAGGATTGTGGCAACCCCGAATAGGGTGATAAATGTATATAAGATTCTCCGAATAATGTATTCTTGCATCAGTTTACCCTTAAAATCCCCGGGGGGAGTGCGATGTCTTTCCCCCTCCGGGGGGTGTTCCTACGGGTTGTTATTTGGGGTAATGAAGTTTTCCTTTTTTATCCCACCAGTAACCAGCTTCTTCCAGCATTTTTTTGCCCTGGTTAATGTCTTCTGTGCTCGCCTTGACATCCGAATTGTGCCAGAACTTATTGGCCGGTGAGATGACGGAGCCGCCGGGTTCCCCAAATCCGGATAGAATGGCCTCGATCATGAGATCTCTTGGGATAATGTGGTCGATGGCTCTCCGGAAAGCCGGGTCATCTAAAGGCGGGCGACGGGTGTTGTAGGACAGAGTATAGAACCCGTGGTTGGAATACCCTTTTGCAACCACGTTCTTGATCTTTTTCATGTCCATGAGCAGGCTCGGTTTTAAGATGTACCGGGTCCGATCGGCCTCACCTTTTTCGATAGCAGCGGCCATGGCATCATGGCTGCCGTAAACGATACGAATGATGCCTTCACTTTTAGGTGGGTTGAAATGCTCCTTGAAAGCCGAAACCTTGAGTTCGCGACCCCGATCCCAGTAATCAAATTTGAACGGCCCACTGCCGATCGGTTTATCGTTGGGATAATTGAGCGGGTCGTCCACATCTACCTTGTCCGGGATATCTTGCCAGATATGCTTGGGGATGATAAAAATGGCACCCAAAAGGTTGGGGACAAACGGGGCATAGGCTGATTTCAGTTTGATCCGAACATTGTACTTTCCGGTTGTTTCCACAGAAGCGAGATGCTTGAGGGATTCGACGAAAAATGGGGCTTTCCACTTGGTATGATAATCCAGGGTGAATTTGACATCTTCCGCCGTCACTTCCTGGCCATCGTGAAATTTCATCCCTTTACGGATGGTGATGTCGATGGTAGTGGGATCCACAACCTTGAATGATTCGGCTGCCCAGAGTTTGGCTTTGCCGTCCGGACCGATCCGGAACAGTCGGTCATAGATCATTCTAAGTTCCAAAAACTCCAGGTGGTCCTTGGCTGCCACCGGGTTCAGATTTTTAATGGGTGCAGTGGCGCCGGTTCGTACATACCCATCCCCCTTGATGACCTCCATGCTGATATCCGTCCAGAAACTACCGATGCCTTCACCCATCATGGGAGTCAGATTTTTGATCCGGTCGGAGCGGTAGGCATTGGTCATCTGTACATAAGCCAGCACACTCATGGACTGGTTCTCTTTGATCAATTCCTGGGCCTTGTAGACAATGGCTTTTCTCTTTTCCACATCCATTTCCACCTGCTGGGCCTCAGCCAGTTTATCGATCTCCGGGGAATTTAATCCTTCCCAGTTCCAACCGCCCTTTTTAAACTGTGAAGAGTGATGTTTTTTGTAGATAAAAATGTTGGGATCGATCCGCAGAGAAGCCCCGGACAACATGACCAGCCACATATCATAGTCATGCTCCAAAACTACTTTCTGTACATTTTGGTTATAATCGATGGGGCTGGCTTTTACATCCCACCCGATAGATTTAAAAGCCGAAGCGATGATCCGGGCGGATTCTGGTCGAACCGGGTCAAAAGTTGCCGTAGCTGTTGTGATTTGCATGGGGTCGATTACGGCACCCGGTTTCTTTTCCGCAAACACCGATCCCGCAGTAAACAGAAGACAAACGGCCAACATTATGGGGATGGCTTTGAAGAAAAGATCTTTTTGATGGTTTCCTGATTTCATAAATACCTCCTTTTTTCTGATTTGAAAGGGTTTGAAAAATGCCCGGCAAAAACCGGAATGATTACAGACTTAAGACCTTCCATTCGGCAAAGCGTTATTTGTTGAGTTGTGTGTTCCGGTTTCAAGGAACTGTAAGATTTCTTTGACGGTCATATTGGCAAGCCCGAGATTTGGAAGCGTTCTTCCTGTTTTATGGAAATCCTTTCCGGTAAGGAGCTCTCCCAGCTTTACAATGGTTTCCATCCGCGTGGTCTCGATGCCCGTTAATTTGCCCAGTTCTATCATCGGCACCAGCCCGGTGGGAATATCTTCTAAAATATACCGCGTCAAAAGTGACTTCTGACCCTTGACGGTTGCATATGCCGGATTGTTTTTGACAGTCTCGCTCAATGTCTCACCCGTTGCGTTATACGCCAGCTGATACCATTTTCGGATGGTCGGCAGATCCAGGCCGAAGGCCCGGGCAACGGCGAGCCGTTCCTGATCCATCTCCTCCACAAACCCGCCGATAGAAGGTGTGATGCCGTCCCAGTAATAAAGCCAATCTCTTTCGGACTCAATGAGGGAGGTGTTGAGCAGCGTGGGGGCTGGGTGCATCATGGCGTTGGGGTTGCTTAGGCTGGTTTCCAGTACATTTGTTCCTGCAAATATTTGGGGGAAAGCGGTGTTGAGCATATTGACCATCCGGCCGGTTTTTTTAGACGGCAGCGCTGCCGCCATCAGCTCTTTTTTAATTCCCAGTATGGTGGTGTGACCCGGTTGCGGGCTGCGGCATGCGTAGATCAAAGAGTTGGATTCACCTACAGCCAAATCTTTTCGGCAGCCATGCTTTTTCAAAACATTCCAAAATTCAAGGGCGCCTCCCGTGGCACCGGGATGAATGAAAACGACCTGCCCATCATCGAGCCAGGGTGCGCACTTTTCAGCAATGTCGCAATGGGCCACGGCCGGAGCAACGATCATCACCATCTCGGCGTCGTGAATTGCGTCCGCGATGTTCGTGGTGGCCAGTTCGACCGGACCGAACCCCTCGACTTCCCCTGTAACCTGGATTCCACCCTGCGTTTTGATGGCGTCGACTGTTTTTGGAAAAATATCGTATATTTTAACCGGGAAACCCATTAAACCTAGATGCCCGGCAAGGGATTGGCCCCCGTTTCCACCACCAATGATTGCCCAAGTCAGCTTTTTTTTTGAATCATGAATCATTGAAATTTTTTACTTCATGTGAGTCGCAAATAAAACCGGGTTGTTAAATTGATAGAGAGTAAAAAAGTGATTATATCAGTCAGCGTGTCTCCTGCAAAACCAAAAAAAAAATGGGCTCATCAAAGCGGTTGAGCCAGTTTTTAGTTTCTCAATGGGACCCTCTGTCGAGGGTCTAATAACCGAGCGCTCACGGAAAGTTTAAGCAAAGGTTGTGCCAAATGGCGAAAAGGGTTTTTGGATGGTTTAAAGACATCGTAACGTCCTGTAGTTTCGTGTATTTTTAGAAAAAACGAGGAATCCAAAAAGTGGGGGGAAAATTGAAATAAGTGTCTATATTTTTTACACTTATTATAAAGGCATACAATTATTCTTTTGAATTAAGTAAGTTATTATCAATGTATAAATTATTTACATGTAAAAAATTCATACATTTATACGTTGGACAGAAAGGTTGTATTTTTTAATTTTATTGTACAATGTCGCCCGGGAAATGCCCAACGTTCGGGATGCTTTGGCTAAATTAAAACCAGTCTGTTCGATGACGGTTGAAATGACACTTTTTTCGATTTCTTGAAGCGAACAATTACCGTCGGTTTTGGTAACTGTTTTAGGTCCCAGAACCGATGGTATTCCCAACAGTTCGGCACTGATGGTATTTCCATCCGCCAGGTTGACAGCCCGTTCCACCACATTTTCCAATTCTCTGACGTTTCCGGGCCACGAATTTTTTAACAGCGCCACCTCAACCGCCTTATCGAACGCCATGTTGGGTTTTTCCAAGGTCCTGCAACAACGGCTTAAGAAATGGCGGGTCAAAGGTATGATATCTTCGGTGCGTTCCCTGAGCGGGGGAATGGTAATGGGGAATACATTTAACCGATAGAAAAGATCGTCGCGGAAATTACCATCAATGACCTCTTGATTTAGTTGGACATGCGTCGCCGCGATGATCCTGATATCGACAGAAATTGGTGTGTGTTCACCGATCCGAGAAACCTCTCCGGTTTGGAGCACCCGGAGTAATTTTACCTGCATGTCGGCAGACATATCGCCGATCTCATCCAACAAAACGGTACCGTCGTCAGCCAGCTCAAACTTTCCCGGCCGTCCCCCTTTAAGGGCGCCGGTAAAAGATCCCTCGGCATAACCGAACAGTTCACTCTCGAGCAGTTCCCGGGGGATGGCACCGCAGTTGATGGCCAGAAAGGGATGTCCCCTCCTGGAACTGTGATTATGAATGGCCTGGGCAAAAAGCTCCTTGCCCGTTCCGGTTTCACCTAAAAGCAGAACCGTCGATTTGCTCAGGGCGGCAATCATGGCCATCCGTTTGGCCTCTTGGATGGCCGGGCTGAAACCGATGATATTTTCAAAAGTAAATCTAGCCTGGGTACCGGCCATTTGGTTGAAAAGCTTTCGAATCCGCTTGATCT
>SDBV01013624.1_pt1 | contig 10324 bp, 2 predicted proteins | sample 2277081 | NCBI WGS metagenome assembly SDBV01 (sample SAMN10402039, study PRJNA504765) | marine sediment metagenome | isolation source: marine sediment core GS10_PC15, 223 cmbsf | place: Arctic Ocean: Southern Knipovich Ridge | collected 2010 | reverse complement strand
ATGGCCGGTTAAGGTGATAACAAGGATGGGGTTTTTCTTCTCCTTCATAGCCTTTCTTATGATCCTTTTCTACTCCTGCATTACACTTTTTGGAAACTGGGAATTTTGGGGTGAATATGTTCCGGGCTGGACTTCAACAGTAGTAATTATATCCTTCTTTTCGGGAATAATTCTATTTTCCCTTGGCATAATTGCCGAATACATCTGGCGTATATATGAAGAGGTGAAAAACCGTCCGGGATATATAATTAAAAAGAAGCCGGGGGAGAATTCCAGCCATTAGTAACAGATTCTGGCATATATCGTACAGGCCACCATATTTATCCTTGCTTTTGCTTATGAAATAATATTTCAGTAATTTAGTTCATAGCAAGTTCTAATGTTCAGCTAAGCAATTCAATAGCATGAGATTACCTGCTCTTCCCATCTGCATCATCCTGCCTCTAGTTTTTATCACCTCCTGTGAACCATGGACCCTTGAGAAAAGGCCGGATCATAATTTCGTAACCTTTGTTACAACAATAGAGGATAATGCCAACAAGGAATGCTGGGGGATTCTGTATGATAACGGGGGCTATATTGTGGTTGGAACAAGCGAGGAAACCGGGTCCGGTAATCCGGATGTTTACCTGGTAAAAGTCAATGAGGAAGGAGTAAAACAATGGCATTCAAGCCTGGGTGACTCGGATCCTGAACAGGGCACGGCAATTATCAAACGATCTGACGGACAGGGGTATGCTATTGCAGGAAATAAGAATGTAGGGGGAAATGACTGGCAGATCTACCTGGTGAACACAGATCTCCAGGGGACTAAAATAGGGGAAGAGAATAAATACGGATGGTCGCAGGAAGATAGGGCCTACTCATTAATACAGGAACAGAATGGTGGATTCCTGCTTGTTGGTTATTCCCTTACATGGAATGTTGCGAATCTGGGCACTGAAGCAGTGATTTATCAAACTCATGCGGATGGAACAATTAAGGAGATACATAATCATGGAAATCCTGTGGAGAATGGGAATGACCTGGATGATTTCGGGTATTCCATCATTAAATCGGCTGACGGACACTACATTCTTTTGGCTACATTCGAGGATAAAAATTATCCGGGTGTTTTTAATTTACATCTTCTAAAACTCTATGGTTCAGAACTTTCCACCGTGGTCTGGGAGAAGCAACTGATTGAAAACTGTCATCCTATCAATGCTTCCATGATCAGACTGGATGACGGCTATGCGGTTGTGGGTGCATCAACCAGTGATAAACTCTCGCTAATAAAAACCAGCCTGGACGGTGAAAAATTGAAGGAAAGCCTATATGATAATTGTGACTGTGACAAGGCAGCATCGATCTTCCAGACCCGGGATAATGGATTCCTTCTAATGAGTTCAGGGATGACATTGATAAAGACGGACGAAAGTGGACTTGAACTGGAAAGGTCCGATTTTTCCGGTGAGGTGCTTGGCAACCGCTGCATACTTCAGTCCAATGACGGAGGTTATGTGTTTGCAGGGGCATTCGACAACGGCGGCAAGAAACAGCTGAAAATAGTGAAGATGTTCCCTGATCTGGTAAAAGCCTCTCCAGACCTTTAACTACTCCTTGAATATACTTCGGGTATAGCTATTGTCAGAATTAACAATCTTAATTATATATACCCCTGATTCCAGACCGTTTATATCCACTTCGTGCTTAATGTGGTCACCCGTATGTTCCCATTGCCGGCTCAGAACCAACTGTCCCACCTGATTATAAACTAACATCCTGATCTCCCCGGCAGGTAAACTATTTATTTCTACAATTAATTTATTCTTAGCCGGATTCGGAAAGATCCTGAACTGTTCTTCTACTGCGGTACTGAAACCAATGCTTGGATCATTCGACCATTCAGCCTGGAATCCCATGCCTGTTCCGGAGTTATCAGTTGTGAACCTGATATGTAAGGCACTGCCGCCCTCGATCCGGGGAGGGGGCAGTTTTTCATTATTGTACCTTCCTATCGTATCTGATGTATTGTCCAGGCCATTATAAACCCAGATCCAGTCGCCTGCCTGAATATCAAACTTCGCTGTGTCAAATAACAGGTACAGTTTCCCAACTCCGCTTGGAAGCAAAGTCCATGAACAATCAAGGTTGTTCTTATAGAGATTGTTTGTACATCCGAAGTTAAAAGTACCCTCACTGGTAAAATATGGCTCCTCCTGTCCACAGGAAGGACAATAGACGGCGATATCAATTGAGTCATACTCCATACAGCCAAACTCATTTGATCCTTCCAGGTAATAAGTAATATTCTCATCCGGTGAAGCAGATACCGGGGAACCCACTGAATCACTTAATCCTAACGCCGGACTCCAGGTGTAATTCAGGGTACCCGAGGCGATCAGAGCAGTGCTGCTGTCCCTATTGATGGTGTATTTATCGGCTGTAACTCCGATCACGGGATTTGGATTGACTGTGATGGTAACAGTGTCGGATTTATCACAGGAGGTTGCATCGATAGTTTCGGTGAGATAGTATCGATAGCTGCCGGGTGTCGTCGGACTGGCTACCGGGTTGGCCTCTGCAGAGGTCAGGTCCCCTGCGCTTGATGTCCACGAATAATTATTACCCGGAATAGCAGCGGATCCGATTGAAAATGGATGTACTGCGGAGTGGCAAACAGCCTCATCATCTATCACATCGGCATTCGGATTTGGATTGACGATGAACACAACCGAATCGCTCATCACGCATCCTGTAATGTCAATAGTTTCTGTAAGTTTATAGATGATCGATTCTGTAGGTGTGACACTTGGATTAGCCTCTGAACTAACGAATGCGGCATGAACGGAAACCCATGAATATGAATTCCCGGGAACAGCTGTTGCCCCGACCTGGTAAGCCTTTGCTTCACTTCTGCAATAGACTTGGTCAGATATGACCGATGCAACCGGATTGGTGTTAATGAATATGACAAAAGTGTCAGCGGTCCAACAACCTGTCAGATCAACACTCTCAATCAGGAAATATTTATATGTACCTGTCTGGGTAGGTCTGATCGTGGGATTCGGCTCATTTGAATTTAAATCACCCTGACTGGATGTCCAGGCATAACTATGCCCCTGGGTGATCGGCAGTATTATCACAATGTCCTGAGTATCAGACTGACAGACATTTGAGTCCTCATGTACCGTCTTGATTGGATTGGCATTAATGGTAAACACAACAGAATCAGACTTTTTACACCCTGTCGTAGTGATAGTCTCAGTCAGAATGTAGGTAGTCGAATACTCAGGTGTGACATTTGGATTTGATTCAGTACTGGTAAAACCGGGAGGACCGGATACCCATGAATAGGAGTTTCCTCCAACAGTAGATGCCCCGATATCGAAATCCTTTATCTCGCTCTGACAGTAAACCTGGTCAGAGAGAACAGTTGCTGCCGGGTCGGAATTAATGGTGATGGTTACACTGTCGGTGGACTGGCATCCCGTCAGATTAACTGTTTCAACAAGGTAATATTTGTAAGTGCCCGGATTAAGAGGATTTACTATGGGATTTGCCTCACCGGAGCTCAGATCACCTTGGCTGGATGTCCAGTAGTAACTATTCCCCGGTACAGCAGGTGCACCAATGCCAATATTCCCGGTATCCGAATGGCAGAGTACCCGGTCAGCTATAACGCTGGCATCAGGATTCTGGTTGATGGTAAATATTATAGAGTCGGTCATCGTACAGCCCGTTGCGATTATTGTCTCTGTCAGGATATAGGTGATGGTATCTGTTGGCGTAACACTCGGATTTGATATGGCGCTGCTAAATCCCGATGGTTTGGAGACCCATAAATAGGTATTTCCCCCAATGGCTGCAGCTCCGATGTTGTAGGCCCTGATTTCACTATTGCAATAAACCTGATCATCCAGAACTGATGCTGCAGGATCTGAAGTGATGGTTATGGTCATGCTGTCGGTAGCATTACATCCAGTCGAATCAATTGTTTCAACCAGGAAATACTTATAGAGACCTGGACTTAAAGGTTTCACAACCGGATTTGATTCCGATGAGTTGAGGTCTGCCTCACTGGAGGTCCATGAATAGCTGTGCGCTGCATTTACAGTCGTTCCAAGATAATATTCCTGGGTATCCGCATGGCAGCTCACCTGGTTGGCCAGAACAAAAGGATCCGGTAAACCATTTATCATCAGGACAACCATATTATTCAGGCTTTCACAGCCCTCGATTGACTGTGTGACATAATATGGATAAATGCCTATACCAGACATTCCGGTAGAATAGCTGTCACCGGAATGAAGCAGGCTGGACCGGCCCGCATCTGAGTACCAGTTAATGGAACTTCCGGTGGCTGTAAGATCGGGAATGCTTTCCCCTATACAGACCGCCTGGCTGTCAGAAACAGGCAGATCCGGTCTTTCCTTAATCCGTAAAGTGTCATATCCTGGTCCGCTTTCGCAGCCGAGTACTGTTTGGGTCGGATAATAATAATAATATGCCGCTAAGGTATCCCCGGTAGAAAATGTATTGCCGGTGTTGACCATATTCGTCAATGCCTCATCTGAATACCACTGTACATTCTCACCTGTGACGGTAAGGTCGGGGACATTATCTCCAAAACAAGAGACAGCGATATCCCCATCCGGGGGATCCGGTTGAGGATGGATGGTCAGGATGCTTGTATTCGCATCACTCATGCAGCCATTTGTGGTCTGGGTGACATAGAAGGTATAGGTTCCTGCCCCGGAAACACCGGATGCATAGTTAGTCCCCGAACCCACTTGGGTACTCAGTACCGGGTCAGAATACCATTTCAGGTCAGTACCCGCAGCTGTGAAATCAGGAGTTGTTTCATATGCACAAATTGCCGAATCTGAAGCCGGGGGAATCCCTGGTGTGGTATAGATTGTCAACGTGGCTGAATCCGCCTGGCTTTCACTCTCATTGATCGTCTGTGTTACATAGTATTTATAAGATCCGGCATTTGTATGCCCTGTAGCAAGGCTGCTCCCGGCAGTAATAAAACTTGTAAGTCCCCTGTCAGCATACCACTTAATACTGCTGCCTGAAGCAGTCAGATCAGGAATAATCCGGGTTGTGCATCCAGGCTTATCATCCGCTACAGGAGGCAAGCAGAATTCATCCGCACCGATATCGGGAGTAGCGGGATCCCGCATTTCACCGTCAATATCAACCGTTACTTCTGTCAAAGGTGTGCCTGCATCATTGAGAGCAGGATTGGGAAAATGGGGATCATCAGCTGTTGGAAAGAGTGGATCAACTGACAGGGAATTGGCATCAAGATCTGAAGCGGTTTGCCAGGCAGTGAGATCGGACTGGTTAGCTGAATTCCAGAAACTCAGATTGGAACCAGTGGTGAATAAATTATTATTATCCGATTCAATACCAGAGATTAGTTCTGAATAAAAACCATAGCCAGTAGCATGGTTCGAAAGTGTATTGTTTTTATAATATAAATCTGTACCCGATCCTCTGATATATACTATTTTGGATGTTGTTGCTGATCCTGAAAAATCAACAGTGTTGTAGTAATAGAGGCAGTGACTGGATTCCCTGGAGTAAAGTGCTGAATTGCTCGCACCGCCAGCAAGAAGCCTTATCACATTGTTTGCGATTAAGGAATAGTACGATTCACTTGCATTTGATTTGTAGAAATATATACCAGTCGAAGAACTTGCTGTGGGTGCATAAAGTTGATTATTTCGAACTGTCAAACCACTATCACAGTAAAAGAAAAACATCCCGGAAAAATCCGTTGTCAGGTCAGACCGGATAAGATTATTATCGACGAAAATACTATCACATTGATTAAGTCGGATATTCCAGTAGGCAAGGTCCTGAAACAGGTTGTCAATAATCTTTATGCCGGTCCCGGCACCACCATACAATTCTAATCCGGAAGATCCATATTGCAAATAATTATTTATGAAACTCGTATTAACCTTTTTCGATCCATCCGTACCATCAACGAGTTTGCCATCATTTGTTTCGGCGCTTTGACTACCTATAATCCTGTTGTTACTGAATACTACTTCAGAAATTCCATTGATAATATTGATGACAGATCCGTACGCGGTTCCCCCTGTTGTAAACGTAAGATGTTCAAAGTTTAAATGTGAAACACTGTCAAGTTTCATAGTGAAATTGTCGCCAGTGCCGGTAGGAGAATAAGTAAGAGTCACAAGCGTACTATCAGCTGTTGCCGATCTGAAAGTGATTGGTTTATCGACTGATACCCGGTCGATTGCAGGGATTGTTATCTGTTCATTATAGATCCCTGGCTGCACTTCAAATATAACCTCATCCCTGACACCTCCATTAGCCAGTGCCGCAACAGCCTCATTAAAACTTGAATAGTCAAAACCAGAGGTGCCGATTGTGTAAATCCCTCCCAGCGCAGGATAAACAAATTCATCTGCCCCAATACAGGGACTGGCGCCATCACGTACTTCATCATCAATATCAACAGAAGGATAAGAGAGAGATTCCCCCGATTTTAGACCGGTATTGGAGACGTGAAGATCTGTATCGGATATAAATAAAGGGTCAATGGAAATTGAGTTCGCCGCCTGTGATGAAGCTGTTTTCCATGCTGCCAGGTCAGTAATATTACCATTCCAGTATGCCAGATTACTGCCTGAACTTACAAGGTTATTGTAATCCGTTGTGAAACCTTCGGTAGATTCACAATAAACAGCATAACCATTTGCATCATTTACAAATATGTTGTTTTTAATCTTCTGATTACTCCCGGCTGCTGTTCCAGAAATATTTATAGCGCAACCGGTTGTCAAATCACCAAAGACAAGCACAGAGTTGTAATACAAGCTCAGCCATGTACCATTATATATCCGGATACCAAATACATTGTTCCCATTCGAGTTGATGACAACAAAATTATTGATGAATCCGCCCCAGGTATCAGTTACTGAGTTACAGGTATTCAAATAAATCCCTGTTCCTCCATTAAGTCCACTAAGAAGAACCTTGTTGTTTTCAACCTGCCAGATCCCACTTGTCCGGTTGATATATATTCCGCGATAACCTGTATTTGTGCTATTAGATTCAACTGTATTGTGTAATATTTTAACACCATGCTGGTACCTGATATAAATTGCAGATTCATACTGGTTTACGAATTCATTATCCGATATTACCGTCCCGGGTTCATACTGTCCTGAGGTCCCGACATAATAAACTCCGTAAGAGCCATCAAGAAGATAATTCTCTGAAAAAACATTGGCCGTATCAAAATCAGCATAAGAATCGATCAGAGCAAATATCTCCAGGTCACTGGTTGTTTGTGCACCGATTATCCGGTTATTTAAGAAATTATTATTATGTGCGCCACCGGTTAAAACAATCACCCGTGCATAAGAAGAACCTGTCGATGAGATCGTCATATCGCGAAAGGTTATATAATCAGCCCCATTCAGCCAGATGGTATAATTCTCCGGATTGGTGGTTGGCGCGTATGTGATAACCACATCCGTGTTATTCCCAGTTTCTGATTTGAATATAATCTCATTCCCTGAGCCTGTTCCTGAAATGGCAAGTATGTTGATATTTTCAGCATAGGTGCCTGAACGTACATCAAAGGTTACTACACCAGCTATGCCATTAGTAATCAGGGCAGTAACTGCATCTGAAAATGTTGCATAATCCGGCAAAGTACCACCTATTGTTTTGGTCCCGGATAAAGCCTGGCCTTTGATGGTAAATGGCAACAGGACTAATGCCAGGAGTATTAGGGATAATCTGATATTCATTTTTGAAAAGATATTATTAATATTTCTTCATAATCCTGGCCCGCCTTTTAAGGATCTTAGCCTCATCTGGCAGGTCTATACTAATCCCGGATACGGTTCCGGAATAAAATGGCTTCCCCGCGATGGTTGTGATGACACGGGTATCCGGATCAGGCTTCTGCCCCTTGAATACAAGGGTATAGCTTCCATCCAGGTTATCAATGATCCGGGTAGGTTGTGCACCTCCCATCTCAGCCTGAATCATCTTTGCATAGCCGGGTCCGAGGAATTGGTTAAAGGTGTTAACCGGTCTCATAATAACCCTGGCCGGAACACAGAGACAGGGTGGAACATAAATATTCCCGGAACTTCCCGGATCCGGTGTACCAAATCCCCTCACCGTGCTGTGCAGTTCAATCCTCTGGAATGATCCGAGACCGGGTAACTCCCCTGAAATTTTGAAAAGAACCTGGTAGGGACCGGTAACATCGGTATTATCAAAAGAACCGGTGAAATGTCCGTTCCCCTCATGGGTAAGGGTAACCCGGGACTGAATGGACTGCAGGAGCTGCAAAACATCAATGTTTTCAAGTAAATGATGCCGTTTCAGATCTGCAGGCGTATATGCCTCGCTTGCATAGGCTTCAATGGGGATTTTAGCAATGTACCTGGCATCTTCCCTGAGGATGTACTGCCTGCTCTCTATCAGATCCTTAATGGACCTGGTTGACATTATTGTACCTAGGTCAGCCCCGGGCCTGGCAACATATGCCATCACACTGATATTATTGAACAGTGGTTGGCCAAGGAACGAAAGGTCAGCCGCGAGTTCGATCGGGTCTCCTGAATTTCTCTGGGATGGTAATATTTCACATTCATAATCCAACTGGTATTCATCTACGATGACATGCAAGCCATATTTCTGACCATCCGAACCTGAGATCTTGATATCCCATGTCCCGCCCGAATGGATCAATTGACCCTCATGTATAACAGGGAGTTGCATTAAAAAAGCCTTAAAATGGCCAAGGTCAGTCAAGGTAGCGTGATCCGTAAGGTTTAGTCCACCCTTAAATATTTCCGCCGTTAAACCGGTATTTTCAGGACTGAATCCATTTACCAGGAAGGCGATATTATGTTTATAATTATCAAGCGAAACTCCTTCGTTTGCCTCGGATCCGGATATTACTCCCTTTTTGCTGGTAACCAGTTGGGGACACAGGTCTTTCATGGCCATTACAAGAGAATGGATCATTGGTTCTGTAAGGTCATCCTCAATCAGGTAGGTTAAATAAGCTGCCCCATGAGTTTTCCTCGCGATATCCTCAAGAAGCATGAATTGTGGCACTGGCGCAGTTATACCAATCGGGAAGATCTTGATCTGATCATCCAGGATGGTTGAGTTTATAGATAGGTTATAATCCATTGGCCCTGAACCTGTACTGGTTTTGACGACCATTGGACCTGTATTCTGTTCCCCGTCTGTGAACAAGATAATGTTTCTCCTTCTGGTAGCATCCGTCAGGTCTGCAATAGCTGAAAGAAGTCCCGCCCCCATACTGGTTGAACCACCGTCCGAAAGATTTCCAACGTAGGTATTTATGGTTCCGATGTTGGTTGTATTAACATCGATCAGGGCGTACCCTCCATTGAAACTGGATGGTGTAGCAGTTCCGTTGAAGAGGGTTACGCCTGTTTTGTCATCCGCAGGATTAAGCAGGTTCCAGCCAAGCCAGTAATTGGTTGTCTTGATTACAGAATTCCTAAGTACTTCAATTTTGGGAGTGCAATCAGCCGGGCAATCAGGATCGGCTTTCCTCCCCATACTTCCTGACACATCCAGGACAAACATGCCGTCCATTCCGGACCCTGCTCCTGGAATATTTATTGTATAAGCCATTTCCACTTCACACAAGTTCGTTGTATTTCTACCCTTGGCCAGGTATAATCCCGGTTTGGTGAAATTGCCGAAGACAATTGCGGCTCCCGTACCGGCTACGGTCACAACAGCCGTCCCCGATCTGTAAAGGGTATACTCAACTCCTGTCTCAGAATCGTCCAATCCGAACTGGGTGATGGTGCTACCACTCAGATCAAATACAGCAGGCGAAGGAAATACCTCTACCTGGACACTTGTATGTGAAGTTGTATTGCAGTCCCCGTTTACCCTTGCAAAATAAGTAGTAGTTACAGTAGGTGCTGAGTGGTTAAACGGAGTACCCATGCCGAGTACAGGTGTAAAACTGATATTTGAGGCCCATTGGACCTGTGCTCCATGTCCCAGTGTATGTCCCGAACAGCTCAGATCGATGTTTGCCACCTGTCCCAGACAAACACTTTCAGGTGTGCTGCCAGCTGATGTTGGAGCCACAGATTCTGTTTTGACTGTAACCGTTACATTGGCAGCTGCCGTATTATTACAATCTCCCTCATACCTGCCATAATAGGTTGTAGTGCTCATTGGTGCCGGTATTACCAACGGATCGCCTGATCCGGCATTATTCGTTAATCCAGCATCTGTATACCACTGTACCAATGCGCCTGTTCCTGGAGTACCATCG
>SDBV01013623.1_pt1 | contig 10325 bp, 9 predicted proteins | sample 2277081 | NCBI WGS metagenome assembly SDBV01 (sample SAMN10402039, study PRJNA504765) | marine sediment metagenome | isolation source: marine sediment core GS10_PC15, 223 cmbsf | place: Arctic Ocean: Southern Knipovich Ridge | collected 2010 | reverse complement strand
ACGCTCATCTACGCCGTGCGGGTTCATCCCGGGGAACCGTCGAGCACGGCGGGCCAAATCGATTCGAAGCTCTGCAAGGAAGCCGAAATCCATTCGCGGCACCAGGCACGAATCCGGCGCTTGGGACACCATCAATGGTCGACGCGATTCCATCGCATCAGCGCCAGGCTACCGGGCGGCCTGAGTGCCCGCGAGGTCTGTGCGCAGAGTTGGCCGGGCGAGAATCTGGTCGGGGCGGCGATCGAATGCGTTCGATCAAACTGGCGTATTGGGCTGAGTCGTAGGGCCGGTTCATCCGGCGCAGGGTCTGGTCGTCGCCACTCTGCAGCGGCACGTGCAGGTGGCGACACAGCTTGGGCAGTTCCATCGCGTCCAGAAGCGAGTCATCAACTTCCCACGGCTCGATCGAACTGAGGCGAATGCGGTGTATGCCGTCGATTTCCGACGCGGCACGCATGAGTTCCGGGAGGCGCGCCGAGCCGTCTTCGTATGAGCCCAATCGAATGCCGGTGAGGACGATCTCCTTGTAGCCGAAGCGGGCAAGTGACCTCAGTTCTGCAAGCACTTCTTCCAACGGGCGGGAGTACTTGCGCGGGCGAGCGTAGGGTATGATGCAGTAGGAGCAAAAGTGGTCGCAGCCGTCCTGCACCTTGACCACCGCGCGAGTGCGCGTTCGAGGACGTATCTCAGGCTGAGAGCGGAGAGCGGAGAGCTGAGAGCCGGAGGATCTGCTCGTTAGGCAAGCCGCTTCGAAGCGTGCGGCTATGCGCTGGGGGATTGTGTTCTTTTCCTCGTTCGGAATCAGCAGGTCGATACCCTCGATGGAAGCGAGAATATCAGATTCGAGTTCCGCGTAGCAGCCCGCGACGACTATGAACGCGCCGGGATTCTGCCTGTGTGCCCGGCGGACGACCGCCCGGGACTTGCTGTCGGCGACGGCGGTCACGGTGCAGGTATTGATCACATAGGCGTCCGCCGGCGAGTCGAAAGGGACTGTCTCGAACCCCGCCGTCTCGAGCGACTCGCGTATCTTCTCGGTCTCGTATTGATTGACCTTGCAGCCGAGCGTGTGGTAGGCGATGGTGAGCATTGCACCTACATGGTACCAGGGGGATGAGCACGGGGTCAATTCGGTTTAGGGTTGGGGGTTGGGGGTTCACTATGCTGCGGGAACGCCTGCTTGCACAGACCCAACAGGCTTGCACGAAGTCAAGTTCCCGCAGCATCCGGCGCACCTGTTGAGATGTTGAAATGTGTTCCCGAAGTCCCAGCGGGCAGGAAGAGCGGGCCGCGCGGCGAATGAATGAATGCGGCGTGGATCACCGTTGACAGGGAACATCGAATGACTACTGAGAAACAAACATACAACCTGCCCCACCTGCGCGAGCTGGAATCCGTCGAGGCACAGAACTGGCGATCGCTGCTTCTGGTGAGCTTTCAATTCGTGGCACAGTTCGGCGTGATAGTCGTGTTGGTTTGGGCATCCTGGGCGAGCCGAAGGGAGATTTGGAACGAGTATGCCACGGGGCTTGCCTTGATGGTTACCATGTGTGGCTGGTCTGTAGTTCACATTCTGTTTGCGGACATGCACTGGAAGTCCGATGACCGGGGCCTTGCCCTGCGCGGGTTGCTGCGAAGGCGGTTCATCAGTTGGACGGAAGTCACGGAAGCCAAGAGCATGCGTACTAGGCTAAAGGGCCTGGTGTACCGGATCAAGACCCGCAACGCAACGTTGGACGTGCGAGCCAACTTGGGAGTCTTCAACCGCGCCGGTGACAAGCTTGCAGCCTCAATCCGCCAGCATCTTATCCAAAACGGCAAAGTTGAAGATATGGAACTGCCGGAGGCATCTCTCACGTTGTGGGATGTAATCCCCGACCAGGTCCCGCGAGAGGTGGACTGGAAGGGACGGTCACGGCGGGCGGACCGTATTGGCGCCGTGCTGTTGTCGGCGCTATTTGCAGGTTGTCTATTGGCGCTTGTCGTGGACGGTGGACCCAAGGTGTTCATGGTTGTCTTCGTTGGCATAATGGGTTACGGGGCGGCGCTGATTTCCTGGCTCGTGTGCCGGGAGGCGTTCTTGCCGGTTGAGGCTGTTCGGCTTCGTCTGGGATATATCGAAGCGCTGACGTGGCGGGGCTGGGTCTACGTCGCGTGGTCGGACGTAGCCGATGCTTCGTGGGAGCGCAATTACCTGGTGATACGCTACGGGGGAAAGAAGAGTGTGTTTATTCCCTACGTAGTGGGCGCGGAGGAGTCGGAGAAAATGATCCTGGGACTGATTCGACAACTGAGAACAGCAAGCACCCCGACCGCCGTCTCCATTCCCGACACACTGCGCACCGGCCCAATGGAACTGGCCAACATCATTGACCCGTCGGGCCAGGAAGCGGGACCGGTCGAACTCAAACAGACTCACCCGGAGAGGGTCGCCGCCGGGGTGTTGGCCGCACTGGTGCTGGGACTGATTCCGCTGTTCGTGTATGAGCGCACAGACTCGGCTGGGCTGGCGTTGGCAATAGTCGCCGCTTCGTGGCTGATAGGGTTTCTGATGGCGAGCACTTATCGTTATCAGGCGAACGACGAGGGTGTGACCAAGCGGCTCTTGTGGTGGAAGAGAACTATGCGTTGGACTGACGTCGCCGATTTCGAGTTCAGAAAGTCCTCGGGGCGGAGCAAGACGCCCAAATGGGTGTTGAGAGATGCGGACGGGGCCAAGCTGATCGACATAACGTTGGACCTCGGGCCCAAGAGTGACAAGTTGGCAGTCGAGTCACTTGTGTGGACGAACCTTGCCCTGACGCTGCCGGCGGAGAAGCTGCAACGGCCATGGCTTGCACGGTCAGGCATTCCGACCTCGGATCGGGGGCAACTGGAGGATTCCCGAGCAACGCAAGAAACAAGCCGCCCGGGTCAATCCGAGCGGCTCGTCTGACTCGATAGATCGATGTTACAGCTTCAGGCCCGTTTCCTCTTGTCGGTTTGCTCGCCGTCAACCAGTTCGGATATGTTCTCTTCGGACATGCCCAGCACGACCGAGAGTTCTTCCGCCAGAAGCTTCTTGGCGCGCTTGAGCTGGTGCTGCTCGCTTACCTTGGGATAACGGGACTTGGGCTCGGTCGCCTGGCGTCGAATTGCCTGTGCCAAGGCCAGGGGGTCGCCCCAGCTCAAACTCCGCAGTCCTTGCACAACAAGCTCTTCCTCGCTCTCTCCCGAGAGGATCTTGATCGCCTGTTGGAGCTTCTCGGCTGAGGCCACCGGTCTGAGACCCAGTTCGTCAGCGGCCTCTACGGGCACGAAAATGGTAGAAGCAATGGAGGGTTTGGGGATCACGTAGTATTTGCGTTGTCCCCCTTCCTCGTCGCGGTTTTCTATGCCGTCGATTATACCGACGCCATATCTTGGGTGCAAGACTGTATCGCCAATGTCCATTGTGGTAAACAGTCCCCCTTTCGAGGTACAGTAACCGCATTCGTCAACTGCTGGCTAATCTGCGCGAGTCACGATGCGAAACGGCGGGTGTTGCGTGCAACCTACTTTTTGTGGTCGTAGTTCGCGCCGTCTCCCGGCGGCTGTGAGTGCAGCGAGGCGCAATCCGGACGATGCAGCTAGGAAACCTGCATTGCTCTTATTATACCTCCAAAAGGTGAAATCGTCAAGCGCTGTGATATGTGCCACAATCGAGAAAGTATATTGACAGGACAGGCAGCGGCGGGGGGGGAGGGAAAGCATACTCGGAGCGCGAACTCAATTATGCAGAGGATGTCCCTTACGGGACGCTACAACGCGAAGGTGGGCCTGAATGTTCTGGATTCGCTGGCGTAAGAACAGGCGATAGCGTTCGCGCGAAGCAAGGAGAAGACAAAATGTGGAGAAACGTGATCCACGCCCGCGTCGGCGGGGCTATTGTCCCGACGCGGCACGGTGCGCTGACTCCTCGCTGATCTTCAAGAACTCGCGGCACATTGCATCCAGCGCCTCGGGCGTGTGTCCCGCCCCTCCGGGATCGGTATACCATCGGGCAATGAACCCGCCTTCGGGCCGCCCGAGAATCTCTACCATGCGCCGTGCATATGCGCGAATAGCGTCAAGATCGCCGGAGGCCATTGTCTTCTGCACGTCAACAGGAGAGTAGAAGGTGATTCTGCCGCCAAAACGTTCTCCCAGAAGCTCAAGGCCCATATTCTCTTGCTGATCCATATGTACAGCATCAAGGCCTATCTCGATAAGGTCGTCGAGAATATCAACTATGTAGCCGCACGAGTGCAGGAACGTTTGCATTCCAGCCTTATGCACTTCCTCATATATTCGGGAGTAGCGCGGCTTCCATATCTCTTGCCATTTCTCCGGAGAGATCATGAGCTTGTTTTGGAGTCCCCAGTCATCTGCAAAAAGGTAGCCATCGAACCCCAACTCCCCGTAGTGCCGTATCATCTTCATGTTTATTTCTACAAGGACATCGATCAGCATCTGCAGTTCGTTCGGGTTTGTGTGAATATCCATCCAGGCATTCTGGAGTCCGCGAAGGAAGTGAACCCTCTCCCAGATCGACATGCCCGTGCCCAGAAGGAACTTGTCCCCGGCTTTCTCTCGAATACCCTCCAACCCGGTCCACCTCATAGGATCGTCGGCATCAGGTATGTGAAGCTTATCGAAGTCTTCCCAATTCTGAAGTGGCGAATACTCCGCCTCTCCATGAGTGCAGGTTCCGATATTCTTCCAGATGACGCCCCACTCGTCAGTGCCGCTATGGGGTGGGCGAAAGTCCGGGTGTGGAGCTGATTCAATCGTTAGAAAGTCCGAGCCATATGGCTCGGGGAAATTGTATGGAATCCGCTGGGGTGATTGGAAGCAAATTGTGGCTTTTACTATCTCTCTACTGGTCAACCGACGAAACCTCTTTTCTGTGCATACTATCTACATGACAACGTATATGCGGCATGAGTTCCAGAGAAGGCGGCGGATTGTGTAAGATCTGAGCTTAGTAGCTTCAGTCGATGCCATGGGTACCAAACGCATGGCGTGAAGAGCAAAGCTGAGGCCTTACCGTATAGGTTATGCCTCATGATCGCTCGTTTGAATTGCCGACGGGGTTGGGGAAGGTATTCCAATACAATACGCCTAAGAGTATGTATGACATAAGCACAGGGCGATGCAATCGACAGCCGCGGCACGGTCTATGAGCAGCCCGTTCTTGTTATGAGAAGGCCCCATTAACAACTGCGGGACGATTGCTGCTTCATTCGACGCGCTATCATCTCTCCGTTGTGAATCGACGCATGTCGAGCTAACCGCCTTTCGGGGTTTCCTCTTAAGCGCCTGCGAGCCAGTTAAGGAGCAAAGAACGATGAGAAGACTAGAGGGAGCGTTCTGGGTGCCACTTGTTCGTTTCTTATACGAGAGGCTTAGCAAGTGGCATGTGGAGCATACCTTAGCGGGACTGGCTGAACGCTTCGAATCACTGCAGCAGCTACCGGTCGAGATGCAAGACGGCCGAGTATTGTACCTGGACCTGCGCAACCCGACTTCTGTGCCGTATCTTATGCTGGGAGACTTTCCCTGCGAAAAGTTTGAGACGGAGTTCGTCGCCAATGTAGTCCGACCGGGAGACACCGTGGTGGACATCGGCAGCAATGTCGGATGGTATGCAAGTCTCCTGCTTGAGCTTGTTGGCCCGAGAGGTAAAGTCTATGCTTTCGAGCCCAACAGCAATCTGTCTGTGCTGCTGAACCGGCTGGGCACGCACTTCCCACAGCTTTATGTTGAGGCGGCTGGATTGGGCAACTGCGACGGGGAGGAGTGTTTCAGCATTCCCGAAAACTGGATCAGCGGCTCGTTCGGTGAAGTCCTGGACGCAGTCGAAACGGAAGACGTACCCGTCTACAGGTTGGACTCGTTCCTCGAGGTTGAGGAAACCTCCGAAGTCACATTCATAAAATGTGACGCTGAAGGCGCTGAATTGGGTATCCTCAGCGGAGCAATGGACACAATCTGTCAAGATAGACCACCAATGTGGCTGGTGGAAATGTCGAGCGAGGAAACGGCCAAGTTCGACTATCACCCAAGGTGTCTTGTCGAGTTCTTCCAGCAGAAGACTCATGTTGAGTATGAAGCATTTATGATCGACCAGGAAACCGGCGGGCTGAAGCCGCTTGTAGTGCCTGCGCACGAGCCATTCTGGTTTAACGCGGTGTTTGCTCCCAACTGGCTGCATCACCGCATCTTCGACCTCATTTCGGACACCCCTTCTAAGCCCCGTGCCGCCTGTCCAGCCAATTCAACGTAAGAATCGGTTTCGTGGGCCGGGCGGCGTATACGAACTCAATTATGCAGAGGATATCCCTTACCGGATGCTACAAGGCGAAGGTGGGCCTGAATGTTCTGGATTCGCTGGCATAAGAACAGGCGATAGCGTTCCCGCGAAGCAAGGAGAAGACAATGTGGAAGAACGTGATCTGCCTGCTCCTCGGCGTGGCAGCCGCTCTTGCGGTGGCAGGCTGCGCTGACTCCGGGAAGTCCGCCGGAACTAGCCCCAACGCATCCAAAGCGCCCGCTTCACTTCCGCAGTTTACCTACGCACTGTCGGGAGCTGATGAGGTGCGCGTGCGCAACCCGAACGATTTCACCGTATCGGTGGGCGTGCGGTCGGGCGAAGCAGGGAAGGACTTCGAGGTGGGTCCCAACGGCACGGCGTCGGTGTGGGTTCCCGACGGGCACTATGAAGTGTATTTCATCTATTCGAGCAAGCCTGAAGCCCTCTTCCAGGGCGACAGCTTTGCGCTTGCCAACAACGGCGTGGAGATCCAAATAGTCAAAGTCGTGAGCGGGAACTACAACATTCGGCAGGTCAACTAGTGCTCACGTAACCAGGAGATGTAAGGTTTCTTACCTCACCCCAGCCCTCTCCTACGAGGAGAGGGAGCCAGTTTCCCCTCCTCCCAGGAGGGGGTTAGGGGGCGGTCAAATCGCGCAAGACCCGGTTACGGCTGCACTAGGCGCAGCGACCGGGATCCGGGTTCGCCGCAACAAGATTGGTTAAGCTTCCGATCCACCGGAAATAAGGAGAACCAGGAGTTCTTAGCGTGGAGGGTGGATGGGAATGCGATGCGCGTGTGCCGCGGCGGGTCTGGTTCTAATGTGTTTGCGGGCATTCGCCGGGGATATCTTCACCATGCCCACGGCAAACCAGCTTAAGGCCAAAGAGGTTGACGCCGGAGTCTACTACGTCAACCTTAACATGCCGCCGAACATGCCCCAGTCGGTCAACGTCCAGACTCTTAACGTGGGCGTTACAGACGTACTTGAGCTGGATGCGCAGAGGGTGGACGTCGACAAAGACGAGATCTCAATCGTGTTGATAGCCAGCATCAAGCTGCTTTGGGAGAGTGCTACGACTCCGGACGTGGTAATCGGATGCCGCAATCTGCTGGGGACCGCCACCACAACCGACCCCTTTTTGAGACAGAAAACCAGGGATCGGTCATACTTCGTCTGCTCGGCAAAGACGTTTTTCCTCAACCCCTCGATTCCGGGCCCGCCGCTCATCCGGGCGCATCTGAGCGCAGGTACGCCGGACTGGACGCTGGGAAACGACAAGCGGCACGACGGATTGTTTGGAGGACTGCAGTTCCTGCTCACGCGCACTCTGGGCGGAATTGCGCTGTATGACGGCGAGAACGTGATTGCCGGACTTACATTCTTCCCGCCCAAAACCGGGGCCAGACTGATGGGCGGTCTGTTCGGCGAACACTGGTGGGTTGGGATTGCATATACGAACTCAAGCGATCCCCAGATCGACTACTGAACGACAGCGCACCTTGTACCACAGTTAACCATGGGAGCCCTCGCTCGCGACTTGCGGGCATTCCACGAGCGTTCCAGCCGATTCCGCTGAGAATTCAGAAGGTCACAAAGAACCCGGCCGATGAGAAGGAAAGCCACGGCGGGGCGTGGTATCATCATGGCGAGTATAACTACCACATAATCTCGTCTCTGGACGACAAGACGCCGATCGGAGCGTCGACCAACGCCGACGGCAACTCCAATGGGTCCGTATCGGGCAGGGAGTCGCACGACTGGAATATCTCGCATGAGAGCAGATCCGAGGCGCTGCAGATGGACGACTCGGCAGGCGTCGGCGGCAGTTTCCACATCCAGTAGCATCCATCCCTGGCACTGAGTCCGAGGGCGGTGTCCTCCCGACACTTTGTTTTTCGGTGCTCACCCGCGCGGGACCTCGGGTGGCAAACGGGACAGAAGGGAGCAACATGTGGCACGTGCACTGATCAATCGGAAAGAGCTTCGCAACAGAGTATACGGCTGCTGGCTCGGCAAGAACATCGGGGGAACACTGGGCGGTCCCTACGAGGGCCGCAGGGAGGTCCTCGACGTCAAAGGCTACACTACGCCCAAGGGAGAGCCGATGCCCAACGACGATCTGGACCTGCAGCTTGTGTGGCTGAAGGCGGTCCAGGAACACGGGCCGCTGGCGATCACCAACCGGCTGCTGGGCGAGTACTGGCTCAACTACATTCCGCCGTCTTGGAACGAATACGGCATCTGCAAGGCCAACATGCGCGCGGGACTGGCGCCGCCGATCTCCGGCGAATTCCACAACCACTGGAAGCACTCCAACGGCGCGTGGATCAGGTCTGAGATCTGGGCGTGCCTGGCGCCGGGCTGTCCGGACATAGCCATTCGCTATGCCTACGAAGACGCATCGGTCGATCACGGCCACGGCGAGGGAATGTATGCGGCGCTGTTTACGGCGGCTGTCGAGAGCGCGGCGTTTGTCCTCAGCGACCGAGGCGAGCTGATTCGGATCGGCCTTTCGAAGATACCCGACGACTGCCGTGTGGCGAGAAGCATCAGGATCGTTCTGGATGCGCATGAACAGGGACAGACCTGGCAGCAGGCGCGAGAGGCGGTTCTCAAGGACAGCGAGGACCTGGGGTGGTTCCAGGCGCCCGCGAACGTGGCGTTCGTGATAATCGGCTGGATGTATGGCGAAGGCGACTTCGGCAAGTCGATACGAATCGCGGTCAACTGTGGTGACGACACGGACTGCACCGGGGCTACTCTCGGGTCGATCCTGGGGATAATCCTGGGCAGGGACAAGATCCCCAAAGAGTGGACGGAGCCGATCGGCGACCGCATTCTGACTGTGGCAATAGACAGGGGATCGATCGCGGTCCCGAACACGCTTGCCGATCTCACGGATCAGGTCGTGGCGCAGGTGCCGCATTCACTTGCGGCGTTCGGATCGAACGTCGAGATCAGCGACGCGAAGACGGACCTTTCCGCCCTGAACGAAAGCGGCCTGGCCGACGACTCTGTGGCGCGGGAGATATGGGCAAGGCCGCCGTTCGGCGTTGTATACGACTTCGTGCACACGCAAGTTACGCTTGACTATCGCGCTGAGCCGGAGATCAAGGCGGGCGAGCCGCTCACTATGAAAGTGAAGTTGGTCAACAAGATGCCGGACTGCCGGCACCTGCAGTTGATCTGGCACGTGCCCAAGGGATGGCGCGTGTCGCCGAGCGGCCGGAACAACGTCACCCTCTGGATCGGTGACGCGAGAACCAGCGAGGTCGAAGTGGAGCTGTTGGCGGAAAGCGTGTGCGAGCCGAGCTACCGCGGGATTCTGGAGATAGTGGCCCAGGGGAGACACACGGTGGGGCTAATACCGCTGGTTTTCATTGCCGGGAGCTGAAATTGTACCCTGGAAGCGCTTGACTTACGGGCCCAGATGTGTGACCATCAGAAGGTGGGCTGGGTCTGCACGGAGCCCAACGTTGGAAGGGGCGCAAATGAGCGAACGATTGATAAGATTGCGACTTGAGAAGCTGCCCGAGGGTGTCTACCTGGCCACGAGCGAAGACTTGCCGGGGCTGCTGGCTCAAGGACGGACCATTGCCGAGACAATTGAGATTGCCCAGGACGTGGCGCGCAAGCTGATTGAATCCTACGTGGAGCACGGAGAAGCGCTGCCGGAAAGCCTGTCGGGAGAGGTCCCGGTTGCGTTTGAACTCTCTATTCCAGTAGCAGCGTAATGGGCAGGTTGTCGGGACTCACGACGCGCGTCGTTCGGATCACGAGGGCGGAGTCTGGTATCCGCCCTTTCGTGCTGCTATAATATGAAGCGTTTGATCAGTTTGATCGAAGGGAACCCCTAAACTTGATTCAAGACGACGCAGCAAAAGCTATAGCGAAGATCCTCGGTACCAACGAGGTCACGTTCAACGTTCCTCCCAAGCGGGAGTTCGGCGATTTCTCCACGGCGGTTTGTTTGGCGCAGGCAAAGGTGCAGAGGCGCGCGCCCATGC
>SDBV01013622.1_pt1 | contig 10325 bp, 18 predicted proteins | sample 2277081 | NCBI WGS metagenome assembly SDBV01 (sample SAMN10402039, study PRJNA504765) | marine sediment metagenome | isolation source: marine sediment core GS10_PC15, 223 cmbsf | place: Arctic Ocean: Southern Knipovich Ridge | collected 2010 | reverse complement strand
GCGGCCGTTCTCCACCTCGCAGAGGAACCCCTTGCTCATGCCGGCGAGCTTGGCTAACGCTTCCAGGCTCAGATTCAATCGTTTCCGTTCCAGGTGAATCCGTTCGCCGAACCTGATGCCATGCCTCATGTCGGCCCCCAGAAATACAGCGCGGCCATGAGCGCAGGCCAGCCCACGGCATTCATGACAATCAGGAACCATTCCTCGTCGTCGAATGAGAGAGCGCGCCAGCGGAGCCACAATGCCGGGATTCGGAGCCTGACGCCTGTCATTGTGTCTCCGCCTTTTCGTCAGCCAGCGCGGCTTCTTGGTCGGAACAATCGACGCACGACTCTGAGAGCACGATGCCGTGATCGCACGTGTCCTCGGGATCGAGGAGGCTCGGCTGTTCCGCTTCCGTCGGCGGGGCCGGCACGTCGGGCACGAGTTCGGCCTCTACGACGTCAGGCTTCCCGGCGATCGCGTCCATGAGCGGGTCGGCGGATGGCGGCGGCGACAGCTCGGGTCGCACATCTGGCGAAGTTGAGCGCTTACGGTCGCCCTTGTCGAAGTCGACTTGCTCCTCTGCGAGCGCGAATCCGCCCAACACGTCGGGGAAGATGTCTCGAGCCAGCATTCCGAGCGCGCGCCAAGCAAGCATCCTCTTCGGATACGACTGCCACGGCCCAGACTTGTCCCACAGGTTCGCCAGGCGCGCGTCCTTGACGGAGAACTCCCGGCGGTCCCGCGAGGCGTACCCTACGCGGTGCCCTTCGGCGTAGCCTACGAGCTCGTCTCCGTCACCGTCACACCCGAAACGAAGCGTTCCCGGCTTGCAAACGCCGCTCGTCTGGATGAGCGCCACCGCCGCCTGGCCGCGCCATGAGAACACGCCGTTGATCACTACGCCCTGCGTGAGCCCACCGAGAAGCCCGAGCCCGCGCTCGAGTCCGGCCTGCACGGCAATCGCCACCTGGCCCGAGCCCCATCCCTTGGGGGCTGCGCCATCACGGACGATCGTGTCAGCAAAACGCAGCAAGTCGTTGAGGTTTTCGACCATGATGCCGCTAGACGTCATACGCACGAGCTCTGCATCACTCTTCTGCTTCGGCGCGAGCGCCTTCTCCTCGACAGGGTCAGGGGTAAGCGTTTCGGTTTCGTTCGTCATTTAGAAGTCCTCGTATTGTCGATACGCCCAAGGTGGGAGCCCCGCGTACTCGACGCCGTCGGGATAGCCAGGCCACACGCCGGACTCGGTGCACTCTTTCCACTTACGCAGATACCGGTTGCGATCTTCTAGTCCTTGCGCCAGAGATTCGTCGTCGATTTCGTAGACAGCGGCGCAGTATGGGGCTGACGATTCCGCGGCGAGCCACATGAAGCGCCGATACGGGTTTCCCGGCGGGACGGGCTGCAACGTTTCGAGGCCGTCGAGATAGTGCGCGGCGGAAACGTGATAGCCGTAGTTGGCGATTGAGCCCTCGAATGCGCGCCGGGAAGCATCCTTGGTGCTCTTCAGGTCGGCGACGGTAGGCCACTCGTTGAAGTTCGCGACGCGATCGAGTCGCGACTTGCAGAGCACGCCGGTCTCCTTTTCCATCCACACGATCGAGAGCTCGTTAAAGCCGGGGCCGGAGAGGAATTCGCTAACGCTCGAATGGCGCGCGAGCGCGTTCGCCATACCGTTGATCTGGTTGCGCATGTTGACGTCGACGACATAGGCTCCTGGATGCTCGGCTTCGAATTGAGCCCACACCGCCTTGCCCCTCTTGGTCCGGCGGCTAATGTTCGGCGCGTCGACGACCTCGGAGGCAAAGCGCTCTGGCTCGAAGACGGCAAGGTGTAGAAGCCAGCCTAGCTCCTTGGCTTTCGTCTGTTTCCCGCCTGTCTGCCTTTCGTGCTCGACGTGCGCAGGCGTCTTCGCAAACCCCTTCAGCGTCGAAGCGTTCGCGGCAGTCCAAGAGGCGTACGTGTCGAAATCCACGCCCTGATAGAAGCCGGGGTCCGGTGTCACGCTAACCGCCTGGGTGTCGTCCGCCATGGCGCTTTTAGCCTTTGCCTGACAAGGTGGGGTCGGCTGGCGCGTCGACGTCCACGGTGCCGACGAGTTCTCCGTCAGCCTCGATCTCGATCTCGCCGTCGCGCGCGACGACCGCAGCGAAAAGCTGGGCGCCGTTTGCCTCGACAATCTCCGAAATAGCATCGATATGCGCCTCATCAAAGCGCTCAGCCTCGTCGAAGAACACGACGGGTAGGCGCGACTTCTTTGCTCGCTCGACTGCGACGACGCCTGCGATAGCGCCTTGCTGTCCTTTGTTGAGCTGGTTCCACGGAACGCCGTTCACGCGGATTTCCTTTCCGGAAATGTCGAGCCCCGCGATAGGAAGTTTTTCGGCGAGCGTCCGTTTCAACTCCTCGAGCCCGCGCAAGATTTCCGAGAGGCGGGTGGAGTCGTTCTCGTGCCCAACCGCGGCCCGCTCGAACTCACCGATTTGGGTGCGCGTGTTCTCGTGACGAGCCCCCTCCTTTTGCTGTTCTCGCAACTGCGCGAGGCGGTCTCTGTCAACGCGCAGGCTATCTTTTTGCTGCGCGATGGATGAGCGCTCCTTACCGAGCGACGCCTCCGCGTTGCTGATCAGAAGCTCTTGGGCGATATCCGAGCTGTGGACATTCGCGGCCGTCGCTTTTGAGATGGCCTCGATCTCATGGCTAGTGATTCGCTCGCGTTCGGCGATCTTCCGCTCGAGCTCAGCGCGCTCTTTGGACGCCCACGCCTCGTGGTCGCCACGTAGGCGCGCCACCTCGGCACCGAGCTCAAACCCAAGCTGTTGACGTGTCCGGTCGCGATCGTGTTGGGCTTCGCGGATCGCGCCCGACGCGGCCGCCTCCACCACTTCTTCCAGCCGAGTCGTGCGGTCGGCGCGTTCTTGGAGGTGAGCATCAAGTGATTCGATCTCCCCGGAAAGGTCGGCGACCTTATCTGCTGGGACGGAGCGCTTCAGGTGTTCAGCCGCTTTTCGCTTGCCCTCTGCCTCGACGTTGCAGCCGCGCCGGGCGGAATATACGGCGTCGTGGATGAGCGCCAACCTGACGAGAGCATGGAGCGACGACGGAATCGACGAGGCGAGCTCTGCGTCTTCGCCGAGGAGTTCGTCGAGCGCAGCTTCGTCCATATCTAGATCGAGAGCCTCGAGCAGTAGCTGGGCGCGCTCATCGTCAGAGGCCAGCAGGAACGCGAAAGGGTTCGAGCCGCGGACATCGAACAGACCCTTCAGGAACGTCGCCGGCGCCGGGACCTTCTCCATCGCCTCGCTGTTTCCGATGCGACGTAGGACCTTCGCTGGCTTGTCACCTTCGCGTTCAACGCGCACAAAATCGTTCGGCCCGGAGATTTCGAGAACGATTTGCGGAGGCTCGGTTTCCGCGTCCGCACCGAGACGTTGATATTTTCCGAGTGTTCCGCCGCCGAGGGCGAGTTGAATCGCGTTCAGGATAGAGCTCTTCCCTGTGCCGTTCGCGCCCCGGATGATGTTCCGCTGTCCGGGGCGGATCAAGGCTTCCTTGACCCCCCAGAGATTCCTGATTTCGAGCGCGGTGATCCGTAGACCGCCACCGGCTATTCGTTGAAGTGTTGTCATTGGATTTCCCTCACAAGGTATTCGGGCTCGCCGAGCACGCCTCTCCGGCAACCGTGGCAGTGGATGACGCGGAGCGGGGCGCTATCTTTCATCGACGCGCCTCGGGTAGATGCGATCGTTGAGCTGGTTCAGGATGTCGAATCGCGTCTCGACGACATGCCCTTCACGGTTCGCGTGCCGGGCGCCGAGTGCCTTTACGATCTCGACGTGGACGTCTTCCCCGCACTCGTGGTGCCAGGTGCAACCGGCTTCGGCGCACACGGCACGCCATACCGGGCGAGAGGATTCGTAGTCGAAGCGGCGTTTTGCCTTTGCTGGAAGGTCCTGAGCTGTTAGAGTGGGCATATAACCGTGTTCCTTTCATGGATGAAGGTGGAGGGAATCATCGAGATCCGGGTTAGCGCCCGGCTCTTTTGCTTTCTGGTGCGCTCGGCAGAACGCAAAGCTCGTCCGCGTCAACGTCTGGACGAACCAGCACCGGGCGCACGTACGGATGGAAATTCGACCGCCGTCTCGATGCCTGTAGACGACCAGTTGGCGAAAGAAAATGACACCAGCAGCACTCGGCGCGGTGAAATTCACGACCCCACCTCACTCCGGCCGGAACCGGAACCTGGCATAAATGTGTGCTTCACGAAGCGATCGACCTTCGTGTCGTCGGTAATGTAAGAGCCGTCGGACCGGCGGACGCGCCGTCCGTAATGCGCGAGCTGCCCGTTGATGAGGCCCCATTCGCCTCGCCGCAGATTCATGAGTCGGTGGAGATCGCTGTCCTGCGCACGACTGCGCTTGATGGCGGCGTGCAGCGTTGCGCTCATTTCCGGCTTGCTCGCTTCTTGAGTTTTTTGACGATCGCTTCTTTTGCGGCGTCGTCGCAATCGAGGAAGCCGAGCTTCTTGTCGATTTCGTCAAGCCGCTCTAAGACCTTCAGCATTTGCTGCGCGAGGTCCGGGCTCGGATATTCCGTCGTGAACGGAACAAAGTTCGGCTGACCGGGAGTGTTCCACTCGTGGGCAACCATCGAGTACGTGCACATATTGCTTTTACTCCTCACTCCGGCCGGCACCGGCCTCGGTTCCATTCCCAGTTAGTCGTTCGGCGGGAACGCCCGGTTGGGTTGGGCGCATCGATTTAGGCGGATTGCTTGCAGTGTGGCCGGTGCCGGTCGAATTCCCCATCAGGTCTACCTCTCTGCGTGAGTGCTTCTCCACGCCGACGCGAGCGAATTGAAATCGAGCCCCGGCTCGGCGAGGCCCACTCTTCGGTGCGCGCTTCCAACGCAATGCGCCTTGCCTTCAACTGAGCCGGGGCTCGAACTGATGCGGGGAGTGGGGCGCCGTCATTTCGGAACCACCCCCGCTCCCGTGCACGGGATTCGAACTTTGGGGCCCGGGCGGGGTTCGAACCCGCGGCCACGGTGCTACGCAGTTCGGTCATCCGAGCCACTTCGCCACGTCCATGGCTCTGATCGCGCCTATCTCAGTTCTGGGCTCGACCTCGATCGAGTAGTCCGCCGCGGCCTGGATGAACACGTAGTAGCGGAGTGAGCGCGGCACTCGCATCGCGAGCCAACGGAGAACCGCTTCCTTTTTCTGCCGGCCCCACATCTTGAGTTGCCATCTCATGGTCGTTCTCCGATCGCGTCCCAGTCCACCTTTTCGTAGTTAACGTCCTTCTCTACGCCGGGGACGTGCATCTTGATGAGCCGGATGGCCGTCTCGACCGCGCCCTCGCTTTGGCTCGGCTCGCCGGGGACGTCGCCCATAATGAAGTTGCCGAGTTGTTCGATCTGGTTCTTCGGGCTCGGGACGTGTCGGTTGATCCACTTGAAGCGCAGCCAGTTAATCAATCTCATGTCGTAGCTCCTTTTTGCTGTCCTGATCCCTGTCCGCGTTCTCGACCTGTCGCGGGTGTCGCGCTGGCAGAATGCGCCGTGGCTGCAAATCGGGTGCGCCGTAACGCGCTACGATTGCCAGCCTTGGGCGTTTTCTGTCGAGCGGGGAAATCGAACCAGACTTCTCGATTTTGGTTCGAGATTCTCGCGATCCTTTGCTTTGAGGTGTTTAGGGGGGGTCCCGGGCGCGAACTGTCCATGTTCTGTCCCGGTCTGACGCTCATTCCGAGAACTCCGCCCAGCCATCAGATCTCGCTAGACAATCCGACCACTGAGCGTTCCCCAGCTCTGCCACGTATGGCGTGGGCGGGGAAGTCACAGTCACGATCGGCCACGTCACCCCGACCGGCATACAGGATTCGGCCGGCTTCGGCATCTCCGACGCAACCACCGTGCCAGCCAGCAAGCTGAAGAACCCGCGCCTATTCACGCCGCCCTCTCCGAGTAACGGGGACTGTTTCAACTAACCAGTGGTCGTGTGTCGTTAGCTCAAGACGAGTGATGATTCTATCCTCACCGAATGGGCCGATGGTCAGATCACCAACCTTGCACAGTTTCAGTGCCGGAAAAAGGCGCCGGATGGGGTTGTCCGATGCACCCGCTGCGCTCTCAGTCGGATCGCAATACACGGACGGCAGAACGCCAGCCAGCACGCCGAAGAACCCGCGCCTATTCACGCCGCGCCCTCGTCGAGCTCAAATTCCTCTATTTCCACTTTCAGGTTCTGGACGCCGAGATACGACTTGACTCTCTCCGCATTCTCCCTAGTTGAACATATCGCCCGATGCGTACAACCACCAGCGTCAGACATAAAATGTTCCGTTACCAAATAGACTTTCACGCGGTGACCTTCTCGCTTGGCTTGTAATCGAGCGGGCGAACCATTATCTCAAAGCCGCAGACGTAGCACGCAAAGATGAGATAGCCGGGGTCCGCGAAACCAGTTTCCTTGAACTTGGGCTCGAGAAATCTATCGCTGCCGCATTTCGGGCAATCCTGCTCCGGGCATTCGGCCTTGTGACTCACGCCGCCAACCGCCTTACTCATCGCGTTCCTTCAGCAACTCTTCCGCAAGATTTCTCGCGGTCTTTTCCCAATCAGTCGGGCCATACGAAACCGCGGTCTCTCCCGTTTTTTGATTGACCGCAATGCAGGTAACCGGGGCCGATATGAACTCCGCAAGGGTTTCGTCGGCGCCACTCAACGGGGGAATCCGACCGTAGCTACTTGTCATGCGGTGACCTTTTCGCGGGCCAACATGCGGATGAGTCGAGCCGTCCTGTCGGGGACGAACACGTCGCCATTGAGCCAGCGGTACACCGTCGCCTGATGCACTTCAAGTTCGCCGGCAAACGACTTCACGTCGTTCTCGAACCCCAGGCGCTTCATCAGTCGTTCAAGCTCGTCTCGTTTCATACTCACACACGTTCGCACAGCGCGAACACCATGTCAACTGTTATTTTCGCGAAAAGCGGACCACCCGCTTGCTCGCCGCCTGGCTCTGCTTCTGGAAATACTCGTCCAGCTTCCCCACGGCATCCTCGAGGTCGGAGTCATCGACAATCCGATACCGCTTGTACATGGATTCGGTCTTATGCCCGATCAGCTTCATCGCCACGTTGCGCGGCACTCCGGCGCGCTCGAGCGAACGGGCCGCAGTGCGCCGACAATCGTGCGTGTAGTGCGACCGACCCGCCGCCTGGCACGCCTTCATGAAATTGCTCCGCCACGCGCCTAGCCCGATCTTCCGCCCGTCCCGGTGGAAGACATACGCCAGCCCGACGACGCGAGCCTTTGCCCGGCGCGCCATGAGCTCGTCGAGGAAGAATCGAATCGGCCAGACTCGTGTCTCTCCGCCCTTGTCGCGATCCGGGTCGAGCCTGATCGCGTGCTCGTCCACCTCCGCCCACGTGAGCCACAACACCTCATTCCGCCGCCACCCGGTGCGGTAGAACATCTCGAACACGTCGCACGCCCACTCGGGGAGCTCGGCATGGATGGCGAGATAGTCATCCTGCTCGAGGAACCCTTGGCGCGGCTTCGGCTTCCTGAGCTGTTTCGGGCTTTGCGGCAGAAACGGAATGTAGTCGTTCGAGACGGCCAGCTTCAGGGCGCCATACACCGCCGTCACCAGCCGGTTCACCGTGGCCGGCGCGTAGCCGTCATCGTGGAGCTGACGCTGCAGCCGCTTGAGCGTGGCCGCCGTGACGTCCTTCGCGGCGAAGTCCCCGACGTGGGCGACCACCACGACACAGGCGCGCTTGACGACAGGGACGCTCCGGAGCCCGCGGAGCTCCACATCGGCCACGTAGTCGTCGAGCAGGTCGCGCATCGTCATTCGCTGTGGCGCCGTGGCGAGCCATTGCGCCTCCTGGAGCCGGGTTTTTAGTAGGCGGATGGCGTCAGCCTTTTTCGTGGACCGCGAGCTCTCATACTGCGCTTCCCCGCGGACGCTGTATCGGATCCACCAGAATCGAGTCCCCTTCCGCAAGTACACGTTCCCGAATCCTCGCATGGGCGCCCCTTCATTTGAGCCTCGATCCACGAATGCATACCTCGTTCCGAGACCCGAAGAATTCCATTGGGTAGACGGACGACAAAAGGCAGTTCGTCCTCGTGGTCGTAAAAATATTGCCGTGATACGCCGAGCGTTTCCGCTGCTCGCTCAGGTCGTAGCAGCCTGTCCCGCCCGGGAGAGGGGGGATGCAAGTCTACACCGTCTGTCAAGTCCTTGCTTTCGCGCCTGAAAAGACACGCGAGCAGAACGACGCCGTGGTGGATGGAGTGGCCGAGCTCACGCAGCAGAGACCGCTTTGTCGAAAGCGCGATCTTGCCCTTTACCGCGATCTCCTCGAGCTCTTCGGTTGTAAACCGTCGCCTAGACAAACCCCTACCCCGACAATTTCTCCCGCTTTTTTCGCACAGTCCCAGTTTCCAACGTCAAGGACCAGTACGAACTTTTTGCTCTAGGCTCTACTGCGAACCGTGCGGCGCACAGTGGGGTAATAGGGCCTATCCTGGAAAACTGAGAAGGTTCTTAGGTATCACGTTTGCGGGGCCAATATGGAAAGTTTCTTGCGGGCAGAAGAGAAAAGCAGACTGACGAAATAGGCGTGTCAGACTGCAACGATCTTCCCTGGTAGGCAACGTCTCCCCCTACCGCCTTACAAATCGGACGGCGTCCGCGACAGCTTGGCCGTTCTCGCTCGACACTTCAACGTAGCTCGACTCATCGAGCTCGTAGACCCCGAGTAGAACCCACTGCGCCGCTTGGGACTCGTCGCGTTGGTTGACAATATGCTCCGCAACACCGCCCACATGATGAACGCGATAGGGAACTGTCTCAGAGCGATTCTTGTGCCAGGTGTACCAGGCAGAAACTTCGTAAGAGCCCGCAGAGACACTTGGAAGCCACCAGAACGTATCGCCCTCATTGTCCCACACTGAATCCACACCCCAGTGTCCGACTGCCGACGATACCTTGTTGAAGCCACCAGTGAACGAGGTGTTGGGATCACGGTTGTCCACGATGACTTCCACCGGAACTCGCGGAGGTGGCGGCCCGAACACCTGGAAGAGTCCGAACATCAAAAGGCCGCTGTAGCAGAAATCGTCCATGGTACCCCAGGCACGAGCACTGAGCGCGGCTGCATTCATGGCTGCCGTCCCAAATGCTGTCGCGTCGTCGTCCGGCCCCACGTCCCCCCTGAGAGCGCGTTTGCCAGCACGAGCATACCTCCCAGCCGCGCTGTCGAAATTGTAGGTCAGGCCCCGCAAAGTCTCTCTACCATTGATGTCGTATTCCAAAGGGCCTTTGTGAGTCCACATCAAGAACGCTTCCAAGCTCAACTGGATGTTTTGGAATACTCTCGGTCGCTGCGTGGTGCCGCCAGCGTGCATTGTGTCGAGGTGGTCTCGGTATTTGGAGGACGGGTCGATGGCTACCGTGAGCATCATTATTTCGCCCAGCACGGAGCCGATTTGTTGGAGGTGGTCCGCGATGTGCGGCCCTTCTTCCCAGCCGGGGTACGCCTCCTGAGCCATCCCCAGTTCGCGCCACTCCTCCCGATGATGGCGTGACCATGAGTTCGCTATATTGCCCGCCTGTCGATAGTTTCCATGGGGATGAATTGCCGCCGACTTTTCTCTCGTGACTCCCTCTCGTGGTGCCCCATCACGATCCACGAGATTTTCGTCCATCCGCGGCTCGACGTACGGCAGCGAAGCATCGAATCCATTCCGAAACGAAACCGCCTCGTCCACCCGAGCATGGAGACTGCTCAGAGCGCTGCCTTGGCCAGGGATAGATGCGGCGAGCGTTTCCAACCTCGCGTAGTCCGCCGACCGAATCATCGAAGCGGCATTCTCTACGGTTTCGGCGCGGCCGTGAGACAAAAGAAATTCCGTACCTCCGCTTACGTTGGAGCCGCCGTTCTGATCGAGCAAATACATCATCGCCCGAAAATGCCAGCGCCAGACCCCGGACGCCTCGCGGATGAACTCTTGGCAGGCGGGAGCCGCCGAGCGATCAGCGTGCGCGTGGTGTACCGCGTAGCGAGCCGCACTCACGACGCGATTCAGCGACTTGAATTGTTTGATGACTTCGTTTTGTTCTTCTGGTGTGAGACTCATTGTCCCAATCCCTCCGTTGCCATGAACGCTTTGACGGACTTCACGACGCTCTTGTGCAACTCTTCGATCCACTCGTCCTTCGGTTCCGCGCCGAAGGCGTCGAACCACTCCCCGGCCATCCGACCTCGCAACAACTTGCCCTTGCGCTCTTGCTCCATCGGGATATCCATGAGCTGTCGAGC
>SDBV01013621.1_pt1 | contig 10325 bp, 3 predicted proteins | sample 2277081 | NCBI WGS metagenome assembly SDBV01 (sample SAMN10402039, study PRJNA504765) | marine sediment metagenome | isolation source: marine sediment core GS10_PC15, 223 cmbsf | place: Arctic Ocean: Southern Knipovich Ridge | collected 2010 | reverse complement strand
CGAATGCGCTACGCTGCGGCCGCGTTGCCGGGCGCTGACCCGGTTGCGGCGTGCCGACGAACAGGAAACCGAGCAGCCGCTCGGAAGGCCCGAAACCGAGCGCCGCGTGCATCGCGGGGTGGTAGCTGTCTGCGCCGGTAGCCCAGAAGCCGCCATAGCCGAGCACATGAATGGCATTGAGCATGTTCATTGACGCCGCGCCGACTGCCAGCAACTGCTCGACTTCAGGCACGGTCGAATCGCCGTTGACCGCCGCGCCGAGCGCGATGATCACCGGCGCCGCATGGGCTTTCTTGCTGCGATGCGCGTGCGCCGAGCGCGGGTCGCCTGGCGAGCGGGCGCAGGCAATGTCGACCAGCACCTCGCCCAGGGCGTCGCGTGCCGCACCGCGCACAACCACGAAGCGCCAGGGCTGCAGGTGACCGTGATCCGGCGCACGCAACGCGGCGTCGAAGATCGCGGCGAGTTCGTGATCGTCGGGACCTGGTCCCATCAACGGCCAATGCGACTGGCGCGACAGCAGCGCTTGCAGAGCGATCTCCGCGCGCGCTTGCGGGTCCTCGGTGGCGGGGCGTTCGAGCGGTTCAAGGGCAAGGGGCGAGTTCATAGGCGGCGGCATCGAAGAAGGTTGGGATGGTGCCTATGATGAGACAGATCCCGATTAAATGCAAATGATTCTCATTTGCAAAATCTATCGGACGATGGACCCTGACCTCCCCGCCAGAGGCCTGTGCGCGGGCTGGATCGAGTCCTGGCAAGGCTTCCGGCAAGCCCCTACGCTCGCCAAAATTCCTTGACAAAGGGTAGCGCGCCCTCTAATTTACGCGTCTAAACGGAAATGATTCTCATTTGAGAGGTGGGCAGCGCTTGCTGTTCAGCGGGGCTTGATAGACGCCAACAGCGCAAGGCTGACTGCGTCAACACTGCGAAGCCGGCCCGTATGGGCAATGCAAATGGGAATGATACGTATTTATCTACGCAACAATCTTAGCGGAGCGTTCAATGAGCTGGGGCGATGAAGACACGAACTTCCACGTGGTGATCAACGACGAAGAGCAGTACTCGATCTGGCCGGACTACAAAGCGATTCCGGCCGGGTGGCGCGCAGCCGGCAAGTCGGGCAAGCGGGCGGAATGCCTCGCGTGGGTCGACGAGGTCTGGACCGACATGCGTCCGCTGAGCCTGCGCAAGGCGATGGCTGAGGACGCGGCGCAGCAGGCGGGTTCGGCGACCTGACCGATGAGCGCATCTGTACCTGTGCCGGCGGTGCTGCCGCCGCTGCGCCTGGTGTGTCTCTCGCATGCGGGCGGCAGCACCTTGCTGTACCGCCGCTGGGCCCAGCGTTTGCCGGGCGGCGTTGAGATTCTTGCTCTCGAACTGCCGGGGCACGGTGCGCGCCGCGCACTGCCGCCGCACACGGAGTGGCCGGCGCTGCTCGACACGCTGCTCGCCGAGCTTGACGGCCGGCTCGATGCCGAAGTGCCGTTCGCGGTGTTCGGTCACAGCATGGGCGCGCTGGTCGGTTTCGAACTGATTCACGCGCTGCGTGCGCGTCATGGCTTTGAGCCAATCTGGTTCGGCGCGTCGGCGTCGGTGGCGCCGGCTCATCGCAAGCATGAGACGCACTGGCTCGACTGTACGCACGAGGCGATGGGCGACAAGTTGCGCGAGCTTGGGGGCACGCCCTCTGCGTTGCTCGAAGACCGCGAGTTCATCGACTTCGTGCTGCCGCTGCTGCGGGCCGACTTTCATCTGTGCGGCACTTACCCGTCTTTGTATCCGCGTCCTGCGGCGGTGTGGCGCGATGCGGCAGTTAATCCCGCGGCGGTCAATGTCCGGCGTGGCGTTGCGCGCGAACCGCTCGCTTGCCCGATCGCAGTCTTCACCGGCCGCGACGACCACACGACAGCATGCGTCGAAAACGTTGCAGCCTGGCGCGACGAAACTCGCAACACATGCACGCTGCACGGCTTCGAGGGCGGCCATTTCTATCTCGACGGCGCGCCCGACCCGGTGATGGCGTGCGTCGCGACATCTCTTGCGGGTGCGCTCGCCCGGCCGGTTCGCGCTGCACCGGCGAGCCAGCCTGAAGCGGCTCTATCTAAAGGCGAAGCATGGATACATTGACGAGCAGTATCGACACGGTACTCAGCGAACAGGTGTTCGAGCGCAACGGCACACGCGTGCTGGTGCTGAGCCCAAACGAGCCGCTGAGTGCAGAGACCTGCCTTGCGCAGGTGCAGGCCCGGGTTGCGCAAGCGAAGCCGAACTATGGCGGCGTGCTGTTGCGCGGTTTCGATGCGCTAGGCGCGGCGGGGTTCGACCGCCTCGTCAATCGCTTCGGGCAACCGTTGCTCACTTACGAATTTGGTTCGACGCCGCGCAGCAAGATCGAGAAAGGCGTCTATTCGTCGACCGAGTATCCGGCGGATCAATGGATCGATCAGCATAATGAGCAATCCTACACGCTCAACTGGCCCGCCACGATCTGGTTCTATTGCGACATTGCCGCGGAGCAGGGCGGCGCGACGCCGGTCGCCGATAGCCGGCGCGTCTATGAGCGGCTCGACCCCGCGTTGCGCCGCCACTTCGCCGACAAGCAGGTGATGTACGTGCGCAATTACGGCAATGGTCTTGACTTGCCGTGGGAGCAGGTCTTCGGCACGGACGAGCGCGACAAGGTCGAACAGTATTGCCGCGCCAACCGCATCGACTACGAATGGCTCGACGACGGCGAGGCGTTGCGCACGCGCCAGGTCTGCCAGTCGGAGCTGCGTCATCCTGTGACCGGCGAGACCGTCTGGTTCAACCAGGCCCACCTGTTCCACGTTTCGAACCTGCCGCCGGCGATCCGCGAAGCGCTGCTCGAAGTCGTCGATGAAGCGTACCTGCCGCGCAACACCTTCTTCGGCGACGGCACGCCTATCGATGCCGCGATGCTCGACGAGATCCGCGCGGTGTATCGCGACACGATGCTGTCGTTCGACTGGCACGCCGCCGATACGCTGATTCTCGACAACCTGCTGATGTCGCACGGCCGCGCGCCGTTTGCCGGCAAGCGTCGCGTGCTGGTGGCGATGACTGCCTGAAGAATTTTGGCCGTCGCGTGCCCGGGCGTGCGGGCCGCAAGCGCGACCTCTGGATTGCCGGTCGCCCGCCGCCCGATCGGCGACCAACAGACGGCCGGCCGCCGGAGCGCCGGCCGTCAGAAACCCTCTCGAATCAAGACTGTCCATGAGTGAAACTGCGAGCGAAGTGTCGAAGGATCTGCTGTCGATTTCGACGGCCTATGTCGCGTTGCCGCCCGAAAAGCGCGCCGCGTTCCGCGCCCGCCTGAAGGAGCGCGGCATCGACCCATCGCGCCTGCCGATCGTGCCGTTCCCGGGTGGTGAGCGTCGTTTTGCGCTGTCGCATGCGCAGGAACGTTTGTGGTTCCTGTGGCGATTGGACCCGGCTAGCGCCGCCTACAACGTCACGGGCGCGGTCAGTTTGCGCGGCCGGCTCGATGTGCGGGCGCTGCGTGCGGCGCTCGACGCAGTGGTCGACGCGCACGAAAGCTTGCGGATGTGCTTCGCGGAACTCGACGGCGTGCCGTTCCAGACCGCTGGTGCGCGTCAGTACGGCTGGGATGAGTTCGATCTCGGCAGCGCTGGCGATACTGAGGACGAGCTCGAAACGCTGCTGGCCAACCGCTCGGCGTTGCCGTTCGATCTCGAACGCGGTCCGTTGCTACGCGTGGGGCTGATTCGTCGCGCGGCGGACGATCAGCTTTTGCACATTGCCGTGCACCCTATCGTGGCGGACGGGCTGTCGATTGAGGTGTTGGTGTCCGAGTTCGCGGCGGCTTACCGTGCCTGTCTCGGGGCGGGCGCGGCGTCGCATGCGCCGTTCGCACATGCCGCGCCGCGCGTGCAGTACGGCGATTACGCGCAGTGGCAACGCGAATGGTCCGACGGGGCTGCGCTCGAGCGCCAGCTCGACTACTGGCGCGAGCGTCTCGGCAGCGTGCATCCCGTGCTGGAATTGCCGCACGCGCGTTCGCGCACGGGACTGCGCAGCGGCGCCGGCGCCCGCGTGACGCGTCTGCTGCCGGGCACGTTGCGAATGGCGCTCAGGCGGGTTGGCGAAGCGGGCGATGCGACGCCGTTCATGGTGCTGCTGGCGGCCTACGACCTCCTGCTTGCCCGTTACAGCGGCCAGCGCGATATTCGCGTCGGTGTGCCGGTGGCCGGCCGCGACCGGCACGAAGTGGCGCGCGTGATCGGCTTCTTCGTCAACACGCTGGTGGTGCGCACTGAGTTCGCGGGCCTCGCGACGTTTGCCGATCTGCTCGCGCAAGTGCGCGAGCGGGTGCTTGAAGCGCACGCCCACGCCGACCTGCCGTTCACAAAGCTGGTCGACGCCCTGCAGCCGCAACGCAGCCTCGGTCACACGCCGCTTTTTCAGGCGATGCTCAACTACCTGGGCGCGGATGGCGACATGCCGCATCTGCCGGCGCTCGAGGTGTCCAATCACGAAGTCGGCACGCAGACCGCGCGTTTCGATCTGGTGCTTGCCGCGCGAGATCGTGCACAAGGTCTCGAAGTCGCGCTGACCTACGCAGAGGATCTGTTTGATGGTTCGGTGATCGAGCAGATGCTCGATCACTATGTCGCGCTGCTGGAGCAGATTGTGCGCGATGCCGCCGCTCCACTCGGTCGTTTCGAGCTCGTGCGCGAGATCCCGGCCATGCCCGCACAAAAGGCCTTCGAACCGGTGCCGGCCCGCTTTGCGGCGAGCGTTGCACGACAGCCGGAGGCGCTGGCTGTGCATTGCGAAGGCGAGCGCATCAGCTACGCCGCGCTCGACGCGTGGGCCAACCGGATAGCACAGCGTCTCCTCGCGGCGGGGGTGAGCGCCGACCAGCGGGTCGGCATCTGCATGACGCGCTCAATCGGCATGGTGGCGTCGCTGCTAGGCACGCTCAAGTCGCCGGGCGCGTTCGTGCCTCTCGATCCAGCTTATCCCTCCGAGCGCCTCGCGCTGATGATGGACGATGCGGGCGTGCGCGTGCTGTTGACCGATCGCGCAACCGAGGCGCAGTGCGGCGCGCTGTTTGCCGGCCGTATTGCGATTGATGTCCATGCGCTCAATCGCGATTCGCCGGACGGTACGGGCGTTGATGCGAGCGTAAGCCTGGCCGATGCCGCGGCGTACACCCCGCATCCCGAACAGCTCGCTTATGTGATCTACACCTCGGGCTCGACGGGCCGCCCCAAAGGGGTCGCGATTACACACGGTGCGTTTGCGGCCCACCTCGACGACTTCATGAACGCGCATCGGATTGAGGCAAGCGACACCGTCCTGCAGTCCTCGACGATCAACTTCGACGTCGCGCTGCACGAACTGTTGCCGGCGCTGTTGCGTGGCGGCAAGGTGGAAATGCGTGGACCCGAGTCGTGGGACATCGAAACGACGAGCCGGCATCTGATCGATGCGCGCGTGACGTTTTCGCGCTTGCCGACCGCTTACTGGCAGCAATGGCTGCGCACGCCGCCGCCCGCGCAGGCGCTCGCGGCGCTGCGGCAGATCACGGTGGGCGGCGAAGGTTTGCCGGGCGACGCCCTGGCGCAATGGCGCAGCGGCCCGCTTGGTCATATCGGACTTGCCAACCTTTACGGTCCTACCGAAACGACGGTGGCGTGCATGTACCGCGCCACGACCGCCGACGACGCCTCGCAGCCGATCGTCTCGATCGGCGTGCCGTATGCTTCGCGCACCGCCCGCGTGCTCGACAGCGACGGTAACGAGGCCCCGGCGGGCGCGCTTGGCGAACTGTGCATCGGCGGCCATACGCTGGCGCGCGGCTACCTGGATCGTCCCTCGCTGACGGCCGAACGCTTCGTTCCCGATCCGTCGTATCCTGGCGCACGTTTATATCGCACCGGCGATCTGTGCCGGCGCCGTACCGACGGTGCGATCGATTTTCTCGGGCGTCTGGATCAGCAGATCAAGCTGCGCGGGCTGCGTATTGAACCTGGCGAAATCGAGGCGGCACTGCGCCGTCAGCCCGGTGTCGCCGATGCGGTCGTGGTGCTCGCGAAAGACCTTGGCGCGCCGCGCCTCGTTGCCTACGTGGTCGCTAAAGAGGGCGAGTCCGTGCAGGGCGGGGCGTTGCAACACGCTCTGGCGCAGCAGTTGCCTGCGCATATGGTGCCTGCGGCGATCGTGCTGCTCGATGCGCTGCCGTTGATGCGCAATGGCAAGGTAGACCGCGCGGCATTGCCGGCGCCCGACGCCGCGGATAGCGAACAGCGTGTCGCGCCACGCAACGACACGGAGCGGCTGTTGCTGGCGCTCTGGGAAGCGGTACTCGGGCGCGGTGAACTCGGCGTCGAGGATGATTTCTTTGCGGTAGGCGGTGATTCGATCCTGAGTCTGCAACTGATCGCAAGGGCGCGTGCGCAGGGCTGGCTGCTGACTCCGCGCCAGGTGTTCGAACATCCCACCGTCGCACGTCTTGCAACCGTCATGCGCCCGCTTGACGACACCAGCGGCGCAGAGCTGGCCGAGGTACGCGAGACGTTGCCGCTCACGCCGGTCCAGACGTGGTTCTTCACGCGCTATCCGGATGGCGAGCCGCATTGGAACCAGTCGGTATTGCTTGAGGTGCGTGGCGAACTGGAGGCCGACGCGCTCGAACGCGCGTTGACGGCGGTCGTGGCGCGCCACGATGCATTGCGTTTGCGATTCGAGCGGCATCCCGACGGCTGGAGCCAGCGTGTGCTCGCCGACGCGCCTGCGCGGCTGCTGAGCGTCAGCGATCTGCGCAGTCTGCCTGCTGTGTCCGATGCCGCGGATGGCTGGCAAGCGGCGTTGGCGGCGCAAGGCCAGATCGCGCAGCAGAGTCTTGACCCCCAAGCGGGGCGCCTTGTGAAGGCGGTGTATTTCAAGTTGCCGGTGGCGGCGACCGGCGCGGCGCATGCCACTGCGGCGGGCCGCTTGCTGCTGGTGGTTCACCACCTTGCGGTCGACGGTGTGTCATGGCGCATCCTGCTTGCCGATCTCCAGGAAGCCTATTCGGCGGCGCTTGCACGCAATCTGCCGGCGCTCGCCCCGAGCACGCCGTGGAGCGTGTGGGTGGGCGAGCAACGCAAGGCGGTGAACGAAAACCGGCTGAGCAGTGCCTTGCACGCATGGCAGCGCGTCCTGAACGGCGCCATGCCGGGGCTGCCCGCGCCGCGCGGCACGCTCGCGTCGAGCCGCCAGTTGACCTGGCGCCTCGACGCCGCGGCGACCGCGGCGCTGCGCCGGGCCGCGCCGCGCGCCTACCGGCTCGGTATCGACGAGTTGTTGCTGGGCGCGCTGGCACGTACGCTGGCTCAAGCGTGCGGCAGTGCGGGCGCGCTGATCGCGCTGGAGGGGCACGGCCGTGAGCCGCAGACCCTGGCGGGTGCTGGTGAGCGCGGCGCCGCAGGTTCGGACCTGAGCCGCACGGTAGGATGGTTCACGACGCGTTATCCGGTCTGGCTGCCGGTGTCGTCCGAAACGGATGATGCGGCTGCACTGATTTCGACCAAGGAACGTCTGCGTTCGCTGCCGGATAGCGGCGTGTCGTTTGGCTGGCTGCACGCCTACGGAACACCGGAAGTCCGCGAGGCGCTCGCGCAATGGCCCACGCCGCGCGTCAGCTTCAACTATCTGGGCCAGTTCGATCAAAGCCTCGCCAGCGACGGCCCCTTCGGTTTTGCCACCGAGCAGGCGGGCAACCCGCAGAGGGACGACGAAGCGCTCGTCTATGCACTCGACCTGAACGGCATGATTGTCGGCGACTGCCTGTCGCTGAGCTGGCGCTACGATCCGGCGGTGCTCGCGCAAGCGGACGTTGAAGCAATGCTGGCTGCGTTCGACCACGAAGTCGCGCGCCTCGTCACCCATTGTGCGCAGGCCACACCGCGTGCGAGCGCCGCCGATTTCCCTCTCGCGGGGCTGGCTCAGGACGAACTCGACGCGCTCGGCCTGCCGCTCGCGGCTATCGAAGACCTCTATCCCGCCACACCGTTGCAACAGGGCCTGCTATTTCACAGCCTGATGGAGCCGGGTGCCTACCTGAACCGCAAGCGTCTGATCTTGCGTGGCGCGGTGAATCTCGAGGCGATGCGCACGGCCTGGCGTACCGTGGTCGCGCGTCACCCTGTGTTGCGCACACGCTTCGTCCGCTCGCACGGCGGCGCGATGCTGCAGGCCGTATATACCGCTGTGCCGGAACCGTTTGTGGTGCACGACTGGAGCGGCCGCACCGATTACGAGGCAGCGTTTGCGCATTGGTTCGAAGTCGATGCTCCCCAACTGCTGGACCTCGACGCAGCGCCGTTGATGCACGTTGCACTGTTCAAGCGGCCAAATGGCGCGCACGACCTGGCGTGGATCAGTCATCACGCGCTCTCCGACGGCTGGAGCAGCGCGCAACTGCTGAGCGAACTAAGCCGCGTCTATAAAGCCGCGAGCCGCGGCGAGACACCTGCACTCGATCCAGTGGTGCCGTACCGCTCGTACCTCGAATGGTTGAGCGAGCAACCGGATGCGGGGGCATGGTGGCGTGACCGGCTGGCGCGCGTCGACCGGCCCGCGCTGCTGCTGGACAGCGTGCCGTCGACGCCGCGGGTGCGTGCGTCGCGTGACGCGGCGACAGGCGCTGCGTTCGGCCATCGCGAGCAGACGCTCGACGCCGCGCTGGCCGCTGCGCTCGCACAGAGCGCGCAAGCCTATGGCGTAACGCTCAATACGTTGATTCAGGGCGCGTGGGCGCTGCTGCTCGCGCGCTACGGCAATCGCCGCCAGGTTGCGTTCGGCGTGACCGTGGCAGGGCGTCCTGCCGAGCTCCCGGGGGCGGCTGCAATCCAGGGGCTATTCATCAACAGCTTGCCGCTGTGGGTCGACGTGCCGGCGCACGGCTCTGTCGCCGACTGGCTGCGAAATTTGCAGACCTACAACGTCGAGCTGCGCCAGGCCGGCCATGCGCCGTTGCCGTCGATTCAGCAGTGGGCTGGACCCGGCTTCGGCACGCTGTTCGACTCGCTGCTGGTGTTCGAAAATTTCCCGGTCGACCGGGAGCTGAACGACGGTTCGCTCGGCCTGAACGTGGCGTCATCCGAGTCGTTCGAGCGCACCCACTATCCGCTGACGCTGGGTATCGTGCCCGGCGAGCGCATTGTGCTGGAGTGGAGCTGGGACGCGGGACTTATCCCGGAGGCGACGCTCACCGCCGTGCAGCGTGCCTATGTGAACCTGCTGGCACAATTGGCGCGCGCCCAGAGCGAGGCCACGCCGCTTGCCGCGTTGCGGGTGGGCGGGCGCAATGCACTGAGCGGCACAGCGTGTGGCGCTGCCGCCCATGCCTATCGTCCGTTCGTCGCACGCTTCGAGGCGGCCGTGCAACAGCATCCCGATGCGCTCGCCGTGCATTGCGACGGCGCGACGCTGAGCTATTTCGAACTGAACCAGTGGGCCAACCGCGTCGCCCATCGCCTCACTGGGATGGGCGTCACGCGTGAAGCGCGCGTGGGGGTGTGCGTCGAGCGTTCGCCCGCCCTGATCGCCGCGCTACTGGGCGTGATGAAGACGGGCGGCGCGTATGTACCGCTCGATCCAGGTTATCCGCACGAGCGGCTGCGCGACATGATCGAGGACGCGCAACTGACGGCGCTGGTGACCGACGCAATCACGCACGCCGCGCATGCAGAACTGCTGGTGTCGGCCGGCTGCCCGGAGGTTCGCGTCGACCAGGTCGGCGCGGAGCCGGACCATGATTCCGGCAGCCTGCCGTACCCGGCGCAACTCGCGTATGTGATCTATACCTCCGGCTCCACCGGCAAGCCCAAGGGCGTCGCCGTCAGCCACGGTGCACTGAGCCTGCATCTGGACGACTTTATCGCGGAGAACGGTTTGTGCGCGGCGGACCGGGCATTGCAGTTTGCGACCGTCAATTTCGACGGAGCGGTTGAACATATCTTTGCCTCGCTGGCTGTGGGGGCGTCGCTCGAGTTGCGTGGCCCCGCGTTGTGGAGCGGCGCTGAATTCACCCGTTTGCTGCGGGAGCGCCGCGTCACGGTAGCGGACTTGCCGACCGGGTACTGGAAACAATGGGTGCAGCAACTGCCTGACGACACCGCCGGACTGGCGCTGCGCCGGGTCACCGTCGGCGGTGAAGCGTTGCCTGGCATCGCGGTCGCGCAATGGTTTGCCGGCCCGCTCGCGGATATTCCATTGATCAACACCTATGGTCCGACTGAGACGACCGTAACGGCCTCGAGCCAGCCGGTCACGGCGGAGGATGCGGTGTGCAC
>SDBV01013620.1_pt1 | contig 10325 bp, 10 predicted proteins | sample 2277081 | NCBI WGS metagenome assembly SDBV01 (sample SAMN10402039, study PRJNA504765) | marine sediment metagenome | isolation source: marine sediment core GS10_PC15, 223 cmbsf | place: Arctic Ocean: Southern Knipovich Ridge | collected 2010 | reverse complement strand
GTCATGATGATCAGATTGCCAAATACACAACTGACCTTGATTTATCGTGGCTAGAGAAACCATACCCCATGGATGCGACGCCAGTTACAATGGCTACTGCAGATCAGGATCTAGATCCTGAGATAATCCCATTTTTACAAGAAAGACACGGTGCAGTGGCTGCGGATTGGGAATCAGGCGCTATCGCCTACGTTGCGCACAAAAAGAACAAAAGAAGGTGTCTGATCGTGCGGGGAGTCTCTGATGTAGTTGCTCTTAATGGTGAACCTTCAAGAGAAGAAGAGATCAGGGAAGGGATCAGAACTATCATGTGGAGATTGTCCCATGGACTCCCAGAATGGATTGTGAAAGCAAGTCTGAGAAATAAATTTGGCAGTGATTACTGCCAATTACCTTTGATTTAATGTGTGGAATGAAGGCCGGTGTCAGACGGTAACGGGCCATGAACAGGCGTACGATCAAGAGCAATGCCGAATGGTACGGCTTACGCGTCGGAGTAGTGACAAAAAGCAGGGTGTACGGGGCCATCGAACGACTCGGGACCGGTAATCACTGGCTCTCTGCCAGTGGCTAGTGTGCTAGATAACTGATACTAGATAGCAATTTACAAAATGCCAAAGGCACTGTAGCCGGACCACTGCCAATATCTAAGATTGATCCCTTTTTAGGGATAGATTTCAGCTTTTGAAGTGTATTGCGCAAAACGTATTCAATCTGTGGTATATGAAACGGCAAATATTCCTGTAAATATTGAATGCACTCAGCCCCTTCAAAGATAGGATATTCAGGCTTATCAAAAAGCCCACCTTTATAATAATGGCAATAGTATCGCAAATTTTTTTCCAGCATATGATATATAATATTATGAGTACCCTGATTACAACTATGTGTTACAATGTTATCACATGGTTTTCTAAGAACTTCTGTCATAATATTCTATTCCCTTTATGCCTTTATTTCGCTTAATAAGGGGGCTAACGTTGAGCTGAGAGGCGCGGTGGTAAGCCGCGCCCCTCTCAAGCGAATAGTTATAAGCCAAAGGAGACTATGAGTTTGTGTTTTAGAAAGTTACCAACCCCTTTTCCACATAAACAAAACGATAGCAATCGTAAGTCCCATTGAAGAAAAAATACCCATTTTCATATTAATATTAAATATGGCCGGAAGGACAAAGATACATAAAGCCAACACTACTCCTACAGCAGTGAATTTCAGGAGGGTTTCTTTCCATGTATCCTGCATTTTCCGCTTTTCTTCACCTTTTCGAATGATTTGACTTATTTCGGTCTCTGACAATCCCTCTTGTTTGGCAATTTCTATGAGATATTGCCTAGCCTCAGTAGTATAATAGCTCCTATCACTCTCAAGGTGCTGCTTGATGTTCCACTTTCCTCTAAGACCTAGCTTCTTTCTCTTGTGAGCATCCTCTAGATCATCCTTTGTGTAAGGTCTTCCGAACCAAAAAGGTGGTTCTTCCCTGCTATCAGCTCGATATTTCTCACCAAACAAGAGTGTTCTGATACCATCAGATTCAAGTGAATTAATGTCTATGCCGCGTTGGTCCAGTTCGATTTTAGCAATTTCTACAACTTCATTTTCATATTCATTGGAATCTGTAAGAACTATTCTAAGAAGATCTTCAGTCGGCAACATTTTTATTCGGACTGGATCAAATTTGATTATATGGGTCATAAAAAAGGTCCTTGGCTCCTTGATCAAAGAGGCTTATAATGCAAAGTTCACCTGACGGTATGGAGCGCAGCGGAATACCGGTCAGGTGGAACGATTGGTTAGGATGCTGTTATCAAACATACGTTCCTATGATCCAATGGCTAATATCAAGAATGGTTGCATAAAGAATCAGAGAATCAGGGCAATTATTAGTATTCATCCAGTAATGGCCATCGGAAAATGCAACCGCGCTAGTGGATTGTAGATTCTTTCGAGTAGATATTGAACTATCTTGCCACCATCAAGGGGAGGAATGGGCAGCAAATTAAGTATTGCGAGATTGACATTTATCAGTATTGAAAATTTAAGTAATCGAGTGATGTCCATACCAGCATATTGACCACCAACAGCCACTATCCCTATGATGCCAGACAGAGTATCAGGTTGATCTAAGAGGGCATGGATAGCTGCAAGGATTTGATGTACCATCCCACCTATCTCTGAGAGGGGCACGATTAGTGCGGATGATAGGGAAATTCCTGAACTGGCTATGTTTATTGCAGAGATACAAAGTAGAGCTGTGATGATGTTGGCCAATGGCCCACAGAGAGTAAATTGGACCCGTTTGAAAGTTGAGAATTGGAAGAAATCTTCTTCGCTTGCGATCTGAGGCAAGACATACCCACCAAGTGGAATGAGAGATACCCAGTATTCCGTTCCATGTCTTTTGAATCCCCATAATCTGGGTCCAAACCCAACCGAAAAACGAGCGATTGGGATTTTTGCATATTTTACAGCAATGAGATGCCCAAGTTCATGGATCAGGATTAGTAATCCCAAAATAAAGATAATCAATATGTGGCTCATTTCAGGCCCTCCTTCAACGTTAAACAATGGGTGTAACCTTTTAGCATCCTAACCAGCTTCACCAGCCCGAACTGGCGTAGCCGGTGAGGGTCTGCGTGAAAGCTGATGTTATGTGGTTGATCATTTCACAAACTCCAATATCTTCTCTATTCTTTCAATTGCTGTTTTTCTAGCAGACTCTTCATCCATGCCCCAATATTCGATCATTGGGTCACTTGGAACCCTAGCCTTTTGGGGTTCTGCGTAACTCTGCCACGCTTCATCAAGGGCAATTTGTCTCTTTGGTGATAAATGTGCGCGGAGTGATTCAACTGCCTCTCTTTGTTTTTTAATATTATCTTTAATAATGTCATACGTCTTTTTTGTAGAAACAGCATCCAAATTTGATCCAGTCGATGGGTATTCCTCAAAATGAAGTTTAAGCTCGGATAGGGTCTCGGAAAAAGAGTTGATGACTTATCTTTGGTTTGTTGGCTTATAACGCTAAACAATACAGACGATGAAAAGAAACCAGATATGCCAGATAAAATCCGTTTAAATGGATTACTCTCAGTAGAGTTGATAAAGCTGTAAAAGAAAACAGAGATAATACCAATAAAGCCTATCGCTATTAAAAAAGTGCCTATCATATTTTTATCCATTTGATCAAAGCCCAAACCCATAATAAACAAAAACACGCTTATAATAGTAGTTTGTAAATTTGAAATTTTCATTCCGCTATCTCCCACCAGATAGCCCCGCTTGGAATATGAGAGGAAGCCGTTGCGGGATACGGAGTTATGGAACTGCCCTATCCCCTCAAACTCTATTTATTTCTTCTCTTCTGTTTCGATTTCGATTATCAAATTTGAATAATTTTCATTGGCTCTTAGATTTTCCTGTAACAATTTTATGGAATGCACAAACTTCTTGATGTCTTCAAGGGAATATTTGGCACTACACGCAGGACAGACTTGGACATTACCGCTAAACGGAGAGCTGGTAGGCAATTGCATTGTGTACCCACAGCTTTTACATGTAACTTTCAAATGCTTTATCTCGTTCATGTTTGTTACAAGCACAGTTTTTGTCATCTTCTATTCTCCTAATATCATTCACACATAATGGAGTTCAGCCGCCGCTGTAAAGCGGTCGGCTGGAATAATTGGTTAGGCGAAGTCGCCTATTTATTTTGGGGAAAGTAAACATCTATATGATTGACTCCAATAAAATACTTGCTAGTTTTCTGCTTTGTTCTATCAAAGACGAGTCCAAGATTTATGCCGATTTTATCATAGAAGTATTCATAGTATTCATATACTGTTCCATTAGGTGCATTAGACATCATGATCTGTTCTGACTGCTTCATTCTATCTTGAGAGTGTGGGCTGCCGAGACTGTTTAGTTCATCTTGAGTTAAATACTTGAATTTCAAAAAAGGATAACCTTTGACAGATACATTCTCGGAATACCTTAAACTGAGTCTACTTACCTTGTTATCTTTGTCTATAAGGACATCCAATGGTGGCTTTTGATACCTCAGCAGCTTAATATTTTCCAGTGCTCCCAAAGGCACACTTTCATTTTTGCCGTTTTTAGATATTTCATAGACTCCTCCAAACTTATGTATTTCCTCCTTAGATAATCGAAACCTTGGTTTTCCCAATATTGAAACTACTTGTTCCTCCGACATTCCCAACTCCAAACCAGCAATATCTTTCCCGGGCACTACTTGAATCATCTTTACTTTGAACAGACCAGTAACAAATGGCATTAGTAGCGCAAGCAGGCTAGCAATTGACGCCAGTCCAAGCCATGAAACCCATTTCGGGACTATGCCGGTACCAGCAGTGAGTTCCCATTTCTGAATTCCACCCGGTCCTTCCTCGGTGCTGGCAAACTCAGGAACTCGATTTCTGATGAAATGCTTTATGAGAAAGACATTCAGAATGTAGAAAATCAATGCGAGTAGAGGCAGCACCACATAATAGGACCAAAATGGGAAGCCAAGTTTGAGAAGCAAAAACTTGACAGATAGACCGATTGCAGCACCGAGCAGGATGATGTTGAAGATCATTTCGAACATTTTCATTTCATACTCTTGTTGATGCCTAACCACAAAGCTCACCTGCCGCCATAGAGCGCAGTGGAATAGCGGTCAGGTGCAGCGCCAGGCTGTGTGAAAACTTAAGATTTTTATGCTCTGAAGAAATTTTGTCCTACTTTCGGCTTTACATTGGCTTAATTTTGATCTCCGTGTACCACTTTAGGCAGAAAATGAGTATCAAATGGATCTCCATTTCCCACCTCAGAAATTGCTCTGCAGTTTTCACACAGTCTGGCGCCTTGTTAGGCATTTTTTCAAGTCCGCTCATTAGGGATTGACGGTGCAATTTTTTCCCTTTGTTTCTTAGCCCCTTTCCGCAGAATTGCATAAGATGCCAATGCAACCAAGAACAATGCACCATGGGTCTTACTTGTGCTACCAAGGGCGGTGAATATCACAATATTGATAAACCAAAATAAAACCACAGTACCAATAGCCCAACGTTTAGGCAGGGGACGTCGGAGGAAGGCAAACCTGATTAGTAATGGTGGAGCTAGTCCAATCCCCCAAGTCAAAATAGCAGAAAAAATCAAAGTGATAATCCAATAATCTCCAAAAAGATCTGACATGACTGAAGAAGTATCGCCCCCTTGGACATTGGGATTCTCCCATTTATCATGAATTACGATGCTATTTCCAACAAGCTGAAATAGTGGCAGATAAGTATTAAAGGCGTCTTTGAGAATTTCAGGGTCATTTACATTTCCTCCGACAATGCATTGTAGGACAAACATCTTTTTCTCGTAGAAGAGAATGTACTTCAAAGTGTACATTCCACATTTCATCCCAGCTCGCTCGGTTTCGTAGTAATACTTCGTCCAAGCTCCAGGCTCTCCATCAATCTTAGTTTGAGAGCCATCAATGAAAGTCGCTCCTGGAGGAAGAAGCTCATGGAGGTTTTCTGAGAACACTTCTCGTGCGACTTCTCCTTGCATCAGAATTCCCGCAAACGCGGGAAGCTTTTGCACCATAACCATGCACATGGGAAAAATCCCCCCCCTAACACTACCTGTGAATTTTTGGACTATGTGGGGCCTTATTCCTTCTTCTGCAGACCACGATTCGGGATATTCAATGGAAATGTCCAAGCCATGGGCTTTGGGATGGGTCCGTATGCTATATTTTTTCTTGCCTTGCTGAAGTAGCTCTTTGACTACAGGGTCAATGCCTACTCCCGTAAGAACGGTTTGTCCTTTTGCAAGCGGAGTTGAAAGACTATTTGCTGATAAAATTTTTTGAATCCATTTTTTGGATGTTTCCCGTGTCCACTCAAGATCACTTCTTGCCTCGTATATACTGTAAACATTTAGGTACACAACCCTACCATTTACAAGCAGGGCGGTTATTGTACCTGCTACAATGTATTCGATCGCTTGTCCGGTCGTGGAAACATTGTACTTTGCAAGTTGCGACATTGTGATAGATGAAGCCGATTCTGAATCTACCCCAAGAGGCACAACCCCGCCGATTTTTAAATCAATTTTCTCGTCAAGTCTTTTTGACAAAGATTTCCCTGCGCTATTCATCAAGGTGTCAATTGAGTCGCGTTGGTCTTCATAAAGAGTCTCATATTGGGTTCTAAGCATTTTACGCAGCTCTGCAAACTGATATTTTGCAAAGCTTTGTCCTTCTATCTTCTTGACCGATTGAACGGTCATATATTGTTCAAACTGTGCAGAATCTCCTCGCATTATCTTGCCCACATCTTCTTGAGATAAGAATACAGCCAGTAATCTATTGCTGGGTGGGCACATATCCTGCAACATTCCAACTGTTTCAGGTGAAATAGAGCTGATCTCGGAGAATCCAGTGGGAGATGGAATGTTGATTTTCTGGACTCCAATGTTAACACTGACCGCGTAAGCAAATTCTGAGATAACAAAAGACAGGACAAGGCTTATTAGTGGTATCAGCTTGATTCTTCTACGTTTCATTTTGATTCCTTTCATATGCCGAACTAGTGAGTGACCGGAAATATTTCCGGTATATTAGAAAAATAGGGAAGGTAAAACACATAGGGTTCGACCCTACGTTGACAGTTTATTGAGTCGGCTTTTTAGCCTTAAATTTTCCTCCTTTGCCTTGACCAATTCCTAATCCATTGCCCTTAAGCGATTTGATAATGTGGAGGGGGCCAGATCTTTCGTTTTGACATATTAGAGATGCTATGGTCGATTCTTTCAAACTGATTTCTCAACTTCTTGCTTGACTTCAGCTTTTCATTCAGCCGCCTTCGATTCTGACTAACTGGACTGTAATCCACCCCAAATATCTTTCCTATTTCCCTCTGGGGCATTGGAGTATATCTCTACTCATTTTAAAAGCATTCACTCGTCTTTTCAAATACTTAGCTTGGTCCGACCCCATCTACCACAGAGAGTTTTCACACAGTCTGGCGACTTGTTAGGCGGCGCGGGCCAGCGAACTCGTGCATTTGAGGCAGATACTTTTCGCATCAGACAAGCGTTTCACATCATGATGTGACTCAACGAGTGGATCGCTTGCATGGCAGACTAGGTTTCTCACCTTGGATATCGTGTCAATCTCTTTACCACTCAGTTGCAGCTTTCCAAAATGAAGGGCAAATCGAATGAGCTCATTGAAGGACATGAGGTTCACCCAGGCTAAATTGGCGCGATTTTTCCTCATGTTGCGCATTTTGTTCTTGACGTTACGGGCCCGCTGTTGGTCCAGAACCTTGTCCAGATTGGTCTCGTCAATAAGCGAGCCTATCTCTACCACAAGTTGTCGTTCTAGCGCCTCCAAAACCACGAAGAATGGGAGTTTCACAACATGGTTATTCAAGTCTGAAAAATGGACGTACCCCGTCAGAGAGTGTCCAACCAGCACAAAGCAAAACCTGCGCCCACAAAGAACATCAACAAGGTCCAAAACACTGATGGCATCGCTGACAATGTCTTGAAGACGTATGTATTCCGAGTGTTCAGAACCGCGCTCAAGGTAGGCGGTCAAAGCGCCGTTCTGCACCAGCGGAATGACATCAAAACCAGGGTTCTCTTCAAGTAATTCTTGGGCAGAAGCTTCGTCGCCAGCGCATACAAGCTCCTCTTTGGGCACTATAATATCGCGCACAGTAAATGTAAGCGCAAGGCGTTCAAGTGTGCTTTTTAGGTCTGACATAATTGAGTAGTCTACTGCAGGGGCGCCACCTCCAACGTTTGTTCGCACCACCTGCGGCGGGAACAAGCTTGGATAGAAGCTCCAGCGAAAGGTTATGCGGTTAAAAAGTTAAACATATGAAAATTGGAATTAGTTTCCCCACCCCTCACTTAAACTTTTAACTTTACAACCTTTTTTAATAAGTAATTTCTGAAAACTTTTAATATGCTTATTGCCACAGATAAAGATAAGATCGTTGTTTATTTTATCTTCGATTTTTTCAAACCAGAATTGTTCTACTTGGGGGAAATATTTCTCTTCTTCTTTTTCCAAAAGCTCTAATTCATCATGAGTTAGACAGACTCCGAGACCGAGTTGTTCCTTAATTTCTTTTTCAGATGGGATCCCAATAGATGCTCGCTCGGTCGAGTCTGGATCGCAAAACCTATGTTCAATGCCTAATTTCTTTGCGACGTCACGGGCAGTACAAGCCTTTGCTTTACTTTTACATATTGCTTCTTGATTAAATTCTTCTGCAATTAAAGTAACCTTTAGTTGTTTTGCTTGCCCTTTTAAATACTGAGCAAATGATTTTACTAATAATATATCCATATGGTCATTTGTATACTGAACTTTGTGATCAACCCCTATTAAGTACACCATTTTTCGCCTCTTACTGATTCAAGCCGTCAGGCAATGAAAACAAGATATTTTTTCTTTCCTTCCTTAATAAGATTCCTTTCTATAAATTCCACCGTTTTTTCAAAACCCTTATCTCTTTGAATATAGCTTAGTTACAATTGCCTGAACCTATTTCACAAAATAGGCTTCTTATAAAAGTTAGGGGCTTATGTTTGCAGTTTCTTAGGAGGCTAATTACTTCACCTGAATGTAGAATATTAACTCTGATAAATATAAGCGCTTAATATTTTATTTAAGATCTGACCTATTTATTACAACTCCAGAAGGAAATGACTCAGGGATCAGCGGTAGAGTCTTTGATCCTACACTCGCTTACCAGGTGAGTGCTCATTTTGCCAACCCTTCTAAATTCATATTAGCATCTTCATTTTGGTTTGTTTCATCCTTTTGAGGTAACTAGCGTCCAAACTATCTGCCAACGGGGCCGTATACTTCCTCGTTATCTGAAATGCTTTTCATTTCTTTTACTATTCTATTTAAAAACCTCTGCAGTAGTGATTCAAAGGCAAGCCCGCATTCTGAATTTATAAGTTCGAGAATACGCAAGAGGCAGATATCAGTCCAAATCAGGTCCTCGCGTAGTTGTGAAGGATCGGGGGCTAAACTGATTGTAAACTTCGGTTGGACAATGGATTCAAATGCCATCTGCGATGAATGAACAAAATTAGACAATAACGACCACTTGAGATACAACCTACCAAAGTCCTTGTTTGGAAACTTCTTTATTACCTCTTTCAATATATCTGAGGTATTTCGGCCTGCCCAATAGATATCGTTTTTATGAAATTTATTTTGATATTCTTCACATTCTTTCTCCACTTCATCATCTGGGAATTGATGACCTGGAGAGACTTCCTTTATTTGTTTTCTGTACCTCTTGACTCGACAATATTCATGATGTGTAAATTGCTCAAGAATTTTACTCTTATCTTCAAGGGTTGCAATGAAATATGTATAGCCAACCTGCTCAATTAAGGCTCTCAATAGTATAGATGTGTCTTCATTCAAGCCTTCGTAAGATAGAGTAAATATGCTAATGCCATTCTTTATAGCTCTGGTCAAAAAAAAGACATATAGGAGACGGGGATCATCTTCTGACCCGAATTCGACTTTGCTTAATTCATCCATCAAATCACTTTGAGCAAAGTCCAGAATTTCATTAAGCAATTCAAATGATCCTCGATTTTCACCAGTAGTGACATTTTGATTCTCTTGGAGAATTTTAAGCATCTTCATAGATTATCCTCTCGGTTCACACGATGTTTTGCTATATTAAATCAACCTTAAATCTGTTGCCAGCCATTAGAAAGAGTGAATAAGAGGGTCGCATCTTAAGTATTAAGTGAAGGTCTCTTGCAGGATAACTGACAAAGTCGAATATTTATTTTTTAAGATGTGACCCTTGATTCCTCGATTTGACCTTACAGGCTGCTGTGCGCCTGTTCCTTAGCCGACCTCTTTCCTGGCCTCGTTTCATAATACCGATGAAAGCCCAGAAGATGAGTTTATGTTTGAAGAAGGGGCCTTTAGAGGAAGGGATTTAACATAGGAGGTCATCCGAAGGTCATGGGTAGATGGCTCTCAAGAGAAGGTCTCGCCTTGAAGCGGAGGAATATACTCAGACTTAAAAACAATATCCTTTTTCCCTAGCCCATTGCCAACCGTCACAAAATCCCAGCTCACAGGCTTTTTTGAAATCGCTGCATCCTTTGTCTATTAAGCCCAGTTCAGTAATGAAAAGAACACCCCGATTACCGTATGCTATTGCATTATTCGGATTCAGTTCTATAGCTTTGTTATAATCCTGGATGGCTTTTGTGTATTGCTTTAGATCGCTATATGCACCACCCCGATTACCGTATGCAACAGCGTAGTTCGG
>SDBV01013619.1_pt1 | contig 10326 bp, 10 predicted proteins | sample 2277081 | NCBI WGS metagenome assembly SDBV01 (sample SAMN10402039, study PRJNA504765) | marine sediment metagenome | isolation source: marine sediment core GS10_PC15, 223 cmbsf | place: Arctic Ocean: Southern Knipovich Ridge | collected 2010 | reverse complement strand
CAATATCTCGTCGCATCCGCTGCTTGCGCAGCGGACGCTTCCGGCGGCCTAACCTTCCTGCGCCGACAAAATGCCCGATCGGCGTCGTGCGTCAGGCAAACTGAATTTTGCAGGCCCGACTACCTAGCACCTTCGGCTAGAGATTTCCGGCTCCAGCGTGCGCGAGATCGAGACGGGGCTTCCGATCAAGGATCTGTACCGTCAGCACGGCTTTTCGGAAGCCAGCTACTCTGCGCTTTGTACATCTTCGTCAAGCATACGCAGGGCCGCCTTCTCGGCGTTGGCAACATGGAGCCTCGCCGCAGCCTCCGCAGCCTCTGCATTGCGCGCCTTGAGGGCCTTGTATAGCTTGTCGATCTCCCGCAAGCTACTAGGCAAGCGATCGGGATGCATCAGGGAAGTTGCTCGCAGCAGATTCACTCTGGAATAGAGGCTCGTCAAGATCTCCTTAGCCAGCGCGTTACCGCAGTTGCCAAGCAGGACGTCATAGAGATCCCCCTTTGCCTTGAGGACACCCTCCTGATCGCCGGCAAAGCCGGCGGCTTTCAGCGCCTGGACACACTCGCCAAATCTGGCTAACGCAACGTCATCCGCATGCCGGGTAAATCCTGCTGCTGCAAAACCTTCGAGCAACCCGCGGATCGCGTAAAGCTCAGACGCCTCCTGCCGATTCATAAGCGCCACCATTGGCCCCTTGTGCGGCACAATGCGTACGAGCTTTTCCGCTTCAAGCTTGCGCAGCGCCTCCCTAATCGAAGTCCGGCTCACGTTGAGTGACTCGCACAACTCTCGTTCAATGAGGCGTGCCCCGGGCGCCAAGCGCCCCGACATAATGGCCTGCCGAAGCGCCTGCTCCACTTGATGACGCAAGGTCTCCGGCCGAATCAGGTCCATCTCGGCTGCCATAATGTAATCCCGTCAGACAATATACACACCAAGATGATACCCCAGTCGCTCGCGTTGCAGAAGGAGTGAAGCAAAGGAGCTGCTGGCACCCGATCAAAAATCTACGTCCTTCGTTTCCGGTCCGATGATGGCACCGACTGCGGCAATTATGCCTCCAGCACATAGCAAGATCGCCGGCGCGGCGTGCCCCGGCGTAACGGCACTGAGTCCGGTGAGATAGAAGGCGTAGAAAGACGGAATGATGACCGACAAGCTGAAGCTAACTCCGAACCCCGTCGCTCTCACATCGGTCACGAAACGTTCATTGATGTACGTGAGAAGCCCCCCCCACGGTGAAGTCACCAAGATGGCGAGTACACATACTAGGGATACCGTGGACACCAACGAAAGGCGCGCTACGTTGGCCAGAACAAAGAGCATTCCAGATCCGGCCGTGGCAATCAACAGGGAGACGACGATGAAGAAGTTCCTGCGCCCTATCGACTGACTCAGAACACCAGCGCCTACATAGCTGAAGATCATCAGCGTATAAGTAACCACCAGCGTCGCGCTCGACTGAACGTAGTTTAGATGAAGGATGTTCGTGAGCAAGCCGACCGGAAGAAACAACGTTATGATGTTTTGAGTGGTCCAGAGCCCTGTCATTAATAGGAACACTTGCGCCAGACTTCGTGCACTTTTGCCTCGAATCAAATCCGTCAACGGCAGACGGTCGACCTTTCCCATGGCTTCCGCACGCCATACCTCCGACTCCTCGACCTTGAACACATAGTAAGCGCTCAACGCAGCCGCAAGCAGTGAACCGATCATAAATGGAATACGCCAGCCCCACTGCGCGTAAGGCGAAGATGCTCCATCTAGTGGGAACAGAGCGAACATCAGCGCCGCGAGCAGATTAGTGGTCAGATAGGCCGCAGGGAAACCCGCAATGATCAAACCACCTACAAAGCCACGTCGATCCTTCGGCGCTGATTCGATAGCCAACGGAATCGGCCCTGTATACCCCCCGCCAAGAAAAATTCCATCAACAAAACGCAACAACACCAGTAACCAATACGACATCATGCCGATGACTTCGTAACCGGGCAACAATGCGATGAGCATGGTGACGGTCGCGAAGCCTGCGCTTGATAAAATGGAGGCGTTCCGACGGCCAACGCGATCCGCTATGACGCCGAATATCAAGGCACCCAGCGGTCGCCCAAGCAACGTGGTGACAAACACCAACGAAGTCAACGGAGAATCGACCAAGTTGCTCGGCTGAAAGAAGAACAGTACGGGTGACAGTACAGCCACTGGAAGAAAGACGTCGAACATGTCAACGAATTCGGAGAAAAACGCACCTCTGATAGCACGCCTTCTCGTCGAGTCGTCAGGCTGTTCGGACGTAGCAGCAGTCGCCACGCACTGAGTTGATACTTCCATGATGCCCCCGATTTCCTATGCTCTTTCGTGTCCAGGATTCAGACGAGCTACCGCTCTTTGACATTTTGCACAGGTCACAGTGGCATCGTTCGGCGCACCTGCTCGCGGCGGTTGTGCAATCGAATCGGACGGAACCACCACGCCATCATCACTTGGCAGCGTCTTCATCGTATTCCTTGATAGTTTCGCTTGCCACACGGAACGCCGAGAGAGCCAGTGGTACACCGCAATACACTGCCGCGTGCATGAGCACCGACCGGATCTCTTCCTTGGTGACGCCGTTGCGAAGCGCACCCCTGACGTGCACCGACAGTTCGTGATGCTGGCTCATCGCCGTGAGCATGCCAAGATTGAGAAGACTGCGAGTCTTGAATGGCAAAGTGGTGTCGCCCCAGATCTCCCCCCAACAATACTCCGTGACAAGTTCCTGCATTGGACGATTGAATTCGTCCGCGCTTTCCCACGACCTCTCCACGTGACTTGCACCGAGTACCGCTTTCCGGTTCTCGAATCCGAGATCAAAACGACTGTTTCCGTTCATCGATTTCTCCCTGCTCCTAAATGGCCAACGTCGATCTACTTACATCGAAACCGGAAAATCCGTGCTCGTACGTATCACTCTTCGCCCGTGCTACGCATCAGTACTTCCGGATTAATAAGATTGGTGGGGGCACCCGTTTCGAAGGCCAGAACATTGTCAAATGCGCCACCGAATAATATTTCGTAGGTATCCTTCTCGACGTAGCCAAGATGGGGTGTCGCGACCACGTTTCTCATCCGGAACAACGGATGATCGGTCGCGGGCTCGACTTCGTACGCATCCACTGCTGCGAAGCCAGGCTTACCCCGTTCAAGTGCAGCCACCAGAGCGCCGCTTGAGACAAGATCGGCACGGCTGGTATTGACGAACACGGCAGTCTTCTTCATTTGCGCCAGGTCAGCCGCCGTGATCGACCCACGCGTCTCTTCGTTGAGACGAAGATGCACGCTCAGCACGTCGCTTTGACTGAAGAAATCGGCCCGGCTCGCAGCCGCCTCGAAGCCATCTTGCCGTGCGCGTTCAATCGACCCGATTCGACCCCACACGATCACCCGCATGCCAAACGCTTTCCCATAGCCCGCGACGATCTTGCCGATACTTCCGTAGCCGAAGATGCCCAAGGTACGGCCGCGCAAGCAGGTACCGATAGACTCGCGCTGCCAGTTGCCAGCCTTCGCGTTCGCGACCTCCTGCGGCACCTTCCGAACAGCCGCGAGTACCAGAGCCCACGTCAACTCCGCGGGTGCGTAGGCATTACCTCCACTCGCGGCCACTGCCACACCGCGTCGGGTGCAGGCTGCTACGTCAATGTGCGCTACCCCCTTACCCGTCTGGCTGATCAGACGTAGGTTAGGCAGACGGCTCAAAAGCGCATCGTCTATAACGGTGCGTTCCCGGATCGGAACTAACACGTTTGCATCGACAAGACGCGCTGCCAGTTCCTCGACATCCGTAACGACGTCTTGATAGATGTCCACGACATGCTCACGGAGCTTCTCGAATACGTCCAAACTCCGCACCGCGTTCTGGTAGTCGTCGGGAATAGCAATTCTCAAAGTCGTTACCGCAGCTTTAGTTTCATTCATGGTTAATACTCCCATTTCAATCACATCTTTCCGCCGTAAACTACTCATTCATCAAGGCGTTCACCTCGCATTCGCACTAGCACCCTAGGTCGTCGGCCCAACGAACATTTTCTCCACTTGCATGTCACGGAACGTATACGGTATTCCTCCTACGCCAAGGCCCGACGCGCGAAGCCCTGCAAACGGCATCCAGTCCGCTCGAAATGCAGTGTGATCGTTGATCATGACCGCGGAGGCATCGAGGCCAGAGTAGGCCTGCATCGCCGTTCCGTAGTCGCGAGTAAATATCGCGGCCTGAAAGGCCACAGGCAAGGCATTGGATCGCTCGATAGCGTCTTCCAGCCGATCGTATGCATAGACCGCAATCACCGGGCCGAATACTTCCTGGGTACTGATCCGACAGTCCTCGGGTGGATTCAATAAAACCGTAGGCGCATAACACGACGGGATTGCCAAGCGGCGCCCGCCAGCAATAAGTTCAGCATGACCGGCGACGGCCTCCTGCACCCACTCATCCCCGCGCTCAACTTCGCTCGACCGGATCAGCGGTCCGACGTCCGTCTCGGCAAGCGTAGGGTCACCCACCAACAGAGAATTCGCGAACTCACCTAGCCTGACCGCCACGTCCCGGCAAATTGACGAATGCGAAAATACACGTTGAACGGAGACGCAGACCTGCCCCGCGTGATAAAAGCCGCCTTTCGCAAGCTTGGGAATGGCCGCATCGAGATCGGCATCCGCCGCGACAATGACTGGTGCGACGCCTCCGTGCTCCAATGCACAACGCGCGCCTGGTGCAAGCTTCGATCTCAGGTTCCAGCCAATCTCCCCGCTTCCAATAAAACTGAAGAATCCGACACGCCAGTCCGAGACGAGACGCATCGCGATCTCTTGCGTGGCCGTGATGACCGGTTGACCCCATTCATCAGGCAGGCCTGCCTCTCGAAGGATTTCCATGAACGTCAAACACGAGAGTGGTGTGTTGGTCGCAGGTTTTACGATGAACGGACATCCCGCGGCTACGGCTGGGCCGATCTGGTGCACGATCAAGTTAAGTGGATGATTGAACGCGCTGACAGCAACCACCACGCCAATTGGTTCCGATTGCGTGAAAGCCACTCGCCCTTGAGTGGCAGCTGTCAGGCACATCGGAATCACATGACCACGTGCGCCGCGCAGCAACTCCGCACAATTCAGTACTCCATCGATAGCTCGCGCAACTTCGACGCGTGCGTCCATCAGCGGTTTGCCACCTTCGCGAGCCACCAGCATGGCAAGCTCGACGGCACGATCGCTCATAAGCGTCGCCGCCCGACGGGGGAATTCCAAGCGCTGCGTGAGGGGAAGCCAGACCGCTCGATTGCGGAGCAGCCGATAAGCTGTTTCGAGCATCTGGTCGACCGCGGCGGAATCTGCGGTTTGAACCGTTGCGAGGAGCGTACCGTCAAACGGAGAGCGCACTTCCTTGGAAGGGCCCCGCGAGCTCCCGTCGGCAATCATCAATCCGTAGTGCGGGACGGTCATTATTTCCTCATGGATATGTTGGTGCGCGACGCTCACGGAAAGGTCACGCCGACCGCACGCGCTGCTACTTTCGCAATTTCAGTGTGGTCGTGGCCCGCGCCGAGGTTATCAAGCGCCTCCGACCATGCTGTCTGGCATGCCGATGAGATCGGAACGATTGCGTCGAGTTGATCGGCCAATTGCAGTGCGATACCGATGTCCTTTACCAACAGATCAAGAGAAAACCCCGCAGCGAATGTTCCTGACAATAGAAACTGCTTGAATTTAGTTTGCGTGTTGTAGTTCATTCCAGATGAGGAATTCAGGACATCGACGACCTGATCTGGATCCAAACCGAACTTCTTCGCGATCAGCAATGCTTCGAGTGCAATGAGAAAACTGCCGGCTTGCGCGAGATTGTTGAGTGCCTTCATCACCTGCCCCGCACCGATCGATCCCATCCTCGTGACTGATCTCCCCAGCGTGCGCAGAATCGGCGTGATCGATTCAATCGTTTTTGCCCCGCCGCCCGCGATAATCGTCAGATCCGCTGTAATGGCGCGGCGAGTTCCGCCGGATACGGGCGCGTCTACCAGCTCAATGCCTCGTGCCTCCAACTCGGCGGCCAACTCCACCGTTTCTCCCGGCACGCCTGAGCTCATATCAATCGCGACGGCACCAGGACGCAGCGCGCTCGCGATACCGTTCTCTCCCAACACTATTGCCCTGACGACCTTGCTTGTCGGCACCATAGTGATGACGATTTGTGCCGCCGTGCCAACATCGCGCAAGGATGCGCATGCGTGCCCGCCTACCTCGGCGGTGAATTTCTCCAGGGTCTCAGGCATTGCGTCGAATGCAAATACTTCATACCCACCCTTGACCAGATGGCTGGCCATCGGCCAACCCATCGCGCCTAGCCCAACAAACCCGATTGCCCTATCCATACCGCGACTCCGTACTTATCCGCCTGCCTGCAATCAGCCGACGTGTCGTGAACAATTGGAACGCCACCGCACCGAAGCTAAACGCGTATCGTCGCGAGGACACAGTCGGTTCTGGCCGACTGATGATTCCACCTCTCATTCGGATAGCGCATTGCCCTTCGTTTCGTTGATCACGTCGGCGGCGATCTTGAAACTATCGAGCGCCGCCGGCACGCCGCAATAGATACAGGCTTGCAACAGCACTTCCTGAATCTCTTCCGGCGTCGCTCCGTTGTTCAGTGCGCCGCGGACGTGCAATCTGACCTCATTCGGACGGTTGAGAGCGCTCAGCATCCCCAGATTGATCAGACTGCGGGTCTTGCGGTCCAGCAACGGCCGGGTCCAGATCGCACCCCAGCACCACTCCGTCGTCATTTTCTGCATCGGTTTCATGAAATCATCGACTTCATTGACCGACTTGTCGACGTACTCCGAGCCAAGCACTTCGCGGCGCACGGCCAGTCCCTTCCTGAACTCAGGGGTATCGAACTCCGGGGGTAACGGCATTCCGCTTCTCCTTGAACAATGTTCTGCGAACAACACCTAATCGGGCAGGGCCTGATTGCTTGTCTCCGGCATGAGCCACGGAACCAGTATGCCCACCAAGTAGATACAGCCGATTGTCAATGCCGCTTCGGACGCACCGCCAAAGGAGCGGATCATCTCCCCTGCAATAATCGGAAAGACCCATGCCAACAACCGAGCACCGTTGAAGATGAGACTGATTGCACTTGCACGAACCGAGGAGGGAAACAGCTCAGCCGGATAAATTGCCATCCATACGTACGCGCACCCGAGCGTAAAGAATCCGTTGACTGGCGCCACATAAAGCATCGTTCCTACAGACTCGACCCACCCATAGGTCACGATCGTCATGACGAAGCACCCGACGAAGGACAGAGAAATAAACGCACGACGGCCGATCGCATCGACGATAAAACCAGCGACGGTATATGCGACGATCGCGCCGACGGTATAAGCGATCGAAACTCTTGGCCCCCAGGCTGTCGCATCTGCAACACCTTGAGCCTTGGCGATTGCTACTGCGTGAACCGGCAACCATGTCGAAATAGCCCACCATCCGACTGACGTGACGACTGAAAGAACCAATGCAAGCAGCGTTCTACGTCGCGACTCAGGTTTGCGGAAAAGATATGCGAGCGGAAACGGCCTTTTCCCGTCTCGATGTTCGGCAGATGGCGTGCGCGTGTCATTACTGTCGATCCATTGTCTATTCTTCACCGCCTCCATCCATTTTTCGGATTCCTTAACACTAAGGCGAAGATATAGAACGAAAATTGCCGGCACGGCACCAATCATAAACATCAACCGCCATGTATCTGACCCTAGTGGATTCAACGATGAGAGGCCATACCAGATGCTCGCCGCGAGGAACGTACCCCAACCGTAACCCGATTGCAGAAAGCCTGCTCCTTTCGCTCGCGCCCTCTCCGGCCATGTTTCCGATACTAGCGCGATGCCTGTGCTCCACTCGCTACCCATGGCCAAACCGATCAGAAAGCGTAATGCACAAAGTGTCCAGAAGTCGTCGGCCGCCGCAGTAACGCCCGAGAAAACTGCGTATAAGAACACCGACCACATCATCACCTTCTTTCGCCCAAGATAGTCCGCCAGCACGCCGCCTACCAACCCACCGATGCCCCATCCCAGCAAAGTCATACCAAGCAACAGTCCTGCGTAAAACGTCGGCGTAACCGACTGCGCTGGAGTAAGAACCGTATGTAGCAAAGGCACCATAACGACGATGAGCGTCAGCGCTTCATATCCATCGAAGATCCAACCAAGGAAGCTTCCCAGAAGGATCTTCCAATGCATCTTCGTCAGTCCGTCGGACCACCCTTTCCTTGCAGTGACCATCGTCTCGTCTAGCGCCATTGCCTGTCTCCACCTTGATTTATCTCGCGCTCGCTATCTCAGCCTTACCCGTTTGAGCTTCGAGGATGCTTACCGGAACGAAAGTTCAATGTGCCTGCTCCCGACCAACGTCCTCCACCTCACCCTCACCAGATTCGCTGATCAAATTATATTCATGTCATACAATCGGTCAATCATAAAATTTGTAATATTCAACGGAGCAAGATCTGAGAGCGTCGAGTCGACTTCGGGGACCGCCGCATACCACCGCCCCCCCCGGGAAGACTGTCTCAGTCTCGGGTTGACCAGGTATGCGATTGGAAGAACAGCTTGTGTGGGGTGAGCCGGCCCATGTTGAGCAAGTGGCAGATAGCGACCGATAAGAACACCGGATTGGACTTGATTGCTGACTTTCTTCAAGCTCAACTGCTGCTCGCGTCTAGAAAAGCCGAGACCAATCCATAGGCGAGTCCGGCTGCTCCCAGCTCGATGATCGGCTACAAGGGTCGACAAGCGACTCCGGCGTAGGCCGACGCCCATCAGATGCCGCCGCGTTCGTTTGCCGACATACCAGCAAGGTGCGTCCCTATCGCTAACCCATGTTATCGATAGGGCTACATTTTTTGGCAAAACTCCCATTTCGGGAAACGCGCCACCCCTGACCTGCAGCTCCATTGCCATCACGTTGCCTATAATCTCCGGATGCCGAACGTTCCGTCGCCACCATCTTTTCCTGACACCGCGTCCCTGTCCGCGCTACGTGCGTGGTACGCAGGTGTCGGCTCGCGCGAGGCGGTCGAACGTTATTGCCCGCACGCACTCGACGGTGGCAGGTCTGCGCGCGGCGTGATCGGACGCATTCGCCGGCAACTCGCTGGTTTTGCGCTCAGCCGTCACCGCACCGATCTCGTCCCGCTGTTCCAGTGCACCGCCAGCGAACGGGCCCGTCACCGCAGGGCCGTGACCCGGGCGCTGGATATCCTGCCGACACTTGCGTTCCCGCAACCACAGGTGAGTGATCTGATCGACGCATGGCTGTCACCGCGCGTCGTTTCAGTGCTGCACCGGCACGGCATCCGGACACTGACCGATCTGACCGTCCGGATTCCCCGTCGCCGGCGCTGGTGGCGCGCGATTCCCGGACTCGGCATGCGCAGCGCACGTCACGTTGAAGCCTTCTTTGCCGCCCACCCGCAGTTGACCGAACGGGCTCGCGCACTGGTCGTGACGGCGATGCGGGAACCCGTGGTGCCGTGGGAGAATATCCGTGTGCCGCATGATGTCGACGGCTCGCGCGGCACCTTTCGCGCGCCGAAGACGATGTGCGCACTCGATGCCGATAACGACTGGCAGGCCATCAGCGCATGGCTCGAACGGCGCGAGGCCGTCGAGACGCAGCGTGCCTATCGCAGGGAAGCCGAGCGCCTGCTGCTCTGGGCGATCGTCGAGCGTGGCCGCGCGCTGTCGTCGTTGACGAGCGAGGATGCGACGGCATACCGCGCATTTTTGCGTCACCCGGCACCGCGCACCCGCTGGGTCGCACCCGCACGCCCACGATCATCGCCCGAATGGCGGCCGTTCACGGGCGCGCTGTCGCCGGACTCCATCGCCTATGCACTGTCGGTGCTCGGCGCGATGTTCCGTTGGCTGATCGAACAACGATACGTGCTGGCGAATCCATTCGCGGGCCTCAAGGTACGTGGCGCGCAGCGCAACGGAGAACTGGATGTCGCCCGTGCCTTTACGGCCGGCGAGTGGGAACTGGTCCGGACCATTGCCGATGGGCTGGAGTGGTCGTACGGCTGGACGGTCCCCGCCGCGCAACGCCTGCGCTTCGTGCTCGACTTCGGTTATGGAACCGGCCTGCGGGCGGCCGAGCTGGTCGGCGTCACGCTCGGTGGCATCGAACACGGCGCGCGCGGCGAACGGTGGCTGCATCTGACCGGCAAGGGCGCGAAGGTCGGCAAGGTCGTACTGCCGCCGCTTGCCCGCTTCGCGCTGGACC
>SDBV01013618.1_pt1 | contig 10326 bp, 10 predicted proteins | sample 2277081 | NCBI WGS metagenome assembly SDBV01 (sample SAMN10402039, study PRJNA504765) | marine sediment metagenome | isolation source: marine sediment core GS10_PC15, 223 cmbsf | place: Arctic Ocean: Southern Knipovich Ridge | collected 2010 | reverse complement strand
TGATACTTTGAAAAAAAACCCTATTTCTGAAGACATGATTGACCATTTCATTGCTGAATTTTTTTACAAACCTGATGGTAATGCATCAAAAAGACTTTCAGATGTAATAATAAAGCTAGTTGAAAAAAAAATCCATAATTCGTAAACTATGGTATTAAGAAATTTTTATCAATTTTGTCTATCCTACTTAAAACAACTTCAAAAGCTTCTGCTGCTTGGTATCCTGCTAATGAGCCCCATCGTTTTGCAACAGCAATAGTAGCTTCTTTAGATCTGGGATGTGGAAAATTTCTTAGTTCGTATTTGTACGCTGATAATGCTTTCAGTTTTATATCTAATTCTTTTGAAATATCAACGTATAGGTTTGGATTAAATTTGTAGGGATGTTTCCAATCAGTAGATGCTGGAATTTCGAAGGAGATGATTTTTGAGATCTTAGAAGTTGGAACTGGTCTTGCAGCAGTAATGGTTGCTTGATATGCGATATGATGATCTATATTTAGATCATTATAATGATGTGTAAAAATTACATCACAGTCGATTTCTTGAATATCTTTTTCAATTTCTTTGATGATTTGAAGTAATGGAGTTTGATCCAATTCCAAATTTGGTAGATCTAAAAATCTCATATTTTTTATACCTAATAATTTAAGTGCTTTTTTTGCTTGACGTTTACGCAACTCAATTTCATCGTCCATTTTTTTCATTTCTGCTTTTGTGATTTCATATTTTGGAATGCTTACATATCCGGGATTTCGACGGGAGGTAATCCCTTCGGATAAAAATAGAACTTTAACATCATGGTGCTTTGAAATTTGTTTTAATGTTCCAGCCATACCTATGGTTTCATCGTCGGGATGGGCCGATACAACTAATACATTCAACTTTTTACACCTTTTGTTATTATTTTTGCTACTCTACTTGTCCCTTTCCCATCAACAAGTTTTGGCCCAATTTTGTTCATTTTTTTCCTTAATTGATAGTTTTTTATTAAGAATTGAGTTTTGCTTGCCACATAATTCTTAGATATGTTTTTAGAAAATCCCAGATTTATTCCAAATCCCTTTTTCTCCATCAAGATTGCTGTTTCTTCTTCTAGTTTTTCACCACAAATAATAATAGAGGGCATACCTGTTCGGCTTAATTCAAGCAAAGTCATTCCGCCTGCGGTTATAGCTAAATCATGTTTTAACATTTCAGAGCTCATATTCTGCACGTTATGCAAAATGGCTAAAATATGTTTAGAGCGTTTTTTAGCTTTTTCAAGTTTTTTCCAGCATTTAAATGAAGGGCCAACTAAAACTGTTATTTTATATCTTTCATCAACATCATTAAGAGATTCAATAATTTGTGGAATTAAACAGTATGTATCAGCACCTCCTTGTAAAATTAATATTGAATCTACTTTTTTTTTGATTGATTTTATTTTTTTAAAATTTTTGTTCAAAATGGCATATTTTAATCCTGAATAAGCCTTGTGCCTTACTCCACTGCTAGGATACAAAATATTTATTCCATGATCTATCAGATTTCTATTTTTTCCTACATAATCAATTGCAAATAAAGAATTAGATATTTTTTGAAACTGTTTGATTATTGAAGATGATTCTTCTTTCTTGTCAATAATAACTATATCACATTTTATCTTTGACAGTATTTTTTTCTGTTGTGATAGGTTTGATGACAATAATTTACAATTAAAATATCTTTCAATCATTTTTTTAGCAATTAAATTTTTGGTTAAAAATGTAATTTTATGTCCTTTTTGTGTCAATGAAGAAGCTAAATTCAAAGTCCTAAATACATGACCCACTCCAATTTTGGAATTACCGTCAACCCTCATGAAAATTTTAAGTTGGCGGGATTTCATTATAATTCAAACTTGCTTTTAAATTCCTAGTTTTTTATCTTTAGCATATGATTTCTTTATTCCTTCGTCAAATGGGATGTGAGAATTAATATGCAACAACTCAGGTTCTTTATCAATAATTTTTACAATATCCTCAATAATTACAAAATCTTTATTTTCTGAAAGTCTATTAATTATTTCTTTGATAAACTTTAAATCTTCAATTCTATCAACGGTGCACCTTATATTTGATAAATCCTTTTGATTCGTAATATTTGAAATTTTAAACAATTCGGGATGAAATTGAACATATGGAAAAACGTGCTCGTATTCAGAAGGTTTTTTTGCTTCCTTCCATGCTTTTTCTAAAGCCTGGAAGGTAGATATCTCTACTGTCATACCTTGTGGAAAATTACATGCAGAATCAAACCATTTATTATGCTTTTTAGTGATGTTGTTGGAAACATAATCAAAGGAACCATTTTCAAATTTTGAAATAACTAAATCTATAACATTTGGATCAATTAAGGGGCAATCTGCAGTGATCCTGATTATTGAATTTAAATTATATTTTTTAGCACATTGATAATATCTGTCTAAAACATTTTTTTCAGAGCCTCTAAAAAATTTAATGTTATTTTCTTTGCAGAACTTTATTATAGGTTCATCAGCAGAATTTGTACTAGTTGCTATTATTACATCATTAATGTGTTTTGAAGATTTAGTTTGTTTTATAACATAATACAACATTGGCTTTTCACTAATTTTTAAAAGTACTTTTCCTGGAAACCTACTAGATCCCATTCGAGCTTGAATAATCGCGATGCATTGTGACAACTTATTAATTATTTTTTACTTTGTATATCAATATAATAGTCTTCATAAACTAACTCATTCGAAGGTAGTTTTATTGATAAATAATTTTTCATAAATCATAAAAACCATACCATCAAAAATTAATTTATAATAATGAGTAAAAAAATTACCATTTCAATTCATCAACCAAATTATCTTCCATGGTTAGGATTTTTCAAAAAAATCTCAACATCAGATATTTTTGTATTTTTAAATGATGTTCAGTATGAGAAAAATGGGTGGCATAATCGGAACAAGATTAGAAATAGTGATGGATGGATGTGGTTAACTGTTCCTACAAATGCCAAATTGGGTATGAAATTAAATGAAGTAAAAATTGATTACTCTTCTAATTGGCAAAAAAAACATCTAAAGTCCATAGAAATTAATTATTCGAAATCTACTAACTTCAAAAAATTTTGGCATGAAATAGAGATGATCTATAATAAAAAACATGAATTGCTAATGGATCTTAATTTGGAGCTAATAAAATTCATAATGAAAAATCTAAACATTAAAACACAAACAATATTTTCATCTAAACTAAAAATCAGAGAAACAAGCTCTGAACGAATTTTGAGCATATGTAAAAAACTTGATGCAAAAATTTACCTTTCAGGAGCGTTGGGAAAACAGTATCTAAATTTGGATGATTTTCAAAAAAATGGAATTGAAGTAGTATTTCAAAATTTTAAACATCCATTTTATGATCAGAATTATAAACCATTTATATCAAATATGGCAGCCATTGATTTACTTTTTAATAAAGGAAGGGAATCTCCCAATATTCTTAATGATTCCAGCAATTTTTAATTCATAATTAAAAAAATTGTTTATAAAATGTTAGATGAGAAGACTGTCATCCTTGAAGAATATTAAAATTGGAAACAAACTTGTAGGTGATGGCAATCCTTGTTTTACTATTGCTGAGATTGGAAGTCTTTTTAAAAATTTTGAGCAAGCAAAACTACTAATTGATTCTGCAAAAGATATAGGAGTTGATGCCATTAAATTTCAAACATTTGAAGCAGAAACACTTACTACAAAAACAAATTATTTTGATATGGGAGTAACGGGTAACACGTCTCAGTATGAATTTCTAAAAGAACTTGAAATCTCAAAAGAATTGCAATTACAAGTTGTAAAATATGCTAAAGAGAAAAAAATAACTATTTTTTCCGCACCTAGCCATATGAAAGATCTTGTTGTAATGAAAGAATTAGATCTTCCAGTTTATAAAATAGGTTCGGATCTAGCTTGCCATATTCCTATATTAAAAAAAATTTCACAATTAGGAAAACCGATTATCCTTTCGACTGGTATGTGTACGATGGAGGAAGTTAGAAATTCAGTTGATGTGATATTAGATTCAGGTAATGATAGAATTATTTTAATGCATTGTGTTTCAGATTATCCTGCAAAGATTGAAGAATCTAATTTGAATGCAATTTTAAAAATGAAAAAAGAATTTAATTTGCCTGTTGGGTTTTCGGATCATACTCCAGGAACTATAATTTCACAGGCAGCAGCTATAATGGGAGCAAATCTAATTGAGAGACATTTCAGAGATCCAAGAAATGGTTCGTTTCCAGATGACATTTATGCATTAACAAAGAAGGAATTTTCTGATTTGATAAATTCTATAAAAAATATTGAAAAGGCAAAGGGTTCAGGTATAAAAGAACCTTCAAAATCTGAAAAAACAAATTTAGTGACTAATCGAGTAAGCATTGTTTCGATGGAAGAAATCAAAGCTGGAACAATTTTAGATGAAAAAATGATCGATATAAGAAGACCGGGTAGTGGTATCCAACCTATACATTTTGAAAAAGTTGTTGGAAAGAAGGCTGTAGTAGATATTCCAAAAGAAATGCCAGTAAAATGGGATATGCTAGAATAAGAGTTAATTAAATATAATTTAATCAAATAGAATAAATTCCAAGTTTAATTCACTTTTCAGAGGTAAATTAAATCACGAAAAATTAGCTATTAATATATCTTAATTAGATTTTCGACAATACAAACATATGAAAACAATTATCTTTTCCAACTTTAGTCATTTCATAATCAACATATGATTTTAACAATGGCATCATTTCCTTTATAACTCTCTTTTTAATTTCGGTTCTAACATTCAATTTTAATTTGTTAGACATTTCAATTAAAAATGGACTATAGGGTCTTAATCCTATATTCCAAATTTTTATGAATCTTTCCGTTAAGAAACTTGAATGAATTTTAATTTTAAGACCTATTTTATTAAAAATTGATTCCCATTTTTCGAATGTATAGCAATGCTTTCCAATATTCTTGTATATTCCCCTATCTAGAATTTTTGCCCATTTGTAACCGCTTTTTAAAAATTCATTATAGATAAGCAAATTTTTGAATTTTTCATCAGGAACAAAAATTATTAATTTTCCGGTCGCAGAACAAATTCTTTTTGCTTCATTTAATGTTTTTTCAACATTTTTTGTCCAATAAAATGTATTACTAAAAATAGTCTGGAATTCTTCATCACCAAAAGGTAACTTGTAATTTGCATTATGTTGTATTACTTTTTCATAAATGTGAAATGTCTTTGCTTTATCGAGAAGATTCTGCTTCAAGTCTAATCCTACTGTTACTAAGTGTCTTGGTTTAGCGATGATTTTTGGCTTTAAGTTAGTTTTTTGATCATGAATGTCAGTCCCCTCAAAAAAATTTTTTGTTTTACTCATAGTTCTGTATACATCATAATTATAATTGGTTTTCCCCCCCAGGTGGACAAACATAAAGGAGCCATCCCCACATCCCAGATCAATACTAGGAGAATTAATTTTAATTGACTTCATTTGTAAAACATCTAGCGTTCTCCAAACTGCCACTTCTGGTCTTAACCAATAAAGATTCAGAAAACTATCTAAAACTTGAAATTTGTAATTCATGAAAAGAAGTGAATTTAACTCCTTATAACATTACACACATTTTTCAAAAAAAAGTAAATTAGTTATTTTCCCACAGTTTGTTCTCTGTTAATATAATTATCAATCTTTAGTAGTCTATTTTCTAATTTAACGCTTATCGTTTTGGTTTTTCTTGGCAAGTAACAATGTTTACAAGGCTCTAATTCTTTTGCACCTTTATGTTTTAGATGAATTTCCCTAGCTTTTTGTAATTTTTTTCCATGCCAAATATCATAAATAAATTCATTATTTACATCACCCACCTGATTCATCACCAATTCATCATTTGCACAAAACATGACCCTTCCATCAGCACCGATAGTAAGACGTTGCCATAATTGGGGACAAGTAAAGTTCTCTTCAAATAAAATGTCAGTATCATTATGGAGATAATCTATTAAGGGATTAGAAGCTATTTGGTCAGTAATGTGATTAAAAGTATTATAGAATTCTTCAGGATTGTTTGAAATAGCAGGCCAAACGGTTTGAACTTTAATTACTGGTTTAACTGATCTTTTTTGTTTTTTAATTTCTTTGAATTTTGTAATCTTTTTAATCATATCATCATATTTCAATGGATGTCTTATTTTTTCATATGTTTCACCAACACCATCAAATGAGATTGTTAGCCAGTCTAATTCTAAATCCACCAACTTTTCAAATTTTTCTTCATCTATTCTACCTCCATGAGTTAGTGTAGATACTTCTTTGATTCCTTTTTTCTTTGCATACTCTATCATATCGTATATTTGTGGATGAAGGAAAGATTCTCCTCTAAGGCTTAATCTGATTGAATAGAGATTGTATTTTACAGATTCATCAATAATTTTTTTGAAAAGCTCAAAATCCATTAGAGCTCTCTTTACTTTCTTTTTATACTCCTCAGTTGTTGTATAGCACATAGGACAATTCAAGTCACAAAGACTTGATAGTTCTACATCTACATGAGATGGAAATTTACTAACGTGATGTAATCTTGGATAATAATGCCATTTGATTCTATTTAATATGTAACTTAGTAAATGTCCACTTCCTCGTTTTAATTCAAATTTAAAATTCTTTGTTCTTGATGTAAGGCGAAATTGTCCTTTGTTTATCTTCATTATTTTCAATATGTATTTTTTTTATATATAACCTTGGTTGTATCATTTTTGGCAATTATTTCTAGTCTTGAATATCTATAATAAAAAAATGAGTTTAATTTTTAATTCGGATTTTCATTGTGTTTTAGAAAAAGCATAAAATTCATGGGTAATTTATTGGAAACTAAATCTTCTAAAAGCTCTTGAAATGAAGGTTCTGTGATATCTTTTGAGTTGCCTATCATAGGCACATCCATTTCTCTAGGAATGTAATAAGATATGACATATCCTAAATTTTTAAAAAAGTTAAGCAAGTTTTTGGTTGGTTCAATACCAAGGATAAATAAATGAACTTCAATTTGCAATAAAGGTTTGAATCGTCTAAGTGTTTCTTCCATACCTTCTAGAATATTTAATTCATATCCCTCTACATCCATCCTAACAAAATCAAGTTTGTTAATTCCTTGTTCATGAATAAATAAATCAAGTTTTTTAATTGGTATGCTAATTGTTTCTAGTATCGCATCTGGTGGTGCATCAATTAAATCGTCAGATGCTACTCTTGACCAATTTGATCTATTACTAACTAAAAAATCAATTTTACCTTCTTTATTACCACATGCAAAATTGAAAAGTTCTATGTTAGTAGTATTTTGCAGATTTACATTTTTTTGTAAGTATTTGAAATTTATGGGTGATGGTTCTATTGCAATTATTTTTCCATCTTTTCCCACAATCTTACTTTCTAAACAAACATAATAACCAATATTACTTCCAACATCAAGACAGGTCATTCCCTGTTTCAAAATTTTCCCAAATAATTTAGTACTAAGTGGTTCGTGAGTTTTAAACATTAACAGTTCTTCAGAAATTCCTTTATCATTTGGAATTGTTGCGAATTTATGACCATTGATATTTAGTATGTGTTCTTTTGTCGTATCTAAAAATTGTCTTCTGAGAATTCTATAATTATAGAAAAATATTCCTTTAAATGTTTTATAGATTCCAAAATGTTTTGAAAAATAACTAAACATATAAGAAATTTTTGAAAAATAGCCAGAATTCATTTAATATTAATACTTTATTCAGAACACAATATAACTATCTTGATCTAAAATAAATGAAAATCTTTCAAATTTAATTATATAAGATAGTTTTAATCTTTCAAACTCAGTATTGAGTGACAAGAAAAAATTTGACTAAAAAGAACAAAGAAAATATTTGGGTTGGAGATTTCGGAGATGAATATTCAGATAGAGTTAGTAGTATTGAAGAATATGAATTAAGATATAAAAATGATACAGGTTTTACACAAGAAGATATTTTCAAAAAGTTTTTCAAGGGATTTGACAAGAATATATCAATTTTAGAAATTGGTTGCAATAGAGGATTAAAGTTGTCAATGCTAAAAAAAATGGGGTTCACAAATCTTTCCGGAATTGAAGTGAATCAAAAAGCATATGAACTTGCTAAGAAGGAAAATCCAACAGCAAAAATTTTTCATTCTAGTATAGAGAATTTTGATTCAAAATCAACTCAATATGACCTTGTCTTTACATCAACTTTATTGATACACATTCCGCCGGAAGCATTGGAAATGGTGATTTCTAAAATGATAGATTTATCTCGAAAGTATATTTTTGGTTTAGAATTTTTTTCTAAAAACTTGGTAGAAGTTCCATACAGAGGACTTTCAAAAGCCCTTTGGAAGCAAAATTTTCCTAAGTTGTTTCAAAAATTAAGTCCCAATCTGACTATAGAAAAATTAGAATTTATTCCATATAAGAATGATGATCTGCGTGATGTGATTTACCTACTTAGAAAAAATTAAGAGCATTTACTACTCAATGTGTCTTGAGCCTTTTGTAGAATGTTAACTTTCACAGTATTAAAATCACTAAACAAAAAATCATCAATAGTTTAGAGTGCGAATATGAAAAATATTTGGAATAAAATCAAAGAGTTGTTTTCAAAGACAAGAGACTTACAATATGTTGGAACAGCAAACATTGTTACTAAAGCAATCGCTGGTTTATTTTGGTTTTATGTAGCCACGTTGATGGCAGTTGAGGCGTATGGTGAAATCAGTTACTTTATAGCAATTGCAACAATGGCTACCAGATTATCCTTGTTTGGTTCTTCACAAACTATAATTGTATATACTGCAAAAAAGATCGCAATTCAACCACCAGTATTTTTTATCACATTAATTCTTGGTACAATATCATTTATTGTTCTATATTTTATTTTTAATGATTTCACCGTTAGCATTTATGCAATTGGTGCCTTGATTTTTGATCTTGGAATTGCAAGCTTGCTTGGTGCAAGATTATATAAAAACTATCTTTATTATTTTATCACTCAAAAAATTTTAGCAGTAATTCTTGCCCTAGGTTTATTTTTTATTTTAGGTCCTAATGGAATTATTTTAGGAATTGGATTATCTTTTCTGGTTCTAATTCCTAGAATTGTTAAAGGATTCAGTAATACAAAATTAGATTTTTCAATAATGAGAACGAAGTTTGGTTTTATGATAAATAGTTACAGTATGAGTATAGAAAAAATATTTTCTGGTCAAATTGATAAAATAATTATTGTTCCTTTATTAGGTTTTGTAGCATTAGGTAATTTTCATTTAGGTTTTCAATTTCTTGGTCTTCTCTTGATACTTCCCACTATTGTGTATACCTATACTTTACCACGTGATGCTAGTGGAATACCTACAAAACGTCTCAAAATAATTATGATAATATGTTCCGTTATCTTTGCAATTCTAGGCATTTTGATAGCACCCATTATTCTTCCAGTATTTTTTCCCAAATTTGAAGAAGTTGTAGAAGTTATTCAAATATTAAGTATCTATATTATACCTAATTCTATTAGCACTGCCTTTGTTTCTCATTATTTAGGAAAAGAAAAAAGTAAAGTTGTCCTCATTGGTCAGAGCATCTCTGTTGGAATATACTTGTTAGGAATTCTTACACTTGGAGAAATTTATGGAATTAATGGTGTCGCAATTTCATTTGTTATTTCAGGTATTGTTCAAACCACATATTATCTTTTAATGAAGGCAATTAAATCGAAATAATATGATCGTACAAATTCAAAAAAAAATCTACGTGCCACTTTTAGCAATTATTGTAGCAGGGACAATAATAAGATTCTACTTTACACCTTGGGATTTACCATCGTCAGCATCTGATACTTTAGTATTTTTTATTGAAGCCTATAATTATGCAAATGGGGATTTTTCTCAATATAATCCCAGATTGTTATGGCCTGGTTTTCTATCAATATTTTTTGTTTTATTTTCGTTTAACGAATATTTTGAATATGTCACTCTAATGCGTGTTATCTCTATTCTTCTCTCAGTTAGTGCTATTCCACTTGTATATTTTGTTGCTAAACAATTTGTAGAAAAAAATTATGCGTTAATGGCATCTGCTTTTTTTGCTTTTGATATAAGTATAATTGAAAATTCTACGTGGACACTCACTGAACCTTTATTTCTTGTTTTGGCTTTATTATCTTTTTATTTTATTATCCAGAATAATTCAAAATATTATATTCTTAGTTTTATTTTTGCAGGTTTAGC
>SDBV01013617.1_pt1 | contig 10326 bp, 10 predicted proteins | sample 2277081 | NCBI WGS metagenome assembly SDBV01 (sample SAMN10402039, study PRJNA504765) | marine sediment metagenome | isolation source: marine sediment core GS10_PC15, 223 cmbsf | place: Arctic Ocean: Southern Knipovich Ridge | collected 2010 | reverse complement strand
GGCACAAAAAGAAGCCCGACAAGCCCATGAATAAGAAAAAACGTAACCATGTCTCGACAGCACGAATTCTAGAGAAACGAAAACAAGCCTCCAAGGCGATGCAATGCTAGCTACAAAAGGCTGACCCCTGACTCCTGACCCCTGAGCCCTGACCCCTGACCCCTGACCCCTTCCTCATGCCCGCCATCCGCCAACTCTCTCAATCCCTGATCAACAAGATCGCTGCCGGCGAGGTGATCGAGCGGCCGGCCAGCGTGGTCAAGGAGCTGATGGAAAACGCGGTCGACGCCGGGGCGACCCGGATCGACGTGACGATCGGCGCCGGCGGCAGCGAAGTGGTTCGGGTGGTCGACAACGGATGCGGTATCGCGGCCGATCAACTCCCCTTGGCAGTCGCCTGCCACGCCACCAGCAAGCTGGCCGGGGCCGATGACCTGTTTCGCGTCGGCACGCTGGGGTTTCGAGGAGAGGCCCTGGCCTCGATCGCCGAAGTCAGCCGCTTGCGGCTTCGCAGCCGGCCGGCCGGCAACGATCACGGCGCCGAGATCGAGATCGTCGGCGGCAAGCCGGGCGACGTGGTCCCTTGCGGCGCTCCGCCGGGCACGTCGGTCGAGGTCCGCAACCTGTTCTTCAACACGCCGGTGCGGCGGAAGTTCCTCCGCACCACCCAGACGGAATTCGGGCACGTCAGCGAGGCGTTCACGCGGATTGCCCTGGCCGCACCGGAAGTCCATTTCACCCTACATCACAACGACCGGCAGGTGTTCGAGCTGGCCGCCTCCGACGGATGGCTCGAGCGGATTGCCCGCTTCTTCGGCCGCGACCTGGCCGAGAACCTGATTGCCGTTCAGAGCACCGACGACGACGACGGCAGCGGCGGCCAGGCAAGGCAAGTGCGGCTGGACGGCTACGTGGCCAATCCCACCCACAGCCGAAGCAACAATCGGATGCAGTATCTGTTGCTCAACGGGCGTTACATCCGCGACCGTTCGCTGCAACACGCCTTGGGCGAAGCGTATCGAGGGCTGCTGACCACGGGCCGGTACCCGATCGCGTTCCTGCGGCTTCAGATGTCGCCCGAGTTGGTCGACGTAAACGTCCACCCGACGAAACTCGAGGTGCGGTTCCAGGACAGCGGGCGGTTGTACAGCCAATTTCTCTCCACCTTGCGGGGCAAGTTCCTGACCACCGACCTGACACCCCGTGTGGAATCGCCCGCCGACGAGGATCCGACCGGCGGTCACGACGCGGGCCGCACAAGCGAACTGCGACAGGAACTGGTCGATTGGGCCAAGGGGGGGGTCTGCGGGTGGAACGCTGCGCCGCGGGCCGGCGGCGCAACGACGTCGGGTCCCTCCACCGGCGGCGGGCAGCCGTTGGAGTTGACGCGATTGGAGGGTCGTTTTGCGCGTCCCGGCGACGGCAGCGCCGGCCGTGCCGAGCCGTCCGTCGGCCCGCCGACTGCGGATCGGACGGCGGGCCGCAACGCTGAATTCTCCCCAGCCGCGCCGGCGCTGCAAGTCCACAACCGGTACCTGGTCGCCGAGACCGAGGAGGGCGTGACGATCATCGATCAGCACGCCCTGCACGAGCAGATTTTGTACGAGCGTTTGCGTCAACGGGTCCTCTCCGGGGCCATGGAGACCCAAAAGCTGCTGGTCCCCGAGCCGGTCGATCTGAGCGCCCCGGAAGCGGCGGCCGCGTCGGAGCATGGCGAGCTGCTGGCCCGGTTGGGGATGATCATCGAGCCGTTCGGCGGCGACACGGTGTTGGTGGCCGGCTTCCCGGCGATGCTGGCGAACTTCAACCCGGCCGAGGTCTTGCGCGAGTTGCTCGCTCAGCTCCTGTCCGGCGACCGGCCGCCGCAGCAGGACGACTTGCTGGACGACCTGCTGCACACGGTCGCGTGTAAAGCGGCGATCAAGGCGGGCGACCGACTGGCCCCGGAGGAAATCGCTTCGCTTTTGGAGCAGAGTCATCTGGCCGGGAATCCCCATCACTGCCCGCATGGGCGCCCCACCGCGTTAGTGTTTACGCGAGAGGAGCTGGACCGGCGATTCAAGAGGGGTTAGAGGCGAGGGGCGAGGGGTGAGAAGTACTGGAGGTGTTTCATGGGAGTGAGGAGCTATGGGGAGTTGAAGGTCTGGCAAACCGGAATGCAACTGAGCAGACAGGTCTACCAATTGACCCGAAGCTTTCCAAATCATGAAATGTACGGTCTATCCGGGCAGATGCAACGCGCGGCGGTGTCGGCCCCTGCTAACATCGCTGAAGGACACGCACGCAATTCCACAAAGCAGTTCTTGCATCATCTTTCGATTGCCCGCGGCTCGCTCGCAGAACTCGAAACATTCCTCATCCTTGCCCAATAACTGGGCTATTGCGAGCAGGGCTCGATCGACGGGCTCTTTCAAACATGCGACGAAGAAAGTAGAATGCTAAGTGGCCAGCGGGCAAGCCTGCAGAAGAGAATCGCCCGCGATCGGTAACCCCCCATCCCTTGCCCCTAATCCCTCGCCCCTAACCCCTGACCCCTGCCCGCTACCATGATTTGTGTAAGCATCGGCCGCGGACGGCACCGGCACGTGGTTGCGGAACATCGACATCTGGTCGACCAGGGGGCCCAACTGGTCGAGTTGCGGCTGGACTATATCAACGGGGACGTGAACCTCAAGCGGCTGCTTGCCGAGCGGCCTTCTCCGGTGGTGATTTCGTGTCGCCGGGAAAGCGACGGAGGGAAATTCTCCGGAAACGACGAACAGCGGGTGATGCTGCTGCGGACTGCGGTTGCCGAGGGCGTCGAGTACATCGATCTGGAAGACGACGTGGCGGCCAAGGTCCCGCGTTTCGGGGCCACCAAGCGGATTGTCAGTAGGCACGACTTCCGCAAGACGCCCGGCGACCTCGAGGCGATCCACCGCCGCATGGCCGAGTTGGACCCCGACATCATCAAAATCTGCACCATGGCAAACCATCCCCACGACAACCTCCGGATTCTGCGGCTGGTGCAGCAAAGCGAGGTGCCGACCGTGGGGTTGTGCATGGGCGATATCGGGCTGCCGTCGCGGGTGTTGGCCGGACGGTTCGGAGCGCCCTTCACGTATGCCACCTTCCATCACGAACGGGCGCTGGCTCCCGGACAGCTCAGCTACCAGCAGATGACGGAGATCTACCACTACGATCAGATCAACGCCGAGACCGAGGTCTACGGGGTGATCGCCGACCCGGTGGGGCACAGCCTTAGCCCGTTGATCCACAATACGGCCTTCCGGCATCTGGGGCTCAACAAAGTCTATATCCCCATCCGCGTGCCTCGCGAGGACTTGCCCGGGTTCATCGACGACGCGCCGCAGCTCGGCATCCGGGGGCTCAGCGTGACCATCCCGCACAAAGAAGCCGTGGTCAAGAAGCTGACCGAAGCCGACGGCGCCGTCCGCGGCATCGGGGCCACCAACACGCTGCTGCTGGACGGCGAAGCCCGACGCGGATACAACACCGACTACCGGGCCGCCATGGAAAGCCTGGAGATCGCCATGGGACTGGCCGGCGAGGAGGAGAAGTCGCTGCTGCAAGGCAAGACCGCGTTGGTGCTGGGTTCCGGCGGCGTGGGCAAGGCGATCACCTATGGACTGATCCGCCGCGGGGCCAAGGTCGTGTTGACCGACGGAGCCCCCCAGTCGGCCACCGAACTGGCCAAACGGTTTGGCTGCCGGGCCGTCGACTGGTCGGCTCGCCACAGCATTTCGGCCGACCTGCTGATCAACTGCACGCCCGTGGGCATGCACCCCAACGTCGACGAGACTCCCTTCGACAAACACCACCTGCGACCCTCGATGGTCGTCTTCGACGCCGTCTACAATCCCGAAAACACGTTGCTGGTCAAAGACGCCCGCAGCCGCAATTGCACCGTGGTTACCGGCGTCGACATGTTCGTCCGCCAGGCCTGTCTGCAATTCAAGCTGTTCACTGGTCAGGAGGGACCGGCCGACTTGATGCGGGACGTGATCAAACGGGCGATCGGAGCGGTGAAGTATTAATGAACCTCACCCTGATCGGATACCGTGCTACCGGCAAGACGATCCTCGCCCGGCTCTTGGCCGAGCGGCTCGGCTGGGAGTGGATCGACGCCGACGTGGAAATCGAGCGTCGCTCGGGCAAGTCGATCGCGCGGATTTTTGCCGAGGACGGTGAACCGGCCTTCCGCGATCTGGAAGCCGAGGTGATCGCCGACCTCTGCCGCCGCGAGCACCTCGTATTGGCCGCCGGCGGGGGAGCGCCGTTACGCAAGGAAAGTCGTCAGGTGATGCGCGACGGCGGCAAGGTCGTCTGGCTGACCGCCAGGCCGCAGACCATCCACGCCCGTATGTCGGGCGACGCCACCACCGCCGGGCGCCGGCCCGAGTTGACCGATCGGGGACCGCTTCAGGAGATCCGTCACCTGCTTGCGCAACGGGAGCCGATTTATCGCGAGTCGGCCCACCTCCAGGTCGATACTGAAGGAAAGACCCCCGCGCAGTTGACCGACGAGATTCTCGAGCGGCTCCGCCTGGCACCCGACGCTGGAAACCCCGCGTGAACCAGATCCTGGCCATTGAGTTGGAAGTCCGCCTGGCGGTGCTTTTCGTGCTGGGCGCCGTGGTGGGCGGCCTGGCGAACTGGGCCGTGTATCGGCTGGCCTGGCATCCCCGCCCGATCGGACCCTGGTGCCGCCCGGATCCCAAGGCCCCGCCGCGGCGTGCGGCCGACCGGATACCGATCTTCGGCTGGTGGGGGCTGCGGCGAGAGACGTGCCTGCACGGCGCCGGCTTCTGGGTCCGCCCGATGCTGCTGGAGATACTGACCGGGATCGCGTTTGCCGCACTGTATTGGTGGGAGATCGACCAACGAGGGCTGTTGCCACCGGCCGTAGCTGGGCCGTTGCCGCTGGCTTGGATCATCGTGCTGCATCAGCAGTACGCCAGCCACCTGATTTTGGTTTCCTTGATGCTGGTAGCTTCCGTGATTGACGCCGACGAGAAGATCATTCCCGACTCGATCACCGTGCCCGGCACCTTGCTGGGATTGTTGGCTGCGGCGGCTTGTCCCCGGTCTCTGTTGCCGGACGCGGCGATACTCGCCAACGGCCAGTTGTTCCTCGATTTCTTGAGATTGACTTCACCCAATCGGTGGCCCAACTGCCTGAACGGCTTTCCCTGCGAGTGGTCGCTGGTGGTCGGGCTGGGCTGCTGGTGGCTGTGGTGCGTGGCGCTGATGACCAGGACGTGGTACACTCGCCATGGCTGGCCTCGGGCGTTGCGGTTGTGTTTCGCCCGGCTGGTGCGCGAGTCGCTCACCTACCGGATCCTGCTGATGGGAGCGATCGGTTCGGCGGCGATCGCGGCCGTATGGTGGCGGGGTGGACTGGCGTGGATGGGCCTGCTCAGCGCGGTGGTCGGCGTGGCCGGCGGCGGGGCGTTGATCTGGATGGTCCGGGTGATCGGCACTGCCGTGCTGAAGCGCGAGGCGATGGGGTTCGGCGACGTCACGCTGATGGCCATGATCGGCGCCTTCCTCGGTTGGCAGACCTGCCTGGTGATCTTCTTCCTCGCGCCGTTCGCCGCCCTGATCGTCGGCGCGCTGCAGTGGATCGTACGACGCGACAACGTGATCCCCTACGGCCCCTTCCTCTGCCTGGCCGCGGCCGCGGCGATCGTCCGCTGGGCCACGATTTGGGATCAGACGTGGCCCGTCTTCGCCATGGGATGGCTCGTGCCGGTGATGGTGCTCGCCTGCATGGTCCTGTTGGCGCTGCTGTTGGGTGTGTGGCAGATGATCCGCAACACGCTGCGGTAGCCACTTAGTACTCAGTAACAGTGAGATTGATGGGTGGCTGGGGTCGAGCGTAGCGAGCCCCCAGCACGCAACGAACTGGGGGCTCGCTACGCTCGACCCCAGCCACCCCACCCATCAATTGGCTTGTTGCTGAGCACTAGGCGTGCGTCGCCAAGTATTCGGCCACGCCTTCGGCCGTGGGCTTCATGGCGTCCTCGCCTTCCCGCCAGTTGGCCGGACAGACGTCGCCGTGTTCTTCGTGGAACCGCAAAGCGTCCAGCACGCGCAGCGCCTCGTCCACGTTGCGGCCCAGCGGCAGGTCGTTGACCAGGGCGTGGCGGACGATCCCTTGCTGGTCGATCAAGAATAGTCCCCGCAGGGCCACTTCCTCGTCGAACAGCACTCCGTACTCGCGGGAGATGTTCTTGCTCAGGTCGGCGACCAACGGGTACTGGATTTGCCCGATGCCGCCCTGATCCCGCGGCGTATTCTTCCAGGCAAGGTGCGTAAAGTGCGAGTCGACCGAGACGCCGATTACCTGGGCGTTCTTCCCCTCAAACTTCGCCAGTGCCTTGTCGAAGGCGATAATCTCCGACGGACAGACGAAGGTAAAATCCAGGGGATAGAAAAACAGAATCACGTACTTGCCGCGATACGACGAAAGGGTCAACTCGGCGAACGAGTTGTCGGGGGTCACCGCCTGAGCGGTAAAATCGGGGGCTTCCTTGGTTACCAAAGCACTCATCGGTCTGATTCCTCCTGATCGTGTTGGTTTGAAAACGGGGCAGTTTTGAAAGACGGGACGGAGAATCACGCCGCGTGGCCGCGGCGACTAAACGTTTTTTCTCCCGGAATCACGCCATCCTGTTTAGGCCTCCGAGCTGGCGGCCGAACGTCCGGCGAGTTGTCCGTCGAGCATGAACAGCGCGCCGCCGTCGTCGCCGACCAGTTTCAACTGATCGATGACCGTCGACACGCTGGCCTCCTCTTCCACCTGCTCGGTGACGAACCACTCCAGAAAGGCCACCGTAGCGTGGTCCTTCTCGGTGACCGCCAAATCGTCGAGCTGATTGATCGACCCGGTGATCTTCTGCTCGTGGGCCAAGGTGTCTTCGAAGGCGTCCAAGGGGCCGTTCCACTGGATCTTCGGGGCCTCGATCTGCGTCAGCGTCACCCGGCCGTTGCGATTGTTGATGAAGTCGTAGATCTTCAGGGCGTGTCCCATCTCCTCCTGAGACTGGAGCCGCATCCAGTTGGCCATTCCCACGAAGCTTGTCGACTGAAAATAGGCCGACATCGACAGGTACAAGTAGGAGGAGGACAGTTCGGCATTGAGCTGCTGATTTAGCGCATCCTGAATCTTCGGATTCAACATGATCGATTTTCCTTTCCGTAGTTGTGTTGCCGCTCGGTCCGGCACCGGGGGCAAATTCCCAGCAGTTCCAGACGGTGGCCGAGGATTTCATACCCTTGGCAATCATCTTCGTTGAACCCCGGCAGTTCAAGGGGCACCCCTTCGAAGTCGTCGACCCGTCCGCAGTCCACGCAGCGCACGTGGCCGTGCTGGTCGCAATTGCCGTCGAAACGGGATTCCGGACCGCTGAATTCTAGCTTCTGGATGGCGCCGGTCCGAGCCAATAGTTCGAGGTTGCGGTAGACCGTACCGAGACTAATTTTCGGCAGGCGCCGACGCACGATCTCGTACAGACCCACCGCAGTGGGGTGCGAAGTCAGCTTCCGGACTTCTTCCAGAATCACTCGTCGCTGCCGGGTGTTGCGTACGAACTTTTCGTTGGCCATAAGGACCTTCCTTATCACTAACAGTAATTATTACTGTTATATTGGATAAGTCAAGGCCCAAATCCGTCTGGCCGTCTCGTGGCGACGCTCTGAGGTTGTGAAGAAATGAATTTGGAGCGCGATGACTTGTCATCACTTTCCTTCGTCGGGCCGTTTTCCGATCAATGGCCCTCGCTACTGCGGATCGGCTGGAAAAAGAAAGCGGTGACAAGTCACTGCACTCCAAAGAATTCACAACCTCGCGGCGTGGCAACGCGCGGCTTCGACGCTTTGCATCGCTTTAGCGGAACTCGTTATGAAACAACGGGTTACGTCGTCGCCGGTTCAACCGAGTTCGATCTTACTGATTTTCACTTGCGTGTAGAGTTGTCGATGGCCGGTCTTTGTGCGGGAGTTCTTTCGCCGGCGGAACTTTTGGACAACCAATTTGGGACCCTGCCGGACGCCGACCACTTCGGCGGTGACCGTGGCCGATTCGAGCAGCGGCCGTCCGACTTTCAGGCCGTCGTCGTCGCGATAGGCCAGCACCCGATCGAATTTCAGCTCTTCTCCGGTGGACACTTCGCGGTAGTCGAGTTCCAGAAGCTGGCCTTCCTGGACTTGCAGTTGGCGTCCGCTGTCCTGGATGATTGCGTACATGGTGGGTCCTATCGGTTGGATGATCTGACGAGCTGTCTTTCGGGTGGGTCCCTCTTTTGAGGAGCCCCCCGCAGCCGGGAACCTTTTAATATTTAATTTACGGCGGATGGCTGGACCGTTCAAGCCCCCTACTGCGAAAACTTCACTCCCCGGCCTTGGGAGTCGCGGCATTCGAGCGCCAGATGCTCGGGCGGTACATTAGATACGCCGACGACTCGCAGTGCCATCTCCCCGACGTCTTCCAGGCGGGCCAACTCCCGGCGCTTATTATTGTTGAGATATTCGGCTACCTGGTCGGCCACCGTCACCACGATTTGGGCGATTTCCTTGCGTTGGCCGGCGAGAATCAGCAGTCGGACGACTTCGATAGCCATACTCTCGGGGGTTTTGACCACGGCTGCCCCATGGCAACACGGGCAATCGGCGAAGACGCTCCGTTTCAGGCTGGGGCGGATCCGTTGGCGGGTCATTTCCACCAGTCCGAAGGGGCTTGTCCGGAGGATTTTGGTGCGGGCGCGATCGCGGCGAACGGCCTCCTTCAACGCCCGTTCCACCCCCCGGCGGTGTTTTTCTTTGCGCATGTCGATGAAATCGTTGACCACCACTCCGCCGAGGTCGCGGAGCCGGATTTGTCGGGCGATTTCCTGGGCGGCCAGGAGGTTCATTTGATAGGCGGTTTCTTCGGCCGAGTCGTCGGCGCGGAAACGGCCGCTGTTGACGTCGATGGCCACCAGGGCTTCGGTCTGGTCGATGACGATCGATCCGCCGGACTTCAGGGGCACTTCGCGACGGTACATTTTGGCGATTTCTTCGTCGAGGTGGTACTTGTGGAACAGCGGTTCCTTGCCTTCGTAGAGCCGCAGCCGGCCCACGTACCGGGGCATCACCAGTTGGAGGAATTCTTTCGCCCGCTCGTAGGCCGTCACTTCGTCGATGTAGATCGCATCCACCTCGCCGGTGAAGATATCGCGAATGGTGCGGATGATCATGTCGCTTTCTTCGTAGATGTCGATCGGGCCTTTGAGTTTCTTGATCCGCCGGACGATGACTTTCCAGAGCCGCAGCAGGTAGGCCAGGTCGCGGGAGAGTTCGCGTTTGGTCCGGTCGGAGCCGGCGGTGCGGACGATGATCCCGACGCCCTTGGGCGGGTTCAGTTCCAGCATCACCGAGCGGAGCCGACGGCGGACGTCCTCGTCTTCGATCTTTCGCGAGACGCCGATGCGGCCCAGGGCGGGCATCAGCACGAGGTATCGGCCCGGGATGCTGATGTAGGTCGACAGCGTGGGGCCCTTGGTTCCGATTCCTTCCTTGATCACTTGGACCAGGACTTCGTCGCCGCGGCGGAGGACGTCCTGGATGGGCGGTTTGAAGCGGGGGCGGCCGCCGGGGCGGAACTCGCGCTGCCGCGGCGGCTGATCTTCGGAACCTTCGTCGACCTCGTCTTCCACCGAGGCGTCGCCGCTGCGGCCGCCGCCCGGCCGCGAGGCTCCGCGGCCGGGCACCTCGTAGCCGCCTTGGCGGAAGTAGTGGGGCTCGACGTCGCTGATGTGCAGGAAGCCGTTGCGACCCACGCCGAAATCCACGAAGGCCGCCTGGATGCTCGGTTCGAGATTGACCACGACACCCTTGTAGATGTTTCCTACGTAACTGTCCTGACCGGTTCTCTCTACGTAGAGTTCTTCGAGGACTCCATCTTCAACGATCGCAATCCGGCATTCCTCCGGCTGGGACACGTTGATCAACATTTCCTGTTTCATGGTGTTGCTTTCTGTGTCGGCAAGACAGGCGAGCAGGCATGCGATTTGCGTTTCGGGGTCGACCCGGCCGGCGGCGGCGAAGCGTTCTCATGGTCGGATCTCCACGGCGGTGCGGGTGAGATGAACTCCGTGACTTTCCAACTCGGACAGTCCCAGAGCGTCCAGCACTTCCCGCGGACGGGCGGCGGCCTGTTGGCTGATCTTCAGCCGCATTTGCAGCACGTCGTCTCGCAGCGTCAACTCCTGAAGAGTCGCGCGGAGATCGACGGGCGTGCTTCGGTTCGGCCGTCGGATCGGGTAGGACGACGCGGCCATCAGG
>SDBV01013616.1_pt1 | contig 10326 bp, 7 predicted proteins | sample 2277081 | NCBI WGS metagenome assembly SDBV01 (sample SAMN10402039, study PRJNA504765) | marine sediment metagenome | isolation source: marine sediment core GS10_PC15, 223 cmbsf | place: Arctic Ocean: Southern Knipovich Ridge | collected 2010 | reverse complement strand
GCTCTTTATTCTGGCTATCATTTTAGTCTACCTGGCGATAACCAAACTAAGAGCGATAGGCAAACAAAGGTCAGCCGCCTCCTGATTTCCACTAACCAGGTGATGGTTAGTCGGTTCCAAGAGAGACCCTCCAGCTTACCAAAGGGCTGGGGGGTCTTATTAAAGTTGGTGTTCAGACTGGTGAGGTATGAAGCCGAAAGTTTAGCTAACCAGGAAGATAGCTTCAGAAGCATTAGATATGATCAGTGAAATTGCTGAAATGAAGTGGCGGAGGGAGTGGGATTCGAACCCACGGTCCCCTTGCAGGGACAACGGTTTTCAAGACCGTCACCATCGGCCACTCGGACACCCCTCCACGACAAAGACTGTGCCTACTTCCGTAGTCGCCTTAGCTGAAAGACTACCGGGTTTTCTGCGTCTGGGCAGGCTACAGTGGCGATATCAGGGTCACTTTCCCAGGGGAATGCCCCACCAAACATCAGCGCCCAGGCACTAGGATACACGGCATTAAAAGCTGATGTGCACATGCCCTGTGGCGTTTTACTCCCGATGGCCCATTCATCACCCACCTTGTGCTCAGTAGCGCAGGTACCCTTTTGAGATATTACCCTGGCGACCACGTCGTACCCTTCTGTCATATTACTGCCTCCTTCCGCTTATCTTTTCTTACACCCTTCCAGATTTTAAGCTAACTAAGTCAAGTTTGGCTCGATAACCCTCAGCAGCGTCTCCACAGTTTTTCGAAAATCGTAATACTCTTCCGCTGGTAGTACATTATTATGTGCTATAATGTGTCTTTGCATTTCTAGACTCTTCATATTTACACTAAATCTGCCTATAGGCCCAATACATTGTTCAAAAAGGTCACTGCTCTTGTTAACCACAATGTCATGAAGGTCCTCAAAATCGACAAAATTCAACGGGGATGTATTTTCTAGTAAATGCCACTTTCTCCTAGGGTCTTGCTGACGCCTTGTATACTTATCCCGAGCTGTATGCGTAGCTCCTTTTGCCCACCAGCCCATTTCACCGAATTTCTCCTTTAGTTTCTTCTCGATAAGTATACGGAGTTCATTTTCTAGACGAAATAATAACTCATACGCTTGCTTCATGCGGTCAACAGCATCTTCAAAGGTGGGCTGCAATGTGCGAATATGCTCTTCCAAGAGTTGCTCAGCTAAATCCTGAGCTGCTTTTTCCCCTAACATCTCACCCAAGTATTCAGGCTCAAGCGAGTCTAACTTCTTGTAGTATAAGACCTGTTCCAGTTCCAGAATTTCTACAATGTCATCGATGCAACCTGCCCTTGACAACTGGGGGTACTCACTCTCGTCCCAAGTGGAACGTATAAAGCTTCCACCTATGAAAGAATATGGTGGTTGCTTTGAGTCTCTAGATAAGATAAAAAACGAATCCTTACCGCAAACTAAAGAACATGCAACTCCCTGCCTAACAAAGGGTAGCTTAGAAGTCAGAGCTGGGCATCTCTGGTCAGCAAGCTCTTTGTACTTCTCAATGAAAGTTAAGATGAACGTACCCATCTTGTTTTCAACACATTGGCGGTCGCTGAATGTACCCATATCTACCTAATCACCTTCGCCCCAACATAGTCTTGTAGCACTTCGGGGATTAGGATGGTGCCGTCGGCTTGCTGGTAGTTCTCCATGATGGCGATGACCACCCGGGGCAGGGCTAGCCCGGAGCCGTTCAGGGTGTGGACAAACTGGGGTCTGGCATCGGGGGCGGGGCGGTAGCGGGTGTTAGCCCGTCTGGCTTGAAAATCACCGCAGTTGGAGCAGGAGCTGACCTCTAGCCATTCTTTAACGCCCGGAGCCCACATTTCGACATCGTAGGACTTCTGAGAGGCAAATCCTAGGTCGGCCGTGCACAGTTGCTTTACCCGGTAGGGAAGCCCCAGCTTCTGGCAGACATCCTCGGCATTGGCCAACATTTTCTCCAGCTCCTCGTATGAGGTGGCTGGTTCAGTAAATTTATACATCTCCACCTTATCAAACTGGTGCCCCCGTTTTATGCCTCTGGTATCTTTCCCGGCTGACATCTTCTCGCGGCGGAAACAGGCAGTATAGGCAACATAATAGAAGGGCAACATTCCTGGCGATATAATCTCACCACGGTGGAGGTTGGTGAGGGGCACCTCAGCCGTGGGTATGAACCAGAGGTCATCCTCCTCATCGTGATATAGATTATCGGCAAATTTAGGCAGGTTGCCAGCGCTGGTCATACACTCCCTCTTGACCATAAACGGAGGATAAATTTCACTGTAGCCGTGCTCAGTGGTGTGGAGGTCGAGCATGAAGGAGATAAGGGCTCTTTGCAGTCGAGCGCCCAGTCCTTTCAGCACGTAGAAGCGGCTGCCGGAGAGCTTTACCCCTCGTTCAAAGTCAATAATGTCCAGAGATTCACCCAGCTTCCAGTGGGGCGCTGGGGGGAAATTGAAGCTTCTCAGCTCTCCCCAGGAGCGCACGACAACGTTATCCTCCTCGTCCCTACCAACCGGCACCGAGGGGTGAGGGGGGTTAGGCACCTGTAGGAGCAACTCTTCCAGTTGCTTATCTAGACTCCTGACCTTCTGCTCCAGGGCTCTTATCTGGCCACGCAGACCACGCCCCTCATCGCTAGAAACCGCTCTCTTCTCCCGGGCAGCCTCTTTACGGGTATGTCTTAGATTCTCTAGTTCAAGTATCTTCTGGCGGCGCTCCGAGTCAAGCTTTAGGATTTCATCCAGCGGGGCAGTATCCTGACGCTTGGCTATTGCTTGCCGCACCGAGTCCGTATTTTCGCGGATAAATTTCAGGTCAAGCATAGATTCTCCTTGTGAGATTGATTAGCAACCCACCCCCTTTATCCCCCTCCCTTGATAAGGAGAGGGGGAGGAGTAATTGTTGAAGGGGCTTTGCTTCTTCAAACTTCCCCAATAAATGACTCCTTATCCTTTCTCCCTAAGCTGGGGAAACAGGATTACCTCGCGGATTGACGACTGGTTAGTTAACAGCATTACCAGGCGGTCAATGCCAACGCCCAGTCCACCGGTAGGCGGCATGCCATACTCCAGTGCCGTTAAGAAATCCTCATCAATCGTCCCTACTTCCTCGCCCTCTGTCTGATGTTCCTTTTGTTGCTGGAGGAAGCGCTGCCTCTGCTCTATAGGGTCATTGAGTTCGGTAAAGGCATTGGCAATCTCCATTCCCCCGGCAAACACCTCAAACCGCTCCACCATACGGTTATCCTCCGGCTTGGTCTTGGCTAATGGTGACATTGAAACCGGATAGTCCACAAGAAAGACGGGCTGTATCAGTTTGGGCTCAACAAAGGTAGAAAGCAGCTCATCTACCAGTCGACCCCAGTTCTTCTCTGGGTCAACCTCTAATCCCATGTCTCGCATCTTAGCCCTTAGCGAATCAGCGTTAGGATATTGCACAAAGTCAATGCCACTGTGTTCTGTAACCGCCTGACGCAGGCTGAGGCGCTGCCAGGGGGACTTGAAGTTGATGCTGTTGCCCTCGAACTCAACCTGTTCTGTGCCCAAAACCTGCCGGCTAACCCCAGACACCATCTCCTCAACCATCTTCATGACATCATTATAGTCAGCATAGGCTTCATAGGTTTCCAGCATGGTGAACTCGGGATTGTGCTTGGTAGAGATACCTTCATTACGGAAGATACGCCCCAGCTCGTAGACTTTGTCAAAACCACCGATAATCAGCCGCTTAAGGTAAAGCTCAGGAGCAATGCGCAGGTAGAAATCCTGGTCCAGGGCGTGGTGGTGCGTGACAAAGGGACGGGCTAAAGCGCCCCCGGCCGATGGCTGCAGCACCGGTGTTTCTACCTCTAAAAATCCGCGCCGATTGAGGAACTCCCGTACGGCAGTAATAACCTGGCTACGCACCTGAAAGAGCTCCTTAACCTCAACGTTGGCGATAAGGTCAAGGTAGCGTTGCCGGTGACGTATGTCAATATCATGCAGCCCGTGCCACTTCTCCGGCAGGGGTTTAAGCGACTTGGTCAGCAAGGTAAAATCCCCCACCCAGACGGTAGGTTCACCACTCTTCGTTCGAATTAGATTACCCTCGACCCCGATAATATCACCGATATCCAAATCCTTAAACAGTTGAAGGTCATCCTCATCAAGCCGGTTTATGTCTTGGAATAATAGCTGAATTTTCCCTGAGCCATCGCGGATATCAATAAATGAGGACTTGCCCATCGGGCGTCGCGCTGTAATCCGTCCGGCAACACTGACTTTCTCCGCTTGGGTCAAGCCGTCTTCCCTCTGCTTAAGTAAAGCGATGGCTTCCTGTGCCGTGTGCGTTCGTTGATAGCGACGCGGGTAGGGATCAACACCCCGAGCTCTAATTCGGGCAAGCTTCTCCTGCCGCTGCTGCGCAATACGGTCTAACCTGGATGTCATCTCTATCCTTTCCTACTACCTATATAATTCAAGCCTAATTAGCTTTCTAAATGCTATTATACAATATTCGCCATGTTTTGGTATGCCCCTATACCCCAGAGATTGCTTAGCAACTTCATTCCCCGGCAATTTGCACCTACAGAGGTCAGAGTCTATAATGAATAGTCTGGAGGCAGCAAATTGAGCTATCCCGATAATATACTGTACCAGGTTACCAAGCCTGCCCGCTATACTGGCGGCGAGTGGAACAGTATCATTAAGGATTGGGCCAAAACCGACATCAAGATTGCCCTCAGCTACCCCGATATATACGAAATAGGTATGTCCAACATGGCTTTGCCTATCCTCTATGAGCTGCTCAACAGCCAGCCGGATGTCCTCGCCGAGAGGGTCTATGCCCCTTGGCTAGATATGGAAGCAGCATTGCGAGCTAGGGGGATACCCCTGGCTAGCCTGGAAACTAAACGTCCGCTAAAAGATTTTGACATTATCGGCTTCTCATTGGGCTACGAGCTAACCTATACCAATGTCCTCAATATGCTTGACCTGGCCCAAATTCCGGTCCTGGCGGCAGAGAGAGACGATTCCCATCCAATAGTAATGGCCGGTGGTACTTGTGCGCTCAACCCAGAGCCTATGGCTGACTTTATTGACTTCTTTGTCATTGGGGATGGTGAAGAGGTATTGCTTGAGCTACTTGATTGCCTTCGGGATTGGAAGGGTGAGGCAGCCTCAAAAAAGCAGCTACTAAAGCGAATGGCTGCTATCCCTGGCATATATGTGCCTAGTCTCTATCAGGCAGAATATCAGGCTGATGGTCTATTTAAAAGCATTACCCCTACAGTACCACCGGCTAAACCCTCTATACAGCGACGGATAGTAACCAAGCTACCCCCGCCCGTGACTAACCCGGTAGTTCCCTATATTGAGGTAGTCCACGACCGAGGGGCAATAGAAATTCAGCGGGGCTGCAGTCGTGGTTGCCGTTTTTGCCAGGCAGGGATTCTATATCGTCCGGTACGTGAACGCCACCACGAAGAAGTATTACAGGCTATAGGGGAGATTATCACCAACTGTGGCTACACCGAGGTATCTTTGGTGTCACTATGCACCAGCGACTACCCCGATATTGATAAGCTGGTAGCCAATTTAATTCACCAGCACAAAGACCTAACCCTGTCGTTACCTAGCCTCCGCACTGACAGCTCCTCAGTAAGATTGGTCGACTCTCTTCCTTCCCGCCGAAAGACAGGACTCACCTTCGCTCCCGAGGCCGGCAGCCAAAGGCTACGGCGAACCATCAATAAATATATCTCTGAAGATGAAATCCTACAGACGGCGGCGGCCGCCTTTGCTAAAGGCTGGAGCAGCTTGAAGCTATATTTTATGCTCGGCTTGCCCACAGAAACCATTGAAGACGTACAGGAAATTGTTCAGCTAGTGGATAAAATCGGCTCATTGGGCAGGAAGACTAAAGGGAGAAGACCTCAAGTAAGAGTCAGTGTGTCCACCTTTGTACCCAAGCCACACACACCCTTCCAGTGGGTAGCCCAAGCAAGCCAACCGGACTTAGACACCAAACACGAATTGCTCAAGCTGGGACTACGCCGAGCAGGGAGCCGCCTGTCCTGGCCAGACCCTAAAGTCAGCCTGCTGGAGGCAGCCTTTTCACGGGGAGATAGGCGACTGGGCAAGGTTATCTATCGCGCCTGGCAATTGGGTTCTACCTTTGATGCCTGGGGTGAACACTTCAATTATGAAAACTGGATTCGCGCCTTTGATGAAACCAAACTTGACCCTAGTTTCTATGCCCATCGGGAGCGCCCATTAGATGAACCACTACCCTGGGCTCACATTGACGTAGGAGTTACTACCACCTTTCTAAAGGAAGAGTATCAGCGCGCCTTGGATGGTAGAGAAACCCCTGACTGCCGGAATGCAGCCTGTAATGCCTGTGGGCTGGAGCGCTGGCACTCCGATTGCCAGCAGAAGAAAATGCTAGTGAGCCACCATATTAATCATAGATATTGATGTGGGTTACTTAGGCATTGATTCCAGCATCCACAAGAATAGTATGTCCCGTAATATAGCTGGAAGCATCAGAAGCAAGGAAAAGGGCTGCCCCGACAATATCACTGGGCTCGGCCAATGAGCGGCCCCCCAAGGGTATCGTCGACTCAACCCCCTTTAGCCTCTCCGGGTCACTCCAGGTGGCTCGGTTGATTTCTGTCTTTACCGAACTGGGGGCAATAGCATTAGCCCGTATATTGTAGCTGCCTAATTCCCGGGCAAGTACCCGGGTAAGCATCACCACGCCTGCCTTGGCAATACAGTAAACACCCAGGTTTGCCCATGTCTTAAAGGCAAGCTGAGATGTCATATTGATAATGTTGCCCTTCCTCTGCTCAACCATCCTCCTACCCACTGCCTGAGAGCAAAGGTAGTAACCCTTGAGGTCAATATCGATGGTCCTATCCCAGTCATCCTCACTATGTTCCAGAAATGGTTTCCTGATTATCACGGCGGCATTGTTTACCAGAATATCAATGACGCCAAATTCATCCATCACCCTCTCAACCAGATTATCCACATCAGACTTCTTAGCGATGTCAGCCTTAATGGCTAAAGAGCGCCGACCCAGCCTCTGAATCTGGTCAGCCACCGCCGGCAACTCACCATCCTCAATCACCCGACCACAAACCACTACATTAGCTCCCGCCTCAGCAAAACCCAGAGCGATAGCTTTACCTATCCCCCTCTTGCCCCCGGTAACAATAGCTACCTTACCTTCCAAAGAAAAACTTGGTAGACTCATTATTCAACCCCCATTTAAGACTTCTCTAAAGGAAAATCAAAACAAGCAATGGCAACTACTTTATCTCCTTGACCGAGCCTCATTAGCCTTACCCCCTCGGTGCTCCTGCCCTGAATAGTGATGCCCTGTTTAGGGTCTTTCTCCCTCACCGGGGTGCGGATGACAATACCATCAGCAGATACAATCATTAGCTGTTGAGACGATGAAACCACCTTAGCATCAGCCACTTCACCCGTTTTCTGCGTAAGCTTAAAAGTCCTGACCCCGCTACCAGAACGATGCTGCCGCGGATAGCGACTAACTGGGGTAAGTTTACCGAAACCCCCAGTGGTAACCACCAAGACAAAGGCATCGGGGCGGGCATAATCCATATCGACTACCCGGTCACCAGGTGCCAGGCGAATACCACGCACCCCGCCACTGGTTCTGGAGGTAGCTCTCAGTGCCGCAACCGCAACCTTGATTGACTGCCCTTTTCGAGTGATAAAGATGGCGTCATCCTGGTCAGTAGCCAGACACGTTGCCACCAACTCGTCCCCTCCCCCCAAATTTATAGCGATAAGTCCGCTACGCCGCACTGAAGCAAACTTGTCCACCGCCGTCTTTTTTACCTTGCCTCGGCCAGTAGCCATAAGTAGATAGGTACCCAGCGTAAAATTGGTTATAGCTACCATCGTCGTGACTCTTTCATCAGCGGCGATAGGAAAGAGGTTAATGACCGCCATTCCTTTAGCAGTGCGGGTGGTATCAGCCGGCAGTTCATAGCACTTAAGGCAAAAGACTTTTCCCCGGTTGGTAAAGAACAGCAGGCTATCATGGGTATCCGCCACGGTTAGGAGTCTTACAGCATCTGCTTCTCTGGTTACCATGCCAATAATACCCCTGCCACCACGATGCTGCGGCTTGTAGGTACGAGACGGTGTTCTCTTGATAAATCCTCGGTTACTGAGCGTTACCACTACCCTTTGATGAGGAACAAGGTCTTCCTCACAAAATTCCATCACCCCTTGTTCCACTATCTCAGTTCGCCGAGGGTCGCCATATTTGGACTTCAGTGCACCTACTTCTTCCCTTACCTGGAGAAGTATCCTTTTGGGGTTAGCCAGAAGGTCCTCCAAATAGGCAATGTTTTTGACTACCTCACTGTACTCGTCAAGTATCTTGCGTCGCTCAAGATTGGCCAGACGGCGTAGCTGCATATCCAGAATGGCCTGCACCTGGTCCCGGGACAAGCCAAAGCCAGTCATAAGGTTTTGGCGAGCCATCTCGACGGTTTCAGCTTTTCGGATAGTACTAATCACCCTATCTATCTGGTCTAGGGCGATTTTAAGCCCTTCTAGGATATGGGCTCTTGCCTTAGCCACTCTCAACTCAAACCGGGAGCGCCGAGTGATAACCTCGTGGCGGAAATCTATATAATACTGAAGTGCTTCTTTAAGGCTAATTACTCGTGGCTGTGCGTTAATCAGAGCCAGCATATTGATAAAGAAAGCTGACTGCATTGGGGTATACTTATGCAGGTTATTTAAGACCTGTTGCGGCTGCGTCTCCCGTCTTAGCTCAATAACAATACGCATCCCCTGGCGGTCTGACTCGTCGCGTAGTTCGCTGATGCCACCAATTTTCTTATCCTTAACCAGCGCAGCTATTCTCTCCACCAGAGCAGCCTTATTCGTCTGATAGGGGAGTTCAGTAACAACTATTTGTCGCCGACCAGTCCCAGGGATGTCCTCAAAGTAAGCCTTAGCTCGAATCACTACCTTGCCATGGCCGGTGGCATAGGCACTCTTGATCCCATCCTGCCCCAGAATGATACCGCCGGTAGGGAAATCGGGACCTTTAATGAACTGGATAAGTTCCTCAATCGTAGCCTCAGGATTATCAATAAGATAAGAGAGGGCATCACATACCTCCCCCAGATTATGAGGAGGAATATTGGTAGCCATCCCCACGGCAATCCCAGCGCCACCATTAACCAACAAATTGGGTAACTGGGTGGGTAGAACTGAAGGCTCGGTAAGGCTGTCATCAAAGTTAGGTACAAAATTTACCGTGTCCTTATCAATGTCAACTAGCATTCGCTCAGCAATTGACGCCAGCCGTGCTTCGGTATAACGCATCGCCGCTGGAGGGTCATTATCCACACTGCCAAAATTACCTTGCCCGTCAACCAAGACATATCGCATTGAGAAGTCCTGTGCCTGGCGCACCATTGCCTCATAAACTGAGGTATCGCCATGCGGGTGGTACTTACCCAATACTTCGCCAACAATACGGGCACTCTTTTTGTGGGCACTGGCATGAATTAACCCCATATCATGCATAGCATAAAGAATGCGCCGCTGTACCGGTTTTAGCCCATCCCGTACGTCAGGCAGAGCCCGGGAAACAATGACACTCATCGCATAGTCGAGATAAGAGCTTCTCATCTCATCTTCTATATTTACCGGTTTAGTTGTCCCTAAAACCATATTCGGTTGACCCTCCTATTCATCAATCTCAAGCTCAGCAGACTCCTCAGGCAATAATTCCATCTCTTCCTCACCACCGACTATGACATAGCCGGACCCTTCCACTAGTTCCTCTCCATATTCCAACCCACGCCTCAATATTCTATCGCTAACATAAGGTTGAAAACCCTCCAAACCCCTCGGGAGAAAGGAAGGTTGACCGACTTGGCTGGGGTGTTGATATACCTCTCTAATAATGACCGTTACCTTTTCATCAGTTGAACTGACGATAGTGGCTGAATACTCATTACCCCCATTTATTAATCTGACGAGTCGCTGCCCATGCTTGAGTTCAACCTCTCCTAGATACTGCCGACTACCGTTTTCCACAATCAAACTAGAGCCGTTTATCTTTAAGTATACCCTTTCACCAGCCACCATTCTAGCCAGTATTTCTCCTGGTGCCAGACGATGCAGGTTTACCACACCGGCTTTACCTGTTTCCTCAATAAAATGCTGGGGCTTAGCCGTATCAGAATCACCCGCTGAACTAATCGGACGCTCACCTAACAGGGATAAACGGTGGAGGTTCTTTGCGGCAATGGTATTGAAGGGGTCAAGCTCTAGAGTTC
>SDBV01013615.1_pt1 | contig 10327 bp, 7 predicted proteins | sample 2277081 | NCBI WGS metagenome assembly SDBV01 (sample SAMN10402039, study PRJNA504765) | marine sediment metagenome | isolation source: marine sediment core GS10_PC15, 223 cmbsf | place: Arctic Ocean: Southern Knipovich Ridge | collected 2010 | reverse complement strand
TTGCTCTCAGCCGTCGAGCAGGGGCTGGGCGGCTGCATGCTCGGCTCGATCAAACGCGACGCCCTGCGCGAGGCCTTGAACATACCCGATCGGTTCGCCATCGCTCTGGTGATCGCGCTGGGCAAACCTGCGGAGAAGGTGGTCCTGGACGACGCCAAGAATCCCGCCGACGTGGTCTATTGGCGCGACGAGCAGGACGTGCACCACGTGCCCAAGAGGCCGCTGGAAGAGTTGCTGGTGGAGTTCTGAGTCAGCCCACGTAGGGTGCGTGCTTGCACGCACGCGGCGAACGCACGCGAAGCGTGGTGTCACGGGACGGCCGGGCCGAATTCTTCTTGCATTCGACGTGCGTGCAAGCACGCACCCTACGGTAACTGACAACTACATCTTCTCCACCACGTCGATCCCCAGCAGCTCCAGCCCCTTGCGGATCGTCCGGGCGGTCAGGTCGCAGAGCAACAGGCGGCTCTGGCGGAGCCGGTCGGTCTCGGCCTTCAGCACCGGGCACGCCTCGTAGAACGTGGAGTAGCAGTTGGCCAGGTCGAAGAGGTAGTTTGTCAGTTGGTTGGGGCGATAGTCGACCACGGCCAGGTCCAACGTCTCGGCCAGCCGGAGCAGTTGCAGCGCCAGGGTGCGTTCCGCCGGCGAGTCGAGCACGATCGCCGCGCCGCTTGCCCGTAGCGATTCGACGTCGACGCCGCCGCGGGCGAAGATGCTGCGGACCCGGGCGTAGGCGTATTGCATGTAGGTGGCCGTGTTGCCGTTCATGGCCAGCATCTTGTCGTAGCTGAACAGGTAGTCGCTGGTGCGGTTCTGCGACAGATCAGCATATTTCAGGGCCCCCATGCCCACGATCTCGGCGATGCGTATTCGCTCGTCGTCGGAGAGTTCGGGTCCGTGGGGCTTGGCGTCGTCGTTGGCCGCCACGATCACCCCCGCCCGGCGAACCGCCTCGTCCAGCAGGCCCTCCAGGCCGACCGTCTCGCCGGAACGGGTCTTAAACGGCCGTCCGTCCTCGCCCAGCACGGTGCCGAAACTGACGTGCATCAGCTCCACGCGGTCGTAGCCCATCAGCCGGGCGGTGGCGAAGAGGTGCTCGAAGTGCATGCCCTGGCGGTGGTCGACCACGTAGAGGATCGCGTCGGGGGTGAACTGCTCGATGCGGTAGCGAATGGTGGCCAGATCGGTGGTGGCGTAGAGGAAGGCACCGTCCCGCTTTCGGACCAGCATGGGCACGTCGTGCCCTTCGAGGAAGACGCAGGTGGCACCGTCGCTTTCCCGGGCGATCCCCCGGCCGAGCAGGTCGTCGACGACGGCCTGTAGCCGGTCGTTGTAAAAGCTCTCGCCGAGGGTGTGGTCGAAGCGGACGTGCAGCCGCCCGTAGACGCGATCGATCTCCTGCCGGCAGGCCGGCATGAACTCCTGCCACAACCGCACGTTCTCCTCGTCGCCCTCGTGCAGCTTGGCGGTTTCGGCCAGCACGGCCGAGCCGATATCGGGATGGCGCGCCGCCCGTTTGGCGAGCGCATCGTCGGCCGCTATCTTTCGCAACGCCTCGATCTCCGCTCGGCCTTCCAGCAGACTCTTTTCCTCCTGCCGCAGGCGGCGGCGCGTCGCCTTGTCGGGCTTCTCACCGGCGCTGTTCTTGTTGGCCTCAAACGCGGCCTCCCGTAGCTCCTGTCGCTCTTCCAGTTCCGGCAGTTTCGCTCTGGCTTCGTCGTAGTCCATCAGTTGGCGAACGAGCTTGTACAACCGGGCTAACTCCGCGACCGGATTGTCGTCGTAGGCGTCGCGGTCGACGAGGTCTTCGCGCTTGTGACCGTAGATGATCATGCCGAACTGGGTGCCCCAGTCGCCCAGGTGGTTGTCGCCGATCGTCCGGTGGCCCAGGAAGTGGAGGATCTTATAGAGCGCGTCGCCGATCACGGTCGAGCGGATGTGGCCCACGTGCATCGGCTTGGCCACGTTGGGTGCCGAGTAGTCGATTACGCAGGTCCGCTGCTCTTCTTCGGAGACCTTGGGGATACCCAGCCGTTGGTCGCCCACGGCGGCGGCCAGCTTCTCCACCAACCACCGGTTCTTCAGCCGCAGGTTGATGAACCCCGGCCCGGCCACCTCGGGCTTCTCGCAGAGGTCGTCGACCTCCAGGCGGGCGACGATCTGGGTGGCGATTTCCCGGGGCGGGCGGCCCAGACGCTTGCCCAGCGGCATGGCGAAGTTGGCTTGGTAGTCGCCGAACTTCGGATCGCGGGCACCGCTCCGGAGGAGTGGTCGGCGGCGGATCAGCTCCAGCAGCTCTTCCACGTCGCCGGCCAGATCGGCATCGGCAGAATCGATATCGGCCAGGTCCACCAAGGCCCGGCGGAAGCGGTCTTGCAGCTCGGCCAGAATGCTCATGTTCCCTCAGAGCAGCGCGGTTCGAAGGGGACCTGCTTGGCTTGGCCCCAGAGTTGTTCCAGCGCGTAGTAGGCCCTGGTCTCGGGCTCGAAGAGGTGGATCACCACGTCGCCGTAGTCCAACAAGATCCAGCGGCTCTCGTCGTATCCTTCGATCCCCATCCGCCGGTCGCCCAAGCCTTCCTCCAGGGCGTGGTCGATCTCTTCGCTCATGGCGTGGAGTTGGCGTCGGCTGGTGCCGCTGGCTATAACGAAATAGTCGAAGATGGGCGTCAACTGGCGCATGTCCAGGACGACAATATCCCGGCCACGGTTCTCCTCGGCAACTCGGGCGGCCACCAGGGCTCGCTTCAAGCCCGCATCGACTGGCTTCGCATTGGCCGCCTCGGGGCCGACGCTGCTGTCTTCCACTATCGTCCTCTCATCGGGGCCGGATCGCAAACAACTGTTTATTCTACACTATGGGCGAAAAAAGGCGAGGGGGGAGGGGACAGGTCTGCCAGGGTGGCATGGCGGCCGCGCCTGTCTTCCTCGTGCCTGCTGCGTACAATTCTGCATCAAGCTGGCCATCGTGCATCCACCCCCCACTAATGGAGATAATCGCATGGGCGACTGGATCGAAGCCGGAAAGAAGGCCCCCGATTTTGCGCTCTCCGCCGACGACGGCAGCCGAGTCAAGCTCAGCGGACTGCGGGGCGCTCCGGTGGTGCTCTATTTCTACCCCCGCGACGACACGCCGGGCTGCACCCGGGAGGCATGTGCGTTTCGCGACCGCAACGCCCAACTGGGCCGGCTGGAGGCCAAGGTGCTGGGGGTCAGTCCCGACTCCGTGGAGAGCCACCGGAAGTTCCGCCAGAAGTACAGCTTGGACTTTCCGCTGCTGGCCGACACTGCACACAAGGTGGCCCAGAAGTACGGCGCCTGGCGCGAGAATGTCCGTTTCGGCAAGCGGTCGATGGGCGTGCAGAGATCGACGTTTCTGATCGACGCCGAGGGCACCGTTCGCAAGGTCTTCAAAAGCGTCACGGTCGACGGCCACGACCGGCAGGTGATCGAAGCGATCGAGAAGCTACAAAGCCGCGACCGTCGGTCGCGCCGAGTGTAAAGCCGCAACCAGTGGTCGCTCCGAGTGTAAAGCCGCAACCAGTGGTTGCGCTAGATCACTGAGCCGCAAGCGGCCTGGAACTAAAAGATCCCCATCGCCACCAGGCTGTAGCGGACGATCAGCCCGGCCACCACCACGCTGACCATGCTCATCAGCTTGATGAGGATGTTCAGGCTGGGTCCGCTGGTGTCCTTGAAGGGATCGCCGACGGTATCGCCGACCACGGCCGCCTTGTGGGCGTCGGTTCCCTTGCCGCCGTGCGCGCCCTTTTCGATGTACTTCTTGGCGTTGTCCCAGGAGCCGCCGGCGTTGGCCATGAACACCGCCACGCAGAACCCGCAGGTCAACGCCCCCACCAGCAACCCCATCACACCCGCCACACCCAACAGCAGGCCGACCACCACCGGAGTGCCCAGCCCGAGCAGAGAAGGCAGGATCATCGCCTTCTGAGCTGCCTTGGTGCTGATGGCCACCGGGGTGGCGTAGTCGGGTTTTTCGCTGTAGTCCATGATCCCCGGCTTCTCGCGGAACTGGCGGCGGACCTCCTCGACCATCCCGAAGGCCGCCCGGCCCACCGCCTTCATGGTCATCGCGCAGAAGACGAACGTGACCATCGCACCCAGGAACACCCCCACCAGGACCTTGGGGTTCATCAGGTTGGCCTCATAATAATCGGTGAAGTCGGGTATGGTGGCGGTGGCCACAGGAACCAACGCGGCGCCGGTGGCGGTCAGCCGCACGATCTGGTCGTTGTCGGCCTTGCTCAGCACGCCGTCCGCCTTCCCGCTGCCGGTGTCCAGTTCCTTCCAGGCTTCCTCGATGCCCGCGTCGCGAACCTGGCCGGGCATGACGAGAAAACCATGGGTCTCGAACTGCTTTTCTTTCTTGCCGCGGCGGTCGACGATTTTCACCAGGGCTTCCGCCACAAACCGGTCACTGATCTTGTAGAGGCCCAGAGGGGTAACCGGAGGAGCGGTCGCCAGATCAATCGCCTCGATCTCGCTTTTCAGCGTCACTTCCAGCGCCGAGTCGCCCCAACGCTCGAAGCCGACCCGCACCTCCTCGACGTAGGCGGCCAGCAGGGCCAGGGCGGTCAGGGCGGCCGAGCCGATGGCGAATCCCTTGCCCGTGGCGGCCGTGGTGTTGCCCAGACTGTCCAGGGCGTCGGTCCGCTGGCGGACCACCGGTTCCAGGCCGGCCATCTCGGCGTTGCCGCCGGCGTTGTCGGCGATCGGTCCGTAGGCGTCCGTGGCCAGGGTGATGCCCAAGGTGCTCAGCATCCCGACCGCGGCAATTCCCACGCCGTAGAGTCCCAAGGCGAACCACTGCGGATGGCCGAAATGTCCTTGAGCAGCAAATCCGAAGGCAGCCAGGGTAGCGGCCCCCACGGTGATCACGGGGAACCAGACGCTCTTCATGCCGTCGGCCACTCCGCCGATGATGATCGTGGCCGGACCGGTCAGTGCCTGGTCGGCAAGTTTCTTGGTCGGGCCGAATTCATCGCTGGTGCAGTATTCGGTCCACTTGCCGATCAGCCAGCCCGCCAGCAGACCCACCACCACGCTGCAGGCCACGGTCCAGAACTCCGGCAGCATCAGGTAGGCCAGCAGGAAGGCGACCACCACCACGCCCGCCGTGGACAGGTTCACGCCTCGGGCCAGGGCCTTCAGCAACGCCTTCTGCGTGGCCGACTCTTCGGTGCGGACCATGTAGATGCCCCCGATCGACAACAGGATCCCCAACCCGGCAATCATGATCGGCAGGAAGAGGGCCCGAAGCTGCATGTCGAGGATCGAGGCCTCGGAGCCGACCTCTTCGATCAGGGTGCCGCTGGCGAAGGCGGCCACGCCCAAGGCGGCGGTGGCCAGGATCGAGCCACAATACGATTCGTACAGGTCGGCCCCCATCCCGGCCACGTCGCCCACGTTGTCGCCCACGTTGTCGGCGATGGTGGCGGGGTTACGCTTGTCGTCTTCGGGAATGCCCGCCTCGATCTTGCCGACCAGGTCGGCACCCACGTCGGCCGCCTTGGTGAAGATCCCGCCGCCGACACGTGCGAACAGCGCCTGGCTGCTGGCGCCCATGCCGAAGCAAAGCATGGTGACGGTGATCTCGACCAGGCTCAGCGGCTCGTCGGCAAACAGGGGCACAATCCAGTAGAGGACGAGGAACCACAGTGTAATGTCCAACAACCCCAGGCCCACCACGGTCAGTCCCATCACGGCCCCGCTGCGGAAGGCGATCTGGAGACCCTGGTTCAACGACTTCTGGGCCCCGGCCGTAGTGCGGCTGCTGGCCCAGGTGGCCGTCTTCATGCCGCACCAGCCGGCAAAGCCGGAAAAGAACCCGCCGGTCAGAAACGCAAACGGTACCCAGCGGCTCTGGAGATCGTAGCGGAACGCCGCCACGGCCAGCAAGCCACAGATCACCACGAAGAACAGCGCCACAATCTTGTACTGCTGCCGCAGGTAGGCGTTGGCCCCGGTGCGGACGTGCTCGGCGATCTCGATCATCTCCGCGTTGCCTTCGTCGGTGGCCATCATCTGTTTGAAGAACCGCCAGGCGAAGACCAGCGCGGTGATCGACCCGGCGAAGGCGATCGCCCAAAAGAGCTTGAATACCCAAGACTCGCCCGTCACTTCATCCGTTTTCTGATCGGCGGCCTTGGCATCCTCGCCGCTGGCCGGTGCGGCGTCCGCAGCCAAGGCCTGTTGGGAAACTGCCACCGGCCACGGGCCGGCCACGCCTAGCAGCACCACCAGCGTCAACAGCATGGTCACGCACGCACGGCGGTGTAAATGACCCAAAACAACCCGACCGAAATCCATGGTTCACCTCTCTCCTTGCACTGGGAAATCCTTCACCGGACCATACGGCTCGGGCTGGACGCGAATATGATAAACCTCTGAACGTACAGAATGTGACCTCAATCTGTCAACTATAGCACGCCCGCCCATGGCCGGAATCTCCGGCGATTCGGCCAGTAGGCGACAGGTCCGAACTGCCCCAATGGCCCGAAGCGTGCCCCGCACAAACTGGACCTGTCACCCTTTTCGGCCCGGCGACCGCGGAAACCGACCCACAGAGGGGGCCAGAATCGGTTTGCGTCACGGCATGGAGCCGGCAAAGCTGACTGGGCCCCCCACCAGAACGACTAATCCGGCTGGGAGATCCCCCAAATGGTGTTTTCTACTTGGCTTTCTTGACGAAAACGATTAGGCTGTAGGCATTGCGGAGTGACGCGCACTTTCTGCTGCGCGCCGATCGACACAACCGGATCGGAGGAGTGTGATTATGGCCATTCATTTGCGAAACGGGCGGTCGGCGGGGCTCGGCCTGGCGGTTGCCTTGGCGTTGTTGCCGGCACTGGTGCTGGCAGCCGACCGGCGCAGCAAGTTGCCCAAGCCCGGGCAGTTCAATCCCGAGCACCAGACGGTCGAGATGTTCGCGGCGATCGAGGCGGGGGAGATCGGCGTGAAGCTGATCGCCAAGGACTCGACCCAGTGTCGGGTATTGATCGAGAACAAGACCAAGAGGCCCTTGAACGTGAAACTGCCCGCAGCGTTCGCCGGCGTACCGGTGCTGGCTCAGGCGCCCGGCTTAGGTGGACTCGGCGTGGGTGGACTGGGTGGCGGCCGCGGTAATCGTGGCCTGGGCGGCGGCCGCAACCAGGGCTTCGGCGGCGGCATGATGGGCGGCATGGGAATGGGCGGAATGGGAATGGGCGGCATGGGAATGGGCATGTTCAACGTCCCGCCCGAGAAAGTCGGCGCAAACGCACCGGCAATGTTCAACGTCGCACCCGAGAAAGTCGGACAGATCAGGATCGCCACCGTCTGCCTCGAGCACGGCAAGCGCGAACCTCAACCCTCCATGAAGTATGAGATCAAGCCCATCGAACAGTTCACCGACAAGAAAGAGGTCCACGAACTCTGCCGGATGCTGGGCTCGGGGCTAATCAACCAGCGGGCAGCACAGGTCGCCGCCTGGCATCTGAACAACAACATGAGTTGGCAGCAACTGGCCGCCAAGCGCCTCCGCTTCGCCAACGGCACCAGCCGGCCATATTTCGCCCCCCAAGAACTCCGGGCCGGTATGCAACTGGTGGCCATCTCCGCCAACCTGGCCAAGCAGCGCCAGCAGCGCCAGAAGAGTTCCAGCCAGGGCGTATCTCTCAGCAGCAATTGAAGCAGCCGGGGCGGATAGGCCGCCGCAATCGACGTACAGCGAAGCCCACGGGCCGCGGCTCGTGGGCTTTCTTATTGCCCACGGTTTGCAGATCTACCGTCGGGCGATGAGCCAACCGTATCCCGCGTACTCCCCGACCTGTCGTCATACCGGCCTGGGCAAACCCCTTCCTGAGGGTGGTTTTTTCGCGTAGGAACGGCCTTGCATCGCTTGGATTTTTCGCGTGAATCGGTTAGGATATTGGGCGGGCGGGCTAGGCACCCGCCGGGCAAGGGAACAGAAGAGGAGGTATCTGTCATGGCAAGTTCTTGGCGTATGGGCGTGTTGCTGCGGCTCGGTCTGTGGGCCGCACTGTTGTTGCTTGCAGCCGTTTTGATGGGCGCAAGACGCAAGCCGCTGCCGGAGGGCGAGTTGGTCGAGATCTTCTCCGCGATCGAAAAGGGGCAGATCGAAGTTCAACTGATCCCCAGAGACTCGACCAGGGCCAACCTGCTGGTGAAGAACAAGACCGACAAGCCGCTCAACGTGGTGGTGCCGCAGGCCTTCGCCGGTGTGCCGGTGCTGGCCCAAATCCCAAACGGGCTGATCGGAAACAATCGGATCCGCAACAACGCTCGGCTTCCGCAGCAGTTGGGAGTGGGACCGGGCAGGAACAACCTGCTGGGGCCCGGAATGCTGAACAGGGGCCTGCCGAACATCGGCGGCCCCAACTTCGGCCGTCCGAATATGCCGCCCGGCTTCTTGTTCAACGTGGCGCCGGAGAAGGTCGGCAAGCTGAAGCTGACCGGGGTCTGCCTCGAGTACGGCAAGCCCAATCCGCGGCCCAAGTTCAAGTATCAGGTCAAACCCATCCGGAGTGTGACCGACAAGCCCGGCGTGGCCGAGCTGTGTGCAATGCTGGGCCGCGGTGAGATCGGCCAGCGTGAGGCCCAATTGGCCGCCTGGCACTTGAACAACGAGATTAGCTGGCAGAAGCTGGCCGGCATGCGAACGAAGCTCAGCGTCGGCAGCAGGCCGACCTACAGCCTGCAGGAACTCCAGGCCGGCAAGAAGGCCGCCCAAACCGCCACCAAGCTGGCCAAACAACGCCCACGGCCAAGCCCCGGCAAGGCCGACTCAGCCAGCCGAGGGTGAGTCGGGCCGGCACGAGATGCGTTTAGCCGCCGCGGCCACGCGGCGTGATTCTCCGGCGCCGCCGCAGACGATCGACACCTGGAATTCCCGGAATAATACAAATCCGTTTAGACTGGAACCGCGGCCTCGTCAGGGGCGGAGAGTTGGGACCGCAAGCGGCGGATCTCCTCGCGGTACTCGAGCCGCTCGGCCTGCCAACGGTGGGTCTGGTCGGTCAGTTGGGATTCCTTCCCCCGGAGCTGCTCCTCCCGGGCGATCAGGCGGGCGGCCTGTTTGTCGGTATCTTCCTGCCGCCTGGCGATCCACTGCTGGCACTCGCGTTTTTGTCGCACCAGGTTCTCGTGTTGCTCGGCCAGTTGCCCCCGAATCGTCTCGAGTTCTCCCTTCTGTCCCTGAAGTTCGGTGCTCATCAGCCGAAAGTGGTCGGCCAGTTTCGTGCGGATGCGGCCCAGCGACCGGGTCAAGGCGGCCGGTGGCGCGGCGCCGGAGAGTTGGGCCCAAAGCTCTTCGGTGGCCAGGCGGAGTTCCAGCGTTTCGCGGTGCATTTGCCCAAGCTCGGCGCGTAGTTGCTCCAGCGCCGCCCGGCACTGGTCGACATGTTCGCTGCGACGCTCGACGGCCTGGCGCCGTTTCCGCAACTCGGCTACGGCCCGACGCTGCTGGGCCTCGAATCGCTGCCGCTGCGAGTGACGTTCCTCCTGAGCCGCCCGCCGAGCTTCGGACAACTGGCGTTGAAGTTCTTCGGTTTCGGTTCGCGCATCGGCCAGTCGGGCTTCGGCCTCGTCAAGCTGTCGTTGCCTGGACTGCAGGGTTTCGGACTTGCCCCGAAGCGCTTCTTCGCGGGCGCGCAATTCGGGGCTGGACGTTGGAGCATCCGTCTGGACCCCGGCCGCCCGGGCCTCCTGCCGTCGCTCGTCCAGCTCACTGCTGCGCTGGTCCAGCTCCGCCTCGCGCTCGCGCAGCCAGAGCCGGGCGGCCCGGGCATCGCGATCGAGTTGGGCAGTCTGGGCGTTGACCTGGGCCTGGCGATGATCGAGCTGCCTCTCGCGCTGGCGGAGTTGCGAGGCCAACTGGCCGGCCTGCGTGCGGACCTGCTCCGCAGCCGTCTCGTCCGGCGAGGGTTTTTCCGGCGGGGCGTCGCCCGTTACCCCCGCGGCCTCCGCGGCCTCCGCCTGCTTGCTGATCTGGTGCGCTGCGTCGGCCCGAATTCCGGCTGACACCTGCTTTGTCTGCCGGTCGGGTGTCTTCTGGCGACGTTTAGTGGCTGACTTGGACATTTCGGCTGGTGATGGGCTGTTAGTGTGGGAGTTTGGGGAATGTCACGAAGGCGCTCACGCGACGTGGCTTGCCATCGCGGCCGTTGTTCGCCGCACGAACACCTAGATGTTCGTTTCGTAAGTCCTTGTGCAGTCCGCGACGGGCCGTTTAGCAGCCGCCGGTACGGCGGCTAGCGGTCGGTGCCGCTCTCGGCGTTCTGGCCGACGTGCCGTCGGCCGCTAAACAC
>SDBV01013614.1_pt1 | contig 10329 bp, 4 predicted proteins | sample 2277081 | NCBI WGS metagenome assembly SDBV01 (sample SAMN10402039, study PRJNA504765) | marine sediment metagenome | isolation source: marine sediment core GS10_PC15, 223 cmbsf | place: Arctic Ocean: Southern Knipovich Ridge | collected 2010 | reverse complement strand
GTGGGGTATGTCCTTCCTTGGAGGAGAAGTTAACCTCTCTATCAAATCGATTAGCAGCCTTGTAGAACTCTTCCATGGTGGGCTCGCGATTGGGATCCAGACCGAGCCGTTCGAGCTGACGCCTGGCATGTTTGACCTTCATCCCCCCAATAATAGTCTCTGGATCGGCCTTCATCCAACGTACCATGTCCTTGGTGAAGATGTGACCTCCGTTTGAGGCCGTCCAGCGGTTGGCCATCTCCGACCCGCTGCCGCCGGTTACCTTGAGGAACTTGTCCGCCGCCCAAGCCAGTGATCCCGTGGACGGCATCTCCTCGCCTAGGGCCATGGCGGCCTCGGTGCGGACCATGGAGCCGGAACGGCGGGCGAACTCCCGGCCGGACTTGGTGAACATCTTGCCAAGACCATAGGCGGCAGCCTTGGGCCCGCCACGAATGAGGGTTCCCTGCATTCCCTGGAAGACGTTTAGCTCGGCCATCTGGCCCAACAGAGATACATTTAGTAGACGAGCACGGGTAGAGAAGGTCTGTAGCCACTGTCTGCGAGTCTTCGTACGCAGAATGATGCTAAGACGATCACGTATCTCATCCACGTCAGCGCCCTCGGAGGAGGCCTGCTTGAGAAGATCGTCCAACTGGTTGGCTGGAATAGGACCCTTAACCTTCTTGGCCACGTTGGATGGGAGTTCTTGCCCAAACTGCTCGATCCAGCCCAGGCGTTCCCACTCCTTGGTGATGGAGCGAAGCATGGCCCGGCTAGGATCAGGATCATCGAGTGGAAGGTCCAGCTTTCGCGGGTATTCCAAGGACCCCGAACGGGGAACATCCCCGGCCTTGAACCTCTCCAGGAGTTTTAGCGCTTCGGCCGTGGATTTAGCCTGACGTGTATCCTTCAGCCAAGTGATCAACTGCTCGGGACGGTAATCCTTGGACTTGGAGGTCTGGAAAAGGATCCACTCCTGGATAAAGCTCTCGGCCCTTTCCTTGGTAAACCCCCGGTTGTCGACCATGTTTTGGATGATACGCTTGCGAATACCCCCGGTCTTTGCCAGCTCCTCGGGACTGGCGAAGGAGTGCGGAACCCACCCCTTTTGGCGCTGGAAGGGACGCCAGACTCCGTCATCGTTTACCATAACTCCGAGCTCTTCGGCCCGAGTAGCTAGACGGTCAGCGATGGTGTTGAAGTTGTCCCGCAGAACGGCTACTCGCGGGTTCAATGGCTCCGCCCGGCCCTCGATGGAGTCCTTGAGGTTAATCTTTTCCTCTTCGGTGATCTTGAGGAGTCCGTTCTTCTTCTCTCCCCGTGGATAGATAAGATCCTCATGATCTCCCTGAGATCGTACCTCGGTGGCTGTTTGGGTCTCCTCTAGACGGCGTTGTATATCCTTTCCGGCGGCTCCTTCCTTCTTGATGTTGTGGTAGTGATCAGCGAAGGCCCTTCGGAAGAACAGACGGGTCGACCCCACGATTTCTTTAGTCTCGGGATCAGGAGGTCCGGGAGGCTTTGATGGCGGACCCTCTCCAGGCGGGGTTGAAGGAGGCCCTTCGGGAGGAACCGGACCTTCTGGGTCCCTGGGAACCCTCTCGTACCTAGGACGTTCATACGCCTCTATTGGGGGAGTCTCCAAGGGAGGAGGTTCCAGGTCCACCTTAGGTCTTCCCTCCAGCTCGGTTATTACTTTCGAGGCCTCGGCCCGATTAAGATTTCTAATGGAGGACTTACCGGTAAGGCTATAGATCGTGGAGTCAACCAGCGTCTTATCGCTTTTGGCTAGAGCGAAGATCTTTCGGTGCGCCCTGGAGGAGATGGGATCTTGAGGAGTCCTTAATGGCCGTGGAGGTTCGCCAAGGACCGATGCTGAAATGGGTTCGAGACCAGGTTCAGGAGCCCTAGCACCAGGCAGATCCGGGGGAGGAACCTCCAGCTCGGCAGCTACGGTCTTTTTGGGTCGTCGTCCTTCTAGATATCCTGAAGGGTAGAGAGGTCCTAGAGCTTCCTTGGGAGTTGGTTCTGGCGGTGGTGGATACTTCCAACGAACGGGTTCTGGCGCTTTTGTTCGTAACCTTTCAGGATAGAGAATCTCTCTAGCGAGAGGAAGACTAGTCGGAGCCTGTTTCCCTACCTTTCTAGGTTGTCGTCCCTCTAACAGCCCTGGAGGAAAGGCAGGCTCCGGAACTGTTGGCGTTGGCGGTTCCGGTGGTTCCGGATACTTCCAGCGAACAGGCTCTGGTACGTTCCTTGGTACGTCCTGTCGTAATCTCTCGGGGTAAAGAATCTCCCTGGTGGGAGGGAGATCGGCTGGAGCCTGTTGCCCTCCATTTTTGGGCTGTCTTCCCTCTAGATATCCCGGAGGAAAAGAAGGCTCTGGAGCTGCCTTGGGAGCTTCCGGTGGAGCTGTTAACAGACGACGTTCAGGTCCAGAGGATAACAGACGTTGCGCGGAAGATGGGGTTCTCAGGTCCAAGGCCTGTATGGCTGGACGACGTCCTCGTTGGGCAGCCTTTGTCAATAGGCCTCCAGTTCCCAGGAATTCCCCCCCAGTACGGAGCAGTTCCTGTCCGGCTGGTCCAACTCCCATGAACTCGCCCCCGCGCGCGGCGATTTCTCCTCCCGCCAGTCCTACTGGGATACTGGCTGCAAGCTCAAGTCCAGCCGCTAGTGGAGCAGCTTTGAAGGCTGTCCTGAGGGTAGCTGCTAAAGGACCACCCGCCATGCCGAGGGCTGCCATGGTTCCTCCATGAACAAGTTCGGTGTACCCTCTGGGATCTTTGTAGTCCTCGGCTATTTGGCCAACTCCCTGAGCAGCCTGAACAGCCCCACCAACAATAGGAACGTAGGGTAAAGTAGATCGAACTGTTTTCTCTGACAACCCCGCTCCAGCTCCTCGATGCATGGCCCTTGAGGAATCAGGCGGAGGCACGCGGTCGACGTAGGGCCTTCCGTCTCCAGGCTGTGTCGCGAAGTCCGGGGAAGGGATTCTATTCCTAACTCCTTGAATAATCTCCGGGGGGACAATAGACGCGCGTGATGGAGATGGCCTGCCTCGAACAGTATCGAAGGCTCCAGGTCCGGTCCCGCGTGGGAGAACGCCGGAAGAGAGTTTCTGGGGCTTAGGTTGAATCTCGGAAGGTGGCTGACCTGCCGTGGAAACTACTGGAGACGGTGCTATGCTCTTTTGATACTGTGGATACTTCTTTAGGACTAGTCCGCCTATTTTGGCGTCTGAGTGGGGAGCATACGCCGGGTACTTTTGTTTGTACCTGCGTCCCAGCTCTTCAATGGAAACAACATCGGGCATTGTGCATGTTACTCAAGGGAAAGCAGATTCTCCGGGTCAGGGTCTTCTGGAGGAGCCTCCAGGCCCGATTCTGGATAGACGGAGGGAAGATCCGGGTCCTCTCGTGTTGGAGCTATCTCGCCAAGAACGTCACGGTAGCCCTCGACGTACCGCTTGTTGGCGGCTTCAATCCTCTCTCTCCAGAGACGCTTGGCCGTGTCTATACCTGCCTGTTGATTTTCGCTGTCCCAATACCAACTAGAAGTGGCGGGTTTCAACTCGCTGCCCAGGGTATTGACTATATACTCGTCACGCGCCCCTTGAATGTCCACGTTATAGGCGTTATCTATCAGTCGTCTGTTGGACGCATCGGAGGCTGGACTCAGCTCGGTTGAGATGGGTGTCGGCTCTTTGGGCGGGACATCGAAACCAGGCAGAGGAGGTCCATAACCTGTTACCGCGCCACCCTCGCCTTGAATAGGGGGCACCATACTTCTTCCCATGCGAACCGGAGCTAGGGGAGCTGGAGGCTTGGATGGAGGACCAGTCCAGTCCTTGTAGAGACCCTCGCCTATTTCCACGGGTTCTGTGGGAGGCCGTCCAGTATCTGGATCAATAAAGCCCCGCTCGGCCGCGAACTTAGCGCTTACCGTGTACTTCGTCTCGGCTGGGGTCCTCTGCTTTCCCAGCCTAGTGCCATCCGAGGTCGTTGTGAAAATGCTAAACTTTCTAGTGTCGTTCTCGTCCTCATCCACCTTTATCCAAGTACCCGTGCCGCGAGTAAGACGTTCCTCTGTTAGTGTCTTTTGTTCTCCCTCCCGCATAAGCTTGTCTTTGTCAAACTGGAGCCTGGCCTGGTCTCCCCTTAACTTGGCCAAGTCCATCTCCTCTTCCAATCTCCCGGCTCTTCCCGCAGCCTCCTGTTTGGCCCCGGCCACGCCATGTAAACGATCTCCGATTCCCATTCCCGAGGTAGGCCGAAAGCTCTCGGCGGCATAGCCCAGGATCTGCTTCCACCATGGCGGCTGTCCGGGAACGGCCGTTGGCGCAGTCTCCAGGGTAGTCTGTACACGGTCTATGGACTGTCCATAAGGATCAGGAGTCAAGGACGAATCCCGTGCCGAAGCCTCCATGCCAAATGGATCGTAGAACTGGTCCATGGACTGGCCTTGAGGAACAGCCGGAGTCGAAGGCCGTTGCGGTAAGTCCTCTGGAGGCAATCCCAATGATGGCGGAGAGGCCGAAGAAGGTGCTGGAGCTGCCCGGAATCTTGGATCCAAATAGTCCAGGGCCGATCCGGCGTTGGGATTGAACGCAGGCGTGGGGATCCTCGGACGAGATCCATACCTTGGATCCATGTAGTCGTAAGCTGAAGGTCCGTTAGCCATTATTTTCCGAATCCACCGGCGGCACTCTTACTTCCACTAAGTAGGGAAGGAAGAACAGAACGTTCAAAGAACCCTGGAGAGTTCCTACGGCCCAATCGGGTCTGCATGGCCTGATTCTCGGCGTTCTGAGACAGACCAAATCCACGTTGTCGCCGATCGGAGGCCCTGCCAGCCTGACCACCAGAGTAGTCCCGAGACCGTTCCAGATAATCCCGGTATTCCCTTTCATCCCCGCGCCGAGCGTCTGCTACTCCCTGGCCCCTTTGAGAATAGCGATCTCCAATATCCATGCCTCGGCCATAACGCTGGGCCTGATTGTATCTCTCGGCGTCCTGACGCAGGCCGTAACGGTTCTGGTTTCTTCGTGCAGACTCGGATTCGGCATAGCGGGCCTGGCCCATTCCAGTCTCCTGGTTGTACCGTCCTACGTCCAACTTACGGTTGAAGACATCCCGTTCCGTGCCAAGACCGGTTCCAAGGAGATACTGCTCAGCTCCAGTACGAAGACCGGCCGCGTTTCCAGCCAGGCCAGAGCGAAGCCGTTCAGTGTCGGATTGAGTTCCTATTCTCTGGCCGGCCACGCCAAACGCTGTCTCAAGCTGCCGGTCGGTCAATCCCTGCTCGGCTCCAAGACGCATTCCCTCGGCCTGACGCATCTGCTCACGCTGTTGGGATAATCCCCCCAGTCTGGCCCTGGAGGCGGCGTCGGAGGCCTCTTGGGCCCCATAGCGGCGCAATCTCTGGCCCATGGCCGCGCGGGCCAGGGGAGTAACCATTCCAGAGGCCCTGGCCTGACGCTGGATATCCTGTTCGTCCGCGCCATAACGGGCTCCAGCGGTTTGGCTGGCTAAAGTGGAGAGGGATTGAATCTCCTCATCCGAGATGGGATAGTTCTCGGCAAACCCGGGATCCAGCCTGAGTCTCGCGGGATCAATAGCCTCGCTGGTTCCAGCCTCTAGAGTGGATAGGGCTCCCTGTTGAGATCCCGCGAACCTGGGATCGATGGTAAGACTTGGATCATAGGCCGCGCCACGGACTCCTCCAGACCCCTCGTTGAATCGTTCATACTGTCTGGCTCCGGCGGACTCCGCCATTCCACTCATGAGCTGAGGATTGAAGTAGGCTCCGGCCGCGTAAGGATCGCCGACGATGGCCCTTTGCTCATCGGGAGACATTCCAACTCGATCACGTTCCCCGGAAGTTTGCTGAAGATATCCCAGGTCCGGCTGAATTCGGGCCTGTTCCTCGGGAGAGTATCCGGCCTGACCCATTCCCAGAGGGGCATAGGCTACATCTCCGGCTTGACCATAGCGGCGTTCATCGCGGTAGTAGGGAAGTCCGCGCTGAGAGAACTCCTGCTCCTGACCATAGCCAAAGTCAATAGCCCTTCGGCGCGTCTGATTAGAACCGTCGTCGATATTCTCCTTGAACTGGTTTTGAGGGGTGAGATAGGGATCTCCAGCAGAGGGAGGATTCTGGTTGAGGTTCCAGAAATAGTCCGGGTCGACTATCCCGGATGGACGAATGGGCGCAACCGAGGTTGCCATTCCTAAATTCTACACCAAGTACGGTGGGAATTGAAAGGGGTGGAGAGGGTAAAGAGAGATGAGGAGGAAGGAAGAGGATGGAGGAGGGAGAAACGAGGCCGCGTTATTCTCCCTCCCCAGGACAGTAGAGGTTCGTCAGCCCCAGTCTATCACGGAATGGAAGAGGTAGTCAATGGATCACAGGTAATCTCTCCCGTTAAAAGGGCCACCCAGCAATTGTTCGGGTCCGCGCCAGAGCTAGCGATAGCCCATTGAACGGAGGAGACGAACTCCTTCTGCGGGGCCTTTAGGGCCGAGTTAAGACGTAGCTGCTCGTTCGTGGCTAATAGAGTCTGAAGCCGTCTCTGCAGCTCGGCGATTTGGGCCTGGAGATTTTGAATGGCCGAGCCGAGAAGCTCCACGTGGGCTGGACAGGACAGTTTTTGGGCTTGCGGCAGAGGCTCCAGGTTTGGAGTAGGTTTGCCGTCTTGGGCCCATGCCAGCCCCGAGAATGCCATAAGGGTGATTGCTAAAACGTTTGTTCTTATCATGTCTCTCCTTTAACCGAAGAAGTCAATTACCGGAGCCCAATGAAACCAGCTTTGAAAGAAACTAACAAAATTGAGAAACCAAGTCATAGATCCTCCTCCTGAATGTCTTCCAGTTTAGTCATGGTCCACAGCTTCCTGCCACGATGATGCCGCCAGAAACCTGCGCGTTGATGATGCTGTCTCCGCCAGAGCAGGTTAGATCGATGCCCACGTTTGCGCCGTCCTGGTAGCCAGCATCAGCGCGAATCGGCAGTGAGTCCTGACTCCAGATTTGGGATTGAAACACTGCCGTTACAATGTCGAGCTGGATAATGTCAGTTCCACCAGCCGTCTCGATGAACAGATCGTTCGCGGACTGATCGAAGAAGATCTGATACCCGCCCGTGCCGGTCGCGTTTGCCCAGCGAACACGAACGTCGTCGTCTGTGTTGTCGCCTGCCTCGAATTGGATGTCAAGTTGCGTGTTGGCTATCTGCTGAACCGTGAAGTTCGCGTCGACAACCTCCACCGCGAGATCCTGGACCGTGAGGATGTCAGTGCCGCTGTGGGTTTCCAGGATGAACAGATCCAGAGACTGATCAAATTGAAGATTGTAGCCGTTACTGGCGGCAGAATTGAGAAATCTTAGCCGTACATCGTCAGTAGCGGTAGTGTCTGTGAGAAGCCATACTCCATTGAGTGACGCGCTCTCTTCTTCGATAATTAGAATTTCATTGTCACTCGCGGCCCTCTCAAACACGAGCTGGTCCGCAGAGCGGTCATTGATGATGTTGAAGCCGTCACTGCCCGTGTTGCTCACCAGAGCAATTTGTACGTCGTCGGACGTGCCACTGCCGGATTGGAATCGTATCTCGTTCAGGACCGTGGAAAGCTCTTCGATTTCTATGATGTCGTCGCCGCCGGTTCTGCCGAAGATTAGACCTTCAGCAGCCGAGCGGTCAATGAAATAGTCCAGCCCCGACCCCGAGATCTCCAATATGGAGGTCATTGCAATCGAGGTAAAGTTTTGTCCCGTACTGAAGCTATTGGTAATGTTTGTTCCAGCAAGAATGTAGTCGGCGTTTTGGACTGTCAGAGTCCGCGCGGTAGACAGGGCGCTTAGCTGGAAAAACAAATCATTTCCGGTCCCATCGTCTTCAAGCGGCGCGGTTGTGTCAGGGATTGGATGACTACCGCTGCCACAGCCTGTACAGGGAACGTGCATGGTGATCCCCGAGGCGTTGAGGGTCATCAAATCGGTTCCAGCATGGGTCTCGATTCGTAGGTCATCAATGGACTGATCCCAGACGAATTGATAGCCGTCTGCGGCCGTGGAATTGACCAGCCTGATCTGTACGTCGTCCGATGCCCCACTCCCGCTCTGGAACCGTATTTCATTTAGGACCGTGGAGATTTCCTCGATCTCTACTATGTCGTCACCACCTGCTCGCTGAATAATGAATCCCTCACTTGAAGAGCGATCCAGGAGGTAGTCATTCCCAGTGCCCGTAAAGGTCAGCGTGGACGTGAAGTTGGCAGCCCCAAATCCCTGCTCAACAGAGAAGTTGTTGTCGATATTTTGCCCCGCAAAGATGAAATCCAAGTCTGGAACAGTACCTACTCTAATTTGCCCCGTGGTAATGCCGTCCACCTCTATTCGGAATTCCTTGGTGTCATCGACCGATCCCTCGACTATGGAGGTCGTGTCGACCACTGGCAATTCCCCGCCACAGCCCGTGCAGTCGTTGACCGTAATGGAGTCGAAAAACCCATCCCAGCGCCTTGCCGCCAATCCAATACTCCTAGCCCCGTCAGTGCTCGGTATGAGGTTAGTGGTTAGAAACTGTAAATCAGGAACAAGGTCGGCATCGATATCAAATATTTCAACCAAAGTGGAAGTGACGCTAGCCAAGTCAGTATGAAACCGAATAAATCCCTGATCTTTGGGTGCAACGCTTCGGCCCAAATCAATGCCCCTGAAGTGCCCCCGAAGCCATAGAGAGGTCTCTATTCCAATCCGATTCGTTAAGTCATTGGCGGACGTAAACGCTTCGACCCCCGCGTCCTCTTGTAACTTTGCTATTGCTGTCCCGTCCCGGTAAAAAATGATGTCACCATCACCCGCAGCGTTCGCAGTAGGACCAATCGTCAGGTTGTTAGAGCTGTCGTAGTGAAACATCGTCAGCGCGAGACCCACCGTGTCCTCGAAGAAGATCTTAGTGTCGTTGGACCAGCGCTGGCTGACGGTGAACTCGTTCGTGATGTTGGTCCCGGCCAGAATATAGTCCGCGTCCTGTACGGTTAAGGTCCTGTCCGTCAGGGTAGTCAGCCCATCAACTTCGATAAGTATCCTCTTGGTCGGATCCACGTCCCCCGTGATGATGACGGTCGTGTCTATGACCGGATGCGCAGCCGCACCACAGCCTATGCAGGTAACCACGTTGAGATCGTCGATAAAGGCGTCCCACCGAAAAGAGGTGTTTCCCAGGGCCGCGCCGTTCTTGAGGGGTAGAAGCTCGCCAATGCCAACAACGGTTAGAAGGATTCCCTCGCCTTCGGTATTGTCTCGTATATCTAGGGCGCTGGCCGACTGATCCCAAAGCATCGTGTAGCCGCTAGCGCCGGAAAGACTTTGTAGACGTATCCTGGCATCGTCGTCTGTGTTGTCCCCGGCTATAAGGCTGACGGTGTTAGTGACATTGGCCAGGGTTTGAAAGCTAGTATCAAGGGTTGTTTGGGCAATGACGAGAGCCGTGTTCGCGGAGAGATCTTGAATCCTGAAGACGTCGCTTACCGTTCCCTGATCAAATAAGATCTGCCAGCCATCGGTTCCAGAACTGTTTTGGAATCGTAGCCGGACTAGGTCATCAACGTCGTCTCCGGCTATAATGCTCACATCGTTGGTAATATTGGGTAGGGTGAGGAATGAGGTGTCAAGACTCGTCTGGCTGATAATAATGGCGTCGTTGGCGTTATGATCCTGAATCCTCAGGACATCAGAGACAGTTCCCTGGTCAAAGACGATTCTCCAGCCATCATTGAGGGAGTTGTTGAACAGCCCTATACGAACTAGATCGTCTGTGTCGTCTCCGGCCACGAGGTTAAGGTCAATGGTCTCGTTAGCCAGGCCGGGAACAAGCCGGACTTCGCGCGGGGAGGTTCCGATTCCAGGGGTCAGGAGGATAATATCAGTGGCGTAGATTCCAATGGTGGAAGGGGTTATAACTGGATCCCCAGAGGGATTTTGAAGGACAATGAAACGGGGACGGAGGACTCCCTGAGGGTAGGCCAGAGGGACCAGGAAGGTTAGAAGGAGGAGGGTTAGGATTAGTTTAGGCATCATGGATCTTCAACTTTTCGTCCCCCCCCCAATACCAGATTGTTCCGAACCATCCAGTCATGAAGATCCTTAGGGAACTCCCACGCCCCCCAGGAACGGAGTGCAGGGATAAATCAGGCTCTCGCTCTCCTTGTAGAAAAACAAGGCGCTGGCCAGATTCGCCGTCACTTCCGGCTGAACCGTGTCCGTGAAAACCCCTGGCCATATTACCGTCCAGCCTCCAGTTCCGTCCTGCCGAAGAACATACACCAGTATTGTACCATTTGGA
>SDBV01013613.1_pt1 | contig 10329 bp, 9 predicted proteins | sample 2277081 | NCBI WGS metagenome assembly SDBV01 (sample SAMN10402039, study PRJNA504765) | marine sediment metagenome | isolation source: marine sediment core GS10_PC15, 223 cmbsf | place: Arctic Ocean: Southern Knipovich Ridge | collected 2010 | reverse complement strand
GCGCCCGGCGGGCGCTTGGGATCCGCTCGAAGGCGTGTCCATCTGTGGTCATGGAGGCGATCTTGAAACGCGACAAGCGCACGATCCCCGACTGCTTTTCCTGCGGCACGTGCCAGGGAGCCTGCCCCACGGGTGCCGTTTCCCTGGGCGTCGGCCGAAGAGTCAGGCCGCCGGCGGGGTGGCAGTCCTTCAAGGCTGAGGCGAAGCAGCGTAAGCGCGCGGGGTGAGCCAGCGCGCCCAGAGTTTCGTGCTCTACGAAGCAGAAGGTCCCTACAACGTCATCGAACCAGGGAAGCGGCCGCGGGCGACGCTGACGCCTGGCATGGCGCTCAAAGATGGTCAGCCGTACCTCTCGTTCGCCGTGCAAGGCGGCGACTCGCAGGACCAGAATCTGGTGCAGTTCTTCCTGAACATCGTCGAGTTCGGGATGAACGTGCAGCAGGCGGCCGAGGCTCCCAACATCAACAGCTTCCAGATGAGGGGCTCGTTCAGGGACCACGAGTCGATCCCCGGCCGGCTGTTACTGAACGAGTCGATTCCGCCGTGGGTGCGCGCCGAGCTGCGTGAGATGGGATACAACCTGACCTTCCGGGCACGGACGTCCGGCCCGATCAACGCGATATACTTTGATCGTGAACACGGCAGTATGTGGGGCGGGTCGAGCCACTTCGGCGAGGACTACGGAATCGCCTGGTAGAAACCGGCGACGAAGCTATTCACGGAGACCCATTGATGCCGCAAGACACTAGGAGATCCGAGCAATTTCAAAAGACGTTTCTGCTGCTCCTCGCTCTGGGGATTTCACTCATCTTTTTCTTTGTGGTGAAGAGTTTCCTGATGGCCATGCTGCTGGCGGCCATCTTGAGCGGAATGGCTCAACCGTTGTTCAATCTTCTGGTTCGATTATCCAGAGGAAGAAAGGGGCTGGCCTCATTCATCACGGTTTTCGTGACCCTGGTCCTGATCATCGTGCCCCTCTCCGGCTTCATTGGTCTGCTAGCCGGGGAAGCGATCGAAATCAGTAACAAGGTCCGGCCCGCGTTCCAAGAGCTGATCAACGAACCGAACAGGGTTGATGATCTGCTGAGGCGCCTTCCGTTCTACGACCAGCTCGAGCCTTATCAGGATCAGATCCTCATCAAGGTCGGCGAGACGGCGTCGATAGTCGGGACCTTTCTGGTCAACGCTATGGCCAAGACCACACGTGGCACTGCGTTATTCTTCTTACAGCTCTTCATCATGCTGTACGCCATGTTCTTCTTCCTACTCGACGGCAGGGCGGTGCTCGATAAGATCCTGTACTACATGCCACTATCGCCTCAGGATGAGGAATTGATGGTCGAGAAGTTCTTGTCGGTGACCCGTGCAACCATAAAGGGGTCGCTCATCATCGGCGTCCTGCAGGGAGGCCTAGCCGGGTTAGCGTTCTGGGTAGCGGGGATCGAGGGCGCCATCCTCTGGGGGACGATCATGGTCGTCCTCTCGATCATCCCCGGCGTCGGCACCGCACTCGTTTGGGTGCCGGCGGTGATCTACCTCTTCGCCAGTGGCCAGACCGGAACGGCCATCGGCCTGACGATCTGGTGCGCCGGACTCGTGGGGACCATCGACAACTTCCTGCGCCCGAGGCTGGTGGGCCGGGACACGAAGATGCCCGATTTACTCATCCTGGTGAGTACCCTGGGCGGCCTGGTGCTCTTCGGAGTACTGGGGTTCATCATCGGACCCATCATCGCCGCTCTGTTCATCGCCATTTGGGAAATCTACGGCGAGGCGTTCAAGGATTGGCTGCCGCCGGTGATTAGTGATTAGTGATCAGTGATTAGTGGAGAGCGCGAAGAGGTAATACTACGTAGAGTAGTACTTCGCGGTGGTGTGGTGAACGATCAGGGCGGCCGTGGCGAGCTCGGGGATGAGCGCGCCGGCCTCGGTGAGATCCATCGCCAGCTTCGTCCGGCCTGATACGCAGAACGCCCCGTCGCTCACGGCCTTCCGCGCGGGGCGTCGAACGCCTGAATAGGAATTCTGTCCCAGCACTTTAGACCTTTGTTCGGCAGACCCTGGAGGGTCGCCCGGCGGTGGCAAGCGTCCACAAATCCGTCCGCCGGTATCAGCTCCTGCTGTCACCAGAAGTATCGGAACCAATGCTTGCCGGGTCAACCCCGGCACGCTATGGCCCCGGCCCACCCCAGCGTTATTATCTCCAGACCACAGAAAGTGCCGCGACGGAGCGAGGCGAATAGACATGAAGCTGGATCACATGCGGTGGCTCGTCGTGCTCGCCTGGGCCTTCAGCGCCGCCTGCGAGCGTGGACCCGAGCCCAAAGACGAGTACCGGGGCTTCCTCATGGTGGAGCCGCGGGCCAAGGTCGATTTCGTTCTGACCGACACGGAGGGGCAGCCGTTCGATTTCATCCGCGAGACGGCAGGTTACGTCACCCTCGTTTTCTTCGGCTATACCTACTGCCCAGACCTCTGCCCGGTACACATGGCCAATATCGCGGCGGTTCTGAAGCGGTCCTCCCCCGAAGTGCGAAATCAGGTCAAAGTGGTCTTCGTCAGCACCGACCCGGAGCGGGATACGAGCGAGAGAATCGCCACCTGGTTGGGCGGCTTCGACCCCAGCTTCATCGGGCTGCGTGGCGACACCGCAACGGTCAATCAGATTCAGGTGGCCCTCGGCCTGCCGGCGGCGATCAAGGGAGAGGTCGACGAGGATGGTAGCTACACCGTTGGGCATTCCGCCTATGTGCTTGCCTTCACAGCCGACAACCTGGCCCACGTGCTCTATCCGTTTGGAATTCGGCAGGCGGACTGGGCACACGACTTGCCCAAGTTGGTGCGCGAACGTTGGACAGAAGGAAAATGAATGTGAGGCTGAGATCCGGTTACGGTGACGATCGCCGCGCTCTGCTGATGGTGATTTATGGGCTGACCTTCGCCGCCGCGGCGGCCTGTTCATTCGGTCGCGAGGATCACTCTGCCGCCGAGGAGCACATGTCTTTCTCCAGCGGCTCGTTGGGCGTATCGGATGTCTACATCGCCGAGCCGATAACGCGCGACCGCACTTCGATGTATTTCACCGTCTCCAACCGCGCCAAGCGAACCGATGAGCTGGTCGACGTGAAGACGACGATCGCGGGCAGGGCCGAGTTACACAGCAGCTGGGAGCAGGATGGCCGTGTGATGATGGAGCGGGTGCCCGGCGTGAGGATCCCTTCCGGCTGGCAGGTCCATTTCGCCCCTGGCAGCTATCATGTCATGCTTGCGGATCTGACCAGAACGCTGCAGGCCGGCGAAATGATCGCGGCCGAGCTGACGTTCAAGAGCGGTGGGATTGTCCGCGTGAACGCGCAGGTGATCCCGTACGCGGAGGTCGCCGAAATGCTATCGGCGGGATCTGAACTGGGTGTGGCCACGCCCAGATGAGCTGTGGCTGATGCGTCAGGTCACTCGATACTCGCCAGCAGCTCGGCTGCGCGGGCGGCGACGTTTTCGCCGCTGAATCCAAACTCTCGCATGTTGCGGTCGCCGGGAGCCGAGGCGCCAAAGCGATCGAGGCTGACCGTCCCACCCGAGTCACCAATGTACCGCTCCCACCCGAACGATACACCCGCCTCCACCGCCAATCGTGCCTTGATCCCCGGAGGCAGCACTGCGTGGCGGTACTCCTCCGCTTGAGCGTCGAATAGCTCGAAGCAGGGCAGCGAGACGACACGGACTGCGGTACCCTGCTGTGCAAGCCGGTGTCGTGCCTCGATACAGGGGTACACTTCACTGCCGGTGGCGATCAAGATGATGTCGGGCGCGACGGTCTGACCGTCGCGCTCCGCATCGGCGAGCACGTAGCCGCCGCGAGCGACGCCGGCGGCGCTGGCGAAGCCCGAATCGCCGCCGCGTTCCAAGACCGGGGTTCCCTGGCGCGTAAGACAGAGCGCTGTTGGGCCATCGGTGCGCTTCAGCGCGGCCCTCCAGGCCTCGGCGGTCTCTGTCGCGTCGCCCGGTCGCATCACCCAGAGGTTGGGAATCGTGCGGAGCGCCATGAAGTGCTCCACGGGCTGGTGCGTAGGCCCGTCTTCACCAAGCCCAATCGAGTCGTGAGTGAACACGTAAGTGACTGGAATCTCCATCAAAGCAGCGAGTCGGATGGACGGCCGCATGTAATCGGAGAACACGAGAAAAGTACCACCGTACGGTCTCACACCTCCGTGAAGCACCATGCCGTTCATCGCGGCACCCATAGCATGCTCGCGAACTCCATAATAGATGTAGCGCCCCGACGGGTTGTCGCGTTGGAATCCCTGGGCGCCTTCGAACCGCGTGTTCACCGACCCCGTCAGGTCCGCCGAGCCGCCGATCAGATAGGGGATCTTTTGGGCGACGGCATCCAGGACCATACCCGACGCCTTTCGGGTCGCGACCTTGGTTCCCGGTTCGAAGGCGGGGATGGCCGCCTCCCAGTCGTCACCCAATCCCCCGCTGCACGACGTCGCGAGCCGGCTGGCCAGCTCCGGGAACGCCGCCGCATACCGCTCATAGCGGCCCTCCCAGCCCTCCTGTAGCTCCGCGCCCCGGGCGAGGGCATTCATACTCTCCCGCACTTCCGCCGGGACCCAGAACTCCTCATCCGGCGGGATGCCGAGCGCCTGCTTCGCCAGCTTCACCTCGTCAGCTCCCAGCGGGGCGCCGTGAGCCGCGGCCGTGTCCTGCTTGTTGGGCGCGCCGAACCCGATATGTGTGCGGGCGACGATCAGCGATGGCTCCTCGGTCACTAGCTTCGCGGCGGAGATAGCGGTGTCCACCGCCTCGAGGTCGTGCCCATCGACCGTCTGCACATGCCATCCGTAGGCCTCGAAGCGGCGCCCCCGATCCTCGGTGAAGGCGAGGTCTGTCGATCCATCGATGGAGATCCGATTGTCATCGTAAAGAACGATGAGTTTGCCGAGACCCAGGTGTCCGGCGAGAGATGCCGCTTCCGACTGGACACCCTCCATCAAATCGCCGTCGCCCACGAGCACGTATGTGTAATGATCTACGATCGCCTGGTCCGGCTGATTGTACGTAGCAGCCAACCACCTTTCGGCGATGGCCATACCGACTGCGTTGCCAAAGCCCTGGCCCAAAGGCCCGGTGGTGGTCTCGATGCCTGGAGTGATCCCGTATTCAGGATGACCGGGCGTCCGACTGCCCCACTGACGGAACTCTTTGATGTCATCCAGCGACAGATCGTAACCAGTAAGAAAGAGCAGCGCATAAATGAGCATCGAGCCGTGACCGGCCGATAGGATGAAACGGTCACGGTCGGGCCAGTTCGGATCTCTTGGATTGTGCTTCAGGTGCCGCGTCCACAGCACGTAGGCCATGCCGCCAGCTCCCATGGGTAACCCTGGATGTCCCGAGTTTGCCCGCTGGACAGCATCCATCGCCAGGCCGCTGATTGTCTTGACGCAGAGCTCGTCTATTTGCGGACCGCTGTTTTCCACCATCACTCAGTCGCCACTGGAAGCGACGGCCTTGATCTGCGCTTCGCGCTGCCGCCAGTCCGCCAGGAAGCGTTCGATTCCTTTATCGGTCAGCGGATGCTTCATGCTCTGCTCGAGCACCTTGAAAGGAACGGTGGCGATGTCGGCGCCCGCCATCGCCGCCTCGACGATATGCCGCGGGTGCCGTATCGACGCGGCCAGCAGCAGCGTGTCGATGTCTGGCGCGTTGGCATAGATCTCGGCGATTTCCACCAGGAGGTCTATCCCCGGCTCGCCGATATCGTCCAGTCGGCCTATAAACGGCGAGATGATGAACGCGCCGGCGCGGGCGGCGAGCAACGCCTGGTTGGCGTTGAAGCACAAAGTGACGTTACAGCGGATCCCTTCCTGCTTTAGCCGGTGGCAAGCTTTCAGACCCTCGGTGGTGGAAGGCACTTTGATGATCACGTTGGGGTGCCACTTGGAGTACTCCAGACCTTCCTTCACCATACCACCAGCGTCCTCCGAGGTCGTCTCGGCGCTGATCGGTCCATCCACCAGCTGGACGATGCGGCTGATCGTCTCTTCGAAACCCGTGCCGCCCTCGCGAGCCATCAGGCTCGGGTTCGTAGTCACGCCGCTGAGGACGCCCCAGCTCGCTGCCTCTTCGATTTCGCCGATGTTGGCGGTGTCCAGGTAAATTTGCATCGTGCCTCCAGTGCAGCTAACTATTTCAGGTCAGTCGGTCTGGCCGAAAGTAATTCAAAACAGATGGTTTGGCAGGGGCCCGAACGACCCTTTCAAGAGGCTGCTACCTGGCGCACATACTCGAACGCCGCCCTGCCGGCGATCCTCCCATCACGCACGCAGTCGGGGATGCCAATCCCTCGGTAAGCGTTCCCAGCCAGCCAGAGTCCTGGATGAGCCGCCGCGGCGGCCTCGATACCGCTGACCTTGTCGGTATGGCCGACCTCGTATTGGGGGTTCGCCCGCTGCCAGCGAAAGACCCGGCTGAACAGCGGCCTGGCCCGAATACCGGCGATCGCTCCCAGTTCGTCGAGACAGCTGGAAGCCAGCTCCTCGTCATCTTTCTCCAGCTCGGCCGGCGTCCGGTCGCCACCCACGAAGCAGCGGACGAGGAAGGAGTCCTCGGGTGACCGTCCCGGGTATTTGTTGCTGATCCAGGTGGCGCCGTTGATTCGCCGCCCCTCGCAGCGGGGAACGAGAAAGCCGTGGCCGCGTGGCCGTTGATCAAGATCGGTCAGCTTGAAGGCGAAGAAGACTGTGGCCGACGACACATAGCGGATCGTCTGCAGTCGGGCGGCAAGATCGGACGCCAGCGGGCGGATGAGCCGCGCCGCCATGTGGGCCGGTGTCGCGATGAGAACGCCGTCGTACTCCCCACGCGGCCCGGCCGCCGTCTTCAGCTCATAGAGCCCATCTTTCCGCTCGATGGCGTTCACGGCACAACCAACGAGAGGGGTCGTGCGACGCATCCGTCCACGCAGCGCTTCGATCAGCGCGCCCATTCCCCCGCGCAGGGTCTTGAATAGCGGGCCGGAGCGTCCCTCCTCCGCCCTCCGCTTCATGATGGCGATCAGCAAGCTACGGTGACGCCGGGCGAGCTCCATGAAGCGGGGGAACGTCCCCGCGAGACTCAGCCTGGCCGGATCGCCGCCGTAGATGCCGGCCATGAAGGGGTCGATGAGTCGATCTACCGCCTCGCGGCCCAGGCGTAGGCCGAAGAACTCGCTCAGCGTTTGATCAGCCGCGCCCGCCGCGCCCGCCGCGCCCGGCAGGAAGAGATCGGCGCCCATACGAACCAGCCCCGGCCAGGACATGACGCCGCTGGTCACGAAGCGCACCATCATCTCCAGAAGCGGCGCGCGACTCCCAAACATCACCGGCCGCAATCTTCCGCGCGAGAATAAGAAAACGCCTCTGTATACATCATCGGTGGGGATGAGCTGCGATCCGAGCCCCAGGTCGCCGACGAGCTCTATGGCCCAGGGCTTTGTCGTCAGCAGTGAGTCCGGCCCGGCATCCAACAGGAAGGGGCCATCGCGAACCGTGTGAAGGGAGCCACCCAGTCGGTCGGCGGCCTCATACAAATCGACGGAAAGCGGGGCTCCATCTTCCTCAGCGCTGCGCTCCAGCTCGTAAGCTGCGGAGAGCCCGGTGATCCCGCCGCCGATGATCGCGATCTTGCGTCCGCCTTCCCCGGACATCACTGCCCGCTACCGCTCCCCGTCAAGAAAGGCGTGGACCGTATCGACGACCGTCGCCACGCTCTCGGGCGGCGTTTCGGGCCAGACCCCATGACCGAGGTTGAAGATGAAGCCGCGCTCAGCGCCCGCCGCCGCCAGAATGTCGTTCAACCTCTTCACCAGCTCGTCGCGCGGCGCGAAGAGCAGGGCCGGGTCGAGGTTCCCCTGAACCGCGAAATCCGGACTCAGCATCTCGCGCGCCCGATCGATGGGCAGGCGCCAGTCGACTCCAATCACCTCACCGCCGGCCTCTTTCATCGTCTCCAGGAGTGTCGCCGTGTCGGTACCGAAGTGGATTCGCGGCACCTCATACCGGCCAAGCTCCTCGATTACGAATCGAGAGTGAGGCAGTACATAGCGCCGGTAATCGGCCGGCGACAGGCAGCCCACCCAACTGTCGAACAACTGAATCGCCTGGGCTCCCGCCTCGATTTGTGCCGCCAGATAGTCGCGCGTCACTTCGCGCACGACGACCATCAATCGCTCCCAAGCCTCAGGATGGTTGTACATCAGAGACTTGACGTATTGGTAGCGTCGGGACGAGCCTCCCTCCACCATGTAGCTGGCCAGCGTGAAAGGTGCGGCTGCGAAACCGATGAGCGGCAACCGCCCAGCGAGCGCTTTCTTGATCGCTTTCACCGCCTCGAGGACGTAACTCAGTTCCTTCGCTGGATCGAACGAGCGCAGCGCGTTCACATCTTCGGGCGACCGTAGAGGACTCTCGATGACCGGCCCCTCACCGGCGGCGAAATGGAAGTCGAGGCGAAAGCCTTCCAGCGGCAGCAGGATATCAGCAAAGAGGATGGCGGCATCGAGGTCGAAGCGCTCGATGGGCTGCAGCGTGACGAGCGCCGAAAGCTCGGGGCTATGGCAGATCTCGAGTATCGAGTGTTGCCTGCGAAGCTCTCGGTATTCCGGCAGGTAACGGCCGGCCTGTCGCATGAGCCAAACGGGCACCTTATCGACCGGCACCTGCCGGCAAGCTTTCAAGAACCTGAAGTCATCAGCCATCGTGCCCGCGAAACTAGAAGCACCGCCCGGCGCATGCAACGCGTACGCCCGAATGACCCGCTCTTGACGCCCTGACCGATCTAGGATTAGACTTTGTTCGACAGTCAAGATATTCGGGCGGGCGGAACAATTGGAAGCCGGTGAGAATCCGGCACGGCCCCGCCACTGTGTGAGGCCCGGTGCTAGCCGGAAATGGTCGCCTCAGGAAGCCACTGAGACTCTGGAGAGGGTCTTGGGAAGGCGAGGAAAGACCGCCTCGAGTCAGGAGACCTGTTCCGCCCAACGCCATTGCACTCTTCCAGGGCGAGACGTGCGGGCTTTGTTATTTGCATCATCGGGCGCGACAGAATCCAACCGGCCGGCGTATCGCATCGCGCTCCTGCCGCTACTCCTCCTCACCCTCTGGAGTCCTCAACGCGCGCACGCCCAGTACCCGGCCGAGCTCGCCGGGCGCATCGTCGACAGGCTGACCGGCGACGCCATCGAGAACGTGCTGGTTGAGGTCCTGGGTACGGAGCGGACGACCCGCACCGACGGGCGGGGCGGATTCCGCCTGCGTGGGTTGGCGCCGGGGCGTTTTCAGGTGCGGCTCAGCCACATCGGCTACTCACCCGCTGTACGCGAGGTCGAGCTCGAGAACGGCAGCGAGAGCTGGCTGGCGGAAGAACTCGCGGCGCGACCGTTCGAGCTCGACGAGATCAGCGTCCAGGTCGAGGCAAAGGCACCGCCTGGTGCCATTCGCATGTCACGGGAGGAGATCGAGTCTAGCGGCGCCCTGACGGCGGCGGATGCGCTGGACGGTCGGGCGGGAGTCGTCATCATAAGGCGCGGTCCCACCGGTCAGCAGACGGTGAGCCTGAGAGGGAGCGCCGCCGACCAGGTGCTGATTCTACTGGACGGCGCGCCACTGAACGACCCGCTCACCGGCGCGGCGGATCTCTCGACGATCGCCGCATCACAGATCGAATCGATCACCGTGCTGAAGGGGAGCCGTTCGGCGCGTTTCGGCCCCGGTGCGGAGGCCGGTGTGGTGCTGATCGAGACGCGGGTTGCGGCGCCGCCTCTCAGCGCTCGGGCCGAGGCCGGCTCTCTCGGCTACCGGTCGGGGCACGCCGAGAGCGGCGGCCGGGTCGGCCGCTACACCTGGTCGGGCGGCGGCTACGCTCGGGGGGCGGATGGCCGCTTCACCTACCAGCGGCCAGAGGCGCTGGGTGGTGGGGAAGCCACGAGGACCAATAACGACATCACGGAGCTGGGCGGCTTCCTGACGACCGGGGGCCCGCTCTCAGGCGGCAGGCTCCGCGCCCGGCTTGGCTACACGGAGATCGAGCGGGGGCTGCCCGGGCTGAGCTTCGTCCCGACGCCGAACGCCAGGCAAGAGCTGGCTCGTTGGCGCGGTCAGCTGAACTGGGAACGTACGAGCGGGCGTACCGGTCTCTCCGCACGACTCCACGGCATCAGTCAGAACGTGCGTTTCGCCGACCCCGATCCGCCGCTGGGCCTCCCCTACGATACGCGGACCGACTCGAGAGTTCTGGGGGCGAGGCTCAGCGGCGACCTGGGGCTGGCGCAGGTGGAGTCCATCGACG
>SDBV01013612.1_pt1 | contig 10330 bp, 10 predicted proteins | sample 2277081 | NCBI WGS metagenome assembly SDBV01 (sample SAMN10402039, study PRJNA504765) | marine sediment metagenome | isolation source: marine sediment core GS10_PC15, 223 cmbsf | place: Arctic Ocean: Southern Knipovich Ridge | collected 2010 | reverse complement strand
TCACGCAACAGCGGCGGCGCGATCACGTTCTGCTGACGATGTTCGCTCCCTGCTATCGGCCACTTCGCGCTGCCGAGCGGCACGAAGCCGTCATTGTCGCTCTGCTCATACTTCGGCGAGTGTCGCGTCTGGTGATAGAAGTAGCGCAGGATCAGATTCACCTGATACTCGTTCGTGACGCCCGCTATCGAGTTGTACGAAATGTCGGGGTGGTCACTGTACTTCGGATTGAAGCTATCCATCATGTACTCGACGCCGAACTCGCGGGCGGCACTCCACAAGTCGGATTCGTCGTGGCTCAACAGGGAGATGAACCAGTTGACACTCGGGAACACATAGTCGTGCATGAACTGTGTCACGGCCTCGGTGTCGTCCGCTATGAGCACGCCGTTGTGCGGACCGGCAACCGTGGTGACCGAAGCGATGCAATCGGCGATGGTGAGGTGCGCGACATCGTCACCGGACGTTCCATCTGCGAACGGTAACCAGTTCCCCATGCCGTCGGGTGACGTCAAGAACCTCGCCCCGATCGCGGCCTGGCTATGGGCGATCAAATGGACGGGGCGGCGGTGGCGTAGGTATATCTCGCCGATCCCCTGGACCCGCAGGCGCCGCAACATGAACGGGCCCGGCCGATATCGGTCCCAGTTCGACCTCGGGCGATAGTCGCGGTCGTGCTCGGTGATGTGGATGTCTTTGTCTCTGGGTTCATGCCCGTAGAACCATTCGTAGGCACGGTAGCCGAAGGTATTGAGCGGGTCCGCTGTCGGGGCATATGTCGGGAATCCGTGTAGCCAGAGATACTCGGCGACGTTGTGAAAATAGGCCAGCGGCCCGATTCGGTTGAATCCGAGAAAGCCATGCATGAGGACGATCGGTTCGGAGCGGCGCCTCCGCAAACGGTCGACCATCGCCGGCGCACGCCGTTCGACCGCGACCTGTCGGATCGGCGTCGAGTCCGACGGCGACGCCCGTTCGTTCACACGGTTCCGACAGCGATGTCGGACCGCTCATCGTCCAACTCCGCAACGAAGCCATCGGGGTCATCGACACAGAGTACGAGTTGTTCGTAGCGCTCGTTTTCGAGTTCGACGACGACAATGCGCTCGGCGCGACCCGCGACCCAGAGTTGACGACGAATCTTCTTGAATCCTCCGACGATCGTCGCGTTGCCCGAGAGGATCCGTTCATGAGTGCGTGTTCCTTCGTAGTGCGGACGCACGTCAGATTCTTCGAGCATCTCGCGGTCCTCGACGTGGGCGGCGAGGACGTGACGAAGTGGAAACCTGAGGTGGCTCTTCAGCAGGAAGAGGCGGTCGCGACCGCTCAGGTCGACACGGATTTCGTTCTCGTTCGATGTGACTGCAAATGCCATTTCAATCCCTCGCCATGGTCACCCTCACGCTACGGTCGGTAGCATGCCACGTTCCAGATGGACATAGCGGCAATGCAGTCAACGCGTCCGCAGCTCAAACACCTGACAAAACTCATTTTGTCGTGCGTCGCTGTCGTGTTGGTCGGCGCCTGCGGCAATACTACGCGAGAAGCGTTCCCGGCCGTCACGACCCCGACGCCAGTCCCGTGTCCGACTGGATCCGAGGGGACCCAAATCGGCGTCGTCGCAGATGAATCGCTCGACGAAATATCGGGCATGGTCGTGAGTCGGATGAATCCAGGCGTGATCTGGGTCCACAACGACTCGGGGGACGGTGCGCGCCTATACGCTATCGACACCAGCGGGGCGCTTGTCGCCACGTTCGACCTAGCTCGTATCTCGGCGTTCGACATCGAAGATATCGCGATCGGGCCGGGTCCCGACGATGGTGTCAGCTACATCTACCTGGCCGACATCGGCGACAACGTCGGCAAACGTACGTCGGTATCGATCTATCGATTTCGCGAGCCGAACGTCGACGCTGGTGACACGCAGACCATCAAAGGCGTCGACGAGCTGACGGCCTCGTATCCGGGCCCGCCCCGCAACGCCGAGACGCTCGTGGTCGACCCCGAAACCGGTACCCCATATGTCGTGACAAAGGCCGACGGCGACATGAGTGACATCTACGAGTTCCGTGGCCCAGTCATGGAGCTTGTGGCAACGATCGATCCAGCGTCGGGGCGGTCGCTCGCCAACCCAGCGATGACCGGAGGCGATGCTGCGCCCGACGGGCAATCGATCATTTTGCGGACCTACGGCCGCGCCTTCCTCTATAGGCGCCCCGCCGGAGCGCCATTTGTCGAAACTTTCAACTCCGAGCCGTGTTCGCTACCGATAGCGCTCGAGCCGCAGGGCGAGGCGATCACGTTCGGACCCGACGCCGACTCATATCTGACCGTCAGCGAATTCCCCAACCCCCCGATCTACGAGTACGAGCTTCGGCAATGAGTTCGGCTTTGACCGGCGCAGCATTTGTCACTCAGCAGGGCTGGCCGGGTGACGCTCGGTAGGTCGTCGATTGCTTGCGAACGTCTTGGCGGCCGTCGGGCCAGGTGATCGTCTGTATGTCTTTGACGATCTCGCACGAGCGAAAGCTGGACGATATTGGGCCACTCGATTTAACTGAGCGACCGTCGCTGATGCCCCACATGGTGACCGTTATCTCGTTCGATGTGTACGTCGGCCAAATTAGCAGCGGGCCGGGCGTGTCGTTGGTGAACGCGATGTCGGGATGCGGGTAACCGAAGGTCGCTTCTCGACCCTTCGGGTACCGCGAAATGTAGATGCTGTGCGATCGGTGCTCGTCGACTTGCACGCCGGTGAAGTACAGCGCGTTGTAAATCGTCGTCGCAAACTGGCTGATGCCGCCGCCCGGCACCTGTACGAGTTTTCCGTCGTAGATCGCACCGGCATCGGCCCAGCCCTCGGCTGCGCCACGAACGCCGGTGTACTCGTTGACTGAGAGAGACTCGCCGGGCATGACAACGACGCCTTGCATGATGTCGGCGAGTTTGTGGATATTGAACACGCGTCCACCGCCGGTTCCGGTCACGGTTGTGAACGATCCGAGCGGTTCGAGCGGGCCGAATGCTTCGAGGGCCGCGGTCGTAAACTCCGGCTCAATGTCGGTGGTGCCGAGATCCGTGACACGTTGCGACTCGGAGTCGAGCGCAGCCGTGATCAGGTCGACGCTGCCTGGGGCGCAGCAGCCTATGCCGGTCGCGCCGGGCACGACCTGAGATGCCCCGCCGGCGAGCGTATAGGTGGCGTTCACCGCCGGAGTGGTCACGTCGCCGAATCTTGGATTGATTGCCGCGGCCGCCGCCGCCGGGTCGACGACGATCTCGAAGTCGTCGGGGCCTGGTGTCGAGCGCAACATCGTAGCGATCTCCGCGTCTGAGAGGTCGTGCGATGCGCCGAGCATCGACACGGTCAGCGGGGCAGCGATCCACGGGTTGATCGCTGAGATCGCGGCTTCGGCGTCTGTCGTGTCGTAGATAGGCGGGCGAATGCCGACGGGCAGCTCGACGGGTGTTCGGGACTCCGGTACGGTGACAAGCGAATCTGCAAGCAGGGCAAGTGCCGGTTCGAGCTGAATTCCGCGCCCGTCGGACTCGGTTTGAACGATCGGCGTCGCTCCGTCGAAGGTCACGACCGGCTCGATCGCCAACACATGTTCGGGAAATTCGATCGCGTCGAGAGTCGCCGCGCCGACGCCGGGGTCGGATTCGGTCGTCCAGCCGAGGTCGACACCGCCAAGCCAGCGCGCCCTGATCCATTCGGACGCGCGGGCAATCGGATTACCGCTGCGCGCGACACCGAGAGCCCGAGCGGTCGCCTCATTGGCTTTTACGCCGACACCAAGGTCGTCGGGCATGATCTCGACCTCGGTCGTCTCAACGACTACCGACAACGGCTTCGATTCGAGTTCTGTCGCCGCCGCGTCGATCGTATTCGCCGCCGTGAACGCGTCGAGGCCGCTCAGGTCTGTCGCTCCTACCCGGACGGTACCGACGACTCTGTCTTGATGTCGCCACATGTCGATGCCGTAGGCGACGTAGAACATAACGATGAGCGCTGCGATCGACGCCCCAGCGATTGTGAGATACTTCGAGATTCGCGACTTCGACTTGGTGTCTTTGAACGCGCTTTCGGGTGCCCACGGTGGGGGAGGCGGCAATTGCGGCGTCGAACTCTCGGATTTCGAAACTGTGTCGGTCGAAACGGTGTCAGTCGCTACCAATGGTCGCCTATCGGATTCGCCTCTCGGGAACCGGATCACTCCGGGCCCACAAAGGAGCATCAGCTTTCAAGGACCGAAAGAAACTATCGGCCCACAATATGCTACCAACAAGACCGTCGACACTCGTGTCCGATTACACCTATCCGGCACACAGTCCTGAGACGTTTCCGAATCTTACTCCGCCCATGGACTCGGCACGCCACGAGGCGACGTAGATTCGGGTCATGCTCATTTGGATGATCGTGATCGCGCTGATCGCAGCGGTGCTGCAGTCGTTGAGTGACGTCATCCAACACAAGGCAATATTTTCGGGCCAAGGTACGAATCTCAGCGCGAAGGCGATCGGCGCTCTTGTGCACAACAAGCTCTGGTTGCTCGGATTCGGCTTCATCATTCTCGGTTTCGCAGCGCAGGCTGTTGCGCTTGGCATCGGCCAGCTCGTGACCGTTCAGACAGTTCTCGTCAGCATGCTGATATGGGTGCTGTTTGTTCGCCGTACTAGTCGAAGGCGTCCGCCTCGGACGCCTAGAATACGCCGGATCCGTTCTCGTCGTCATCGGACTGTTGATCTTCGTGCTCGTCGTGCGGCCCGGCACCGCCCCAAACGTCGTCAAACCGTTCGGTTGGGCAATCGCGAGCGCAGCGATACTGGCCGTTTGCGTCGTCCTGATCGCGATCGGACGTACCTTGGAACCCGGTGCCGCGGCTGCACTGATCGGCACGGCCGGGGGCTTGATCAACGGCCTCGCCGGCGGATTGACCGCCGTCACGATCAACCAGATCGGCAACGACGGACTCGGCGCGGCCTTCGCCAGCTGGTTGATCTACGCAACGCTGATCGCGCTGTTGCTCGGCGTCCTCTTCCCAATTTGGGCGTTCCAATCCGGGCCGGTTACGGCGTCGATGCCGCCGGTCATCGTGTTCAACCCGGCGATAGCGTACGTGCTCGGCATCGTCCTTCTTGACGAAACCGTGCACGAAACAACTCTCGATCTAGCGTTCGCTGCGTTCGCTTGGGCGCTGATGATCTTCGGAATCATCGTGCTGTCGCGCTCGAAAGTGCTCGCAGCCGAGATGGCTGAAGGCGAGATTGGAGGCCCAGAAATATGAGCCTACAAGGAGAAAACACAATGAGGGCGACGATCGCGTGCGTCTCAAGTTCGCGTGCCAGATTGCGGAGCACGGCGTCGCGGTGATGGCGCTACTCCCTAGACGATATGGCTCCAAGGGGTGTGGTCAGTGGTCGTAGGCCATGAGGCCGCAGGCGGATCCTTGTCGATTGGCGGTTCGTTGCGCCCAGGTGGCCGTAGCCAGAGCCTAGGCCTGTCGCGTATCCCCCCGGAGTCGCTCCAATGGGCACGAATCAGCCCCGCTGGCGGTGCCTATCCCCGCCCTTTGAACGTATTTCGGGGCGGATACGCGACACGACAAAGCAATCAGCGTTCATTTGGATGGAAGCGGATGAGCTCGTGCGGGGCGCCCTCAGAGACCTCGACCGCGGCCGCGTCATCTCGGTGCCGGGGGCCCTCAATCGGTTGATGGTCGCCACCTCGACCATGGCGCCGGCGACGCTGACGAGGAAGATATCGGGGCGCCTCTCGTCCAGATTCAAGTGAGCGGCGCCAATTCGCGGCGCTCCCCCTAACATGCCGCGATGACCCGGGACAAAATCGACGAGCGAGGAATCGTGCGGGGCCGGCACTTGCCGGTGCCTGCGAACGTGATTCGTCGGCTGCGTACAAGGATGCTCGTCGAGATCTATGCGATATTTCTCATCGTGCAGATGTTCCTCGTTTTCGCATCGAAGGAGCAGCCCGACGTCCGAGTTGAGATGATCTCGACCGCGTCGATCCTGATCTCTGCTGGAGCCTCTGCCCTTGTCAACGCCTTGTTGTTGATTGCTTCCGACCGTCTTGCGAGTCCTTTGTATCGGTACTTGGCGGGCGAATCATCGGATCACCGACATCCGATCTCCAAACTGCGCAAAGGCGTGTTGCTCCTGCCGGCCCGCCAGTCGATGATCTTCGCCGTTCCTTGGGTGGGGATGATGATCACAACGGCGGTGATCACACCTCTTTACATGTCCAACGTCGAGGTGCCGATACTGGCGGTGCTCGCCAACGCCTTCGCCGGTCTTGCGGTCGTTGCGGTCGTCAGAATGCGGGTCGAAGCTCTGTGGCAGCCGTTCGTCCCGATATTTTTCGACAAAGACATCGACCCGACCAAGATCGCATCAGCACGACGGTTCACTCTCGGCCGCCGATTCATGAGGACCTACATGTTCGCGTCCGTCTTTCCTCTCGCGATCCTCACCGTGTCGATCATCAACTCGACGCGGGTCGATCCAATCAGCGCCACGCAGGTTCGCATGCTGACGATATCCGCCGTCGTCGTAGGGGCGATCCTCGGCGCGATCGGGATATTCGCGTTGAGCAAGAGCACCTTGCAGCAGGTTCACAAATTACAGGTCGCGTCGCAACAAGTCGCAGCCGGCAATCTCGACATACGGATTACGGTGGATCGGGCCGACGAATTGGGTGATCTCGCTGTCGCATTCGACGAGATGGTCGACGGGTTGAGAACGCGCGATCGCATCGCCGACCTCTTTGAACGCCAGGTCGGCGCCGACGTTGCTCGCTACAGCCTCGGAGGCAACGCCGAGCTGGGTGGGACGCGGAAAGAAATAACGGCAATGTTCGTCGACCTAGCCGGGTTTACGACAATCACCGAAGAACACACTCCCGAAGACGTTGTTGCGCTGCTCAACCGCGTGTTCGGGGCGGTCGTGGGCGTCGTAACAGACCATGGCGGCTCGGTCAACAAGTTCGAAGGTGACGCCGCACTCGCCGTGTTCGGCGCGCCTGCGCCACTTCCCGAACACCGTCATTGTGCGGTCCTCGCCGGCGCCGAGATCCAAGAGGCGTTCAACGTGATGGGAATCGAATTTGGCGTCGGCATCGCGACCGGCAGCGTCGTTGCGGGAAATGTCGGCTCCGAGTTCCGCTACGAGTACACGGTGATCGGCGACGCGGTGAATCTCGCGGCACGCCTCGAAGAACACACTCGTCACGTTCCAAGTGATGTCCTGGTCGCTGGGTCGACCGTCGATGGCCTCAGCTCAGAACAGATTCGCGACATTGAACTCAAGTCTATCGGAATGGTCGAGATCCGCGGCAAGCGCCACCCAATCGAAGCATTCGCCCTGAACTGATCGAACAATCGCTGAACTTCTCGACCGGTTGCTGAACGCAGATTCTGCGGATGTGACCAAACCGTTCGGCCGGTTTGGGCGCAATTGTGATGGAGAACCTCGAACGAGGGGAGTGGTCATCTGCTTCTCCACACTGGCAGCCACGAGAATACGGCGCTGGCCCGCGCCTCAGCTCGGAATGCATTCGGCAACCTGCACGAACCCGCCCCGGCTGCTCGACGACAGAGCGTCGAGGGCTTCCACGACGGTGTCGACGCTCGCCTCGGGACAGAGCACCTCAACCCGTGGGCGCGGCGGAAACTCGTCCTCTGTTCGATGGCTGCGGAGCACCTTCGACTTCCGTTCTCCGGTATGCACGAATGCCTCCGAGACAACAATCGACGACGACCTGAGTTTGTTTCCCGACACCGACTAGTCATGCCTGGGCGTTGCATGAGAGCGCGAGCGGGATTTCGCCACGGACGCGACGGGTAAAGTTGCGACCTCGGTGGCGGCGTCTTCGAAGGGACACCGAGGGATGGCCAGCGTGATCACTGAGAACGACGAAAATCTGCATCCGGTGGGTGACGATCCAAAGTGGTCTGAGGGCATGTACGTGAACTGGTCCACCGACCACGTGTTCGGGTTCGCGATCTTCGATTTCCGCTTTTTGAGTCAATGCGCACCTCGACCGAAGCCATCGACAGACTACGTGTGGAGGTCAGGATCGAACACGAAGGCAGACAGGGCGAGCCGTCAGCGGCGATCGCGGTCCTGGACGATTAGCTCCCATGTAACTCGTGGACCGAATCCCGGGGACGTCTATCAGTGCGGGCGGCGCACCCGGCGGCGGGCCGCTACCCGCATGGCTCGCTTCCACAAGGCGCCAACCGGGTTGCCAAGTGCGTGGACCGTCTCGCAGTGGGGACGACCATTCATCGGTCAACTGTGAATCCGATACGCTTGCCCCGGTCAGGTGGGCCAGTCGTATGCGATGCCGAGGCCCTCATAGAAACACCCCACGATCTGGTTGGCTTGGAAGAGCCTGTAGCCGGGGACGAATTCATCTGCGGCGGTCGGATGGACGCCGCAGCCGGTCGGGACGACGCCTATCCGCATCCCAGCACGGTGAGCTCGTCCGAGCAGATACCAGGGAACACCCCAGCCGTTCAGTGCGGAGCCGTAGAACTTGCTGTCCTTCAGAGCAGCGACATGCGACGATGGCATGATTGCAGGACCGCCAACCCAGTCACCTTCGACACCCAGTGCATCTCCCATCAAAGTGTTCTCGGCGGTTTCGACGGTGCGCTGCGCGAACGGGAACGTATTGAAGACTTCGGGTGTACGACCGACGACGGCGTACTCGAGGCCGAGTTCGTTGTACGCGTCAATGGTCTCGCGGAGTCGAGTCGTTGCGAATTCCACCTTGTCGCTCTCGAAGTAGAAGACGAGATCGCCCGCTGCAGCGGCCCCCTCGAGAGCGGCTTCTATCTGGCCGCGCAGGCTGCGGTCCGGCTGGAGCACGTCGTGACCATGACGACGAATCGCGTCGACGAAACCGGAGGACGAGCCGCCGTCGCCGACCGCGGCCCTTACACCTTGCGCTTCGAGTTGCGCGAACGTTTCGAGCATGAGCCCGGCCCCACTCTTTGTCTCCAGGCAGATCGTTGCCACCGTGATCGTCATCGGTACAGTTCCCGGACCGTTCTGAGCGCCGTCCGGACCACTGATGGGTTGCCCGCCGAAACGGCCTTCATCTCGATGCTGATGGTGCCGGCATAGTCGCTCAGAAGTTGCGCCCAGGTCTGTTGGCGCGGGGTGAGCGTGACGGGCGCAAGTGCCTCGCTCACTTGGACGTGGCCAAGCGATTTCGCTGGGACCGGCAGGCCCAGGGCTGGATCATCCTGGCCCGTGTCGACGTGGCAACGCACTCCTCGCGACGCTGCGAGTTCCACGAGCTCCACAGCCTCGCTGAGGGTCGTGATGAAATCGCATCCGACGGCGGGGGGAGCGCTTCAATCGTGAAGTAAGCGTCGCGTTCTGCCGCGTCCTCGCCGATCTCGTTGAGGACCTCCGCGGCCTGCCGCATTGCTGCGGCCATGGTCCGTTCGCCGCGGCGACGCTGATTCGGTGCTCCGAACACCATCGACCGCCCTACGAGATCGGCGCACACGTCGGCTACGCGCCGCGAGTAGTCGACGAAGGCCGACCGGCTGTTGTCATCTCCCAGGAGTTCGAGTTCGGGTTGCGCAAAGTAGAGTGACTGCAAGCCGACAACTCGCAGACCGGCGTCTGCTATCCGATCGCGATACGCCCGGCGCTGCTCAGCTGAGCTCTCGACCGGATCGCCGTCGAGGGCGAGCGACGGGACGACCTCGACGGCGACGGCGCACTCGGATGCCAACAAATCGAGATAGGGCCCCTCCGCATGCCCGATCCATGAGAGGTTTGATACTGCGATCGAGGCCGTCACATGATCACGCGACCGATCAGCAGCCCGAGACTCCCGATGCCGGCGAAACCATTCGGGATCCAAACTGCGGGCTCACGCCAGAACCGGCCGACAACAGTCCACGTAAACGCGTTCAGGGTCAACATGATCGCAGCCTCTGGATCTATTCCCGCGGCAGCGAGGGTGACGCCCGAGATCGAGAGAGCTGTGCCGAGCCACTTCAGTACTACGGTGATTCGCTTCTCGTCCACGCCAACGGTCTGAGTCATGCGAAACCTCCGGCATTCATGCTCACAACGGTGTTCGTGATCGCGCCCTCGTCGGTCCATAACAGGAAGTCGATTAGACGCGCGACCTCAGTGGCGCTCAGGAAGCGTTGCTTCGGTGTTTCCCGCGCTCGCTCAGCGACCTGGTCCAGGTCCGTGCGGCGCTGCGTCATGCCGCTGTCCATGATGATCGTCGGTGACACAACAACAATCTGCTGATCCGCATAGGCAAGTCTCCGTC